>Ga0137326_1000605_pt1 | contig 12258 bp, 12 predicted proteins | sample EasRivERMZT500_2_FD_102292 | JGI IMG/M metagenome (GOLD analysis project Ga0137326, IMG submission 102292) | Soil microbial communities from meander-bound floodplain in the East River, Colorado, USA - East River MetaG ERMZT500_2 | ecosystem: Environmental > Terrestrial > Soil > Floodplain ... | reverse complement strand
CGTACCACTTTTCGAAGCCATCGAACCAGAAAAAGACGGGCTCGGGATCTCCAACGAGTCGACGACTTGCCTATTCGCAAGATGAAACAGGTGAGTGGCACCTAGGAGCAACACTTCTTCAGCGTTGCCTTGCGCCAACGCGAACAGGTCTTGGTTAGTAAATCTAACCATCTCGACCGAATCGTCGATTACGTTCGCAAACCAACCGCTCTCCCCACACGCGACGACTCCAACATCTAGGGCCCCGACGTCAAATAGATCCTGAGATGTGTTGCCAAGCACTTCCCATCCCAAATCCGCCTTTGCTAGTAGCGTACCCCGATTGCCAACAGCGAGCCACCGTCTTTCCGCGGTAACGCACACAGCGTTGAGCTGTTCCTTGATCGGCACATATTCCTCTATCCATTGCGTCCCTGCGCGCGTGACCACTATTCCGTCGTCACCCACCGCGCATGCGTCGCCATTGCTCGCGATCGCAACGTCACGCAGGAACTTGCGAGTGCCACGATTTACAATGTTCCAGTTCGCTCCATCGTTTCGAACGATGGCGCCGTCGAGGCCGCCTGCGTACGTTACTCGCTTCTCACGAAGTCCGTGAATGCTACTCAAGTCTTCTGTGACCGCAGATTGAACCACGCGCCAAACCTCGCCGTTGTATGACAAAATCGTGCCGCCCGTCCCAACAGCAAACACTTCCTGCTCGTCGCGCCCCCAAACGGCTCGCAGGCTTGCGAGGACGAGCGGCGGTTCGACTGTCCAACTCACACCATCGAACAACACGACTCGACCGGAGTCGCCAACCGCGACGCCAAAGCTGTTTGACAGCCCCCACACGGCGTTTAGTCGGGGAAAGGGGCCACTAATCGCCTCTCCGTCGGGCAAGTAGGCAGCTGCCGCGTACGACGTGATGGCGAATACGGTCGAATCCTCTGTTGCAGCCACATCCACAAGATCATTGTCTTCGATGATGATGGAATTTGGCGGGCACAGGTCCACGCACCATAAACGAGTGCTCGTGAACGGCGAGCCAGTACCAATGACATAGACCCCAGCGCTAGTCGCAGCAACCGCAACCAAGTCCCCCTGCCAACTTGCGTTAAGCCGATGCCATTGCACTCCGTCAAACCGACTGAGAAGGCCCTCCAGACCCACAACATAAATGACTCCATGGAACCCGTCGGAATCCACGACCGGCTGCGAAAACGCAATTCTCTCAAACGAATCCCTATTCACCAGCATGCCTGCTCCGTCGAACGCGATGATGCGTTCAACGTCCAGCACGTGAACAGACCTGGTATGGAAGAGAGGCGGAAAAGGGTTTTCGGTTTTCCAAGCCCAGTTTTCTGCCGCGGGCGGAGCGGGCTGTAGTCGTTCCGGCTCACACCCCGCCCCGAAGACAAGTGGCGCTAGAATATGCGCAGTAACAAGAGCGAGTCGTTGAGTGAACGTTCCCGGCATCTCACCGAGGCACGACATACCGCATATACTCGGCATTTGAATCTCCGAAGGCCACCAGCGTGCTCAATGACGTCCCGGCAAGCATGCGTACCGACCACGCCACCGGGCTGCTGAACGGCGTCCACTCATGACCATCGTAATGCAAAATAGTGCTACCCCCAGCAACGAAAACGTTCTCAATATCAGTTCCCCAAACCGAGTTCCCGCCACCGACTATTGACATGGGTTCCCAAATTCCAGCAGGAGTCCGTTCCAAAACTTGGTTGATGCCAATAGCCACGGCATGATCACCGTCGAGCGCAATCACGTCAATGATTCGCTCTTCCCCAGCGCAAGTCTCGTTAACGAAGATGCCGTCTGGTTCCGTTTGAACCGACAGCATGCATTCGCGGTAGGCAACCTGGTCGTTATACTCGCCAGCCATGATGACCAACTGGTCGTTACCGTGGATGGAAGTCTCAACACTCGATCCAGACTGGGTCATACTAACCCACGTGGAACCGTCAAACGCCCATCGCGCGCCAAAGTAGCCGCCAGCGTAAACCTTGGTACGGGATCGCCCCCAGACACACGTCAAAGTGTGCAGACCGCCAGGGTTGCCCAACACCGATTCGTTCCATTGGGCGCCGTCGTAGTGAACAACCAACTCGTGCACGGTGAACTCGCCGATGGCTGTGTCCCCAACAGCAAAAATGTGACTATCATCAGCCCAGAGGGCCGCAAGGCCGCCTTCCCGTACGTAGACACATTCCCACTGATTCTGACGATACGTCACCACGCGTCTACCAGAAACAATTGCCACAAGCGCTCCATCAGGTCGGACCCATACGTCATTCACTGACCACAAATCGCTAGCGCAGTCCACACGTAAAGAATCAACCTCCCAGTGCGCCTCTGGTGGGGGAGGTCCGAGGGGGACGCGCTCCGGCTTGCACGCCACGAGCAGGAGTAATGTTTGCAGGCTGAGGCTGGCGATGCATTTCGCGCTGACTCTCAACCCTGGACATATGCATCTATCGATCGTCATGTCATCGCCGCTGCGACATTCTCAAAAGTGACCCGCGAAACTGATTGAGACTCCGCCACGCTGCATCCCAATCGAGACTTCTTTCATAAGCTTGGCGTGATCCGCGCGTCGCTCATGACAGTAGTACCAGGCGAACCCAGTTGCAGCTGCACTCGTTCCAGCTACAATCGTTGCCGCCCAAGCCTGTTGCCACGCCTTCGTGTACTCGTCGTATGCGGCGTCAGACGCGGGATCTGCAGCATGGGCTGCTTCCCGGTCTGACGAGCGCTCCCACAAAACTAGCGCTGCGCCTGAGCACACCAGCGTTACTGCGGTGGAAATCCACGCTGTCTTGTACGACGGCGTCCTATCCCGTTCGATTGCCATCTGAGTCGGCGATAACTCCCACGGTAGGTGAGGATTACTAAGCTGCAGGACCTGACGAATCCGATCGATCGGTATCGCCTGCGCGCCATCCGGTGAATCGGATACGATCATCCCGACAACACCTGTCGGGGAGATTAGGGGTGCGCCCGAGCATCCTGGTAAAATGTCGAGACCGTCTATGCCCATCAGATCTTCCGCCGAGAGATTATTGATCGAGCCGGGAGAGGAAGGGACGTACCATCCCCCTTGCCTGCCGATAAACCAGGCCCCAACCCCCGGGCGGTGGTCTAGTCGGGCGCCCAAGCAATCTGGCGTCCATTTCATTGGATCGTGCCGCTGAACATCAAGAACACCAAGATCGGATCCTTCAATCCGAACTGGTAGAACCCTTCCCTTAAGGCCAATGCCTGACAGATCATCCAGGAATCGAACGCGAACAGAGTCGGTATACGAGGGCCCGGGGGCACGACCTCGCAGGATGTGGCCGGCCGTGACAATCACACTCGTTCCACCCGAACGCCCCACAAGAAACCCGAAGCCACGCTCGGACCAAGAGACCTCGCCAGTTCGACCGTATGTCGCTATCGCCACTACATTGTCGCGAAGAGACATTGCGAGTTGTCGGCCGTCGAGCTTGGTGGCACCCTCGTCGGTACCGGTGGTCAGCAGTGCTATGATTGAAAGAAGCGCCTGGCTGCCCATAACCACCCCCAAAAGACAGCAATTGACCCAAGGATCAGACTGTTTGAGCGCTGGTGATACAACTGCTCCAGCCATGTGGGCTTCACACTTGCCAGAAGGCCCTCACTGGTTGTCTTTACATCCTGAGCAACACCACGGGCTTCCAGCGTTATCCCGCCGTCGCAAGTGAGCGATGTCAACTCCCCCCGAAATCCTGTGACTTCCAATCGATCTCCCTTGCCCAGGTGAGCTTTGGTGCCGGCGTTAGTGAATGCGATTATCCCGTTGACGACTGTCGAGATCGTCATTAGGTCGCCTGGCGTGGCGGCGGCCCGTTCGTCCGCAAATGCAACCGAATTCACCTTAATACCATTCAACTGCCACATGACCGTGTCGTCGATATGAATCGACGAACGGGTTTTGCCTGCAATAACTCTCATTCTCTCGGGAATCATCCGCCGAAATACACGACGACTGCGTGGAGAACCACCGGACTGCATACTCACAACCGTCCCATCCGAGAAGCCGAAGACACCTTCCCAATTCTCACTGATGATGTCTAGCCGAGTACCAATATCATTAGCGCGCTTCACAAATCGCAGCAGATCTCCTCGATCGAGGTTTAGCTCGGTGAGTGCAATGTGCCCACCCGTCGCATCCAGCTTGCTGTTGCCACTCGTAACGAACCAAGGCGGCGAAAGTGTCGACACGCCCACCAGGTCAAGTTGAGTCGAAGAGATTCCTGCCCCTTCAGAGATATGAAACGCTTCGGCAAGCCTTACACTGACGCCCTCGCACGCCACTGTCATGTGCAAGGTGGTTAGACCTGGCTTGGCATTTGTGAGGATCAAGACGGCCACTGCGCCTAGGCCGGCCGTGGCAGCGGCTATCCAGTCAAACCTCCGCTTCGTACGGAGAGCACTCAGAACGGCGATGTGCTGCTGGAGTTTCCGGACTTCATCGTCCTGCGCCTGGCCCGAAGCGCCTTCCAATTCCAATGCGATACGGAGAGCGAGATCGTCACGCTGTTTCTCAAGCCTGCGGAGAAGTTTCGTTCGGTTCATCGCCGCACCAACTATCGCAAGACGTAAAACAACCCCGTCCGCCAACCCGCATCGTTGACAAGCCTGCCTTCGAACTCAACTACCAGCAGCGCCTGTGGCCCTGGTGGGACCGTGACCTCAACAACGTCTCCCGGTAGCACGTGTGTCGCAGCCCTCCTGTACTCGTTAGGCAGCACTCCGTCAGCGTAGTAGCGCCAATACAACTCCGCAAATGCGCTCGACGTGCTCACGCAGATTACTGCAGCCTGTGCCGACTCCTCGCACGAAACGCATGCGGGGACAAACACTCTTCCGAGTCCGGGCGACTCATACCAGCAAAGCACGCCTAGGAGTTCGCTGGAAAGGCCTTCGGGTCGCAGCACGTCATCGACAGGCCAGTCCACTTGTAGAGCGTCGTCCAGCAGCGCGTCCATGCGGTAGTAGGTTCCGGAGTATCGACCGCGCGCACGTACCCGAATGGGCGACTTTACGACGGGCAGAACGGTGTCTCTGATAGAAACTCGCACGCGCGCGCCTGGGCTGAGTTCGTAGGCAATCCGACCGTGCGTTACTGAAACGATACCAATCTCCTCACCCGAAACGGGCGAGACATACATTCCCTCACATCTTCCATCTCTGGCCCCATAACCTGTACCGCCTTGAGACGGGCTTAGTGAGGTGTCACAAGCGGCAGTTGAGGCGTATGCGTCAGATAGAACAGCTATCGACAGCCAAAGGAATGGGATCAAGTGCCGTGTTCCAAGTATCAGTGCCATGCGCGCGCTCATCTTGTGTGATTGCCTGGATATCATTGTGCTAAAGTAATGCAGTACGGTCCCACACTCGCGGCGGAGCGAGCGGCGCTTGTAAGCGCTCCGGCTCGGATCCAATCTCGAATACCATCGGTACAACGAACAAGGATGCCCGCTGTTCGGACGCCACAACCACGCGGCGATACCTTCTCATTCGGATTCAGCATAGCGCATGAATTCGGTACGTGAATCGCCGAATGCGACTAGCGTTCCAAGCGAAGCGCCAGCGAGTAGGCGCACTGACCAGGTTACAGGATTCTGCATCTCGCGCCACTGCTCGGCCTCGTAGCGGAGCAAGATAGCATCGCTCCCTGCCGCGAAGATGTGGTCGTCGTCAATTCCCCAGACGGAGCTAAGTTGCGTAACGGATAACGGAATCGGCACAACGTGCCAATTACCATTGCTATCTCTTTCAAGAATCTGCTCGCTCGCAATCGCAACCACCCTACTATTTGGTAGCACAACGACGTCTTCAATGCGGCTGCCGGCGGGACAACTCTCGTCTTTGAACACTTCACCAGGACCCTCCAACACAGACAACATACATTCGCGAGAACTGATTTGGTCGTTGTATTCACCGACCATAACGATCAAATCCCTATTCCCGTGAATCGCTGTTTCGACGCTAGAGGCTCGCTGTGTAATGTCAGTCCAGCTGCTTCCGTCGAATCGGTAACGTGTCCCAAAAAAACCACCAGCGTAAACCTCCGATTCGGATCGACCCCAGACACATTGGAGAACTCGCCAGCTGCTCTGGTGACCAACGAGCGAGTCGGACCATTCGGTGCCATCGAACGTTACAATGAGCCCCCAAGTGGTCGTCTCGCTGGTCGTGGAATCGCCCACTGCGACAATCTGTGAATCTGAGGCCCAAACAGCGGTCAGCCCCATCTGACGTTGGTAAACGCACTCCCACACGCCCTGACTGTACACAATGACTCGACTGCGAGACTCAATCGCAACGACGGAACCATTTGGTCTTACCCAGACATCAGTTATCGAGGCCGGTCCTCCAACGCACGAAACGTTGAGATTCGTGACCTCCCATAGCGCTGGCGGCGGCGGCGGTGGCGTCGGGAGGCGATCGGGCTTGCATGCCGAAAAGAGCATCGCGATGGCAACATGCAGCACGAGCTGCATACGAGATACTACGGCACAGGAGTCCCGCTGAACTTGTGTACAAGTGCTTGAGCGCATTTGGCTATCCGCCAGACGTGCTGTCTTGCTCGCACCGTTACGGCAGCCCCGCCAGCAACTTCGCTAGCTCTCTCGTCACGAGACTGAACACGCCCTTCGTCTGACGGAGTTCGTCTATTTCGAAAGCCACGCGCACGCTGTTTCGATGTCACTCTTGTGCGTGGTGATCAGGCGTTTCGCGTCCGACGTAAGGTTTGCCAAATTGCCGTCGGTCGCGTCGTCCATGTCGTCGCTACCTAGCTTCAAATCGATCTGGAGCCTAACGAAATTCTCTCCGAGAATTTGCTCCATTTGATAACTCACGCTATCACTCACTCCGTCGAAGATACAACTCAATGCAGGAAGCATCCATTGAGCACGGCCCCAGCACTTTGCCTCAGAATAACTGATTGGGCGAATCAACTCTCCGGTGCCCAACGAGATTGCCTTGACCTCGGCACTTGGAGAGTCCCGCCGAATTTCTGCGTAGGCACACATTGTGGGATTGTTCGCGAACACTCCACCATCGATAAGGGCCCGGCCAGCATCGCCGATTCGAACAACAGTGGGTTCGAAATATGTCGGGGCTGCTGACGTAGCTCGAGCCACGTCCCGCATCGTAACGGCGTTGCGATCGCGGCGCCAACTCTTGAAGAAGAACGGTTCGCGGTTCTGAATATCGTACGTAGCAACCATAACACGCGTCGTCACGTCGGAAAGGGGTTGATCTCCAAAGTAATGCTCAAGTACGCGCTCCAGGCCATCGTGGGGGTACTGCTCGTCTAGCACGCCTCCAACTGAGGAGACGCCTTGCCAAAGCGATCGACGAAAAATCTCTTTACCACGTGATCGGTAGAGATCTGCAAGATCGGATGCAGAGAATTCCGGTTTGCCGCCGTTTCCACGCTTCGCAAGACCGAGCGCCAGGATTCCGCCGGTGGACGTACCTGCGATCAGGTCCACCGATTGGGCGATCGGTCGGCCAATCGTTCGCTCGATTTCTGCCAAGACAAGCGCCGGGATAAGCCCTCGAATGCCTCCTCCATCGATGCAGAGGATGACTTTTCCATCTCGTCGCTTCGTTGACCGACTCGCTGACCGGGGCATGCAGTAGTCTCTCCTGGTTAGACGAAGGCATCCAACAATCGGACAGCCACAGCTCCTAACCGATCGATATTGCGACCGAGCTCGGCGACTTTGCGATTCTCGCTCGTGGCACTCTTCACGATCGCCATCAGCTCAGCAAGGTTCTCTTTGTCCTGCTTCGTTGGAAGAAGCTGCTTCAAGTCCTCCTCAGTCAGCGGGGTCAACCGCGCAAGTTCGGTCGCTAGCTTGTTGTTCGTTCTCTTCCGCGATTCTCGCGCGAGCTTCCGAAACGGGTTCTCGGGCATTGAATTCCTCCGTCACTTGCTTCGCAGTACTTCGTCAAGCTTTTCGAGCGCGTCTGCTGCGGACTCACCACGATCTATCGCATTCGCCACCTTGTCGTTGAACTCGATCGCACCCTTCAGGATCTGATCACGTTCGTCTTGAAGCCGAAGTCTCTTCAGGACCGACTCCTCAAGTTCCTTCGTCTCGCGCACAGACTTGAGAAACTCTGACACAGTCTTCTGCATGGACATTAGTTCATTGTAATTGGCTCTTAATTCTGCGAGGGCCGTTGCCTCTCGTTGATCGAATGGCGTCAACAACTCGCGCCGCTGTGCCTCGATCTCATCCAAAGCAGCTTGAGCAAAGAGCAGTACCGTGTCGCCTCGAACGCTGTCTCCCAGTGCACGATTGACCGCGCCGACGACCTCATCCTGATGAGCGCGTTGTATTGGGACTTGCTTGAGCTCCGCTACCAGTCTCGCAGTTTCAAGGGAGTCGAGGACTTCTACGTTGTAAAGACGGTCAATGAGTTCCGCGCTCCGGACGAAGTCCGCTAGAAACTCAGGAATCCACCGGTACTGAAGAAAGTCCTCGATACGAGCCCGAGAAGCGTCAAAGTACCGGGACACAAATGCTTCGTGGGAAGTCTGGGTTGCGACGATGCGTTCCTCGACGGCCACCGATAATTCGACGACCTCCTGAGGCACCGACGTGCACGAGATGCAAAGAACGAGAGCAAGTAGCGCGACCGCGGCGCTGATTCGAAGGCGGTCGTCCTTGAGACTAAGTGGTGACGGCAGATCGATGCCCATTCGTCGCCTCCCATTGAACGTGGGCCCTTATCCTGCTAACGCCTTACGAACGCCTTCACTGGGGAAGGTGCCCGTGCTCATGAAGCGGCCAGCTAGTTTGTAGCCTTTACCCGACGCACGGACGCGAGCGAAGGAATGACAAGGGCGGGCGGGATCGTGGGTAATGCGAACGTGTTCGGGTACGTCCGCGCGATGTCATCGATTCCTCGCGGGGAGCAGCGAGGTTCTCCCCTCGTGCACTCCCCTATTGGGGCGGAACTTTACCACGGCCTAACGAATAGTGTCAACAGGACTGTATTCAAGTTGACCTCTGGATTAACCGGAAACTAGACTGCGGCCAATTCGAAGGGGGTCACCATGCTTCGACTGATCCGCGCTATTGCGATCCTCGCAGGCTTCGTTCTCCTCGCAGGCTGCAGTAAGACCTATCAAGTTCAAACAGACGCCGACGTACCCGAAGAGGTCGCCGCTGCGGTCAAGGGGAAGACCCTGCACGAAGGCAGAAACCAACTGCTCGATTTCGACACGCACCGGCTTTATGCCGAGGTGAAGGACGGACAGATCGCGTCCATCACGCTCGATATCGACGGGTACGCGCCACAAGAGGTGGACTACCTGGCCCGGATGCCGGATCCGGCGCCGAATCCGGGGGACGAAACTCCACAAGGTTGCGAGCAAAGGAAAGACCTCTGCCAAGAAAAATGCAGCGAGCGGTGCTGCATGCTCGAATGCTGGTTCAACTTCGAGCTGTGCAAGGCGCGACTCCCGCCGCTCGGCGGTGGTGGCGGCATAGGTGGAATTCGGATCTAATAGGGGCGTTGGGAACTCACGCGGTTAGCTGCACGGGCGATTTTTCGCCGTTTGTGGTAACGTGCGGGGCATGACTGCACGCCCCCGAGTTCTTCGTCCCCTGCGCCCGCGCAACCGTCGCGTGGGCGTGATTGCATTACTCTTCGTCCTCATCTTCGTCCTGCCCGCGCTGATCAGCTTCGCCGCGGAATGGCTCTGGTTCCAGGCACTGGGTTACGAGCGCATCATCGTGATGCGGGTGGTGGTGGGCGCACTCCTGGGCGTGGGTGTCGCGGCGGTCGCATTCGCGTTCCTCGACACGAACCTCCGCATGGCGCTCCGAGGCGCCAACTTTGGCCCGCGCCTGGTCCAGACCGCCGGCGGCTCCATCGAGTTGACGCAGTTCGCACGGCGTCTGGCGCGCCCGGCGGCGCTGGGCTTTGCGGTGCTGCTGGGTGTCGCAGCCGCCGGTGCGTGGCTCGACGTGCTCCGCTTCCTCCGTCAGACGCCATTCGGCACTACGGATCCGGTCTTCGGGCGCGACATCGGCTACTACGTGTTCACCATGCCGCTGGTCGCGAGTACCCTCCGCCTCTTCACGATGTTGACCACCGTGACCCTCGTGGCATGTGTCGCGCTGTATGCGCTGCGCCAGGATGTCTCCGTCATCCGGGGACACGTGATCGTCGATCGACCGGCGCGCTGGCACCTCGCGATCCTTATCGCCACGCTGCTCGTGCTGGCGGCGTTTCGGGTGCACTTCGTGCGGATTCCGGGACTCCTCTACTCCACCACCGGACCGCTGGTCGGCGCGAGCTACGCCAATCTTCACGGCACACTGATCGGACTCCGGCTGACCATGTTTGCCGCGGTGATCGGGGCCGCACTGGTACTGTGGGGCGCTCGCGGCCCGCGCCTCGCTCCCGCCACACTGCTCGCCGTGGGTCTCTAAATCGGGGTGTCGTTGCTCGGCGCCACCATCTATCCCGCCATCGTCCACCGACTCGTGGTATCACCCAATGAGCTGACAAAAGAAACGCCGCAGCTGGTGCGCCACATCGCCGCGACCCGCCAAGCGTGGGGATTGGACAGTGTGGTCACGCGCGAACTCACCGGAGAAGCCGGCCTCACCGAGGAAGACATTCGCGCCAACGCGGCCACCATCGACAACGTCAGATTGTGGGATCGCGATCCTTTGCTGCAGACGTTCGGGCAGTTGCAAGAAATCCGGACCTACTACGATTTCCGCTCGGTGGACGACGACCGCTACTGGATTGACGGACGCTATCGCCAGGTGATGCTCTCGCCGCGCGAGCTGAATGCGGCGTCGCTCCCCACGCGCACGTTCATCAACGAGAGGCTCACCTTTACCCACGGCATGGGGATCGCGCTGGGGCCGGTCAACCAGGTGACGTCGGAGGGCTTGCCGGTCCTGTTCATCAAGGACTTGCCGCCGGTGTCCAGCGTATCGCTCAAGGTGACGCGCCCGGAAATCTACTTCGGCGAACTCACGGATTCGTGGGTGTTCGCGCGTACCGGACAGCGCGAGTTCGACTACCCGTCGGGCGACGAGAACGTCTACGCCAACTACCAGGGCGAGGGAGGCGTGCGGGTCGGTTCGCTGCCGCGGCGTTTGTTGTTCGCGGCCTACTTCCGCTCGCTGAAGATGCTCTTGTCCAGCGACATCACGAGCGAGAGCCGTGCCATGTACTTCCGAAACATTCACGTGCGGGCGCGAAAGGCGCTGCCGTTCCTCTCCTTCGACGACGACCCCTACCTCGTGATCGACGACGCGGGCCGGCTGCGCTGGATTCTCGATGCGTACACGCACACCAGCCGCTATCCGTACGCGCAGCCGGTCGGTCGAGGCGGCGTCAATTATATGCGCAACAGCGTCAAGGTGGTCATCGACGCCTATGACGGATCCGTCACGGCCTATCTGGCCGACCCGGCCGACCCGCTGGTGCAAACGCTCTCGGCGGTGTTTCCCGACATCTTCCGTCCGCTCGACGAGATGGCGCCGGACTTGCGCGCCCACCTGCGCTACCCCGACGCCCTCTTCCGCGTGCAGAGCGACATGTACGCCACCTATCACATGAGCGAGCCGGAGGCGTTCTATCACCGCGAGGATCAGTGGCAAAAGCCGGTGTTGTCGGGGGGCGGGAACCAGGATCCGTTCCTCCGCCACATCGTCATGCGATTGCCGGGCGAAGAAGAGGCGGAGTTCATCTTCATGGTGCCGTTTACACCGCGCGGCAAAGACAACTTGGCGTCGTGGATGGTGGCGCGCAACGACGGCGAGCGCTACGGGCAACTGGTCGTGTACCGGCTACCGAAGCAGAGCCTGGTTTTCGGGCCGACCCAGATCGTCAACCGGATCAACCAGGACACCGAGATCGCGCGCCAGATTTCGCTGTGGGACCAGCGCGGTTCCGAAGTCATTCGCGGCAACTTGCTGGTGATCCCCATCGAAGAGTCGCTGATCTACGTCCAGCCGATCTATCTTCGGGCCGAAGGGGGACGCATCCCCGAGCTCAAGCGCGTCGTAGTCGCGTACCAGAACCGTGTTGCCATGGAAGAGACACTCGAGGCGGGGCTCGCGCGGTTGTTCGGTGGCACCATCAAGTCCGCAGCGGCGGCGGCGGCACCGGTGCCGCCGCCGCGCGTGGGCGATGGCGGTGTTGCGGATCTCTCTCTGCGGGCGTCGGAGTCGTACCAGCGCG
>Ga0137326_1000604_pt1 | contig 12273 bp, 7 predicted proteins | sample EasRivERMZT500_2_FD_102292 | JGI IMG/M metagenome (GOLD analysis project Ga0137326, IMG submission 102292) | Soil microbial communities from meander-bound floodplain in the East River, Colorado, USA - East River MetaG ERMZT500_2 | ecosystem: Environmental > Terrestrial > Soil > Floodplain ... | reverse complement strand
CAGGGCGTGCAGGAACCGACGCTGCTGTCTCGGTGGCACCGTGGGCTCATGTATTACGCCGCGTTTCCGCTGCTTGCCACGCTCTTTCGGAAGCGGCTCTTCGTCGCCGCGGCGGGCCTCGGGCCGTTGGAGTCCGATGCCGGGCGGCGTTACACGCGGCTCGTCTTCGAGCGGGCGGATGTCGCAACCGTCCGCGACGTGGTCTCACGGGATGTCCTGGCCGGTCTCGGCGTCGACACGGCTCGCGTCGAAGTCACGGCCGATCCGGCGTGGATGCTCCACGTGCCGGACCGTACGGAAGGCCTCGCGCGCCTGGCGCGGCTCGGCGTGCCTCATGGCTCGCGCGTGGTCGCGGTTGCGATGCGTCACTGGGAGCTCGGGGTCGAGGCCGACTGGCAAGGGGAAGTGGCGACTGCGCTGGATGCGCTGGTGGAGTCGCGCTACGCGGTGCCGGTGTTTCTGCCGTTTCAATCCGAGGAGGATGGCGCAGCGAGCGACGTGGCAGTCGCGGAGCATATTCGAGCGTTGATGCGCCACGGCGCCGGGGCCGTCGTGGCGCCGCCGGACCTCGCTCCCGAAGAAGCGCAAGGTCTCATCGCGGGCGCGGATCTGATGCTCGCGATGCGGATGCACGGCGTGATTCTCGCCGGCAACGCGGCGCTGCCGACCGTCGCGCTCGCCTACGATCCCAAGGTCGTCACCGCCATGAAACAGGTGGGTCAGGGCGCGCGCGTGATCGATCTCCGGCAGGCGACCTCGGCGGCCATCCTCGAGCAGTTGGAGGGGGCGGTCGACCATCGCGAGCAAATCACCGCCGAGATCCGGCAGGCTCGAGCGTCGCTCCGGTCCGCGGCGTCACGCACGTGGCGCATCGCCGCCGACATGCTGGCGGCGCATGACGCGCCGGTTCGTGAACCGTCCGCCGATCTGACCGACCTCCTGAATGCCACCTTCGCCCGGGACATCCGCCGGGCGGAGCTGCACGACGCGGCGGCGCACGCGGCCGCGGAGGCCAGGATTGCCGGCCTCACCGACCAGCTGGCGGCCGCGGCCCGGAACTACGAGGAGGCGGCACGCGAGGTCGCCCTCCTTCGATTTCAGCTCGTTCACATCGCGCGTACCAGGGCGTTCCGCGCGGCGGCGTGGTACTGGCGGCTTCGCGCCTCGCTGGCCCCGTCGGCGTGGTTCTCGCGCCGTCGCACCCTGAGGGTGCCAGGCGACCGGCCACAGCTGCGACCGCGACAGATGGGTCTTCATGAGTTCGCCTTCGATCGCTTCAAGCGCGAACGGCGGGCGGCGGCCGGCGACGAGCTTGCCGGCCTGCGCACGCCGTGCGAGGCCGGGCTCGTCTCGGTGATCCTGCCCGCGTTCAACGGCGCGGACCTGATCTGCGAGGCGATCGACAGCGTCCTGACGCAGACCCACACCCGGCTCGAGCTCATCATCGTGAACGACGGCTCGACGGATGGCACGGCGGCCATCGCCGACGACTACGCGCGCCAGGACTCGCGCGTTCGCGTGATCCACCAGGAGAACCGTAAGCTGCCGCGCGCACTGTCCGAGGGCGTGCGTCATGCGCGCGGCGAGTTTCTGACGTGGACGAGTTGCGACAACCGCCTCAAGCCGCACTTCCTCGAGCGGCTGGTCGCGGATCTGTCGGCGCGGCCCACGTGCGACATGGTCTACGCGAACATCGACATCATCGATGCCGACGGGTGTCTCATGCGCGGCGCCCCGCAGTTTGACAGCTACCAGCGGCCGCCCGGCAGCGGCCACGTCCACCTGCCCACGCGGATCGCCGAGCTCAACACCTGGGCCAACAATTCCATCGGCTCCGCGTTCCTGTACCGGAGCCGCGCGGCCCGGCTGCTCGGCGACTACAGCCCGTTCCGGTTCCTGTGCGAGGACTACGACTACTGGATGCGGCTGAACGCGCTGCTGACACTCCGGCATGCGTCGTTCGCCGAGCCGGTGTACGAATACCGGTTTCACGGCGGGTCGCTCAGCGCCCGGTGGGAGGAGCTCGGGATGCTCCGCGGCCTCGACCGCCTCATGGTCTTCGAGGAATTCCGCCGCGACTTCTACCTGTCGCCGATGCTCTGGATCGTCGACGGCGACGACTCCGAGCTGGTGTCGGCCTTGAAGAAGCGGATCCGGCAGGCCGGCCACATCTGGTATCAGGGCCAGTTTCCGCTGGCGCAGCTTCCGCGATTCTGGGTGCCCGTCGTGCACGTCCGCGTCGCGGTGGCGCCCGCCGCTCCTGGCGAGCCGCGATCCGACCTGCCCGACAGCGCGCTCAGGGTGCTCGCGACCCGGGCCGCGGCGCTGCCGGCGTCGGTGCCGGCGGCGTGGCAGATGTGCGTCACCACCGCGCCCGGGGGCCAGCTGCCCGAGCTGGCGGCGTTCGCTCAGGGCTGGCTCGGCGCCGCCAACCTCGCGCAGATGTTCCGGGCGATCGACATCCGCGCGAGATCGGAGCATCTCGCCGTCATCGAGAGGGAGATCGAATCGCGGCCGGCGCCGGCCGTGAAGGCATCGGTGTTGATTTGCACGCATCGCTCCGGCGATCGCGTCCTGCGCGCCATCCGGTCCGCCCTCGCGCAGTCGATGCCGCCGGACCGCTACGAGGTACTGGTCGTCAACAACAGGCCCGACCGCCCCGAGCTCGATGGCGCCGTGCGGCAGCTGCGCGCCGGGCTGCCGCCCGCCGACGCTGACCGCGTGCGCCTGATCGCGTGCCCGATCCTCGGGTTGTCCGCGGCGCGCAACGCCGGAATCGCCGAAGCGCGCGGCGAGATCATCTGCCTGCTCGACGACGACGCGGTGGCCGAGCCGCAGTGGCTCGAGCGGTTGTGCGCGGCTTATGACGCGCATCCTGAAACGGGCGTCATCGGAGGCCACGTCCGCCTGCACATTCCCACGCCGCGTCCGTCCAGCCTGAGGCCCGGCTGGGAGAAGTACTGGAGCCACCTCATCACGCCGTTCACGGAGTACACCGAGGTGGACCACTGGTCGGGCTATCCGTGGGGCGCGAACTGGTCCGCCCGGCGAGCCGCGCTCCTGGACATCGGCGGATTCCGGCTGCGGTACGGCCGCGTGGGCGACAACTTCTGGGGCGGCGAGGAAGTGATTGCGTCCGCGCTCGCCCAGCGGCTGGGCTGGCGCGTCGCCATCGTGCCCGACGCCGCGGTGCTGCACGACGTCGATCCGTCGCGGTTCACCCTCTCGCACGTGCAGCGGACGCTCGTCGCGGTCCATCTGGTCGCCTACGTCAGCCAGCGCGACCAGTACCTCCCGATGGAACGCGGCCTGAGGAGCACGCTGCGGCAGCTGACCGAAGTGTTTTTCGATCCCGGCGTCCCGGGGCGCGCCGACCGTCTGGTGGACGCCGCCTTCCGCAAGTACGCGCAGCTCCGGCTGCTCGCGCTGCAGCTGGCCGATCTGCGGCGGCGGCGCCGGCCGTCGGCGCTCGAAGACGATCCGCCGATGCCCGCCTGATCGGCCCCGGCGCGGGCGGTTTTGTACTACGATACCGGTCCGTGCCTCCTCCCGGCATCTTGGGCGTGCGCGAGTTGTACCGCCATCGCGATCTCATCAGGACCCTGGTCGCGCGCGACCTCAAGGTCCGCTATCGTCGCTCGGCGATCGGGTTTCTGTGGACGATGCTGCACCCGTTGATCATGATGCTGGCGCTGTCGTTCGTCTTCAGCCAGCTGTTCCGATCAAACCTGCCGAATTTTCCCGTGTACGCGCTGGTGGGCATCGTCTTCTGGAATTTCTTCAGCCAGGCGGTCGTGGCGTCGATGAACAGCCTTCGGGGCAACGCCGCGCTGCTGACCAAGCTGCCGGTCCCGAAGGCCGTGTTCCCGGTCGCGGTTGTCTGTGGCGGCCTCGTCAATCTGCTGTGCGCAATGGTGCCGCTGTTCCTGATCATGTTCCTGACGGGGCATCCGGTCGGACCGAGCCTGGCGCTCGTGCCGTTCGCCATCGTGCTCGCCGCCTGCTTCACGCTCGGCGCGGGCCTGCTGCTCGCGCCGCTCGCCGCGTTCTTCACCGACACGGTCGAGCTGGTGACGATTGTGCTGACGATCCTCTTCTACCTGACGCCGGTGTTCTATCCGGTCTCGATCGTGCCGCCCGATCTCCGCTGGATCGTCGCAGCGAATCCCGTACACTGGGTGCTCGACATTTTCCGCGTGCCGATCTACGACGGCATCCTCCCGGGCTTCCAGACGTTTGCCCTGGGCGTCGGCATCTCGCTCGTGTTTCTTGTCGTGGGCGCCGTGGTCTTCCGCGGCACGAGCCACAGAATCGCGTTCTACGTGTGATGGGCGCCTCGAGTGACGTCGTCACGCTCGAGGCGGTGAGCCTGCTCTACCGCCTGGCGAAGCACCGGATTCCGTCGTTCAAGGAGTACGTCGTGCACTGGATGCGCGGCGCGCTCGTCTACGAGGAGCTCTGGGCGCTGACCGATGTGTCCCTGCGAATCGGGCGCGGGGAGAGCATCGGCATCATCGGCCGCAATGGCGCCGGCAAGAGCACGCTGCTCAAAGTCGTGTCGCGGGTGCTGGAGCCGACACGCGGGCGGCTCACGCTTCACGGATCCGTCGTGCCCATGCTGCAGATCGGCGCCGGCTTCGACCACGAGCTGACGGGGCTGGAGAACATCTACCTGAACGCGCTGCTTCTCGGCCACACCCGCGCCGAGATCGACGCGGTGCGCGAGCGCATCATCGAGTTCAGCGGCCTCGCCGACTTCATCCACGTGCCGCTACGCAACTACTCGTCGGGCATGCTCGCGCGCCTCGGTTTTTCCGTCGCGACGGCCTGGGTGCCGGACATCGTCCTCATCGACGAGGTGCTGGACGTCGGGGACGCGGCCTTCGTTCGGCGCACGCGGGACCGCATGCGGGAGATTCGCGAGGCTGGCACCACCGTGATCTTCGTGTCGCATTCGCCGGAGGCGATCCTGCGGACGTGCGAGAGGTGCGTGTGGCTCGACAGGGGTGTCGTGCGTGGCGACGGCCCCGCCAAGCCAGTCATGGCGGAGTACATGGCTGCCACAGCCCCATAGCCGAATAACCACTAACCACTGACCATTAACCAATAAACTGTCGCCCGTGTCCGTCACGCGCATCCTCGTCGTCTACGGGACCCGCCCGGAGGCCATCAAACTTGCGCCGGTGGTGCGGGCGTTGCGGGACCGCCCGGAGCTGTGCGCCGTGACCGTGTGCACGACCGCCCAGCACCGTGACCTCACCGACCAGGCTGAACGGGTGCTGGGCCTCACAGCAGACATCGATTTCGATCTCATGGAACCCGAGCAGCCGCTCAATCGGCTGACGGCGCGCGTCTTCGACGGGCTCGACGCCGTGCTCGTTTCCTCCACACCGGATTGGCTGATCGTGCAGGGCGACACGACGTCGGCGATGGCGGCCGCGCTCGCGGCGTTTCACCGCGGGGTGCGCGTTGGCCATGTCGAGGGCGGCTTGCGCACCGGCGACCTCGCCCGGCCGTTCCCCGAAGAAATGAACCGGCGCGTGGTCGATCTCGTCGCGAGCGCACACTTTGCGCCGACGGCGCGCGCGCGGGCCAGCCTGCTCGCCGAAGGCGTGCCGGCCGAGCGCGTGTTTCTGACCGGCAACACGGTCGTCGATGCCGTGCAGGCCATCGCCGCCGAGCTCCCGCCTCGCACCGGCCCTCGCAATGACGAGGTGCTGGTCACCCTGCACCGCCGCGAGAGTTTCGGCGCGCCGATCCGCGGCCTGTTCGGCGCCATCGCCGACCTGGCCCGGCTGTACCCGCAGATCCGGTGGCGATGCCCGGTGCATCCGAATCCGGAAGTTGCGGCCCCGGCGCGGGAGATGCTGAGTGGGATCGAGAACGTGGACCTGCTGCCGCCGCTCGACTACATCGATCTGGTCGACCACCTTCGGCGCTGCCGGCTGGTGCTGACCGACAGCGGAGGCTTGCAGGAGGAAGCGCCTGCGTTCGGCACCCCGGTGCTGGTTCTGCGCGAGACCACCGAGCGGCCGGAAGGCGTGTGGGCCGGCGTCGCCCGTCTGGTCGGCGTGGATCGGGCGCGCGTCGTCACTGAAACGCGCCGCGCGCTCGATAGTCCGCAGGCGGCGCGGGAGCCGGCGGCCGAGAACCCGTATGGCGACGGCCGGGCCGCCGGACGCATCGCATCGATTCTGACAGGCCAGCCGTGGACGCCGTTCACTTCTTCCGTGACGATGCCCGGCCAGCTGGCGTCCGCGCGTTCATGAGCGGCTGGTTGCGGGTCCGCGCACGACAAGCCCGTAGCGGCTGGCGTCTGCTGAGAACAGACGGCCCCCGCGCCGTGTGGTCCCGGCTGACTCTGCGCGCGCGGCAAGCGTACCGGCATTCCTCCGTTCGCTGGCGCCTGGCGACCGGCGCCTGGGACAGGTCGAAGGTCGTTCTGCCGGCTGAACCCAATCCGCTCGTCTCCATCATCATCCCGGCGCGCGATCACTGGCGCGTGACACTCCGCTGCCTCCGATCGATCGCCCGGCGCACGGCCGGCGTGAAGTACGAAGTCATCCTGGTGGACGACGGGTCGCGGGATCGCACCGTGCGGGCCGACACGCTCGTCCCGGGCCTGATTCGCGTCGCCATGGCCCGCAACGTGGGATTCGTCGGCGCGTGTCAGGCCGGCGCGCAGAGGGCACGCGGATCGTTCCTGCTGTTTCTGAACAACGACACGATCGTGACGGACAGCTGGCTCGACGCGTTGCTCCAGGCCATCCGCCGGCCCGGCTGCGGCGCGGTCGGGTCCAAGCTCGTGTACCCCAACGGCTTGCTGCAGGAAGCCGGCAGCATCGTCTGGCAGAACGGCGACGCGTATAACTACGGCCGCGGCGAGGATCCGAACCAGAGCGCATTCAACTACGCCCGGCCCGTGGACTACTGCTCCGGTGCCGCGCTGATGGTCCGCCGTGACGCGTTCGAGCAGGTGGGCGGCTTCGACGAGCGCTTCGCCCCGGCCTACTGGGAGGATGTCGATCTCGCGTTCAAGCTCAGGGACGCGGGGTGGTCCCTCTGGTTCGCACCGGCCTCGGTCGTCTGCCACGTCGAAGGGCAGAGCTCGGGGGTCGACGAAGCGCGTGGCATGAAGCGCTTCCAGGCCGTGAATCGCCACGTCTTCCGGGAGAAGTGGGCCGCCACGCTCGTGGAGCAGCTGCCGGCGGGCTCAGCGACCGCCTGGCGCGCCTGCAGCCGCAACCGCCGGCCGGTCGTGCTGATTGCCGATCATCACGTGCCGATGCACGACAAGGACGCCGGCTCCCTTTTCATGCACCGCGCGCTCACGTCGCTCGCGGCCGACGGATATCGCGTCGTCTTCTGGCCGGACAACATGTCCCGGCTGCCGGGCTATGCCGAACCCCTGGAGGAGCTCGGCGTGCAGATTGCGTACGGGCCGCTGAATCTCGAATCGTTTCTCGACAATCTGGGGGAACCGGTGGACGTGGGGATCGCGTATCGCGCCGAGATCGCCACGAAGTACTTGCCGGCATTCCGGCTCCGAATGAAGGCGCTCGGCTATGTCGCCGTCGATCTGGAAGCCGTGCGCGAAGCCCGGCGCCTGGAGCGGCTGGGCAGCGCGCCGTTCGGCGTGGACCGGCTCTGGTCGCGCGAGGCGGCGGCCGTGCGCATCGCGCACGCCGCCGCCGTCCACAGTCCCGTCGAGCGCGTGATGCTCGAACAGCTCGTGCCCGGCCGGCCGATCTTCGAGCTTCCTCTGCCCGCGGCGGCCATCACCGCAGGTGACCGGCCGTTTGCCGACCGACAGGGCTTTGTGTTCGTCGGGAGCACCCATCCGCCGAACGTCGACGGGATCACCCATTTCGTCAACGACATCTGGCCGATGGTCCGCGCGGCGCTTGGTGACGTGCGGCTGACGGTGGTCGGGGAGGTCTGCAACCGGGTGCCGGATCTCGCCCGCGCGCCGGGCGTCTCGCTAGCCGGCCACGTCGCCGACCTCGGCGGGGTGCTGGCGTCCGCGCGCGTGTTCGTCGCGCCCTTGCGCTACGGCGCGGGCATCAAGGGCAAAGTGCTCTCCGCGATGCAGGCGGGTGTGCCGGTCATCACGAGCCACGTGGGGGCCGAAGGCATCCACCTCGAGCACGGCCGCTCGGCGCTCATCGCGGACAACGACGACGCATTCGCGGCGCTGGCGGTTGAGGCGTACACCTCGCCGTCGCTCTGGGCCGGCTTGCGCGACGAGGCGCTGGCCGTGGTCACGCACCGGCACGGCGACGAGCCGTTCGAGCGGGCGGTGCGGCAGTTCGTGGAGGCGCTGCTCGCGGTGTCGCGCACCGAGCCGTCGAAGCGCCGCTATCTTGTCGCAACAAAATAAAGATTGTTCGGGCCGAGGTGGCCGTACTCGAGGCTCCAGTAGAGAACGGCCACGCAGTCGGAAAAGCCGGCGCCGGTGACCTGCGCCAGCAGCTGCCAGCCGTAGTCGGTGAAGACCAGCGACCCGTCCTTCGACACGGGGTTGCCGTGGTACTCCGGCGGCATCAGATGGCGCACCTGGCCATTCACCTGCTCGGCGCGACGGGAGTTGGCCTCGCGATCCCAGTAGAACGGCACCGTGAAGAACATGCGGCCGCCGGGCTTGAGGACGCGGGCGGCCTCCCGAAAGGCTTGTGACGGGTCCGGCACGTGCTCGAAGACATCGCTGCTCAGAATGCCGTCAAGCGACGCGCTGGCGAAGCTCAGGCACTCGGCGTCTTCGTGCCGAATCTCGCCGACGATCTCGCCGCTCCGATACTGCGGGCCCAGGAACTCGCTGCCATGGCACGTCGACGCCGGCAGCCGGTCGCGCATCACGCGGTACAGGGCCGTCACTTGTTCCATGAGATAGAGGGAGCGGCCGCTTCCGTCGCCGGCCGCCATGTGCTCGATGACGGCTGACGCGATTGCGCGTTGCCGGTTGATCAGCCCGCAGCGCGGGCACACGAGCCGTTCGCGCCAGTTCGGCAGCCACGTGCCGTCCTCGAGCTGCTGCGCGCCCCACTGGCGGTCCACTTCGAACTCGACCACCTCGTGGTCGACGAGACAGGTGCCGGGAATCGTGAACCGCTGATCGCCGCGGTGCCGGACGGCGAGCTCGCGCTCGAACGCGTAACGCTCCGCGGCCGCCGCGCTGCCGAAGACGGCCGCCGCTTCGTCGCGCGAGCGGCATTCGACGCGCTTCATCCCGCCGGTCACCTCCGGCCATCGTATTACACTGCACGCGGCGTGCGGGTCCTGCTGCTCAACCAGTACTTCCATCCAGACGTCGCGGCCAGCGGCCAGCGATTTACCGAAGTCGCCGAGGTGCTGGCATCCGCGCACGACGTGCGCGCCATCGTCGGCAGCGCCGGGTATGGGGTCGTACGTGGGGCCGGGGCTGGGGTCGTACCTCGCCGCCCGGAGTTCTCCGTGACCCGGATCTGGTCCACGAGTTTTTCGCGGCAGCGGCCGTGGGGCCGCATCGTCAACTACCTCACGTATGTCGTCGGAGGGACGATCGTCGCGCTCGCGGGCCGCCGGCCGGACGTGATCGTGGCCGCGACCGATCCGCCGGTGGTCGGGCTGGCCGGTCTCATCGTGAGCCGCCTTCGGGGCGCGCCGCTCGTGTACTGCCTCTGGGACATCCACCCGGAGGTCACGCTGGGTGCGGGCATCATGCGGCCGGGGCTCATCACGCGGTTTACGAGCTGGGCCAATCGGCTCAGCGTCTCGAGCGCGACCGCGGTCGCGACTCCGACAGAAGCCATGGGCCGGACGGCCGTCGAGCTCGGCGCCAATCGCGCTCGCGTGTACGTGCTGCCTCTCTGGGAAGACACCGATCTCGTGACGCCGGAGCCGAAGGACAATCCGTTCAGCCGGCGCCACGGCCTCGTGGATCGGTTTGTGCTCATGTATTCCGGCAACATCGGCCTGACGCAGGGTCTCGATCGCTACCTGGCGCTGACGTCACGGCTGTCGGACATGCCGGATTTCAAGCTCGTCTTCGTTGGCGACGGCGCGGCCCGACCGATACTCGAAGCACGGGTTCGGGCCCTCGGCAGTAACGGCGTGCTCTTTGTTCCGTATCAACCGCGGGAGGAGATGCGCTGGTCGCTGGCAGCGGCCGACGTGCTCTTTGCCCCTAACCTTACCGGGCTGACCCGCTTCATGTTGCCCAGCAAGGTCTACACGTTCATGGCGAGCGCGCGGCCCTTCATCGCGGCCATCGACCCCGCCAGCGATCTCGCCGACACCATCCGACGGCTGGACTGCGGCACGGTAGTGGCTCCGGATGATCTCGACGGGCTCGAGCGTGAGATCCGGCGCCTGCATGCGCGTCCCGATCTGCGGCAGGCGATGGGGCAGCGCGGGCGCGGCGCCGCCGAAGCCGACTTCTCGAAACACGTCGGCCCGGCGCGCTACCGGCGCCTGGTCGAGCAGACGGCGTCCGTCCGGTGAACATCCTCTTCATTGCGTCACGGCCGCCGTGGCCGCCGACCGACGGCGGCCGCGTGCTGATGGCGTACACCGTCGAGGGCTTGCTCTCCCGCGGTCATCACGTCACCGTGGTCGCGCCGACTCGGGTCGAGTCCGCTGTCACCGGACAGGCAGCGGCGCCGGTGTCCGATCGCCTGCGCGTCTTCCTGGTCCCCGACCGGCGCCCGTCCGGATTCGCGGCCGCGGTCATGTCGGTCGTGCAGGGATGGCCGCTGTCGGTTGTCCGACAATCCTCGCCGCCCACGCGTGTGGAGGTGGCCCGCCGCCTCGGCGCGGAACGCTTCGACGTCGTGCACGTGCAGCAATTGCAGGCCCTGCCCAAGGCGGACGCGGCGTTCGACCGGCTTGTACCGGTCGTCATGCGCGCGGAGAACGTCGAGAGCGATCTGTGGCACGCCCTTTCCGCCACGCGGCCCCTCCTGCGGCCGCTGGCATCGTTCGAAGCTCACCGGCTGGCGCGATACGAAGCCAGGTCGCTCGGTCGCGTGGCGGCGACCGCCGCGCTGACCGACAGCGACGCACGCCGATTGCGGCGCCTCGCGCCTGACGCGGACATCGACGTCGTGCCGGCGCCGATGCCCACCGAGCTGCCGGCCGGGCGCACCGTCCTCGACGGCGATCCGCCCGTCGTGGTCGTCGCCAGCCGGTGGCTGCCCAATCAGGAAGGGGTGATCTGGTTCGCGCAAAAAATGTGGCCGTCGGTACTGCGCGCGCTGCCGCAGGCGCGCCTGCACCTGTTCGGCGCCGATCGCAAGGCGGCCGGCGCGGGAATGGTGAGGCACGACGAGCTTCACGAGAGCCGCGACGCCTACGCGCCCGGCGCCACGCTCGTGGTGCCGCTGCGCATCGCGTCGGGCGTGCGCGTGCGCATTCTCGAAGCATGGGCGCGAGGCGTACCGGTTGTCGCCACGCGTGCGGCCGTGGAAGGACTGGACGTCGCGGACGGACACGGCGTGCGGCTGGCTGACACGGCCGACGCCTTTGTGCGCGTGGTCAGAGACTTGCGCGACTCGCCAGACACACGCGAGCGCCTTGTGAGCGCCGGCCGCGCGCTGCTCGCCGAGCGGCACGATCCCGATGTTTGCGCCGCGCGGCTGGAAGCGATCTATCGAAGGGTGATGCTCGGCGTTGAAGCGTCGAGCCCGAGTTCGACGCGTTTGTAAGCCGAAGGGCAGTCCAGCGAAGGTAAGTCGCGCGAGAGAGCCCGCCTTCGCGCTACGCGCTTCGGCGTGGCAGGCCGAGTCCGGAGTCTGAGGGCAAAGCCCTCAGATCGTACCCAAGATGCACAGGTTGGTACCGCTGGAGCCGAGCTTCGTCCCCGCTCCTTGGCGTACGACAGGACGGTGTCGCATCATGCCCGTCTGATGGCTGTGGCGCAACGCAACCGCCGATTTTGGCTGGAGCCGGCGATTGTCTTCGCGGCGTGGGCGGTCTTCGGATTGCTTCTGGCCAACCAGAGCTACATCCAGGCGGCTCTGGCCGGGCGGCAGATGCCCGTGCTCGTGGCCGTGCGGCCCGCCCTGGTGGAAGCCGCGCTCTGGGCGATCACCACGCTCGCCATCTTCTGGCTGGCCCGCCGCTATCCCATCGAGCGGGGGAGAGTGCTCCGCGGGATCGTGGTGCACCTCGTCGGGGCCATCGTCATCGCGCTCGCGCGCACCGGCGTCATGGTCGTGCTGGGTTGGTACGTGACGTGGGTCCGCCCACGGGACTTCACTATCTGGTTCTGGGGAACGTCCAGCCAGAACCTCCTCT
>Ga0137326_1000602_pt1 | contig 12313 bp, 7 predicted proteins | sample EasRivERMZT500_2_FD_102292 | JGI IMG/M metagenome (GOLD analysis project Ga0137326, IMG submission 102292) | Soil microbial communities from meander-bound floodplain in the East River, Colorado, USA - East River MetaG ERMZT500_2 | ecosystem: Environmental > Terrestrial > Soil > Floodplain ... | reverse complement strand
CCGCAGGACTTTCCTCGCTTCGAAAACGCAATCTCCCGGGCGAGGGTTCTCAACGAGTTCGATGATTGTCGAACTTGTGATCCTCGCTCTTATCTACGCCTACATGTCATTCGGACTGCACAGGAATGTTCCCACCGATATCTCCACCTGGCACGTCATCGACGGAGTACGAACCGCTGCTGAATGGTGGTTTCGCCGCGTGAGCATGCCGATACTCCTCTTCGGCGGGTTTCTCTGGGCGTGGCGAATCGTCGTATGGGCATATCTTCTTTTCCGAATCTCGAGACTGGACCTTCGCGTGGTCGCAACACATCCTGATCGTGCGGGAGGTCTGAATTTCGTGCACCAGGTATGCGGAGGTTTTCGGTGCTGGTTTTCGCGATCTCCTCGATTCTCTGCGCTTCGATCGGCGACGAAATCCTGTTCAACGGTGCGTCGCTGCACTCTTATGAGCAGGAACTGGGTTTGTTCTTCCTGATTTGTGTGGCTGTCATTCTCGGGCCCCTGCTGGTCTTCACGCCGACACTTATCCGGTCAAAGCTGGAGTATTTCGGGAAATTCGGACCTTTGGCGAGTACTTATGTTCAAAGTTTCGACGAGAAGTGGATACTGCAAACGGGCCGTTCCAGGGAAAGCATTCTCGGCAGTCCTGATATCCAGTCGCTCGCGGACTTGAGGCACAGCTACGCGGGTATTACGGATATGAGGACGCTGTTGCCGAACCGGAGAACGGTCAGCATATTGGCGATTGCCTATGTCGTCCCGGTGATTCCGTTATTGGCGAGTGTCATTTCCTTCAGGCGAGTAGTGTCAGAGGTCTACGGGTTGTTGCTGAAATAGACTCGAAACCGAACAGCCTGTCCCACCGGCGGACAGTTACCGTGAATCTTCGGAACACACTCCCTCTGTTCTCTTGAGGTTAGCTGCACAACTTTGAGGAATGCCGATTGCCCACCGGCTGTAGCATGTTTCGTGACCTCTATTATGCCGTTCGGCAATTGCGACGAAGCTGGACCGCTACCATGGTCGCCATCCTGGCTCTGGCGCTCGGCATAGGCGCCAACGTTTCGTCGTTCATCGGACTGAACGCAATCCTCCTGAAACCGTTTCCATATCCCGAACTCGATCGGATCATGACGGTCTGGGAGAGCGTGCCGAAATTTCAATCCATGCGGCAGGGAGTTGCGGCGGCCAATTTCTTCGACTGGGAAAAACAGAATCGCTCTTTCGAACAACTCTCGGCATATCGGCCGTGGAGCGTAAATCGTACCGGCGCGGATACGGTGCGGGGAATTGTGGCGGCGCAGGTAACACCGAATTTCTTCACGGTAGTGGGGATGCAGCCCCAGCAGGGAAGGATCTTCAGTGACACCGAAGCAACAGCCGGCAACGACCGCGTTGCGATCCTGAGTGATCGATTCTGGCGGACGGAGTTCGCTGCCGCGCCCGATATTACCGGCAGGACGATCTCGCTGGGTGGCCAAAGCTATTCGATAGTCGGAGTCATGCCGGATGAGTTCAATTATCCGCTCGCCACGGATGTCTGGACCCCACTGACCTTCACCGAACAAGCAAAGACGAACCGGGCAGTGAATACGCTGCTGGTGCTGGGGCGTCTGAAACCCGGGATCGACCTGAGTCAAGCCGGTGCCGAGATGGCAATCATCGCTCAACGGCTGGCGAGGGAGTTCCCTGAGACGAATGCCGATCGGAGTGTGACGATTGCGCCACTGGCTCAAATGACGGAGCAAGTGACCGATCGATTCATGGTTATTCTGTCGGCTGCTTCGATGTTCCTGCTGTTGCTCGCGGCCGCAAACGTGGCGAACATCCAACTCGCACGCGCGACCAACCGGCAGCGAGACATCGCGATCGAATCCGCTCTCGGCGCCAGCAGACTTCAGGTCGCAAGAAGGCTGGCCGCGGAAAGCACGCTGCTCGCTTTCGCCGGAGGTGCTGTCGGCCTTTGGGCGGCAGCATGGATGTCCGAATGGCAGCGCTCCACGATTCCGGTTCAGGTGCATCAATGGGTGCCCGGAATCCGAAACCTGCGCGTGGATTCAACAGTCATCGCTTTCACCGTGGCATTGTCACTTTTCATAGGAATCCTGAGCAGCCTGCCCGCGATCTGGCAGTTGCTCAAAAGGCACTCTTCCGGTTCGCTCATCGAAGCGCTGACTCTGGGCGGCCGCAGTCTCGCAGGCGATACGCGCAACCGCCTGCGGAATAGTCTCGTCGTTTGCGAAGTCGTCCTGGCGCTGCTGTTGCTCGTCGGAGCCGGGGTGATGGTGAACACGTTTCAGCACATGCTTGCATTGGACCTCGGTTACAACCAGACGAATCTCCTGAGCGTTCAGATCTCCTTGCCGGTTTCGGATTATCCGGAGAACGCACACATCACCGCTTTCTTCGATCGAGTCCTGCCGGACTTGTCGGGCATTGCGATGACGAAGAGCGTCTCGGTGCTGGGATTGATGGGACAGGCGGCGGAGTTTTTGATCGAAGGCCGGGCCGAACCTGCGCCCGGCGATCCAAAGCCCAATGTTCGAGTAGTCGACGCGCGTTATTTCAAAACGATGGAGATTCCGATGATGCGTGGCCGTGAAATCACGGATCAGGACGTAGCCGAATCGACCCGGACGGCCATCATCAACAGGAGCCTCGCGGAACATTATTGGCCCAACGGCGATGCGATCGGTCACCGCATTCGCGTCGGAAATTCGCAGTGGTTGACGATCGTCGGCATTGCCGGCGATACCAAAGAATGGTTCACGAGCACGCCGCAGCCGATGCTTTACGCTCCATATCGGCAGGTTCCGCTCCGCTCCATGCGGGTCCTTGTGCGAACGACGGGCGATCCTTTGCTGGCCGTGAACGATGTTCGAGCACGAATCAAACAGATCGATCGCGCCGAGCCCATCTATGAGATCAAAACTGCCGAACAGATGATGTCCGAGCAGAGATCCGGCGTGGAGGCTTCCGCACAGATCATCAGCGGAAACGCCACGATTGCTCTGTTTCTGGCCGTCTCCGGCATTTATGGCGTGATGTCTTATTTTGTGAGCCGGCGCACGAAAGAGATCGGCATCCGCATGGCTCTTGGCGCCGCCAGATCAGACGTCTTGAAGATGACCGTGGGCCATGCCTTCCGTGTGGCTGGTATCGGATTCCTCATCGGAGTGCCGGCAGCTTACGCTCTTATGCGCATTCTCTCGAGCGTCCTTTTCAATGTGGTGGTCGTGAAATGGACGACGTTTTCCCTCGTTGCTGCCCTGCTGGGTATCGCCGCGCTTCTTGCGGCATACATCCCCGCTCGGCGGGCTGCCAGTGTGGATCCCATCATCGTTCTCAGAAACGAATAGCTCTACTCAATCAGGCTCGTCAGCGGACAAATGGAATTCCCGCATGACGCCAAGCGCGCCGGAGCTGAGCGCTTCGGCCAGCTGCTTTGCAGAATGTTCGGAAAGCACCAACTCCACCTGTCGGGTATTTGTGTCGTCGTCGAAAGTGAGTGTCAGGAACACATGACGTTTACCCGCCGGACCGGCGGGCTGGACCGTGACTTTGCTCTGGTCCTGAAGGTGAAACAGTCAACTGCCGTGGTTGCAAGCCTTCATTTCATAAGACATGATTCCGTTATTGCCTCCGCGCAAGGCGGAAATCCTACTACGAAACGGTCCTCACCGGACGATCCACTTTTCGCCGTCCAATGAACGGAATCAGCATCGCCACGGATCGCCTGTATTCCTCATACGCACTGTGTTCGCGCACGAGGTCCCTTTCCTCGAACTGGATCGCCAGCAGGATGTAAGTGGTCGTCGCTATCGAAAACAGCAGGTGTGCGAGCGACATGTTCGGCGTCATCCAGAACGCAAAAAGCCAGCCGACGTACAACGGATGACGCACGAGTTTGTATGGTCCCGGAGTTTTGAATGCCATCGCTCGATACGGCCGGCCTATCAGGTAAAGCCAAACCTGTCGCAGACCGAACAAATCGAAATGATTGATCAGGAAGGTGGACAGCAGAACAAGTCCCCAGCCGAAAGCGAACAACGCAAGGATCACCGTCCGCATGACCGGATCTTCCACAGACCAGACCACCCCGCCCATCGGCCGCCATTGCCAGAACAAAAGAAGCAGCGCAACGCTCGAGAAGAGGACGTAGGTTGATCGTTCGAGCGGGCGCGGCACGATGCGCGTCCATCGTTCCTTGAACCACGGCCGCGCCATGATGCTGTGCTGCACTGCAAACAAGAGCAACAGGCCGGCGTTCACCAGAAGGGCCTGGAGCAACGGTCCATTTGCGGGACCGTCGAGAGTTGTCGGAACGCCGAAGTTGCCGATGAAGCCGACGGCATACAGGAACGTGCCGAAGAAAATGAGATAGCTGACGCAGCCATACGCAAAAAACAGGATTCGTCGAACCATGGTGAGCCCCCTTTTTTCTTGTTGATATAATCAGCGTCCTCAATCAAAGCCGCCATGGGAGATTCGTCCCGGTTTGCGCGATTTGGACGCAATCCGCCAGGACTAATGCCCTGCTTTCGGAAGTCAGCGACGAATGCAGAAGAAGACCCGGCAACGCATCCATTACTTGACGACTCCCGATCGGGTCCGCCTCGCCTGGGCCGAAGCCGGCGAAGGTCCTGTCTTCATCAAAGCTGCAAACTGGCTGACACACCTGGAATACGATTGGGAAAGTCCGGTATGGCGGCACTGGATTCGCTTCTTTACCGACCACTTCAACTTTCTTCGTTACGACGAACGCGGATGCGGAATGACCGACTGGAATGTCGGCGATCTTTCCTTCGATCGTTGGGTTGAGGATCTGGAATCCGTCGCGACCGCTGCCGGCAAGCCCGGCAAATTCGGTTTGCTCGGCATCTCGCAGGGAGCGGCGACGTGCATCGCGTACGCGGCAAAGAATCCCGATCGCGTCTCGCAACTGATCCTCTATGGCGCATACGCGCGTGGAACGTGGAATCGGGGCAGCGACGAAGCGTCACGTGTGTATCGAGCGATCATCGAGCTCGTCCGGCTCGGCTGGGGACAGGACAATCCTGCATTCCGGCAGGTGTTCACGTCGCGCTTTGTGCCCGGCGCAAGCGATGAACAAATCGGCTGGTTCAACGAATTGTGCCGAAAGACGACGTCTCCGGAAGTAGCGGCAGAACTTCGCGAAACGCGGGCTCGCATTGATGTTTTGGATTTGCTCGATAAAGTGCAGGCGCCGACTTTGATTTTGCACTCGCGGGAGGACGGCGTCATTCCGATCGAAGAAGGGCACATTCTTGCCGCCGGCATCCGTGGGTCGCAATTCGTCGAGCTCGACTCGAAGAACCACATCCTTCTGGAAAATGAGCCGGCATGGGAACGCTTCCGTGAAGCCGTGTTGGAATTCACCGGCACGGGCAAATCCGCTCGCGGAGACGACGCGGCCTTCGCGGCACTTTCATCGCGTGAGCGCGAGATCCTTGTGTTGATCACCGAAGGCCTCGGCAACGCCGAAATCGGCGAGCGCCTTGGGATCAGCGAAAAAACCGTCCGAAACCACGTCTCGAACCTTTTCGACAAGCTCGGAGTCTGGAGCCGCGCGCAGGCGATCGTGTTTGCGCACGAACGCGGCTTCCGGACCTAGCTCGTTCTCCAGGGACGAATCGTTAAACAAAACACACCCTCCCGCCGATAACCCTAAAGGAAGCGGCTGTTTGCGCAATCGCAACCTACAAAAATGTCTGGCCGCTCCGGGGAAATGTCGCAGATACTAGGGGGCGTCTTCGCGCCAAACCTATAACTGTCTTCAGGTAGGAGCGAAGACGATGGAGGAGATAGGAATGAAAAAACAATCGAAGCTCGTCATCACAGGGTTGGTCCTGTGCCTGACGCTGCTCACTTCAATGTCATTTTCACAGGCGACGACCGGAACCATTTCCGGCACCGTCACCGATCAAACGAGTGCAATCATTGCGGGTGCAATGATCACCGTCCGAAACACCGACACCAATATCACTCGAACGGGCCAAAGCAACGAAGTCGGCCGATACAGCTTCCCTGCCCTGCCGATCGGAAACTATGAAGTCACGATCGAGCAAGGCGGCTTTGGAAAAGTCGTCCGTGGCCCCGTCGTGCTGACGCTGAACCAGACGGCCGTCGTAGATGCCGAATTAAGACCGGCGGGAGTCAACACCGAGATTATTACGGTCGGCAACGACGCACCAATTGTCAATACGGCCAACGCAGAAGTCGGTATTCGTTTCGACAGCCAGCGACTCGCGAACCTGCCGACGCAGGGCAACCCCGGCAACAGCGGCGGCGGCTTCCGTGATGTATTCAGTTTTGGTCTTTCGGCGCCTGGCGTGAGCCAGATCAACCAGGGCAACACCGGCTTTTCCAGCGGCACCGACTATTCGGTGAATGGCGCCCGGCTACGCTCGAACAATTTCACACTGGACGGACAGGACATCAACGAACCAGGTGTGTCCGGCGCGGGAGTGAGATGGAACAATCCGGACGCCATCCAGGAATTCCGGATGATCACGAATCAGTTTTCAGCCGAATACGGCCGTGCTTCGGGATCGGTAATTGCGGTGGCGACCAAAAGCGGCAGCAATACCTTCCACGGTAGCGCTTCCTGGTATCACAATTCGAATCCGTTGAACTCGATGAGCAACACAGAGAAAGCCGCTCAGGCGGCTGCCGGCACTCCGAATAAGACGCCGTGGCGGATTGAGAATCAATTCGGCGGCACGCTCGGCGGACCCATCATTCGCGACAAGACATTCTTTTTCGGCTCGCTGCAGCGATGGACCGACCGTCAACTCGGCGCCGGATCGACCATCACATCGGCTCCGACCACAGAAGGCCGAAGCATACTGCAGGCCAATGGGGGCTCACGTATTACGACTGCAGCATTGTTGACGCATCTTCCGGCGGCGGAAGGCGGACAAACAGGCGTCGTTCGATATTGCTTCAATCCGACGCCGTGGAGCGGCCCAGGCGCTCCGCCCGCAGTGACGGCATCCGGCGGGAGCTTTATTTGCGCGGTTCCCACAGCTTCGACGGTGCCCGTAGCTGGCTGGTCCGTGAACACCGTTCCCGTCGGTGGCCTTACCAGCGCGAATATTCAGACGAAGGACAATTGGCAATGGTCGGGACGTGGGGACCACACATTTAATGACAGACACTCCCTGAGCACGCGCTACGTGTACAGCACCACAGTCGACGCAGGCACCGGTCAGGCGACGCCAAAAGGACTGGCAGACATCAGCCCGCTTGGGACGCAGGCCGCCACGGTGAGTTTTACTTCGACGCTCAGCCCCACGCTTCTGAATGAACTGCGCGGAAGCTTCTCCAGGTTCATCACCTCCACTGATCCTCAGGACCCGTCGTCATTGACGATTCCATCGATCGAAGTCGCGGATCTCGGCTTGAACGGTTTCAACGCGGTCGGAACGCGTACTGGAATTGGATATGGCGTGAACCTGCCGCAAAGCCGCCGGAACAACATCTATCAGGTTGTCGACAATCTGACATGGATCCATGGTGGTCATTCGACCAAGGTCGGCATTGATTTCCGAAGAACTCAAATCTCTTCGAACTTCAACCCGAACGTCCGCGGCCAGCTCCGCTATTCAACACTGACCAATCTCGTCGCGGATTTCGCAGACCTGACGGCGCAAATCAACAAGCCGCTTCCGGGCGGCCAGCTGCTGATCGATTACAACTGGGACGACTGGTTCTTCTTCGTCCAGGACGACTGGAAGGTCCGGCCGAACTTCACCTTGAATCTCGGACTGCGTTACGAGCGTCCGGGAGACGCCGTCGAAAGCCTGTATCCGCTGAACGACAGAGTTGTAGCCGCCAACAGCAACAACTCGCTGTTCCGATACAGCTCGCGGCCGGCGCCAGACACGAATAACTTCATGCCGCGGTTTGGCTTCAACTGGAAGCTCGGCGATAACGGAATGGGTCCGCTGAACAACCTCGTCGTACGCGGCGGATACACCCGAAGTTTCGATTACATCTTCCTCAACATGGCGCTCAACATCACGAGCGCGTTTCCGTTCCAGGCCGCTCACAGCAATCCGTCGACACCGAATAGCATGGCCGCCTTCCCCGGGCTCGTTCTCAGCCTGGATCGCGCGCCTCTCCTGAACCAGACGGTCGTCGCCCCCGACTTCCGTGCGCCCCTGGCAGACCAGTACAGTCTGGAGATCCAGCGCTCAGTGGGTGCGAACAATGTCTTCCGCGTCGGATACGTCGGGACGAAGGGCACGGCTTTATTCCAGAGCCAGGAAGCCAACCCGACCACACGATGCGGTGCCGCGACCTGTCCTCGCGTGGACCCCACACGCGGTGTGATTCGCCAGCGCGCAAACACAGGCAGCTCGATTTACCACTCACTGCAGACCGGTGTGGACCGTCGGCTGACACGCGGCGTGAGCGGCGGAATGCATTACACATGGAGTTCGTTCATCGACAACGGCTCGGAAGTGTTCAACGCTTCCACGGCCGAAGTCGCAACGCCGCAGGATCCTTTCAACCGCAGCCTGGGCGAGCGCGCCCGATCGACTTATGATCGGCCTCATCGCCTGACGGGTAATGTCCTTTACGAAATGCCTTTCATGAGAGATCAGGCCGGCGTTGCAGGCAGGATCGCAGGTGGATGGCAGATCGGCACGATCATGACCTTCCAGAGCGGTTCGCCGTTCACCGTTCTCAACGGATCGGATCCGGGCGGTGTTCTCCTCGGATCGCTGGTCGGCAACGCCATCCGGCCGAACTTTGCTCCGGATGTCGACGTCGATGCGCTCCGCAAGATGACGCTGCCGGAAATCCGCGCACAGGTGCTCGCAGCCGGAACCCCGGCTGTGTTTTTCCGGGCGCTGGCGACCAACGGCGGTCCTACGGCGGCCAACCCCACCGGCAACGTTCCTCGCAACTTCCTGCGCGCCGATGGATTGGTCAGCATCGATTTGAACATCGTGAAGAACATCAAGGTAGCGGAAGGGCAGACCCTGCAATTCCGTGCCGACTTCTTCAACCTGCCGAACCATCGTAACTTCGGCATTCCCAACGCCACCGCAAGCACCACGGCCGCCAACTTCCTTAACGAAGGCGCTGTGGACGGAGGCAATCGCCGGATCTTCTTCGCTCTGCGCTACACGTTCTAACAACAGAGCGAACGCGGCTGAAAACGCGCAACTGCCATATCTGAACAGATGGGCAGTTGCGCGTTTCTGTTTCTATAGTTATTGCCAGCTTTCCAGCTTTACGGTAGAGTACCCGCGAAAAACGAGAAACGTTAGGTTTCCGCAGGATGTAACCAGTCAATGAGCGTGTCGTGGAAGGATCCGCGACCGCTTGCCTAAAAAACCTTGTCCCACTGGAGAACAGCCATGTTTCGTTTTCGTGTGTCTGGAATGCTCAGCTTTTTTCTGATCGCGTTCGCGATTTCTGCGCAAGCGCAGGTTCGATTGAATTTCCCCCGGCAACTTACTGCCCAGGAACTGTCGACAACCGGATTTGCCCTCGTCAATACATCCTCGACGGCAGCCACCGCGACGTTCAGCTTCTATGGGACAGACGGAGTACTCATTGCTCAAGCATCAATAACCGTTCCCGCAAAAGGCCAGGTTGCCCGGCTTGCGTCCGAGATCATGCCGAATGCCAATGCCCCGGGCTGGGTCCAGATCGCAACTTCCAGCTCTGAACTCCAGGGATTTGAGTTGGTCGGCAACTTCGCGACTGTCGCCGACGGTGCAGGACCGGCGCCTGAAGGACGGCAGCTTGCGCTGATCGACTTTTCGCGCGAAGACACAGTTCACATTGTGAACACGAGCAGCCAAAGCGGGACCGCTGAAGTCACGCTGCGAAACGCCGCAGGAGAGAGTCTTGGAGTTCGTTCGATTCCACTCGCGCCGTTTCAGCCGGCATCGCTTCGTCTTGGAGACGTCCATGACGACAACAGCATCGACCTGGTGTCGTTGAGCGCGGACGTAAACATCAGCGCAGCGTTGACGACGAAGCTTCCTGGCGGGCTCGACATTGGTCTCACAAACGCCATTGTTACTTCAACCGCTCCGTCCACTTTGTTTCTCCCGTTTGCTCCCAGCGGCCCGCAAGGCGCCTCGACATGGACGACGTTTCTCGGCGTTTCGAATCTTGCCGCAGCATCTCAGAGCGTCTCTCTGACGTTTACGCCGGACACAGGCTCGCCCGTCACGATTCAGCGAACACTCGCTCCGGGCGCTTCGGTCGGTGACACCGTTACGAATCTCTTTGGAATCTCGTCAAGCGCCTTCGCCGCCGGATGGATTCGGGTCAACGGCACAGGCGCCCTGGCAGGTGTCGCTGCGTATCAGGATTCGGCAAATGGTTCGCTGGCCATCGTGCCGTCGCAATCGGCCGGCGCGACGGCGTTTTTCTTCGGGCATATCGCGAGCCTGTCACCGTGGTACACGGGCATCGCGCTTCTCAACACCACGACGGGCACCGCCAATGTGGAGATCTACGCCATCGACAGTAGTGGACAACTTGTAGGATCCGTATCGTCATTCTCCCTGGCCGGCGGCCGGCGGACGTCGCTTCTTTCTGAATTCGTACCTCAGGTTCTGCAGCGCGTTTCGGACGGCGGCTGGGTTTTTGTGCGAACGACCAACAATGTTCCGTTGATAGGTTTCGAACTCTTCGGCCACGCGATCTCGCCGATCCTCGCGAATGTTCAAGGCTTCGCATTGCCGGCGGGCAGCAATTTCGTTCCTCCAGGCGGCAATGTCACATCCAACGCGAATGTCGAGCGCGCAAGCATCATCGATCGCAACCTCGAACCCAAAGGAACATTCGCGCCGCGCGAGACGATCAATTACGTCGCAACGATCACGAACTCGGGAAGCCGCGATTCGGCTCAGTTGACCTTCGCTGTAACCGATCCCCGAAATCAAACCCTGTTCACAAACACGACGACAATTACTCTGCCTACGGGTTCGGCTGACGCCGTCTTCGGTAGCTTCATTCCGAGCAATGCGCTGAATGGACAATACACATTCACAGCCACACTCGTGCATCTGGGGAAAACCACGTCGAAATCCGTCGCGTTCACAGTCACCGGCGGCACCAGCACGCCAAGCGTGGGTCAGGAAATACCGCTGTCCTGGTCGACTGAAAATGTGGATGTCTTTTCTTTCCGTCCGGGCGATACCGTGCGATTTGCCATTCCCATCGCCAACTTCACAAACAGTACGGCCAATGCCGTCTTGAATTATCAGCTAACGGGACCGGGACTTTTCAGTGCGGGTTCGGGATCACTGACGTTCACTGCCCCAACCGGTATTTCGTTTCAGACGATCGATCGAGTCATTCCAGCGAACGCACAGCAGGGATTGTTCGCCTTCAGTTCGAACATGACGGTCGGTGGTAATACGATAACCAAGGGCACCGTCATCACGGTCGTACCAAAGAACGCGTCCGAGACTGTTGAGATCGACCACGTCTTTGCCTCCGACAGTTTCGGAGTACCAAGAGCCGGATTCACGGCGGGCAGCAACATTATTCTTACAGTGCGAAGGGTCAGCTTGTATGGGGTGTCCATTCCTGCAAGCATTCGCAATACTGTGACCGGTCCTGACGGAGAAATCCTCAATCAAACCGCAAACGTCAACCTGCTCAATGGAGGAACGATTGGAATCACTCCTCTCGCTTTGAGCGCGACCGCATCGCCGGGAACATACACGTTTCAAACAACCATCTCTTATCAGGACAACAACAACTCTCCGAAAACGGCGTCCGCCACGGCGACGTTCGTGGTCGGCGCCAATCCGCCACCACTTCAGCCAACCATTACGACGCAACGGTTGTACGTCGCTGACTTTAACCTGATTGCTCGTACTTCGTTTTCCAATGGGGAACCGATCGTACTTGTTGGGTCAAACTACAGCACTCAACTCACGACTGTACCCGGAACTGCTCTGTTTCAGCTCAACGCCGGCTCGAGCACAGTATTTGGCCAGACCTACACTGCGACGTTCGCGCCGGGCCTGTCGACCCGGTCCATCGCGCTGATACCTGTGGCCAATGTGCCGTCCGGAACGACGTATACCTTTGCGCTTACAGCAACTGTAGGCGGTCTCAACGCGGCGGCGAACTCGACCTCGTTTGTGATCACAGCTCCCGACGTACCTCCACTCACTTTCGGCCTTGGAACTCTGGAAGGCAAAACGACATCGCCAGGTGAATGGATCCGGCAAGTCGATGAAATCAGGAGCGAGATCCGGGAGAAGTAAGCGCGCGCAGCCACGGCCAGCAGCGCGATCGT
>Ga0137326_1000598_pt1 | contig 12372 bp, 18 predicted proteins | sample EasRivERMZT500_2_FD_102292 | JGI IMG/M metagenome (GOLD analysis project Ga0137326, IMG submission 102292) | Soil microbial communities from meander-bound floodplain in the East River, Colorado, USA - East River MetaG ERMZT500_2 | ecosystem: Environmental > Terrestrial > Soil > Floodplain ... | reverse complement strand
GCCGGTTTCAGCTCGCACCCCCAGACCTTGCGGCCACCCTGCCAGGTTTTGATGCGCGCCTTAACCTCAGCGAGCCATTCCGTCGCGTCGAACAAGGTGTTTTTCGCTACTCGTAGATCATCGCTGAGAGCGGCAACCTGTAGCTGCCAGAAGGCGCGCTTGCCGGTCACGGTGCGACGCGCCGTCACTTGTAGTACTCCTTGACGCCGGACTCGAACATCGGTCCAGGCTTGGCGAAGTCCGGGCCGTGCTCAGCGACCAACCGCGCCCAGTTGCGTCGCCCGCGAACCTTTTCGATGTAGTCGTGCAACTTGATCCCGCCGACCATGAAGCCCATTACGAACAACGCCGGCAGTACCCCGATCTGCTGGACCATGATGTAGGCGAACATGAACTCAACCACTCCGCCCACCCTTCCTCTCCGCCCTCACCCGGGCCGCCCGCGCCCGCCGCTTCTTCGCCTGAAGCGCCAGGATCCGCTTGTTGATGCGCGCAGTGCTCTTGCCGGCCCCGATCAGTTCGGAGCGTAGGGCGCGGAGCCAGGCTAGCTCGATGGCGTTAGACGGCATGGCTACTCACACGCCTCCCATTGAACGCAGCCGAAGTCGGGCGCAGTAATCAGGCGAGCGCTGTATTCTGAACCGTCGAGCGCAAAAGCGAGCGCGCCATCATTTGGCAGCAGATCGTAGTCGTCGCCCACATCGCGCATCGGATCCCCATCACGGGAGCATGCGATACGACAAATGCGGTACTGGGCGCGCTCTGATTCTCCCCAGTGCTTGCAGTTCTTGCAGCGGTTCATTGGAGTCTCAGACGGCATGGTGGGCTGCCCTTCGATCGCGGAGGGACCACTCGGGGTTGACGGGCAAGCCGTGCACGCGCTTCCGTTCGCTCTCGTACTGGTTCATTCGCATTGGCCTGAGCACGCGCTTCGAAGCGAACACGCCGCGTGGATTCGGAATTCGCAGTTCGCCGCCGCGCGTACGGTCGTATTCCCAGCCAGCCGCGTCGAGCCTGTACGCCCAGGCGAGGTCTTGAAAAAGGTGCGAGCCGTCGAGATCTTCGTCGAGTCCATTCAGCTCAAGGAACGCTTCGACCGGGTACGACTCAGACTTCAGGCTGCAGTAGCGAAACGAGAATTCGCAATCAAAAAGCTTATGGGTGTACCGGATCGGGAGCGCCTCGATCGACTCGGGCGTCACCGGCTCCGTGCCGAGACTCCACATCACCGGATCGAGCAGCCCGCTTTGCAAGTCGCGTTCGTACCGCTCGGCCTCGATGGTCAGACATTCCTCGTAGCGCGTGCCACCGTCCGGTGAGAGGTCGAGCTTGGCATTGCAGTCAACGATCTCCGGTGAGTAACCGGGAAAGCACGGGTGTCGCGTAGGCAGGTCGGTGTAGCTGTAGCCGCTGGCCAAAATGCGTTTCTCGCCGCGGTGCTCGGCGTGATAGCGCGCATGGATCTCGAGGCAGTCCGGCGGGAACCAGCTGTAGTCGGGCGCCATGTAGATGATGTCGCCGCGGGCGACGGCAACAGCGTCATTGATGGCACGCGAGTAGTTCGAGAGCTCGACGCCGCCGGACGCTAGGTGGCGGACTGGGAACGGGAGAGCAGCTAGGCGGCCGGCGATGTGCCGCGCGCGATACTGGTGGATACCGTCGGCAATGATGAGCTCGAAGTCGGTGTGTGTTTGGCGAGCGAGACTTGCGCAAACGATGTCTAGGCCACCGACTCGGAGGGTGGGCAAAATCACACTTATAGTCATTCGCCCGGCGCCCCGTATCCCTGGTCGCTGACACCAGGGTAGAGTTGTTCACCGCGAGCCTTCGCCACCTTGTATGCCTCGACCGCGGCGGCCTGCGCTTCACGATGGCGACGCTTTATCTCTTGCGCTACGCCACGCGCGATGTCGTCGCGCAACTCGTAGCCACGTATCATCCACCCACACCAGGCTCCAAATAGAACCGCCCAGACGATGCAGATACACACGAGCCATTCGGGCATCACGCTGCCTCCCAAATCCGCACAACCTTCGGCCCGCTCGGAATCCCGGCGTAGGCGGCATGCGGCGTAGCAATGATCGCGAGGTCTGCCTGAGCCATCGCCTCGGCAAGCGGCACGAGTCCCGGTACGAACGGATCGGTCATGAGGACACGAGCGCCGCGAAACTCGAGCAGCTTCTTCAAGCGGAACGAGAGGGAGTCGCGTGTGTCGTCGTTCTCTGGTTTGAACGCTGCGCCGAGAATGGCAACCGTTGCGCCGGACGCGAAGTCCAGACGCCTCACTAGCCAATCGACAAGCAGCTCATTGCTGAGCACGGCTTGTCTGCCCAGGTGAAACCCATCGGGCGACGCCGCTGCTAGACAGAGGAGATCTTTCCGCAGACACGGCCCAGCCGCGAACCCTGGAACAGGAATCGTGCAACGCGGATAGTCCCATGTCATCGCGTGGTGAATGCGGCCATAGTCAGCGCCGAGATCGGTGGCGATGCGCAGGAAATCATTCGCTGCACCGAACTGAATCAGGCGCCAACTATTGGTGAAGAGTTTGGCCAGCTCAGCTTCCATAGTGCTGAGCGTGACGGTACGGAGGCCGCACCCTTCGAAGAAATGCCGAGCCTTGTCGGCCGTCTCTTGATCCGTACCGGAGACTAGTTGCGGAAGCTCCGCGAGCTCGCTAACGGCATGGCCTTGTGCGATGCGCTCTGGGCAGAACGAAACGGGGTGACCAATCTCGTCAGCGATGCGGCGAGTCGTCCCCGGAAACACCGTAGATCGCAGAATGAGTAGCTGATCTGGTCGCAGGTCGGCAAGCTCCTCGCGCGCCAAGCGGAGCACCGGCTCGAGGCGCGGATTCTGGTACTCGTCGAGCGGCGTACCGATGCAGACGATGATGATGTCGGCCGATTTGACAGACACGTCATTGCTGAGGTTCCCCAGTTCGAGCATGCCGAACAGGACATTCTTACCCCAGTGCTTCTCGAGCAATTCCTGCGCGCCGTCTTCGAGAAACGGCATGCGCCCAGCCCGGACCGCCTCGCGCGCCTTCTCGTTCGGGTCGACCAGATAGACACGGTGCCCCCGCTCCGCCAGAAACAACCCAAGCGGCAGCCCGACGTGGCCGAGTCCGCCGATGATGGCGATGCTATTCATGGGCGCGGGGCCAACTTGTTCAGGGTTTCAAATCTCACGCTGGCAAGAGCGCTCTCTAGCTGATCCAGCGGGTCACTGGACCGCTCTGCGATTGCGGCGCGAGCCCACAGCATCCCGCTCTCCCTCGATAGCGGCTCTTCGCCCAGCCAGCTGCGCCACATCGAACACCATCGGCGAGTGCGCCCTGGCTCAGGCCAGCACGCAGCCTCGGACTCGATACCAAGAATGAGCCTGGCCTTGCAGCGACGCAGTCTTCGCAGATCTCCTTCAGACGGATCCGGTTTGGTCGCCAGATCCTCGTACTCATCGATGTTTTCGGCCCATGCGATCGCGGCTGCTAGACTTTGTCCCATCACACCACGATCCATTCTCCGCGGTACGCCTTGAACCGCTCCCGAATCTCCGCCTCGAAGTTGGAAGAGAACAACACAACCGCGTCAGGCTGGTCTTCGAGCAGCCGTGAACTGGGGACGATGGCCCAGAAGTTACCGGGCGTGAAGCGTCCCTGTTTGGTCGGTGCATCGTCATACACGCAGCTGATGTCATCCGGCCCGAGACCGAGCGCGTAGCTCCATGTCGTGAGCTTCGCGGGTGCTCCGAAGGCGGCAACCTTCTTGCCGTGCAGCTTGTGCGTATGGAGCCAGGCTACGAGTTCAGAGCGTTTGGCCTCGATGGTCGCGCGCAGATTGGCAACCGGCGGCATGTACTGCTCCATGCGGATCAGTTCGCGGAGCCGATAGTGCTGTTTCAGGTCCGGGCGTGCTCGACCAACGAAGCAGCGGATCGAGCCGCCCTGCGAGTCGATCGGGTGCGCGTCGTACAGCGCGAGCCCGTGACGCTCGAAGAATGGGACGAGCGGGCGGAGCGAGTGGATTGATAGGTGCTCGTGATAGAGGCAGCCCACGAGCCCCTTCTCGATGACCGCGCCGAGGTAGCCGACTTCGAAGACGAACACCCCGTCCGGCGCGAGCAACTCGGCAACGCCCGCGGTGAAGTCGTTGAGATCGTCGATGTGGGCGAAGACGTTGAGGGCGACGATGGCGTCGAACGAGTATCCGTTCTCGCGCATCGCCTGGGCGCGCTCGAGATTGAAGAACTGCGGAATAGTAAAGATGCGCTCGGTTCCGGTTCCGCTAGGCACGAGATCCATGTCCAGCGGCTTGGCGCACGGGTCCAAGCCAACGATCGTTTTGCAGCCAAGCGCAGCAAACTCAAGGAGCAGGGTCCCATCGTTGCTCGCAATCTCGAGCACCTTCCCACCCTTCGGAATCATGCCCGAGACCGTCGCCGCGAACTCCTTCAGGTGAGCGCGGAACACGGGGGATGTGCCGGAGCAGTAGGGGTAGTCGCTCGGGAACAGCAGGTCCTGCTTTACGCAGACCGGAAGCATCACGTGGCCACACTGCTCGCACTGGCTCAGGTAGAGCGGGTATGTCGCCTGCTTCTGTCCGGACGCGACGAAGGCGGCGTCGGGATACGAGTTGGCCAGAGGTGTGTCGGGTAGCCGTAGGACTTCGCGGATGGGGTCGGAGCAGAGGCGGCAGTCGGTGCGGATGTGGAAGTCGGTCATGGCGCCAGCTCACCCCGCTCCGGCTCTGAGCGCTCCGGGGCATACAGTCCATGGTTCGGGCCGAGCGAATCAGCCAACTCATGGCGCCCGCTCATTCTCTCCAGGAAGCTCTTGCTGACGACCCAGGCGAACGAGCAAGCCGGGACCGGTCGCAGGTGTCCATTGTGAATCAGGTGCGTGAAACCGATGTGGTGAGGCTCGCCGCGATTCGGAACCTCGAAGCAGACATTCCAGGTGCTAGCCGATTCGCACGCCTTGCAGATCGCGACGGCACACACGCCGCACTCGTGCTTACCAAACAGGCCGTCCGGGTTGTCGTTGGTCATTCGCGCACCTCAACCCGCCACGAATAGTCATCGAGCGTTCTGTCCGGAAAGACGTCCACGGCCGTGCCCGCGATGACAATTGCCATGTGCCACGTGCCCTCGCGAGCGTTGCCGAGCAACCTGAATCCGGGATGGGCCCGGTCGAGCAGCGCCCGCTCCAAAACATCGAACTCGCCAAGGCTCATGTCAATGCGACCACCGAAGACGCCTTCCTTGATGATCCCGATCACGAGTCGCGTGAGCCGCTCATTCAGCGGCATACCGGCGTACTCAGGCGTCCCATGGTTGACGATGCGGCTAGCCACCTGTCGCCCCCGGCTTTCTCCCGCTAACCGCCAGCTCGTACCAAGTCCCATGCACTCGAACGCGCTCGATCCCAACGAAGCCGACGCTCTGAAGCAAGCGAGTCAGGCTGCCCTGGGTAAATCCGTTCTTGTGGCTGTCTGGCTCGCAGTTTTTTCGGTCGCGGGCATCTTGCTGGCCGTAAATAAGATCTGCCACGCCGTCATCGCCGCCGTCCGACTCGAGCCAGACGCGGACAACGCGCTCCATGTCGGGAACGCTGACCACGAGCTGGCCGCCCGGGATGAGGACGCGGAAGCATTCGACCAGGACGTCGCGGGTTCGCCATTTCCAGACGTGCTCGAGCACATCGCCCATCCAGACGTGCGAGATCGATGCGTCCGGCTCGCGAATGCCCTCTGAGAAGTCGTAGCAGTCGAACCGCCCGCAGCCCTTCGCGGCGTCGCGGTAGTGCTCGGCGCAATCGACGAAGATCCAATCGTCGTTCTTCTGCGTTTGCGTGATAACGAACAGCGCATCGTTGCCGGAATAGCCGGAGCCGAGGTTGAGTTTCATTCGGGGTGCTCCCTGAGCAACGTGCGTGCCTCAGCCTGAGCAGCCGCCAGCGCTTCGAGCTCCTCGCTCTTGAGCAGTTCACGGAGCACGGCTTGGAACATGTCCGTAGCCAGCGCCGTTTCAATGCGTTCTCGGGTCGTAGCGGACAAGGTGTCACAGAGCGCATTCTTTTTGAGTGAGACACTGAAGCGAGTGCGGAAGCCATCGGCTTCGCGTCGTACTGTCTCGCACTCGTCCCTGACCCGCAGGTATCGCTCCATGGCACTAAACTCAGTTTCGTTGCTCATTTCATTCCCTGACTCCGAGTTCGTTAGCTGCCCAGCTAAGTACCTGACAGATCGAGTCGTAATCCGTCGGGTCGAGCGCCACGTGCATATGGCAAGCCTTGTGGTCCGTTGGTCGCGCAAGCAGTCGACCGGGCAGCAGATCGCCGGAGCTCCGAAGAAGCGAGAGCGCGGATGCCTTTGCCTTAGCGCGCGTCGTTACCTTCCGTGGCTTTTTCACGCTACCCTCCGACCCTGCCCGCCCGCAGTGAGCAGTTCGCGTCTGAGCTCCTCGAGCCGCAGCCAAAGCTTCTGCCGCGCCTCGGTCGGCGACTTGCCGTAGACCTGAACGTCGCCGAGCCCAGCGCACCACGCGGAGCCGTCGGCGAGCACGACCGGGGCGGCGTAGACGCGGGTTTCGTCGGTGTGGGGAGGGGGCTGGAAGGTCATGGGTCGATCCGGTAGTGGACGCTGGCAAGCGCGAATAGGCCGCCGTGTTCTACGGTTTGAACAGTGATCGACACGACGACAACGGTAACCTCCAGCTTTGAAAGCCAGTTGTTGATATCGAGTTCAAGACTGGCAATGCTGGGCGCGCTGAAAATCTTGATGCGATTGCGGTTCATGGTAGCCTCTGAACGTCCGCCTCATGCTCCGCGTGCTGCCGCGAGAGCTTCGAGATGCTGATCATGACGGTGTCTTCTCGGAACATGAGGCGGTGTGACCGGAGCGGAGGAGTGAAGACCATCTGTCCCGGGCCGATCTCGAGGCGAGTCAGCTCCAGCTTCGGAAACTCCGGCATTGGCTCACCAGAAAGCGGCTCCCGGGCGAGAACCTTGCCCTGGTAGCGCATCATGCCGATGGACGCGTGCTCCTGGTCGTACGGCCACTCCTCGTAATCGACCAGACCCGAAATGATGTAGAGGTAATGCCAGTCGCTCTTGTGCCAATGGTAGGCGCGCATCGAGCCCTTGCGAGACGACAGTACGCCCACTCCCCCACACGCATGCTCAACCAGATTCTGAATGATCCCCGCGCTCGAGTGCCACGCTTGCGGCAGCTGAACGAATCCGCCGACGGTCGGCAGTTCCGGCGCGGGCGGCTCGGTGTCGTGCTGGGAGCCGAGAACGGCGGCAAACTCACGTTCGACATTCTCGTGCAGATCGGTGAGAACATCAGAGTCCAGTCCGGACCAGTGAAGGCCACGGCGGTCGTCGCAAATCCTCTCGACCGCTTGCCGTAGCTGCACCTCAACCGGCGCGCTTGGCGGTTTCGCGTACTCAACAACTTCATCACTCATCATGTCCCTACCAATCCAATCGGCTCCCACTTCGGAAGCCTTTCAATGATCGCTGCCTCGAGCCGTTTCGCATGTCCGGCCCACGTGTGCTCAGCAGCGAACGCCTGAGCCTTGTCGTTCCACTGGTCACGCCAGGCCGGGTCGGTTAGGGCGCGGATCAGCAGCTCGGTGTACTCCTCGAAGTGGTCCTTCATCGGCGCTTCGACTATCGGGCATGCGCCGCGGTAGATGTCTCCGAGCGCGTCCGCGCCGCAGATGACCGGGCACGCTCGGGCAGCGCATGCCTCAGTTGTGGAGCAGCTCCACCCTTCCGACCAAGCGGTAGTGTCCGTCGGGTAAGCAACCACCTCCGCCTCGGCCATCTCGATTGCGATCTGTTCGCGACTGACGGAATCGCAGACGGTTATGCCCATTCCGCCGCGCGCTTTGAACCGGCGCAGGCATTCTTCGATGAAGAGTGTTCGTTGACGGAGTGGCTCGATCGGCGGGAAATAGGCGACGTTATCGAACCCGCGTAACCACGGCTCCAGACGGTAGAAAATCTTGAGTGTGGCGTGAGGGACTTTCGCGAGCACCAGCGGCCACGCCTGGAGGAGCCAGTGCAGTCCGCGATCGGGCGATGACGTATGTACGACGCGCCCTGGAACCTTCGCGCGCGGAGCGACCGGATCGCAGCCGAGTTCGTTGACGATCCACTTTGCCGGGTTCGGTTCCCAGACGAAGGCGCCGCGTGGTGTTTGGGGCGTGACGTTGACGTGACGCCAATTCGGATCGGTGAGGACCTTCGCAAGGTGTGGCGCGCTACAGCTCGTGAACAAGTCGACGTGCTTCTCGAAGCCTGGCTTGCAGAATGTGAAGTCGTTCAGCCAGCACTCAGCAACCCGCAGCTTTGCCCGCATCGGCTTGAGCAAGTCCGGTTCATTGATCGCGACCGCCGCGTCGTACTGGTCCAACCCCGACTCGCTCCACGGCCGAACGCGCATACCGTTCCACTCGGTTTGGGTGGCAACGGTGAACAGCTCAACGGTGTGGCCGAGTTTCTTCAGCTCCTGGGCGATGCGTACGAAACCGAGCTCGGAGCCGGTTAGGCCCTTCGGATCTGACCAGAGGTTGTCAAAGTCGAAGGAGCCCCTGAATGCGAGACAGAGTGGGCCGAAGGCGACGGCGATTTTCACAACCGCTTCTCCTCTGTCAGCTGGAGCGATGCCACACCGGCATGGTGCCCGTAGTAACCGTTGTGCCGATTGTACGCAGTGAACTGGAGCACGCCACGGTCGGTCTCAATGTTGATGAACAGGGCGTCTCCCGAGTCGATCCACTCCTCGAAGTTGCGCTCATAGAAGTCGTCGTCGATCAGTGCCTCGAGCCGCTTGGTATTGAGAGACGTGTCGACCCGGGTAATGCCGCGCAATTCTGCGCCGACAAACTCGTCCGTCGTGTCGTTAGTCCAGAGGTAACCGAACGATTCGCAGCACTGACTATCGCCGGCCAGCCATAGACGGATAACCTGCTTGTTCGTAACGATATCGAAGCCGTCGATAGACTGGTCGTAGCCGTCTACCTCGAGCTGTTCGCCCGTGAACTCGCGGATTTCGACGATTTTTTCCTGCGCGTCGGTCACTGCACCCTCCCCAACTCCCGCCGCAACCACTCCCTGACAAACGGATCCGCCTTCGGATTATCGACGACGACGCGCGCAAGCTCCTTACCCTCCTCGTGGAGGATCTCGGCGGCGGCCGAGCGTCGGCCCTCGTCGTCGGTGTGGAAGACGATGCGGTCGGTCACGCGGGCCCCGCGCTCTGTGCGTCTTGTGTGAATGCTCCAGGCCTAGTCTTCTCGCAGAGACCAACAATGTGATCGGTGGTCGCGTTGGCGATGACCTCAGCGACGCTTACCGCCTTCTCGCGCTTGAGCTGGAACAGCGCCGCCGGCCATGCTCGCTTCTGAGCCGCAAAAGCAAACTCCTTCATGTCGTCGATGCCGCGAAGCTCCGCAAAGTCCCGCTCGGTGGCCGCGGTCAGCTCGACCAGGACTTCGCGCACGGTATCGATACGCTTCTGGACATAGTCCGGCACGAGCCCGGCTAGATTGTCGGCAGCGCCCCGGATGACAGCGTCGGTCACGGAGCGCCATGAGCTACCGAGCGAGTCGGTCGCGTGGTGTGCAGCGAGGTACGCCGGCGACTTGACCTTGACGCGGCGGAACTCTGCATCCTTGGCCACGACGCCTTCGAACTCGCGCGGATGCCAGTCGCGGATCACCTCAAGCATGTGCGTCGGGTTCGAGAATTCCCAGCGGCGCGGCGTCTTGAGCCCGAGCTGGTTCGCCTCGGTAATCGGATCCAGTTCCGCCAGCGTATCGAGCGAGCGAACTCCGAGGAGCGCCATGTCCAGGGTGTCGTAGTGGCAGACCACGCGGTTGAACGGGCCGGTGAGCTCGAACATGTAGGTTCGCCAGCGGTCCGCGCCAATACCTTCCATGAGTGAGTGAAAGTCGCTTGCGCCAACGCTGGCTTCTCGGGCGTAGCGGTCAACGATTTGGGCGAACGTACCAACGCCGTTGATGTCGCCGTGGGCCTCGCACATCGAGCGAGTAGCCACGTGCCAACGTGCGCAACCGTCGTCCCAGTGGGCGATAATCAGGGTACCGTCGAGCTTCTCCTCGTAGGCGGCAGTCGCCCAATCGATGGGGGCCGCGCAAGGCTGGTCGTGGTTGAAGAAGCGATCGAACGGGTACGCTACGATGTCCCAGGTCCCCTCGCGCAGCACGAGCCCGCGGCACTGGTTCGCCAGTTGATTTGTTTCCTTGGCTGCCAGCTGGTCGTAAACGAGCGATACCTTGCCGTTGTGCGGCTTCAGCTTCACTCCGTGCTCGATGAGCAGTGAATCGGCGGTGCCGCCTGAACGGAGATACGCCTGTACTAGGAGCTCGGTCACGCCGCCGGCTCCAGTGGCTTGAATTGCGGGACGACTTTGAGTGAGACGTCGGCGATGATCTCGGGGAGTAGCGAATCCCAAGACGCTGCCAGGCTGTCCAAACCGAACAACTCCGCAGCTGTCGCAGCAAGCCTCCCCCGTGGCCAATCGTTCTCCGAGTTCGGCCACACCTCGTCCTCCGGCGTAGTCATCGCGCGGATGATCTCGGCCGTGAACGCCTTCATGTACTCGGGCGAGCGCCATTCGTTGTTGTCCGGCATGCCGATGGTGTCGCCCGTGCCGACCATCTGGCCACGGTTCGCCACGGTCTCTTTGAGTGCTGCCAGCGGCGTGCAGACGACGCGGCAACCGGCGGCTTGGGCCTCGGCCGCGCCTATGCAAAAGGTCTCGGTGAACCACGTGGACGCCAGCCAACAGCCGCTCTGCTTCATGAGCTTTGCCAGGTCGCGCTGGTTGATCCGATCATGGAACACGACGCCCGGCGTGTGCGTGACCATGTGCTTCAGGTGCTGGATCGACTGAAGCGCGGCGGTGTCGCCCATCATGCGCGCACCAGTCTCCCAATTGTGGAATCCGTAGCAGATATGCAGTTCCGCGTCGGGAACCGCCCTACGCACGTCGGCCCAGATGTCGATCGTCGTCCAGAGGCCGCGGTCGGGCGACGAGCTCACGACGGCCCGGTGCGGGTTGCGCTTCTCGCCACCGGCAAACCGCCCCGGGTCAATCCCGTTCCGCGTCACCACGATCTTGTCGTGGTTCATCAGTGGGTAGCACTGCGCGATCGTCTGCTTGTGCCACTTGCTGAGCGCGAACACGCGATCGAAGCGGAGCTCTCGGGAATGGTTCAGGCGATCGCCCGCGTGGACATCGTGCAGCCAGAGGATCCGCGCGCGAGCCGTGCACCGGTACTCATCGTCAACGACCTCGGGAACGCGCGACGAGATCAAGACGTCACACTCGACGCCGCGGAAAGCGGAGTGGTCCAGCCACTCGACGCCGGAAAACATGCCTTGCATTGTCGGCGTGCAATGGCCGTAGACGCGCACACGATTCCCAAGACCGGCGAGCCGCTTCGATAGCTCCCAGACCATCGTTTCCGAGCCGCCCATACCGCCGGCTTCGAGCGTTGCCGGGTTCCACGGTTCGAGCCCTGGTCCGACGAAGAAGGCGATGTCGAGCTTCCCCGGCTCCGCCGCCCTAGCCTCGACCGGTTGAAACGCCGGCATCGGCGCGACGGCCGCATCGCCGGCCGACACCCCGCGAATCTCGACGCCTTCGAGCTGGCCGGAGATCGTGAGATCGATCACCTTGGCCGACTTCTCGCTAAGCTTACCGCGCTCGACCAGCCCCTCAACCTCGCGCGTGATGCGCTTCTGGGCGAGCAGGTTCCTGTAGATCTTGATGTTGCCCTCGAGCATTGGATGGCCGGGCAGTCCAACGAGACCCTCCTCGCAGGAACGGATCGCGCCTTCCAGATCGCCGAGTCGCGAGCGGGCCACATTCAGAGTCAGGTGTATTTCGTATTGCTCGAGAGCGTTGCGAGCCTGCAGCGTCTCGACGAAATGGGGTCGCTGCTCGGCAACGCGCTTCAGGCCCTCTTCGGCCCACCAGATCGCGCGGCGGATGTTGTAGTCCGGATCGTACCCGTCCTCTGCGAGCTGGAACGCGGCTTTACTGATCTCCCAGTACGGGGCACGCCAGGCTTTCATCGTCAGGGCCTTTGCCGCCCATTCGATCGCAGCGTTCTGATCGTTCAGCGCGCGGTGGCACTTGGCGATCGACAGGGCTGCCATGCAGCGGTCGTCGTCGCGCCAGTTCGAAAGCTCGATGTAGCGCCGAAGCAGGCCGAGCGCTTCGCCCGGCTGGCCAGCGATGAGCAGCTCGGTGCCGAGGTAGTAGATCGTTCGTGGCTCGCCGCCGCCCGTGTCCTTGTAGCGCTTGCGGAGAATGCGGAGGTTGCGGAGCG
>Ga0137326_1000596_pt1 | contig 12381 bp, 10 predicted proteins | sample EasRivERMZT500_2_FD_102292 | JGI IMG/M metagenome (GOLD analysis project Ga0137326, IMG submission 102292) | Soil microbial communities from meander-bound floodplain in the East River, Colorado, USA - East River MetaG ERMZT500_2 | ecosystem: Environmental > Terrestrial > Soil > Floodplain ... | reverse complement strand
GTTGCGGATCGCGGTCTTGACGCGGTCACGGCTCTCACGGACCGTCGTGTCCGGCAGTCCGACCATCGTGACGCCGGGCAGGCCGCCTGCCACGTCCACCTCGACGGAGACCTGAATGGCATCGACACCGAAGACCGCGGCGGCCGACAAACGCGCGAGCACACCCGTGAGAAAGCAACTTTCCCGCCACAGCAGAGGCCGAAATCTCGAACGTTTCGAGATCAGCGTTGCAGATTCTGCAATCCCGCGAGACGGCCGATTGTAAAATTTGCGATCCGCGTGGCTAGCGCGGGATGGTGAGACGGTCGCCGATCTTGATGCGATCCGACACCAGGCGGTTGAGCCGCTTCAGGATGTCCACCGTCGTGTCGAACTGCCGCGCGATGCTGTAGAGCGTGTCGCCCGAGCGCACCCGGTAGGTCTGCGACCCGCCGGAACCGCTGGACGTGCTGGTGGGGCGAACGGGGGATTTCGCCGCAGCCGACGTCGACGTCGACGTCGCGGCCGGACGGGTCGACATCGGAATGCGAATCTCCTGGCGCGCCTTCACGCGCGTCGAGCGCAGCTCGTTCATCTCTCGAAGCTGCGTCGAGGTGACGCCGTACTTCCGGGCGATCGACGCCAGCGTCTCGCCGGGCTTCACGACGTGGAAGCGGTACGGCAGGAAGTCTGAGTGCGTCGCGACCTTCGCCTGGACGGTCGGGGCGACCCCCACCGGCACTTTGAGATCGTAGCTGGCCTTGAACGGCGTGACGCCCCGCCGCAGTGCGGGATTCAACTCGCGCAGCTGCTCGACCGGCACCTGCGCCCACTCCGCGATCGTCTCGAGCGCGAGCGCGTCGGGAATCGTGACCGTCTCGTACACGAGGGGCGTCGCGGGATCGACCTTGAAGCCGTACAGCTCCGGGTTCCTGGCGATGATGATGGCGGCCAGCACCATCGGCACGTACTCCCGCGTTTCGCGCGGCAGGTAGCGCGTGCTCGAGATGATCGCCCAGTAGTCCGCCTTCTTCGACCGTCTCACCGCGCCCTGCAGGCGCCCGGGGCCGGCGTTGTAGCTGGCCATCGCGAAGTGCCAGTCACCGTCGAACATCCCGCTCAAGGTCTTCAGATAGCGAGCCGCAGCCACCGTGGCCTGCTCCGGATCGCTGCGCTCGTCCACGAACCATGTCTGCTCCAGATCGTGCTCGCGGCCCGTGCCAGGCATGAACTGCCACATGCCGCGTGCGCTCGCGCGTGACAGCGCATTCGTCTTGAACGCGCTCTCAACGAGCGGCAGATAGATCAAGTCGAGCGGCACGCCTTCTTCCTTGAAGACACGGGTGATCATCGGGAGGTACGGCTGCGCGCGCTCGAGGCCCTCCTGCATGAACTCCCGAAGCCGGCCTTGAAACAGCTCGACGTACTGCAGCACCTTCGGGTGAAGCGGAATCGGCAGGTCGTGCGGCGTGCGCTCCAAATCCGCCGCGACCGTCTCGCGCGTGGTGGCCGCCGCGGACGGTCGATCGACGGCCGCGATGCTCAACAGCTCGTCGATGGCGGCCGGTTCGGTTTTCGTTTCGGCGACGCCGGCGCCGCTGCGGATTCCGGCCAGCTCGATCGCCGTGATGCGGTCGATGAGCGTCGAGAGGGCTCTCGACAGGCGCGGGTCCGAGCGAGCGCCGTCGGGAACACTGATCAGCGTATGGACGGCCCGGTCGAAATGCTCGCGGGCGGTCTCGAACTTGTCCTGCTCCCAGGCGGCGCGCCCGGCCTCGAACTCCTTCTCGACCGCGGCCAGGACGCCGGCCAGCCGGTCCTGCACCACCGACACCTCCGTGCCGGCGGGCCCCGCAAATGACCCCACCGACAGCGGTTGCGGCCCGGCCGGCGGCGGGGGAGGGGGAGGCGGCACAGGCGCCACGCGGCTGCCACATCCGATTGCCCCAACCAGGCACGCCGCCAAGACCAGCCGCTTCATGTCGTTCATGGGTTTACAAGCGGGTAAGGAGCAATGCAAACCTGGTGCCCGGACTCAGCTCCGCGGCCAGCCTGCTTGAATAAAGATGCGATGCGCGTCGGCGAGGTCCCGCGCCGCGGGAGTGACGATCGTGCGTTCGCCAATCACGATCTTGCGGCCCAGCCGGATGGCCTGCTTCACATCGTCTTCGCACACGAATTCGACGGTGGCACCGGCGCCAGAGTTTGCCGGTCCGGCTTCCGCCGCCGCGCCACCAGCTCCTAAGAAAGATGATACCTGCCGCGCCATTTCGGAGGCAGCGATACCTTGCGGCCGCGGCGCGACCGGCGCCTGGGGCAGGCGCGGCTGGGCCGGTGTGTTCGTGTTCGGACGCGCGTCGGATCGCGCGACCGCGGGCCGAAGCTCATAGGCCAGCCGCTTGATGTTCAGCAGATGGCGAGGCGTGATGTTGTCCGACGTGATGTTCCCACCCGGGCCTCCGCACCCGAGCGTCATCGCCGGATCGAGACCCGTCGTCAGGCCGATCGACCCGTGCGTCGTCGGCGTGTTGACGACGATGCGGAACGCAGGCTTCTTGAGGCCGAACTCGAGAATGACCTGTTCGTTCTGCGAGTGGATGGACATCGTGTGGCCCATCCCGCCATATCGAAGAATCTGAATGCACCGCTCGCAGCCCTCGCGCCAGTCGGCCACCACGTAGTACGACAGCACCGGGCACAGCTTTTCGATCGAGAGCGGATAGTCACGGCCGACGCCGCCGAGCTCGGCAATCAGGACGCGTGTATTGGGTGGAACGGTGAAGCCGGCCTGCTGCGCCAGGAACGTCGCCGGCTTGCCCACGAGCTTCGGATTGGGGAGCCGCTGCGGCGTCACGAGCACGGCGGCGAGCTTGGCGGCGTCAGCCGCCGGCAGGAAATGCGCGCCCTGCTTGACGAACTCTCGACGCACTTCGTCGGCGACTGCCGCATCGACCACAACCGAATTGGGCGACGAGCACAACACGCCGTTGTCGAAACACTTGCCGAGGGTGATGTCGCTCGCGGCCTTGGCCAGGTTGGCCGTGCGCTCGATGAAACACGGCGCGTTGCCAGGCCCGACGCCATAGGCCGGCTTTCCGGCGCTATACGCCGCGCGGACGAGCCCCATCCCGCCCGTGGCCAGAATCACCGCCGTGTCGCGGTGCTTCATGAGCTCCTGCGTGCCTTCGAGGGTGACGGTCTGCATCCAGTTGATGGAGCCGTCAGGGGCGCCGGCGCCGCGGGCGGCTTCCGCCATGACCTCCGCGACGCGCGTGATGCAGCGTGCGGCGGACGGGTGCGGGCTGATGACGATGGGGCAGCGGGCCTTCAGCGAAATCAGGATCTTGTAAATGGCCGTCGAGGTCGGATTCGTCGAGGGCACGATGGCGGCGACCACGCCGAACGGCTCCGCGATCTCGACGACCTTTCTGGCCTCGTCCCGGCGGACGACGCCGACCGTCTTCAATGGCCGGATGAACTCGTACACCTGCACCGACGAGAAGAGGTTCTTCTGAACCTTGTCCTCGACGACACCGTAGCCGGTCTCTTCGACCGCCAGTCGCGCGAACTCTTCCGCGCGCGGCCGCGTCGCGGCGGCCATCGCATCGACGATGCGATCGATCTGGTCCTGGGTGAGTTCCGCTAGAGCGGGCGCCACCTGCTTCGCGCGTTGCGCGAGCCGGCGAGCCTCTTGAATCGAAGCGAGGTCGCGATCGGTGGTGGTTGCCGCTGCCTCTGCCATCGGGCGGCCTGACTACTTCAGGTGCGGCCGCCCGGGCCCGTGGGCGAAGAGGCGCGCGGCAGCACCCGCTCGACGTCGGCGTGCGGACGAGGGATGACGTGCACGGAGACGAGCTCGCCGACGCGCCGCGCTGCCGCGGCGCCTGCGTCGGTGGCGGCCTTCACCGCGCCGACATCGCCGCGCGCGAGCACGGTGACGTACCCGGCGCCGATGTACTCCTTGCCGATGAGCACGACGTTGGCGGCCTTGACCATCGCATCGGCGGCTTCAATCGCGCCGATGAGGCCACGCGTTTCAATCATGCCGAGGGCGTCTGCTGCCATGAGTTTTTACGTGCGAAAGCGCCGCAAGGCTAACATATTGAACACCATGCGGCAATACAGCTACCATGCGCGATCATGCATTTCTCGCGCGCGGCAGCTGTGAGCGCGCCGGTTCTCGCCGCGATGCTGTCGCTTCCCGGCTGCAGCAGCGCCGACCCGGCGACGCCGGTCGCCAGGGTTTCCCTCACGCCGAGCGCCACTCGCGTCGCCCTCGGCACTCCGATCGAGCTGACCTACCGCTTTGAGGTCGCGGCCGGCGCGTCCATCGCTGGCGACTACACGGTGTTCATGCACGTCGAGACGCCCGACGGCACGCGCCTCTGGGGCGACGACCATGCGCCGCCGATCCCGACCTCGCAGTGGAAGCCGGGACAGAAGATTGAGTACACGCGCATCAGGTTCGTGCCGCCCGTGGCGCACCTCGGAGAAGCCGTGACGCGCGTCGGGTTGTACAAGGGAAACGAGCGGCTGCCGCTCGACACCAGCGACGGCGCCGACAAGGGCAGTCCCAGCCGGTCCTACCGCGTTGGGCAGTTGCAGCTCACGCCGCAGCAGAACGCCGTCACCGTGACGTTCGCCAGGGGCTGGTACCACGTCGAGTTTCCGCCCTCCGATCCGGCGGTGACGTGGCAGTGGAGCCAGAAGACGTCCACGCTCAGCTTCAAGAACCCGCGCCGCGACGCGACACTGTGGATCGAGTACGACGCCCGGCCGGACCTGATGGGCGGCCCGGCTCAACAAGTGTCGGCGTCGTCCAACGAGAAGGTGATTGCGACCTGGACGACGGAGACGACCGAACGGACGCTCAAGCGGTTCCCGATCACGGCTGCACAGTTCGGCACTGCCGACGTCGTCACGCTGACCCTGGCGGTCGATCGGACGTTCGTCCCCGCCAAGGCCGGTAGGGGCTCCGCCGACACGCGGGAACTGGGCATTCGGGTCTATCACGCGTTCGTCGAACTCCGATAATTAAGGCGGGTCGAACCGGCCCAGAGGGCGTTTCGAGGGTCTAATGACATGAACCCCGGCTCTGGAGCGGAGCCGGGTCGTGTCCTCAATCGAGTTATTGGAGTCGGGAGGCGGAAGTCAGCGTGGAATTTCAGTGCCGCGTGGCCAGCGCGAGCGGTCAGGTCATGGAGACCACCTACGTCGCCGAGAGCGAGGCGCGGCTGCGCCTCGAGCTCGAGGAGAAGGGTCTCTTCCTGCTGTCGGTCCGCAACCGGAGCGGCGTCGGCGTGGGCGGCTTCAAGATCCGCGTGCCGCGCCGCAAGACTATCCCGGCGCGCGAATTCATCGTCTTTAATACCGCCTTGGCCACGCTCCTGAAGGCGGGTCTCCCGCTCGTGCAGTCTCTCGACATTCTGCGCAAGCGCATCCCGAATCCCACCTTCAAGCTGGCGATGGACGACATCTACGAGAAGGTGCGATCGGGCACGGCCCTGTCGGACGCGTTCGAGGCCCAGCACATGTTCTCGGGCGTCTACACCGCGTCGCTGATGGCCGGCGAGAAGAGCGGCAGCCTGGAGTCGGTCCTGCGCCGGTACGTGCACCACATGAAGGTGCTCGCCTCGGTCCGGTCGCACGTCGTCTCGGCGCTCATTTATCCGGCCGTGCTGGTCGTGCTCTCGATCGCCGTCGTCGCGCTGATCGTGTTCAAGGTCGTGCCGGAGTTCGCCGACTTCTACTCGCAGTTCGAGGGGGCGCAGCTGCCGTTGTCCACGCGGATCCTCGTCGGCATCTCGACCAACCTGGTCGCCAGCGCCGGGCTCATCTTCGGCGGACTGCTCGCGGCCGTGGCGGGCGGCATCTTCTGGTTCCGCCAGCCCGGGCAGCGCAAGCGGCTGCACGCCACCATCCTGAAGCTGCCGTATTTCGGTCTCCTGGCCCGCAAGCTCGCGACGGCGCAGGTCTCGCGCACGCTGGCGACGCTGCTGTCAGGCGGCATCCCGCTCGTCAACTCGCTGGATATCGCGGCTCGATCCGTGGGCAAACAGTCGATCGCCGAAGGTCTCTTCGTGGTGGCCAAGCAGGTCCGCGAGGGTGGGAGCCTGGCCGGGGCGCTCACCGAGAGAAACATGTTCCCGCACGTGGCCGTAGAGATGGTGGAAGTCGGAGAGTCGACCGGCGCGCTGGCCGACATGCTGAACAGCATCGCCGACTTCTACGACGAGGAGAACGAGACGAGCCTGCAGCGATTCTCGACGCTCATTCAGCCCGTGCTGCTCGTGCTCATGGGCCTGGTCATTGCGGCGTTGCTCCTCTCTTTGTATATGCCGCTCTTCCAGCTTTCGGGCTTGCAACAGGGCTGATATGGCCAATCCGACGCCTTCGACGACCGAACCGATCTACACCGAACCGTCCGCCGCCGCGCCGGTCGATCACGCGGCGGAGGAGGGCAATGCGCGCCGGCTTGCCGAGCGCTACAAGCTCGACTATCTCGACCTCGAGCACTTCCACCCGGATCACGCGCTGTTCCGCAGCATTCCGGCCGACCTGATGCTGCGCTACGGGTTCGTCCCGTACCGCCGCGACGGCCAGACGCTCCTGATCGTCGTGTCCGACCCGAGCGATCTGCAGACCATCGACGAGATCGGCGTGCAGCTGAACGCCCCCATCCGCGTCTGCGTCGGCACGCCGTCGGCCATCCAGTCGATCCTCAAGAAGAGCGAGAGCTCGCAGCGCGTGCTCGAGGAAGCCACCGAAGGCTTCCAGATGCAGATCCTGCGCGAAGACGAGGCGGCCGAAGAGAGCCTGACGGTGGACCGGCTGACGTCGGACGCCAGCCCGGTCATCCGCCTCGTCGACTCGATGATCTTCACGGCGCTGCAGCGCCGCGCCTCCGACATCCACATCGAAACGCAGGACGACGCGGTCAACGTGAAGTACCGCATCGACGGCGTGCTGCAGCAGGCCATGAAGCCGATCGACAAGCGGCACCACAGCACGGTCATCTCGCGCATCAAGGTCATGGCCGAGCTCGACATCGCCGAGAAGCGCGTGCCGCAGGACGGCCGCTTCAAGATGCGGCTGCGCGGGAAGACCATCGACTTCCGCGTGTCGATCATGCCGAGCGTGCACGGCGAAGACTCCGTCATCCGAATCCTGGACAAGGAGTCGATCAGCGAGCAGTTCACCGAGCTGCGTCTCGAGATTCTCGGCTTCCCCGAGGAGGAGCTCCGCCGGTTCCGAAAGTACATCCGCGAGCCGTACGGGATGGTGCTCGTCACGGGTCCCACGGGCAGCGGCAAGACGACCACGCTCTACGCGGCGCTGTCGGAGATCAAGACGGTCGAGGACAAGATCGTCACGATCGAAGACCCCGTCGAGTATCAGCTTCGGGGCATCACGCAGATCCCCATCAACGAAAAGAAGGGCCTGACTTTCGCGCGCGGCCTGCGGTCGATCCTCCGTCACGACCCCGACAAGATCATGGTGGGCGAGATCCGCGACCCGGAAACGGCGCAGATCGCCATCCAGTCGGCGCTGACGGGCCACCTCGTGTTCACGACGGTCCACGCCAACAACGTCATCGACGTCCTGGGCCGGTTCCTGAACATGGGCGTCGAGGCGTATCAGTTCGTGTCGGCGCTGAACTGCGTGCTGGCCCAGCGCCTGGTCCGCAGCATCTGCCGTGACTGCAAACGGCCCGCCACGATCACGCGCGAGCAGCTCATTGAGTCGGCCATCGACCCGGATCTGGCCTCATCGCAGGTCTTTTACGAGGGTGAAGGCTGCATCGAGTGCGGCGGCACGGGCTTCAAGGGCCGGACCGCCATTTGTGAGCTGATGGACCTGACGGACAAGATTCGCGACATGATTCTGGATCGGCGGCCGACCTCGGAAATCAAGCGCGCCGCCCGGGATGAAGGCATGACCTTCCTCCGGCAGTGCGCCGTCGGCCGGGTGCTTGCGGGCGTGACGACGCTGCGCGAGATCAACAAAGTCACGTTCGTGGAGTAGCGTGGGCTGATGACTGGACCTTCCTGGCTCGCTCCGGTTCCGCCCTCGACGGCGATCGAGATCGCCAGCCACCGCGTGACGGTGGCCGCCATCAGCCGCCTGGGGGCCAAGCCGACCGTGTCGGCCTACGCCAGCGAGCCGCTGTCGGCCGAGGCCGTGGCACCCGCCCCGTCGGGCGTGAACATCCCCGAACCCGCCGTGGTCGTGGACGCGCTGAAGCGGGCGTTGGACCGAACCGGCCTGCGGTCGGTCGGACGCGTGGCGCTGGTGGTGCCGGACAGCATCGCGCGGGTGAGCCTGCTGACGTTCGAGAAGCTGCCGCCGAAGGCGACCGACCTTGACCAGCTGATCCGCTGGCAGCTGAAGAAGGCGACACCCTATCCGATCGAAGAGGCGGCGATCAGCTCCGTCGTGGCTAACGTCACCGAGCAGGGCACCACGCTGGCCGTCCTCGTCGCGCGACGCGATGTGATCGCGCAGTACGAGGGCGCGGTGTCGGCGCTCGGCATTCACGCCGGCATCGTGGACCTCTCGAGCTTCAACGTGATGAACACGATCATTGCGGGGGGCGCCGCCAAGGACGGCGACTCGCTGGTCGTGACGCTCGCGGCGGACGCCACCTCGCTCGCGATTCTCCGCGGCGAGGATTTGATGTTTTACCGCCATCGTGCCGCGGTGGACGAAGAGCCGCTGAGCGCGCTGGTGCACCAGACGGCGATGTATCACGAGGATCGGCTCGGCGGCACTCGATTCGCGCGGGTGTGGCTGTCGGGATCCGCGTTTGTCGGCGGGGCGGAACAGGCGCGGCGCGGCATCGCCGCGCACCTGGGCGCGCCGGCGGAGATCGTCGATGTGACGTCGCTCGTGCAGTTCCGCGACCCGGCCGGCACGCCGGCCGACGTCCTCGACGCGCTCGCGGCCCCCATCGGGCTGCTGCTGCGCGAACGGAAGGCGGCCTGACGTGTCGATGCTCCGTGGCAACCTCGCGACGCGGCCGTTCTACAACGAGCGGCTGGTCACGCTTGGCATCGTCCTCGGTGTCGTGGCGGTGGTCGCGCTGACGGCATTCAACGTGTCGCAGATCCTGTCGCTGTCCAAGCAGCGCGCCGCCTTCAAGGCCGATCAGGCCCGGGACGACGGGGAAGCGGCCACGGTCAGTCAGGGCACGCTGAGCGTCCAGAAGAGCGTGGACCAGGTGCGGCTGACCGCACTCGCGCGCCAGACCCGCGAAGCCAACGACCTCATCGACGAGCGGACGTTCTCCTGGACGATCTTCCTCGATCACATCGAAAAGACGCTGCCGCGGGACGCGCGGCTCATCTCGGTGGCGCCCCGGGTCAATCGCGGCGAATTCGAGATCGGCATGGCGGTGAACGCCAAGCGGTACGACGACCTCGAGGAGTTCGTCGACAAGCTGCTCGGGACCAACGTGTTCTACGACACTATCGCCGGCACGACGAATCAGAACGACGACAACACGTTCACCGGCGCCATCATGACCCGCTATTATCTGGCGCCGAAGCCGTCGAAGACGACGCGAAGCAGCGGGAGGGGCCGATGAGCCTCTCCGGCCGCACGCCGCTGCTGCGCCGCGTCTTCATGGAGCGGCGCACCGTGCTCCTGCCGTTGCTGGTGGCGTTCGTCGTGAACGTCGGCGTGCTCCTCCTCGGCGTGCTGCCGCTGCGTCAGGGCGTCAAAGGGGCCGAATCGGATGCGATCAACGCGCGCGTCAACCTCGCCGGCGTGCGAGCGGCCGAGAAGGGCGCCAAGCAGGCGCAGGCGGGGAAGGAACGCGCGGATCAGGAGATGAAGAAGTTCTACGCGGAGATCCTCCCGCGCAACTTCGACGCCGCCGCGAATCTCATCGCGTTCTGGCCCATCAAGATCGCGCAGCAGTCGCGCGTCAAGTGGAGCAGCGGCACCACGCAGACCAAGCCGCTGCAGGAGCCCAGCAACCTGGTGAAGGTCTCCAGCAAGGCGACCCTCACGGGCGAGTACGCCGACATCCGGCGGTTCCTCTATGAAATTGAAACGGCGGAGCAGTTCGTGATCATCGAAAGCGTCGAGCTGTCGCAGTCCGGCTCGGCGCAATCGTCGAGCGTGCTCGAAGTGTCGCTCGAAATCGCGACGTACTACGTCAACGACACTCCGGCTGCCAAACCGGCGAGGACCGGAACCCAGTGACCGCGCTGCCGCCTCCCGGACCTCAGCGCACGCGTCTCGTCGCGCTGCTGACGCTGCTTGGAGTTGCGCTGGTGTTTTTCGTGTGGCGCGGGTGGGGCGGTTCCTCCACGCCCCCAGCCGGCGCACCGCCTGTGGCGTCCAATCCACAGGGCGCGCAAGCGCGGGCGGGCACGCCAGGCAAACCGGCAGCCGCGCCGGCGATGCCGGTGCCGGTGAATCTCGACAAGCTCGAACCGGTGCCGGATGAACCGGGCGGAGGACGCAATCTGTTCCGGTTCGGTGTGCCGCCGGCACCGCCGCCGCCGCCACCGACGGCTCCAGTGGTCCAGGCACCTGTCATTACCGGGCCGCCGCCACCACCGCCGTACCCGCCGCCGATCGAGCTGCAGTTGAAGGGGATCACGAAGCAGGGGCCGGAGACGCCGTCGGTCGCGTGGCTCAAGGATCCGAAGGCGCCGGCCGACTCGCGGATGCTGTCGGGCTCGGAAGGCCAGATTATGGACGGCAAGTACAAGGTGTTGAAAGTCGGTACGGAATCCGTAATCGTGAGCTACGTGGACGGGTCCGGCCAAAAGGTGATCTTGATTTCGCGGTAGTAGCGCAGAGGCGATGGATGGAGAAAGGACACTCGTGAAGGGCACACTCCGTTGGAGCACGATCGCGCTGGCGACAGTCCTGGTGCTGGGCTGTGTCACCACGAGCAGTCTCATCAAGAGCGGCGATCAGGCCGGTGCACGGGGTGACTGGGACGCGGCCGTCGCGTACTACCGCGAAGCGCTCACGAAGACCCCGAAGGACATCAAGGCCAAGCTCTCTCTGGAGCGCGCGATTCGCGAAGCGTCGCTGCAGCACGTCGCTCGCGCCCGCGCGCTCGAGGCGCAGGAGCAGTGGGCCGGCGCGGCCGCGGAATACAAGTTGGCGGCCGAGCTGCTCCCGAGTAACGCCCTGGCCGTCGCCAAGTCCGCCGAGATCGAGCGCAAGCTTCGGGCGCAGGTCGAAGCGTTGCGCCCGCTGAGCCGCATGGAGGTGGCGCGCCAGCAGGCTGCCCAGCTGCCGGGCGTCACGCGGCTCGATCCACGCGTGCCGGTGGTGCTCTTCCGCTACAACAACACCCAGATCCGCGACATTCTCAATTCGTTCCGGGACCAGACCGGCATCAACTGGACGGCAGACGAGGGGCTGCAGGGCAAGCTCTCGACCGGGTACACGATCGACCTGCAGGACACACCGCTTGAAGAAGCGCTGAACAAGGTGATGTCGGCGAATCGCCTCGTCTACAAGGTCACTGACTCGAAGACGATCTTCATCTACGAAGACACGCCGCAGAAGCGGCAGCAGTGGGACGACCGTTACCAGAGGGTGTTCTACCTGTCGAACGCGGAAGCGAACGACGTGATGCAGATGATCAACGGCTTGATGGGCCAGGGCGGCACCACGGGTCCGGCCGTCCGCCCGGTGATTCAGCAGAACAAGTCCGCGAATGCCCTGGTCGTCTGGGCGACGCTGCCCGTCCTGGATCTCATCAGCCGCATCGTCGACACCGTGGACAAGCCGAAGGCTGAAGTGCTCATCGACGTGCAGATCCTCGAAGTCAGCCGCAACCGGCTCCGCGAGCTGGGCCTCGAACTGAGCGCGTACTCGCTCGGTTTCGCGCTCGTGCCCGACGTGCCGGCCGGCGGCACGCCGACGTTGCCGCCGCCGCCCGTGAGCATTGGCCGGCTTCGGCAGGGCGTCGGCGCCAACGACGTCTTCACGAGCCTGCCGACCGCGCTGGTGCGGTTCCTCGAGAACGATCAGCACACGCGGCTGCTCGCGCGGCCTCAGCTGCGCGGCCGTGAAGGCGCGCAGCTGACGCTGCAGCTCGGCGACGACATCCCGTACGCGCAGACGGCGTTCCTGCCGATCGCCGGCGGCGGTGTCCCGACGCAGCCGCAGGTCTCGTACACGTTCCGGTCCGTCGGCATCAACCTGACGATAACGCCGAAGGTGACCCACAACGACGAGGTCATCCTCGACCCGATTCTGGTGGATAAGAGCGCGCTGGCCGAACAGGTGGACGTCGGCGGCGGGGTCTTCGCGCCGAGCTTTTCGAAGCGCACCGCGACCGTGTCCATGCGGCTGCGCGACGGCGAATCGAACCTGCTCGCGGGGTTGATCGCCGAACAGGAGTTCAAGACATACCAGGGCATTCCC
>Ga0137326_1000595_pt1 | contig 12391 bp, 7 predicted proteins | sample EasRivERMZT500_2_FD_102292 | JGI IMG/M metagenome (GOLD analysis project Ga0137326, IMG submission 102292) | Soil microbial communities from meander-bound floodplain in the East River, Colorado, USA - East River MetaG ERMZT500_2 | ecosystem: Environmental > Terrestrial > Soil > Floodplain ... | reverse complement strand
TGTTCGGTGTTAGACTCGCCGCTCTCATGGCCATCGACGATCGGGAGATTATGAAGCTCGCGCTGCGCGAGGCGCGGCGCGCGGCGCGCGCGGGAGAAATCCCCGTGGGCGCCGTGGTGACGGCGGCCGGCGGCGACATCCTCGCGCTGGGGCACAACCTGACAATACGCCGCTGCGACCCCACGGCGCACGCGGAGGTGGTGGCGATCCGGCGCGCGGCCCGGCGCATCGGCAATTACCGCCTCAGCGGAACGACGCTCTACGTCACGCTGGAGCCCTGCCTGCTGTGCCTCGGCGCGATCGTGCACGCGCGCGTCGCGCGCATCGTCTTCGCGGCTGCCGATCCGAAGCGCGGCGCACTCGAAGCCGCGGCCGACCGAAAAATCGCCGGGCTGCTCCATCACCGTTACCGCGTCACGGGCGGCATCATGGAGGCGGAAGCCGCCGCGCTCCTGAGAGAGTTCTTCGCTCCGCGGCGGGTTGCCCGTCCCTCACCTCGCTGATAGACTCTCACGCTCCTCGAAGAACCCGAGAGCGGAGAGGTACCGAAGTGGTCGCAACGGGCCCGCCTCGAAAGCGGGTTAGGGGTTACTCCCTACGTGGGTTCGAATCCCACCCTCTCCGCCAAACACACCTCCATCGTCATGGCGACGTGTCGGGAGTCCCGCCTTCTTCCAGAGACCGGGGCGCGCGGGGACTGTGCTATCGTCCCCCGAAATCCGGTCATGACGCCGTCGATCAGCCATGCCTCACCACACTTGGCCTCGAGATGACCTTCGCCGACGAATCGCTCCAGCAGATGATCCCGCGCCCCAACACGGGGCACGACGACGATCGCCCCTTCTACGAGCTGGCGGAGCGCTACCTCGACGACATGATGCGGCTGAACCCGTTCGTCGCGACGTACCTCGGCTATCACAAGTACGACCCCCTCATGGACGACATGAGCCCGGCGGGGATCGCCGCGAAGCTCGCGTTCTACGACAGCGCGCAGCGCCGCTTCGAGCGGATCGACCGTGACACGCTGAGCACGGGCGCCTCCATCGATCTGGATCTGATCCGCACCGACATCGAGGCCAGCCTCTTCAGCCTCAGAGAGCTGCGGCCGCACGAGAACGACCCGCAGATCTACAACGACATGATCGGCTACGGAACGCTCTACCTCACGATCCTCGAGCCCGGCTCCCCGGACTGGCCGGCACGTCTGCGGGCCTTGCTGTCGCGCATGAGAGCGCTGCCCACGTTCCTGGAGGCGGCGCGCACCAATCTCAGGCATCCGTCGCGCATCATCACCGAGTTCATGATCGAGCAGCACCGCGGCAATATCACGTTCTTCGAGACGGAGCTGCCGCCGCTGTTCGAGCCCTATCCGGACCTCAAGGCCGATCTGGACCGCCATCTGCCGCGCGCGCTCGAAGCCCTGCGCGAGTACCAGACCTGGCTCGAGAAGGATCTCCTCCCCCACTCCGTGGGCGACTGGAGACTGGGGCGCGAGCACTGGACGCGCAAGCTGCATCTCATGCTCCAGAGCGACCTGAGTCCGGAGGAGATCGAATCACGGGCCTGGGACCGTCTGCACGCCGAGCGGCGCGCGATGCTGGAGGTCGCGGAACCCATGCACGCGCGGTTCTTCCCCCACCACCGTCACGACGAAACCGGGGAGGAGCGGCTCAACATCATCGTCGGTGAGGTCCTCGACGAGGTCTCGAAGAACCATTCCCATCCGGATCGCGTCTTCGAGGACTGCCGGCAGTGGGTCGGGAAGATCAAGGCGTTCATCCGGGAGCGGGACCTGATCTCCCTGCCGCCCGATTCGGACAACTTCGTCATCGAGCGCACCCCGGCCTTCCTCGACGGCCTGGCCGTGGCCTTCTTCAACCCGGCTCCCGCGTTCGAGCCGCATCTCAAGAAGTCGTACTGGATCTCCTCGATCCCCAGGGCGGGCGACCCGGTCGAGGACGCCCGCCGCGTGGAATCGTACCTGCGGGAGTACAACGACTACGGTCTGCAGAACCTTTCGATCCACGAGGCCTTCCCGGGACACTACGTTCAGTTCTATTACGCCCTGTCCTCGCCTCTGGCGTCGATCTACAAGAAGGTGTTCGCGAGCAACACGTTTGCCGAAGGGTGGGCCGTGCTCTGCGAGGAACAGATGTTCGAAGCCGGCTATTCGGCGGATGAGCCCGCGGCGCTCCTGGTCCACAAGAAGATGGGTCTGCGCGCCCCCATCAATGCCATCCTCGACGCGCGGCTCCATACGGGGAATGACCCGGAAGAGACGCTGGACCGCTGGGCGATCGACCTGATGCGCCGCTACGGGTTCCAGGAGGAGACCGAGGCCACCGCCAAGCTGCGCAGGGCGAAGGTCTCATCCGCGCAGCTCTCGACGTACTTCGTCGGATTCCAGGAGCTGCTCGATCTCATGAACGACTACCGGAAGGAGAAGGGCAGCGCCTTCCGGCTCAAGGAATTCAACGAGAGGCTCCTCTCGTTCGGGACGATCCCGCCGCGCGCTGTGCGGCGGCTCATGCTCGAGGCCTAGGAGCCTGTCCGAGTCATGGCTTGTGCCGCGCAGGTCACGACACGGGCGTCGCTTACGCGACGCGCGACGATTCCACCATGAGCTTGAGGAAATCCGCGTTGGACTTGGTGCTCCCCATCCGATCCAGCAGGAGCTCCATCGCCTCCACGGGACTGAGCTGATCGAGGACCTTCCTGAGGATCCAGATCTTGTTCAGCTCGTCCGGCTCGATCAGCATCTCTTCCTTGCGCGTGCCGGAGCGCGTGATCTCGACCGCGGGGTAGACGCGGCGGTCCATCAGGGTCCGGTCAAGGTGCAGCTCCATGTTGCCGGTCCCCTTGAACTCCTCGAAGATCACGTCGTCCATGCGGCTGCCCGTGTCGATCAGGGCCGTGGCGATGATGGTCAGACTGCCACCCCCTTCGATGTTGCGCGCCGCGCCGAAGAAGCGCTTGGGCTTCTGGAGCGCGTTGGCGTCGATCCCCCCCGACAGCACCTTCCCCGACGGGGGCGAGACTGCGTTGTGCGCCCGCGCGAGGCGCGTGATGCTGTCGAGCAGGATCACGACGTCCTTGCCGCACTCCACGAGACGCTTGGCCTTCTCGAGCGTCATGTGGGCCACGTGCACGTGCTGCGTCGCGGGCTCGTCGAAGGTGGAGGCGATGACCTCCCCCTGGACGGTGCGGCGCATGTCGGTGACCTCCTCGGGGCGCTCGTCGATGAGCAGGACGATCAGGTGCACCTCGGGATGGTTGACGCTGATGGAGTTCGAGATCGACTGCAGCAGCATCGTCTTGCCGGTGCGCGGCGGCGCCACGATCAGCGCGCGCTGCCCCTTGCCGATGGGAACGAGCAGGTCCATGACCCGGCCGCTGAAGTTCTCCGGCGTGGTCTCCATCCGGATCTTCTCGTTCGGATAGAGCGGCGTGAGGTTGTCGAAGAACGTCCGCTCCCGCGTCTTCTCCGGAGCGTCAAGGTTGACCGCCTCGACCTTCAGAAGGGCGAAGTAGCGCTCCCCTTCGTTGGGCGACCGGATCTGGCCCGAGATCGTCTCGCCGGTCTTCAGGCTGAACTTCTGGATCTGCGAGGGGGAGACGTAGACGTCGTCGGGCCCGGGGAGATAGTTGTTGTCCGCCGCCCTGAGGAAACCGAACCCGTCGGGGAGCACCTCGAGTACCCCTTCGTAGAACATGTTGCCGTTGGCTTCGGTCTGGTGCTGGAGGATCTTGAAGATCAGGTCGTGCTTCTTCAGCCCGGATGCGCCGTCGATCGCGAGGTCTTTCGCGACCCGCATGAGGTCGTTGACGGGCATGGCGGTCAGCCCCCTGAAGCTGAGCTGATCCCTGCCGTTGAGGACGGCGGTGGAGCGCTGCGCAGCGCCATTCGGGCGGCCGGATCGCGGCCCTGCCGGAGCCTCCTGGGGCCCCGCGGGCGTGGAGACACGTTCCTTTTTGTCGTTCATTATCTGGTCGGCGCTGTCGCCCGGAAGAGCACTAACTCAGGAACTCCCGCAGCTTCTTCGATTTCAGCGGATGCTGCAGCTTCTTGAGCGCCTTGGACTCAATCTGTCGGATGCGCTCGCGGGTCAGCTGCATGACGCGGCCGACCTCTTCGAGCGTGTAGTTGTGCTTTTCGCCGATCCCGAAGCGCATGCGGATGACCTTCTCCTCCTTGTCGGAGAGGGTCTTGAGCGCCTCCTGAATCTTCTCGGTGAGGTCGCGCGTGACGGCCTGCTCGAACGGAGACTCCACCTTGTCGTCGGACACGAACCGGAGCAGCCCGCCCCCCTCGTCGTCCTCCGTGTTCCTCTCGAAGAAGATGGGGTCCTTCACGAGCTCGAGGATCTCCTTGATCTTCCCCACGGGCATGTGCATCTTGCGCGCGATCTCCCGCGAGGAAGGCTCGCGCCCCAGGGTCTTGGTCAGCTCCCGGACGGCATCGGAGACCTTCTTGTACTTTTCGTTCATGTGGACCGGGATGCGGATGATGCGGGACTTGTCCGCGATGGCGCGGTCCATGGCCTGCTTGATCCACCAGAACGCGTAGGTGGAGAACTTGTAGCCGCGGCGGTACTCGAATTTCTCGACGGCCTTCATCAGCCCGAGGTTCCCTTCCTGGATCAGATCCATGAGAGAGAGCCCCTGGTTGACGTAGCGCTTGGCGATGAAGACCACGAGCCTCAGATTGGCCCGGATCATGTCCTCGCGCGCCCTGTCGAGAATCTCCCGCGAGTCGAGGGCGGTGGCCGCCATCTCCCTGACCTGGTTCGGCGTCATTCCCAGCTCGCGGCCCATGCGCCGGTTGGTGTTGCGGAGCACCTGCATCTTCGCCTTGAGCTGCCTGACGCGCGAGCCGCTCACCTGCTTGCGGCGTTTGGGCGTCACCCCTTCGACGCGCATCCCCGCCCGCAGCTTCAGCGTGCGGATTTCGTCTTCGCCCTCGCGGATGCGGCGCGCCGCTCCCGCGATGTGGCCGACGAACCTGTCGAGGTGCTGCCGCGGGATCTCGCCCCTGCGGAAGGTGTGGTTGACGTCCGGCGGGATGAGCTTCTTCCACGTCGGCATCGCCCTGCGGATGACGGCGTCGAGGCCCCGCTGGCCGACCTCCATCCGCTTCGCCAGCTCCACCTCGCGCTCCTTCGTCAGGAGGGAGGAGGCGCTCATGTCGCGGAAGTAGATCGACAGAAGCCCGGCCTGGCGGTCGTCGTCGGGCCTGGGCGCGTCCTTGGCGGCGGGGACTGCAACGCTGGGCTGCGGCTCTACGGCGTCCTCGGCCCCTGTCGCTGCGGTCTCGGCCACTTCGGGCACGTCGATCGGGTCGAGCATCTCGGCCGGGCTGCGGTCGATGAACGTTCCATCGAACGCCGGCGTGTCGTCGAAATTCAGGTCACCGCGCAGGGCGGGATTGTCCACGCCAAAGCGGTTGGGCTGAGCGACCTCCGTCCACTGGGGCTGATCCCAGTCCTCGCTGAGCTCAATCTCGTTCTTGTCCACGACCGCCGTTTTCCCTGTACGGTTCATAGGAGCCGAATTCCCTTTCATTCAACCCTCCGCACGACGTTGCGCCATGCTGCTGCGCGCCTGACGCGGCGCCTCACCCCCCCGCTTCGCGGGAGGAGCGGACTCAGACCCGAATCGCTCGCTGTTTCGCTGGAACGGACAGTGTCAAGCCGGGAACCGAGAAGAAGGATGACCTGCGTCTCTAGACTAATGACGCCCCTGCATGCCGGGTACCATTGCAGCGTAGCTACCGCATCTCGTTCGTATGATGGACGGTCCAGACGCTCCCGAGTTTCAACCTGGGGCTATCCGCTCTCTGAACCGCTCCCTGCGGTACCTCGCTTGCAGGCTCCCGGCGCTACCCGACGCAACAGTCCTGTGGGCAAAGAGTTACGGGAATGACCTGCCCTAGCCGAACCCCGGCGGGGTCAGGGTGGATATGGTTCCCCGCCTCCGAGAGACGTGCCAAACGGCACGTTTGACTATACGGCTGTGCGTCGGCAGTGTCAAGGTTCTCTTGCGAATTTTGTCTTTCTGCCTGTGGCCGGCAAACGCTTGATTTCAATGACTCTCGGGATTCCGCGACCAGGCCGCGATCAGGCGCCCTGCCTCCACAAGATCCTCGCTCCTCATGTGGCTTGCGTTAGTAACACCTTTGTGGTCAAAGACTTTGGTGATCTCGGGTCGCGCGGCCGGGAGCGACCCGTCCCATCGGCCGACGACGACCGCCGTGGGGCGTGCGAGGTGGGCAGCCTTGCCGAGAACCGATGGGACAACCTTCCCGGGAGCGGTCTGGGCGTCCAGCGAGCCCTCGCCCGTGACGACGACCTCACATGACTCTAGCGCACCGTGGAAGTCCAGCAAGTCCATCACGATATCGGCTCCCCCCACGAGCCTGGCTCCCAGGAAGGCCGCTGTTCCCGCCCCGAGTCCGCCGGCGGCGCCCCCCCGCGGCAGGGTCCGAACGTCTTTTCCATTCCATGCCTGGATGGCGGCGGCCAGGGCCGAGAGCCGCATCTCCAGGATCATGACATCCTGATGGTCGGCTCCCTTCTGGGGGCCGAAAACCGCGGCCGCTCCCTGGGCGCCCAGCAGGGGGCTGGCCACATCGCACAGAGAGGTGAATCTCGCGGCAGGAATTCCCGCATGGGCGTCATCCGCGCGGATGACGGATACGAGGCAACCCTCGGCGGGCTCTTCGAAGGAATAACCCAGGGCCAGCGCCATCCCCAGCCCGCCATCGACCGTGGCCGTCCCGCCCAGGCCGATCATGACGTCCAGCGCACCCGCGTCGAGCGCAGCGCGCACGACATCGCCCAGCCCCACGCTCGAGGCGCGCAGAGGATCGCGCGCCCCCTCCGGAATCATGCAGAGTCCGCAGATGAGGGCCGACTCGATCACGGCGATACCGCCGGTGGTCAGGCCGTAGACCGCGTCCGGAACCGGCGCACCCAGCGCGCCGCGCGCGGCCACCGGGATGCGGCTCCCCCCGGCGGCGGACAGGATGGCATCGAGCGTTCCCTCGCCACCGTCGGCGAGCGGAAGGCTGCGGATCTCGAGCGAGGGGTCCGCGTCCCGCAAGCCGCGCGCGAGGAGGTCGCAGACCTGGGCCGCGGTGAACGTGCCGCGGAACTTGTCGGGTGCCAGAAGAATTCGCACGCTCGTCGCGCTCCCGGGGACACCGGCGTCTCCGATGATAACCGAGGCGGGGTCCGGCATGTCCTATAATTGACCGCAGACCATGGATATCACCCGCATGTCCGTGCAGCGCGCCGAGCAGATTTACTCATCCTATTCCCACGTTTACGATCTCTTTTTCGACGCTGTTCTCGAGCCGGGCCGTCGCCGCGCCATCGATGCGCTCGCGCTGCGCAGGGGAGATCGCGTCCTGGAGGTGGGGATTGGGACGGGGCTCTCGCTCCCCCATTACCCGCAACGCTTCTGTGACATCTTCGGGATCGACATCTCGGCCACGATGCTGTCCAAGGCGGCCCACAAGGTGGACGAGCTCGGACGCACCGACGTGAGCCTGATGCGGATGTCGGCCGACGCCATCGCCTTCCCCGATGCGACGTTCGATCGGATCCTCCTCTCCCACGTCATCGGCAGCGTGTCGGAGCCGCGGCGCGTGCTCGCAGAGGTCCACCGCGTCTGCAGACGCGGCGGGCGCGTCGTGTTCCTGAATCACTTCAAGAGCCGGAATCCCATCGTGGCGCGCGGAGAGCACCACCTCACGCCGCTGACGCGCAAGCTCGGCTTCGTGCTCACCATCCCGCTGGACCTTCTCGAGGAGAATCGGCTCTTCCAGCTCGATTCGGTGGAGAAGGTGAACCTGCTCGGCGTCTCCTCTCTGGTCAGCAGCACGAGGCTCTGATCGCCACCCGCGCCGCAGCGGCCGCCCCCCGGGGTTAGGTTGATGTTTCGATCCGGGCTGGAGTACTCTCTCGACCCCTAGCTAGTGTCCTTCGTTCAGCCCTGTCGCGGAGAGATGTCCGAGTGGCTGAAGGAGCACGCTTGGAAAGCGTGTGTGGGGGAAACTCCACCGTGGGTTCGAATCCCACTCTCTCCGCCAGCCGTTGTGCTGCAAAGGTTTTCCGGCGGTTCGTCGAAGCGTCACACTTCCCAAGTCGAATCTACGCAAGCCCGCCATGGCGGACGAGGCGGGCTTTGACCTGCGGGGCGCGGTCCCGTGGGTCGATGCGGCGGGAATCTTCGTCCACGGGCGAGGGCCGCAGAACCTGGTCAGCGCGGCGGCCGATCGATCAGGACGAGATCGGAGCTCGCGCGGTAGCGGTCGAAGATGATCTGCTTGCCGTCGGGCGAAACGTCGAAGCTCTTCATGACGATCTGTTGTTTCAGATTCGTCAGCGGGCGCTGCTTGCCAGTGGCAAGATCCAGCAGCGAGAAGTTCTGCAGCCACAACACACCCTGCGTCACGACCAGACTCTTCCCGTCGGGCAGAAAACGGTACCGATCGCCCGTGGCTCCGACCCGGACCTCCGGCAGCGGGAAAGGCTGCTTGTCTGGCGTGACGCCCTGGAGCCGGACTGTCGCGGAACCCTGACCTTCGGAGTAGAGGACGAAGCGTCCGTCGGGCGACCAGACCGGATTCGAAATGACAGAGTTTACTCCGTCGACCAAGCGAACCGGCGCGCCGCCATCCATCGGCACTTTGAAGAGCGGGTTTGCCTTGTCTTCGCTGCCAGCGACGGCGATCCATTTTCCGTCGGGGGACCAGGATGGCGCGCCGCGGACTTCGAGTGACTCCGCGACGCGATGTGCACCGGTTCCGTCTGAGGCCATCAGATAAAGGCGCCCACGTCCTTCACTGCGAACCACGAAGCAGATCTGGTTTCCGTCGGGTGAGGCAGCCGGTGCAGAAACCACGGCGCCCTCGCTTCCCTTCCACAACTCCGTTTCTGAGCCGTCCTCGAACTTCCAGAGTCCGTCAGCCGCCCCCTTGGAGCCCAGATACAGAATGCAGTCGCGCCCGAAGCGGGGCGCAGAGGCGCGCACCGTTGGCAGTTTGAAGTGACTCACGCTGGACTCATCGACGACGTGGTCCGTGATCGGCACTGTCCAGAGGTCCCGAACGGGATTCGCAACAGTTGCGACCAGTCGCTGGCCGTCGCCGCTCGCATCGACCGAAACGTACTCCTCCAGGCCGGCGGTCACCGGGTGCGGAATCCGCCTTTCGACGTCCAGCGCGTAGAGGCCGAAACCGGAGCCGTCCTCGCGCATCGCGGTGTAGATCAGCGTCCGATCGTCGAGCAAACGCGGATACGCGACTCTTGAATTGTGATGGGTGAGTCGCTCGGCGATCCCTCCCTCCGGAGAGACCCGCCAGACGTCCATTTCGTCCGGTATCCCGCGGACAAAGTAGACGAAGCGCCCGTCCGGCGACCAAGTGACGTAGTGCTGGTGGATCCCGGGCTTATCAACACAGATCTTCCTGGCGTTTCCCCCGTTTCTGTCTGCGACGAAAATCGGATCCCCGGGTTCCGGAGTGAAATAGACGATGCGATCATGGTCGGGCGACCAGGCCGCCCCAACGGCGTTCGGCAGGAATACCCGTGGCGCCCCGCCGATGGTCGGCACGAGCCAGAGGGTGTTTTGGTTACCGTCCGCGGAGTTGACACGGAGCCACACGTGGTCTCCGTCGCCGGAGAATCCGACGTTATTAACGAAGGTGTTGGCGAGGGTCGGGAACTGGCCCTTGGTGAGATTCAGGAACGCGCCGCTACCTACCTGTCCCTCCCAGGCGTCGAACGACCCCTCGTGGTCCGCGAGAAACGCCACGAACTTGCCATCGTAAGAGATGCTCGCATCCAGCTCGGAGCCTTCCCAGGACGTGAAACGGCTGAAGCGAGCACCGGCGAGGGGGTTCTGCCAGACACGGCTGTAAATAATCCAAGCCGTCGCGCCTAGCGCGACGACAACCGCCGCCGCGATCACCGCGGGAATCCAAGCGCGGCGGCGCGACGGTGTTGGAGCACGGAGAGACTCCGCTCCGCTCGTGACATCGGAAAGGTGGTTCCTTACTGACAGAAGATCTCGAGCCAGGTCCTTGGTCGAGGCGTAGCGCTCTTCTGGATCCTTGGCGAAGCACCGCTCGACGATCCACCGCAGCGGCACCGGCACCTGCGGGTTCACAGTGCCGATCGGCTCCGGCTCATCGCGGATGATCGCCGCGAGCGTCTCCGGCATGGTCTTCCCCTCGAACGCCCGCTTGCCGGTCGCCATCTCGTAAAGCACCGAACCGAACGAGAACTGGTCGGAGCGGTAGTCCACCGCCCGCGCGCTCGCCTGCTCCGGCGACATGTAGCCCACGGTTCCCATGATGACGCCGGTCTCGGTCGCGCTCGTCATGGTCGGGGCGCTCCCCGCAGCGTCGACCTCCGGCTGCGTGAGCTTCGCCAGGCCGAAGTCCAGGACCTTCACGAGCCCGTCCTTGGTCACCATCACGTTCTCGGGCTTCAGATCCCGGTGAACGATCCCCGCCGCGTGTGCCTTCGCCAGCCCGTCCGTGATCTGGATAGCCATCTGGAGCAGCCGCCCGATCGGCAGGGCGCCGTCAGCGAGGATCTCCCGCAGGGTCCTGCCCTGAACGAGTTCCATCGCCATCCACGAGACCGAGTTCGTCGTACCGATATCGAAGATCGTCACGATGCTGGGGTGATTCAGCGCCGAGGCCGACCGCGCCTCCTTGTCGAAGCGCTTCAGGCGCGACGGGTTGCCGGCCACCTCGGCCAGCAGAACCTTGATCGCGACCTCGCGCCCGAGCCGCGTGTCCCGGGCCCGCCAGACCTCGCCCATGCCCCCCGACCCCAGCCGCGAGATCACTTCATACGGCCCGAGAAGAGTCCCCGCACCAATCACAACTCACCAATAACAAAATGCAAATCATTGGTCATCGGAAGGGATGGTAGATCGCCTAGCTACGGGGCGGTCAAGAGGCCGGGCGGATGGCGCTTGGCGGTGGCCGCGCTGGGGTCGCTGACGATCCTGGCGCCGCGGGAGGCCCCGAGGGCGCCCCCGATCTCGCCGTTTTGGCAATCCCCTCTATCGGGTGATCACCTGATATTGCCGGGGGGAGATCCTGCATGAATGCCGTCGGCATGACACGACTCCGCGCCGGGAGATGCCCCCTGTGAGATGGGCGTAAGACACGCGAAACATTGCTCTTACAGTTCGCGATGCGCGCGGCTCCCGGCGTTCTCCGGGCGCCGCATTCGTGAAGCGGGGCGCGGGGAAAGGCCGAATCGGATGGTATATTCGGCCAACAGGATGCCAGCTTCCCCCATGGAGAAAAAGGAGCAAACCCGCTTTCAAGGGAGGGTCCACGTTATGCCTCGCACGAAGGTCAGGGACAAAGAGGTCAAGTTCGAAACTGAGCTGGACAGACGGCTCCTCATCGAGCTGGTGTCCCACCTGAGGCAGAAGCGGACTGAGCTGAGGGAGGAATGGGCCCGTCGCATCACCGAGGCGCGCCTGCTCACGGCCATGAGCGAGTCCGAGATCTTCGCCGAGGCCACGTCGGTCTACGACAACTACGTGGAGGCGCTCGAGACCGGAACCTTCGAGGCGCTCCAGGCCTACGCCCGCAACCTCTCGGAACGCATCATCCCCAGGGGCGTCGAGACGCACGAGGTCGTCGGCATCGTGCTCCTGCTGCGCGACGTTCTGGCGCGATCGTTGTTCGCGAAATACCAGACTGACTTTCCCCTCCTGAACCGCATCCTGGACGCGTACGAGCCCGCGGCGAACAGGATCGCCACCACCGTGGCCGTCGGCTTCGTGCAGGAGCGCGAGCGCACGATCCGCGAGCAGCAGGAAGCAATCCGCGAGCTGTCGACTCCCGTGCTCCAGGTCCGGGATCGGCTGCTCATTCTGCCGATCATCGGCGTCATCGACCCCCAGCGCGCACGCCAGCTCACCGAGCAGCTCCTCAGGGCGATCCGCGCCAACCGCGCCAAGGTCGTGGTCATCGACATCACGGGCGTCGCGGCCATGGACACCAACGTCGCGAACCACCTCGTGCAGACGGTGGAGGCGTCGCGACTCCTCGGCGCCACCGTGATCGTGACCGGCCTGTCGGCGGAGATCGCGCAGACCCTGGTCAACATCGGCGTCGATCTGGCCAAGATGTCGACCGTCGGTGACCTGCAGGGAGGCATCGAGCAGGCCGAGAGACTCCTCGGCTACAAGGTCGCCCCGCATCTGGACGCCCAGGAAGCCTGAGGTGACCTTTGGAAGTCCCTATCCTGAAGCAGGGACCGTACCTGATTGCCACCGTCCAGTCTGCCCTGAACGACAGCGACTTGATGAGTCTTCGGGACGCGCTGGTCGCGAAGGTGGCCAAGTTCCGGTC
>Ga0137326_1000571_pt1 | contig 12773 bp, 8 predicted proteins | sample EasRivERMZT500_2_FD_102292 | JGI IMG/M metagenome (GOLD analysis project Ga0137326, IMG submission 102292) | Soil microbial communities from meander-bound floodplain in the East River, Colorado, USA - East River MetaG ERMZT500_2 | ecosystem: Environmental > Terrestrial > Soil > Floodplain ... | reverse complement strand
GCGCGCGTGGTGGCGCGAGAACGGACGCGAGGCGCTGCGGCGGGTGCCTCTGCGCGGCCATCCCCTGCTCGCCGGGGTGACGCCGTTCTACGACGAGTGGCTCGACAACGACCGGCTGACCACCGAGGATCCGTGACCGCCTCGACCGGATCCGCGCCCGACCCCGCCGCGCGTCGCCGAAGCGTCGCTAGAACGGGCCGCCGCGCGGACGCGACGCGCGTGCGAGCGGGTTCGAGCGAAGCGTCGCGCCGGAACTCTCGGGAAGAACGTCGTGAACCTCGTCCTCGGCGCCACCGGTCACAGCGGCGGAGAAGTCGTGCGCGTGCTCCGTTCGATGAAGCAGCCGGTGCGGGCGATCGTCCGCGATCCGGCGAAAGCGAAGGAGGTCGCCGGGCTCGGCGTCGAAGTGGTTACGGGAGACCTCGCGGAGCCGGCCGGACTCGAGCGCGCCTTCGCGGGCGGCGCCGCGCTCTTCCTGCTCGCGCCGGTCGCGCCGAACCAGGCCGACCTCGAGCTCGACGCGCTGCGCGCCGCGCGTGCCGCCGGCGTGCGCCGCGTCGTCAAGCTCAGTGCGATCGGCGCCGATCCGCTCGCGCCCGGCCACTTCAGCCGCGCGCACGGGTCGGCGAGGTGGCGCTCCGCTCCTCGGGGATCGGCTGGACGATCGTGCGCGGCGCGTTCTTCTATTCGAACCTGCTCTTCGCGGCCGACGCGATCAAGAAGCAGGGCGTCTACTCCGGTCATTGGGGCGGGAGCGCCGCCGCCTGGGTCGACACCGCCGACCTCGCCGAAGTCTGCGCGCGCTGCATGATCGAGCCACAGCACACGGGCGAGGTGCTCGTCGCCACCGGACCCGCCGCGTTCACCAATGACGAACTCGTCGCGGTCGTCGGCCGCGAGCTCGGGAAGACGATCCGATACGTCGATCGCTCCCCGGAAGAGCATGAGAAGCAGATCGTCGCGAGCGGCGCACCCGCGTGGTACGCGCAGGCCGAGATCGCGCTCGGCGAGATGGTCCGTTCCGGCGTCGCGCGCGAGGTTACCGGCACGGTGGCACGCGTGACGGGCCATCCGCCGCGGACGATGGCGGAGTACGTGCGGGCGCACGCAGCGGCGTTCATGGCGTGAACCCTCAGATCCGGAGCCGCCCGATGAGACTTGCCATGTCCACGCTCGCACCGGCGCTCTGCGCCGTTGGGGTCGCGTGCACGGACGTCGAGACGCAGCGGTCCTTGACGGAATCGACCCGACCGCCGACTGCACAGCATCGGCTGGAATTGCCTGCGTCCGGCGTCGGGACCGTGAAGCTGCTCTCTCACGTCTGGCCGATCGCGCAGGTCTTCGCGAGTTCGGGATCGGATGCGTATTTCGTCCTCGATACGGGGGCGTCGGAGGTCTTCCTGGGTCCGGAGCAGGCGGTGAAATGGAATCTGCCGGTCCAGGACATGCCGGAAGTCTCGCTCTACAGCGCATCGGTTGCCGTGAGTTCCAGGCGTCATGCGATTGTTCCGTCGCTCTTTCTCGGGGAGGCGGTCGCGCGGAACGTCGATGCGTGGGTACTGGACGCCTTCCCGCCTGGTGTCCGGGGGGCCATCGGTCAACGCTTGTTGTTCGAGAGCGTCCTCATTCTCGATGGCAAGGCCTCGACGGCGACGTTCGTTGCATCGGAGATCGCGGAGCAGGAGATCGAGCGGCGCTACCCCGGTTCGCACTGGAGCACGATTCCGCTGTTCCGCCGTGAAGCGGACGTGTGCGTCGATCTCGACATCGCGGGCCGCACGATGCGATTGCTAGTCGATACGGGCGCGACGACGACGAGCATCGATCGCGAGGCGATTCAAACCCTCGGTTTGAAGGCAGTTCGCAAGGAGTCGGTCCGAGAGATGGACGCGGGCGGCGATCGGATCCACGAATCGGAAGTGTTCCGAGTCGAAGGCTTGAAGTTCGGCGGCTGGACGTGTGATTTCGAGACACCTTCCGTGCCCGCATCGGAACTGCGGGAATCGGGGGTCGCGGGATTGCTGGGATTCGACTTCATACGCCGGGTCCCCTGCGTCTTCGATCTGCCGAACGGGCGAATGATGATCCGCGACGCCGATCCCGGGTGCGATGCGCTGCTACACAGCACGAAGGACCGGTTCGCGGAGGCATGTTTCGCAGATCCCTTGCCCGAGATTCGGGAGATGGCGGCCGTTTCGACCGCAGGAACCGGCCGAAGGCGCCTCGTCTCCCTCGTCGCAGGATTGCTGGACGATCCGGAGCCCGAGGTCCGCGACTGCGCCGCGGCCGCGATCGGCACTTTCGCCCAGAAGAACTGGCCGGCAGAGACTCGCGTCGCGCTCGCGAGGGAGTGGTGGAGCCGGCACCAGGACGAGCCCGAGTACCACCTCCCGTCGAATGCGTCCAAGTAGGACGCCGCGCCGATCGCCATCAATCGCGAACGCGCCCGTCGCCGCCGCCGCTACTCCGACGCGAGCCGCCGCCGGATCCGCTCGACGTCGAGGTCGCGCAGCCAGTCCTTGTTGCGCAGCCAGAGCGAGTTGAAGTGGAACGCCTCCATCTCGGCGATCGCCTCGTCGGCGCTCCAACCCTCGACCACCATCCGCCAGGCAGCGATGCAGTAGCCGGTGCGGTCGCGGCCTTGCGCGCAGTGGACGTAGACGGGCGCGCGCGCCGGGTCCTGCGCGACCTTCAGGAAGGCGACGACCTCGTCCTCGTCGGGATCCCACGCCCGCATCTCGATCCGGACCGGCTCGAGTTGCGTGCCCGCGAGCAGGGGAGCGTCGTCGTGGTCGCTGCGCAGGTTGACGACCGTCTTCACGCCCGCCGCCTCGAGGTTCTTGAAGCCCTCGGCCGTCGGCTGCGCGCCGCGCCAGAGCCCCGGCGCCACCTTCGCGAAGTTGGTCACGCCGCCGCAGAAGTCGTCGTCCGGCGTCGCCGCCACGATGTGGCGAGCCATCGGGCGCGTCGGGGCTGGACCGGGCATCGGCGGCGCGGCGTCGCCCGCAGGCGGCGTCGGGCATGCCGGCAGGGCGAGCAGCGCCGGCAGCGCGAGCTGCGCCAGCCGCGGAATGCCGCGCCTCGCCGGACGGAGGTTCATGAGTCCTTCTCGGTCGGCGCGCCGGCCTCGTCGGTCCGGTCGCCCCACGGGATGAAGAGGAAGTTCCCGCCCCGCTTGTCGCCCTTGCGATCGTAGACGAAGAGCTTCCAGAGGAAGGAGACGCGGCACGCGTCGGGCGCGCTGTCCCACGTCACCGCCGGGAAGATGTCGCGGCGCGTCGTGTCGCCCTTGCGGTCGGAGCGGTAGGCGTAGCCGAGCACGTGGACGCTCTCGCCGCCGGGCGTGCTCTCCTTCTGGAAGGCGTAGCCGCCGAGGACGTGGAGCTTGTCGGTGGCCTCTCTCTTCTCGCGGCTCACCGTGTAGCAGAGGAGGTCCCAGTCCGTGCCGCGGGCGGTCCGCTCGTACTCGTGCACGAACGGGAGGCGGTAGTGCGCGCCTTCGTGGCGCGCGCCGTCGCGCTCGGCGGTGGTCGAGTGCTCGACCAGGAACCAGTCGAAGAGGAAGCCGGCGTAGTCGCGCCGTTCGGTCCAGCGGCTCGGCAGCGCGGTCGGATCGGCGGGGTGCTCCTCGACGTGGCCCACGTTGAAGAAGGCCAGCGTGCGCAGGTTCCACGAACGCTTGTCCTCGCCGAACCGGTCGAGGTCGAACAGCATCGACGTGCCGACGTGGACGTGCGTCTTCCCAAGATAGGAATGGACGCCGACGAGCGTCAGCGGATCGAGCCAGTCGTCGAGGCCGTCGGCGTCGGTCGTCGAGGCGAGCGGCCACAACCGCCACGCGCTCCCCTCCTCCGACCGGGCGACGCGCGCGATCCCGAGCAGCGCGACGTGCTCGCTCGTCCCGCCCGATCGCCCGCCCCAGTACAGCGGAAAGAAGCGCTGCGAGCCGTCGCCGTCCTCGCCGCGCGTCGTGCGGATCAGCGTGAGGTCGTCGAGCAGGCCGTCGGCCCGCGCGTCGGTCGAGCCCGACGCGAGCGGCCACAGCCGCCACGCGCTCCCCGCCTCCGTCGTCGCGTAGCGCCCGAGCCCGAGCAGCACGCTCTGCTCCGAGCACTTCGCGTCGCCGCTCGAGGACCAGAGCGGGAAGACGTGTCGCGACCACTCCTCGCCGTGCGACCAGCTGCGCGCCAGCGTGAAGTCGAAGAGGGGATCGGGCGTCTCCGCCGCGTTCGACTGCGCGTAGAACGGGAAGGCGCGGTACGACGCCGACTTCTCGTCCGCGACCCAGCGGCCGAGCCCCGCGAGCTGCCACGAGTCGGTCGTCGTCGGCGTGCTCTCGACGCCGAGGAACGGGAGCGCGCGCGTCGTCGTCGTGTCGCCCGAGCGGCTTCTCTCGAAGAGCGGCCACGCCACGGCGGTCGACTCGACCGGCACGCCGGCGACCGTGCCCTCGCTGTGGTGGTAGACCGGGCCGAGCACGTTGAAGAAGCTCGAGCCGCCGCTCGCGTCCCAGCCGCGCCCGCCGAACGGCGTCAGCACGAGCCGCGCGTCGCCCTGCTCGCGGTAGTAGTAGAAGGGGACCAGCATCTGCCGCGAGCGCTCGCCGCTGCGCGCCGACCAGTAGAGGGGATAGACGTTCAGCCCCGACGCGCGCACGCCCGTCGTCCCGTCCGCCTCGCCCGCGTGCCACGTGTCGCCGAGCAGCGTCCACCAGTGCGTCGCGTCGCCGTGCTGCGTCTTCGCGAAGAGCGGCACCACGAAGGTGAGCGACTCGCCCTCGTCCTCGACGTGGCCGTAGAACGGCAGGACGAACTGGCGCTGGCGGGACGGCGACGTCTCCCACCATGTCGGCGGCACCAGCAGGGCGTGGCGGCTGCCGTTCGCGTCGCTCCCGCCGTGGTAGAGCGGAAGGAGGGTGAGCGACTCGCCCTGTTCGTCCTTTTTGCTTCAGACCAGCGGGAAGAGTCCCCACGCGTCGGTCGCGTCACCCTTCGGCGCGTGCTATTACGTTGGCTCGATCCAGCTCGTTTCGCCGCTCGTCGCGAGCGGGAAGAGGCCGTACGACGAGACCTCGGGGCCTTCGCGGTTCCACCAGAAGGGCCCGTACCACGAGAGCCCGGCGTGCGTGAAGAGGGGGAAGAGGCCGTAGCGGTCGGAGTCGGGCTGCCACCACACCGGGCCCACGAAACCGAAGGTGTCGTTGAAGTGCGCGATGGGGAAGAGGCCGCCGAATCCGGTGCGGCCGGCGTCGTCGGTGCAGCCGTGCGACCAGTACGCCGGGCCGATCCACGAGAAGCCGTCACGACTCACGTTGGCGATCGGGAAGACGCCGCGATTGCCTCCGAAGGAGTAGGCGTTGAGCGCCCAGCCCTCGCCCGCTGCGGTGTCGAAGTGCGACAGCGGGAAGAGGACGTCGAGGTCGTCGTCGTCGCGGCTCACGAGCGGACGGACGGCGAAGCCGTGCTGGTCGAAGTCGACGAGCGGCCAGAGGAGCGAGCCGCCGTTGCCGTCGAACCACGCGACCGGCCAGAGGTTGGCGCGCTCGGCCGAGCTCTCCTCCGCGTCCGAGAACGGAGAGAGCCGCCACAGGCGGCTCTCGGAACTGCAGGCGGCGAGCGCGACGAAGGCGACGGGCCACGTGCATCGCGCGAGCATCGCGAGCGGCTTCTCGTGCATCGTTCGTCTCTCCGATGGAGGCGCCCCGGCGCGAAGGGCCGGGGCGGCGAGGCGGCGCGCGGGGACACATGGCGTGCCGGCGGGGTTGCACTCCGATCTCCGGCGACGGACTCTTGCGCGGGTATCGGCCTACGCGGAGTTCGCGTCGCGGCCCGGCGACGCACATGACGACGACGCGTCCGCTCTTTTTTTCGGGAGTTTGGGCATGATCCCCCGGCTGCGCCCTTCCCTCGCGCGCTGCAGTCCACGGAGTCGAGAAGGATGGCGTCCTCGCGCCGACGACATTGTCGTTTCGCATCGATCCCGGCGTGGTCGGCGCTGCTCGCGGCGCTCTCCGGCGCGGGATGCAAGGTCGGTCCCGACTACGAGCGGCCCGAGGCCGACGTCAACGCCGCGTGGCTCGACGACGCGCGCGGAACGGCGGAGGAGGGCGCGGCCGCGCCGCTCTGGTGGGAGAGCTTCAAGGACCCGACGCTCGACGCGCTGATCCAGGCGGCGCGCTGCAGCAACCTCACGCTGCGCGTCGCGGGGCTGCGCGTGATCGAGGCGCGTGCGCAGCGCGGGATCGCGGTCGGCGAGTTCTTCCCGCAGCTGCAGCAGGCGTTCGGCACGCTGTCGGCCAACCGCGTCGGCAGCAACGACGCCTTCCCGTCCCTGGACAAGAACTACGCCTCGGCGTCGGTCGGCATCGAGGCGGCGTGGGAGCTCGACTTCTGGGGCAAGTACCGCCGCGCCATCGAGTCGGAGGACGCCTCGCTGCTCGCGAGCGTCGCCGACTACGACGCCGTGCTGGTGAGCCTGACGGCCGAGGTCGCGACCGACTACGTCCTGATCCGATCGCTCGAGGAGCGGCTCGCGAATGCCGTCGCAAACGTCGCGCTGCAGCAGGAGACGTTGCGGCTGATCCAGACGCGCTTCCGGCTCGGGGCCGTGTCGGAGCTCGACGTCGCGACGTCACGCGGGACCCTCGCCAACACGCAGGCGCTCATCCCCGAACTGCAGCGCGCCCTGCGGCAGACCAAGATGGCGCTCGGCGTCCTGCTCGGGCGGACCCCCTCGGAGCTCGAAGCCTGGCTCGCGCCGGCGGAAGGCAAGGCCGCGACGCTCCCGGATCCGCCGCCGACGCTGGCGCTCGGCATCCCGGCCGACCTGCTGCGCCGCCGGCCCGACGTGCGCGCCGCCGAGCGCAGCGCGGCCTCGGCGAGCGAGCGCATCGGCATCGCGAAGGCCGACTACTTCCCGTCGATCGCGGTGCTCGGCTCGACCGGCTTCTCGACCTCCAACACCGACCGCCTCGGGAACCCGGGCCTCGGCGACCTGTTCAGCTCCGACTCGTTCGGCGGGTTCCTCGGGCTGCAGGTGAACCTCCCCTTCCTCAACTACGGGCGCATCTCCGACAACGTCCGCGTGCAGGACGCCCGCTACGAGCAGGCGGCCGCGGCCTACCAGGACTCGGTACTGCGCGCGGCGGCCGAGGTCGAATCGGGCCTCTCGTCGTTCCTCCGGGCGCGGGAGCGCGCCGGATTCCTGGCCGAGAGCGTCTCGGCGGCGCAGCGCTCGGTCGAGCTCTCGCTCATCCAGTACCGGAACGGCGCCGTCGACTTCATCCGCGTCAACGACGCGCAGACCGTGCTCGTCACCAGCCAGGACACGCTGGTGTCGGCGCGCGCCGACGTCGCGCTCGGTGCGATCGAGACCTACCGCGCGCTCGGCGGCGGCTGGGAGGTGCGCGGCGAGGACGAGTTCGTCGACCCGGGGACGATCGACCGCATGCGCAAGCGCACCGACTGGGGCGACGTGCTCAGTCCCGGTTACCACGCGGGCTCCGACCTCGGATGGGACCGGCCGAAGCTCGACGGCCCGCCGCCGAAACCGGAAGAGGCGGACGCGGAAAAATCGGACGCCGAAAAGGCGGACGCGGACAAGGCGGACAAGGACCACCCATGACCCATCGGAAGCATTCGATCCAGCGCGCGCTCGCCGCGGCCGCCCTGGTCGCCGCGTTCGCGTGCAAGGGGAAGGACGACAAGAACGCCTACGCGCCACCGCCACCGCCCGAGGTCATGGTCGCGACGCCGACGCAGCGCGACGTGACGCGCTACCTCGGCTACACCGGCGTGCTCGCCGCCTCCGAGTCGGTCGACCTGCGGGCGCGCGTACCGGGCTTCCTCGAGTCGGTCCACTTCAAGCTCGGCCAGCTGGTCAAGAAGGGCGACCTGCTCTTCGTGATCGACAAGCGCGAGTACCAGGCGGCGCTCGAGCGCGCCGAGGCGGCCGTCGTGTCGCAGGAGGCGACGCTCACCGGCGCGACCAACGACGCCAAGCTCGCGCGCGACCTCGCCGACCAGAAGGCCGGTCCGGAGATCGACGCGATCATCAAGGGGGCGCGCCGCGACGCGAACGCCGGCGACCTCGCGGTCGCCAAGGCGCAGCGCGACAAGGCGAAGCTCGACCTCGAGTTCTGCGAGGTGCACGCCCCGATCGACGGCGTGATCACCAAGAACTACGTCGACCCCGGCAACCTGGTCGGACGCGGCGACGCGACGCTGCTCGCCACGCTGGTCTGCATCCGGCCGATCTACGTCTCGGTCGACGCCAACGAGGCCGACGTGCTCGCGGTCCAGCGCAAGATCTACAAGGAGGGCGGCGGTGGTGAGGGGCGCGAGCGCGGCCAGCTCGAGCAGGGCAAGTGGCTGCCCGTCGAGCTCGCGCTGCGCGACGAGACCGAGTTCAAGACGCACGGCCGCGTCGACTACGTCGCCTCCGAGCTCGACAAGGCGACCGGCACGATGGAGGTGCGCGCCCGCTTCGAGAACGAGAACGGCTTCCTGACGCCCGGCCTCTTCGCGCGGCTGCGCTTCCCGATGGAGAAGTCGCTGTCGCTGCTGCTGCCCGAGGCGTCGCTGCTCTCCGACATGCAGGGCCGCTACGTGCTCGTGGTGAACCGCGAGAACACCGTCGAGCAGCGGCGCGTGCAGGTCGGCGTGCAGGAGGGGACGCTGCGCGTCGTGCTCGAGGGCGTCGCGCCGGGCGACAAGGTCATCGTGCGCGGCGTGCTGAAGGCGCGGCCGGGCGCCAAGGTGACGCCGAAGGACGAGGCCGAGGCGATGAAGGAGGAGGCGGCGTCGAAGGCCGCCGCGAAGGAGGCGGCGCCGAAGGAAGCCGCGCCGAAAGAGTCTGCGCCGAAGGAGTCGCCGGCCAAGGGCGAGGGCGCCGAGAAAAAGGGCGACGAGAAGAAGGGCGCCGACTCCGGCGGCCGCTGAGAGCGCGGCCCCACCATGTTCACCGACTTCTTCATCCGCCGGCCGATCGTCGCCTCGGTCATCTCGATCCTGATCGTGCTGATCGGCGCGATCACCTATCCGAGCCTGCCGGTCGCGCAGTACCCCGACATCACGCCGCCCGTGATCCAGGTCACCGCGACCTATCCGGGCGCGAGCGCCCAGGTCATCGCCGACACCGTCGCCGCCCCGATCGAACAGAAGGTGAACGGCGTGCCCGGGATGATCTACATGGAGAGCACGTCGGCCTCCGACGGCTCCTACACGCTGAAGGTCAGCTTCGAGCTCGGGACCGTCCCCGACATGGCGTCGGTGCTCGTCCAGAACAAGGTCAGCACCGCGCTCCCGTCGCTGCCCGAGGACGTGAAGCGCATCGGCGTCACCACCGACAAGGTGTCTTCGAACATCATCACGATCCTGTCGGTCGCTCCGAAGAAGGGCGAGCCGGAGGGGAAGTTCAGCGACCTCTTCCTCTCGAACTGGATGACGGTGAATCTCGTCGACGAGATCAAGCGCATCCCGGGCGTCGGCGACGCCAAGGTCTACCCGGTCAAAGACTATTCGATGCGCGTCTGGCTCGACCCCGAGCGGCTCAAGGCGCGCGCCCTCACCGTCGTCGACGTGATCAACGCGCTGAAGGAGCAGAACGTCCAGGTCGCGGCCGGCGTGATCGGCCAGCAGCCCGCGCCCGCGGGCACCGCCTTCCAGTACAACGTCTCGACGCTCGGCCGCCTGAGCAGCGTCGACGAGTTCGAGAACGTGATCGTGCGCGCGGAGGGCTCGCGCGTGATCCGCGTGAAGGACGTCGCGCGCGTCGAGCTCGGCGGCAAGTCGTACGACACCGGCGGCCGCTACGAGAAGATCCCGGCCGCCGTGATGATCGTCTACCAGGCGCCGGGCGGGAACGCGGTGCAGGTCGCGAAGGACGTGCAGTCGCTCATGACGGCGAAGACGCCGGCGCTCCCCGAAGGCACGGCGTTCGACACGGTCTACGACACCTCCAAGTTCGTCCTCTCCGCGATCGACGCGGTGTTCCACACGTTCTTCGAGGCGCTCGCCCTCGTGCTCGCGGTCGTGCTGATCTTCCTCGGCAGCCTGCGCAGCTCGTTCATCCCGATGCTCGCGATCCCGGTCTCGATCATCGGCACTTTCTTCTTCTGTCAGATCGCCGGCTTCTCGGTGAACCTGCCCGTGCTGTTCGGCCTCGTGCTCGCCATCGGCATCGTCGTCGACGACGCGATCGTCGTGGTCGAGAACGTCGAGCGCGTGATGAAGGAGTTCCACCTCCCGCCCAAGGAGGCGACCTCGAAGGCGATGGGCGAGGTGCTCGGCGCGTGCATCAGCATCGGCCTCGTGCTCATGGCCGTCTTCGTGCCGACCGCGTTCCTGCCCGGGATCAGCGGCTCGCTCTTCCGGCAGTTCGCTCTGACGATCGCGGCCAGCACCGGGCTCTCCGTGCTCTGCGCCGTGACGCTCAGCCCCGCCTTGTGCGGCGTGATCCTCAAGGCGCACGCGAAGGACCACAAGCCGAACTTCTTCAACCGCGGCTTCAACTGGATGTTCGACAAGGTCTCCACGGCCTACGGGAACTTCATCCGCTTCATCGTCCACCCCGGCGTCATCGCCTTCACGCTCGCCGGGTTCGCCGCCTGCACGCTCGCCGTGGTCTGGTCCTTCACGCAGGTGCCGACCGGCTTCGTGCCGCTCGAGGACCGCGGCGTCGTGCTGGCCGAGATCTGGATGCCCGACGCCGCCTCGCTCGAGCGCACCACCGCCTGCGTCGAGCGGGTGGAGGAGGCCTTCGCCACGACCGACGGCATCCGCAACTACACGTCGATCCCCGGCCTTTCGATGATCAACGGCGCCGGGTCGAATTACGCGCTGCTGTTCGGCGGGCTCGAGGACTTCGACGAGCGCCTGCCGCGGGGACGCGGGCTCGACGTGATCATGGCGGAGCTGAAACAGAAGGTCGCGAAGATCCCCGACGGGATCGTGATCATCTTCACGCTGCCGGCCGTCGACGGCGTCGGCCAGGCCTCCGGCTTCGACCTGCGCGTGCAGGACCGCGGCAGCGTCGGCCGCGAGACGCTCGGCGCGGTCGTGCGCGAGTTCGTGGTCGACGGCAACGCGCAGAGCAAGCTGCGCAACGTGAACAGCGCCTTCCGTTCCGGCGTGCCGCAGCTCTTCGCCGACGTCGACCGCGAGCGGGTGAAGCAGATGGGCATCCCGCTGCAGGACGTCTTCTCGACGCTGTCGGGCTACCTCGGCTCGGCGTACGTGAACGACCTGAACCTGTTCGGCCGCACCTGGCAGCTCAACGTCAGCGCCGACAGCCGCTTCCGCGCGACGGCCGCCGACGTGAACCGGCTCGAGGTGCGTTCGCCCAGCGGCAAGATGGTCCCGCTCGGCACGATGGTCGACGTGCGCGACATGCTCGGGCCCGACCGCATCATCCGCTACAACCTCTTCCCCTCGGCGATCGTGCAGGGCGTGCCGGGGCCGGGGGTCTCGTCGGGCGAGTCGCTCGACCTGGTCGAGGACATGGCGAAGGCGAAGCTGCCCTCCGGCATGTCGGCCGAGTGGACCGCGCTCTCCTACCAGGAGAAGCAGATCGGCAGCCAGGCGATCGTCGTGTTCGCGATGGCGCTGATCATCGTCTACCTGATCCTCGCGGCGCTCTACGAGAGCTGGACGGTGCCGCTCTCCGTCATCCTCTCGATCCCGCTCGCCGTGCTGGGCGCGATGGGCGGCCTGATGCTGCGCGGCATGGACAACAACGTCTACACGCAGGTCGGGCTCGTGCTGCTGGTCGGGCTCGGCGCGAAGAACGCGATCCTGATCGTCGAGTTCGCGAAGGCGCTGCGCGAGCAGGGCAAGGGGATCGTCGAAGCCGCCGCCGAGTCGTCGCGCCAGCGCCTGCGGCCGATCCTCATGACCGCGCTCGCCTTCATCCTCGGCGTGCTCCCGATGATGATCGCGAAGGGGGCCGGCGCCGCGAGCCAGCAGGCGATCGGCACCGCCGTCTTCTACGGGATGATCGGCAACACCGTCCTCGGCCTGGTCTTCACGCCGGTCCTCTACGTCGTGATCCAGGCGGTCCGCGAGAAGTTCGTCGGGCCACCGAAGCCGGCGGCGGTCGCGGCGACGGCCGGAGCTCCCGCCCACGCCGCGTCGGCGGCCCCCGGCGCCCACGACGAGCACGCCACGCACTGAACGGGATCGACCCGCGCGCGCCCGACGGTGCGAGCCCGTTCCTCAGCCCGACTCTCCACGAGACGAGGCGATGAAGATCTCGTTCAAGCCGTCCCTCCATTGGCTCTTCGCGTTCATCCCGGTGACCGTCGCGCTCGAGCACGTCGAGGGACTCGCCCCTCCGCTGCTCTTCTTCTCGGCGGCGCTCGCGATCGTTCCGATCGCCGGCCTCATCGTCCATTCCACCGAGCAGATCGCGAAGCGGACCGGCGACGCCGTCGGCGGCCTCCTGAACGCGACCTTCGGCAACGCCCCCGAGCTGATCATCGCCATGGCCGCGCTGAAGGCCGGCCTCTACGAGATGGTGCTCGCCTCGCTGGTCGGCGCGATCCTCGCGAACCTCCTCTTCGCGCAGGGGGCCGCCTTCCTGCTCGGCGGGCTGCGCCACCACGAGCAGAAGTTCAACGCGAGTTCGACGCGCCTCTACAGCTCGATGATGCTGATCGCCGTGATCAGCCTGATCGTCCCGAGCGCGTTCAGCCGTTTCCTCGCCGACCAGGACGCCGCCGCGGCCGTGACCTCGCTCAACACGAGCCTCTGTCTGGTCCTGCTGGCGATCTACGG
>Ga0137326_1000569_pt1 | contig 12792 bp, 27 predicted proteins | sample EasRivERMZT500_2_FD_102292 | JGI IMG/M metagenome (GOLD analysis project Ga0137326, IMG submission 102292) | Soil microbial communities from meander-bound floodplain in the East River, Colorado, USA - East River MetaG ERMZT500_2 | ecosystem: Environmental > Terrestrial > Soil > Floodplain ... | reverse complement strand
TTAGGTTGGTCTTTGCGTGCCAGGAAGAAGGGCTCGTAACACGATCCCAGCGTAGTAGATGGAGAAGCTGTCTGCCCGCTTTCGCCCTTAGTCCAGATAGCTGGAATGTCTGGAACGCCGAAGCCCACCTTTCGCAGGATCGCCAGGACCTCGCAGTGCCAGCTCATGCCATACCAGAAAATGGCGAAGCTGTTATGTCTCAGGCGGTCATAGACCAGATGGGCCGTCTGCTCGAACAGGGCGGGATATGTTCCATCTGTCCACTCTTCGTATTCCTTCATAGGAGCCTTATCTGTATTACGGCTCTTACGTTTGTCTAGATCGACCCCATAGGGAGGATCGACCTCAGCGAAGTGGAATAGTTCCTTCCCCAGCAGAGCCATGCCCTTCAGGGCATCGCCTATGATGTAGTGGTCGCCTGCCTTGTTGATGGCTTCCTTGATGTGAATGGGAACCTTGTTGCGAGCCTCCTCCAGAACGACCTTCTCCTCCAGCTTCTTCAGGTCCTTCCAGGCATGGTCTTCGATCTCGAACTTGTCTAGTTCCAAGTCAGGCGCCTCGTCCATGACCCTGGCTAGATGCAGACTTCTGGAGACACTGGTCTGATCCCTACCGACGAGGTCCGCCTGCGCCTGTTGGGTCCAGCCCTTTCCCGTTGTGGCGTTATACTCGCCATACTGGGCAACCTTTATGTTGTAGAGCTTCAGTTCCAGCTTATCTCGCTCGTGCCACAGCAGGTCCTTGCGGGCGACGTTTTCGATTAGCTCGATCTCCAAGGCTGTAGCTTCCCCGTCTATGTCACGGACAACAGCTTGGATTTTGTCCCAGCCCAGCAGCCGGTGTGCCAGATACCGGCGTTCGCCAGCTATCAGGTGCATGTTCTTGTCAACGGTAATAGGCTGGATCAGGCCAAGCTCTTTGATTTTAGCTGCCAGACCTTCAATGTCGCCTTTGTCCTCGCGGGCTCGATCCTTGACCTTGATATTGCTAAGCAGAATTTCCTGAACCTTCATCCCCTTCAAGCTCCCTTAGCAGTGCAGCCAGCTGGTCAGGTGACATCTTGTCTAGAGCCTTACCAGCCTTGCCTTTGGCACTGTTACTTCTCCTCACCCGAACTTTCTTCTCAGAAGATCGTTCCTTGGTGACTCGGCGATCACCTCGTATCTGTCGGACATGATCCCTGAGTTCGTCTAGGGTCATGTTCTTTATGTCTTTTCGTAGCTTATCAAGGTGAGACATTTTGATCCACCCCCGGTGGGCAGGGGGGTTTACGAATTTTTCGTAAGCCCCTCTGCATTCACGTTATGCCTTTAGACGGGGCAACCTCAGACGGTTGTAGATGTTGCCATCGTCGCCTTCTTCTTGGTACAGGAAGGCCTGGCCCGTGGCTCCAAGCAGGTCGTCGCTGTTGAAGCCGCTGCCATCCTGAACGATACCGAAGCAGGTCAGGAAGCGCTTGACGTCCAGGAGGCGCATCTGCCTCTGGTCTGCTGGAGTGTCCTTGTCGGGATAGGTAATCCAGTGGCGCAGCAGAGCCGCGTTGGGGTACTGGCTATCTTCGACCTTGATGTAGACAGTAGTCATGGCGTTGCCCTTCTTGGACTCGCCATCTTCAGATTTGACGATACGAAGGCTATACTCGCCCTCGGGTACTGCCTCGGCTTCTTTTGCGTCGTCGAGGTCTACTTTGATGAAAGGCATCTTGTGTTCCTTATATACGCAGTTGGGAGGCTTCGAGCTTGAGCTTTGGTGGCTGCTTCGCGCGTTGGAGCAGTGCTCCGATGCCGCCTGAAGCTAGGTCCCCGAAGCTCCTGATCGTGACATCCTCTATTGTGTTTAAGCCCTGGATACTCGAGCGGATGTCTTGCAGGCCTCGAGGGTCAGGGCGGGTTCTTATTTCATACCTGATGCTTCCTTTCTCCCCCTCGCTGGTTTGTGCTAGCCAGACGTTTGTAAACATCAGGGGGATGATGTTACGAGCCTTGCCTGGCAACATAAGCTGGGTTTCGATCTTCTTGGTCTTCTCGTCTTGGAATGTTGTGAAGTGACTTGTGCAGTATAGGTTGAGGGGGAGGGCTGAGATGCTGCCAAAGACGTCGGCCATCTTGCTACCCACCACACGGTAGTCGCCCAGCTCCTCTATATCCCCATAGCGGTTGTTGATGAAGAGCTGCCGATCCATGACGGCCTTGCTTAGGAAGGTTAGGCTATCTAGGATCAGCCAGTCGTAGTCCTTGAAGAAGCCCCTCTCGACCTTGGAGTTGATATCTTCGATCCACTTCATATAGATGGCCGGCTCCCGCTTGTTTTTGGCAGCCGGTAGCGTGTCGGACTTAGAGCCTTTGTTGAAGCCCTTGAGGGTGGCATCCATCTGAAGAAAGTCTGGATAGAACTCCTCGTAGTCGACGTTGCAGCCCCTGAGAGTGGACATACTGTTAGGATCGAAGATGTAGGCGAACTTGCGACCGGGCAGGGTCCATATCTGAGCGGTCTTGCCGGTGCCGGTCTTACCGGCTATGAGGATGCGCTCGACAGTGGATAATCCGGCGTCTTTAGCGTTGGGCATTGTTACTCCTGACCTGGCATCTTGGTTATGGCTCTGACGGCCCACATGCAGCTTTCTTGGAGCTTGGTCTTGGCCAGAGACATATCTCGACTAGGCCCTGTGTCGTCCTGGAGTTGAGTTAATAGAGCCCATACAGACTCATATTGTATTTTAACCTCCTCCACAGCCTTCTTCTGCTTATCAGTCAGTGTTCCGTATTCCCTACGGAAAGGGTCACCCTTGATCGCCATTAGTTGTCCTCCGGCTTATATACTCGCCATATTGCTATGATTTTGCCTGCTGCATTCTGGATGCCGGCCTTTCGACCATAATCCAGAAGTACAATATGAGCAGGTTTTTGAGCCTCTTCCTCCATTAAGCGTTGAAGGTTTCTAGCCTGATTGGGCTCCTTCTTCCTAGGCATCTGTCACTCCTTCAATTGGCCCAATATGCTCCATAGGGTCCCATCGCTTAGCGGTAAAACCAGCTGGAATGGGCCTGTCGATAGGGTTGGGCCACGCCTTACACAGACCGAGATACGCACATGCACTATTGAAATCCCAGCAGCTGTTCGTATTTTTAGGGAACGCTCGAAGATAAGGGTCCGATGCCTTGGCCCTTTGTGTCTCGAGCTTGTCCTCTTCGATGCGGCTGATCCAGTCTTGGACCTCCCAGAGCCAGCTGTCGAGGTGCTGGAGCTGTCTTTCAACGGGGATAAACATGAAGCCTTCGTCTGTCTTGTGGACGAGCGCCGCATCGACCCACACGCCTCCTACTTGGTCAGGATACATCATATGCAGAGCATATAGATAGCCGTCTACCTGGGCGTTGGGGCTGAAGCTGTCCAGAAACTGCGACCGGAACTTGCCTTCTTTGCGATAGGCCGTTGTGGTCTTGTGCTCAATCCCGAGAACCTTGCCACGTCGCTTGACGATCTTGTCGATCTTGCCTATGTAAAACAGGCTGGGGTCCTTTGGGTCGAGCGGCACCGCGAAGGGCTTCTCCATGGAGATCAGCTCGAAGTCATCGCGGTTCTTGGCCCGGTATTCGATATAGGCGACGATCATCTCAAGGGCCTGGCCTGGCGTCCTGGGGCTTAGCTCCTTCTCTTCTTCATAGGCTATCTCGTCTGGCGGAGGCATTCCTTCGGCTATCCAGTACGCGACGAAGGCGGTATAGGCAGCTTTGGCCAGGGTCTCTTTGGAGGGCATGATAGCCGGAGGGGTCATCCCTGCCCAGATGACCTCCATCGCAGCGTGCCAAGCTCCGCCGAAGACCAGAGGCGCTCTACGGCCGTCTGGCATCCAGTCTCGTACATGGCGGTAGTAGAACAAGCGAGGACAGCGCTTGTAGTCGGACAGCCTGGTATTGTCGTATAGACGGAGCTTGGCCAAAGATCACCTTCTTCCCAATGATAGACTGCTGCCAAAGGCTCGCCAGAAGATCAGCAGGATCACCAGCAAGGTGATCTGGCTGATCGCGATCAGAACAGACTCGACCATTTTAGCCTCCTTTGCTGGTGCCCGGCCTAGTCACCGGGCGGGGCATTTGACTGCTAGACACCCTCTCGGGCCGCTAACCCCATGCTTGTTAGTTGTCTTCCTTCCCCTCTATAACCCTAGCTACCTGCTGTAGGGTCATATTGTGCATCTCCGTCAGATAGTTACACCCTTGCTTCTCGATGTCAGTGAGGTGGAAGCATTCCGCGCACTTCGCTGTCTTGTAGAAGACGTTGGGCTTCTCTATCATCAGGCGTTGTCCGCACCCGGCGCACGTGTACTTCTGGTAGCACAGCCGGCCTTGGCTCAAGTGCTTGGCGACTGCTTCCAAGATCACCTGAAAGGGATGATCCTTTGGGGGGGCTTCTGGCTGCACCAAGAGAACGGTCTCGTTCTGTGTCATTGAAACCTCCAAAGATTGTCCAGCCAATCAGCAGACCAGCTGCTATTATGGCTACCATGACCGCGTCTATGCGCTTGGCATTCTCTTTTATGGTGTCAAATACTCCCTCTTTGACCTTAGAAAGCCGCTCCCGAACAACACGAGGGAACTCGGAGGGCTTAGTTTTGAAATGATCCATGGTCTTCTGTTCGACGAACTGCATTATTTCTTCGAGCGTTGAAGCGGCGAACGTGCCTAGGTTGGGGATTACAACTAGATAGCCGCCCTGATTGCACTGCATGATCGTAGGTACAATCAGGCGAGTAACCCCGCCGACGGACATGAGTTCGCTTACTTCCTTTTCCACTGGCAGGGGCGGCGGTGGGGGGCTACTCGGAATGTCCGCCTTCGGGTTCCAGGCTATGTCTTCCGGCTTCTCCTTCTCCGTCATCTTGGTCCTCCATCTGGTTTAGGATGATAGGTCTGGATATGTAGCGGGCTTGATTGCCGTCATACACTAGGTAGTTCACACGTCCGAATTTGAAGGCCAGAATACTGGCAGCTATGGCATTAACAGTGCTGGGGCCGCTTATAAGCAGATAGTCCCCCGGCCCGGCGTCTTCCATGATCTTGCCGATACGCCGATATAGGTCGTTGATCTTGAAACGGTTTTGGGTGCCTTCGGTAAGGTAGACCAGCTCTCCGAAGCGACTGGCATCGGAGAAGTCGTGGTAGCTCTTGTTAGGTATAAATACCTTGGGAGAGCGCATCTCATGAAAGGGCATCTTGTTCTCGTTGTATTATCGGGACTGCCCAGGCTGTGAGGGCGCTTAGGCACCTGGGCAGTCCCTACATCCTGGCTCAGTTGCGGCCCTAGCCAGGATGATCTTGTTGTGGTTAGTTGGCGCGGGCTCGGATTTCCTTGGCCAGAGCTGCACGGTCGGCGGGAGACATACGAGCAATCTCCTCACGGGCACGCTCGATTGGGGTCTTGGCAGCCCGACGAAGACCAGGCTTCCACTCCTTTACAGCGGCCTGGATTTCCTCTGGAGACTTGCCGCCGTCGAGCATGGTCCGCATGAAGGCCTGCACGGCGATGACAAGACTGCGACGGACGTGGCTGTAGATGACCTCTTCTCCGAATTGGGAGATCAGGTCAGCCACGTTGTCGCCCAGGTTCCACTGGGCAGTTACAGAGCTTCCATTGGTACGCTCAGCTTTTACCTCAATATCAGCCATTTTGTTCTCCTGGTTAAGGCGCACCGCATGGTGCAACCGCCCGCCGTTTATGACATTTCCAGCGTCGAGTTTCAAGCAGTTTTTTTAGTAGCATCCTTTTCTCTGGCTCGCTTCTTTTGGTCTCTCCACTGGGCTTTTTGGGCCTCAGAGGACTTGCCTTTGTGCTTGAAGCTGTCGTGAACTCGGAGGATATCTCGAGCAGCGTTGATCCACCTCATCTGGTAGTCGTGGGATAGACCGTCGAACCAAACTTGGGGCTGCTGCTGATAGAAGGCATTGTAGGCAGCTTCGCCCATTAGGTAGTCTTTGGGCTTCCTCTCTTGTGGCATTGTAGCACCTCAGAATCGATCTTCCAGAAAAAAAACTGCTTAGCAAACTTTATCATAGCCAGGAAGGTTTCAGGTTCTAGATAGACCTCATGGTCTAGGGAAGAGCCCCCAGCAAATCGAGGAGCTCTGAGCTTGATGGAGTTAGCACCTTCGTGGTACGAAGCGTATAGGCCATCGCCTAGGTAGGTTTCTTTCATCTTGTCACCCTTCCACAGAAGTGAGAGCCACATTCTAGCAGCATCGACTTTCATGTCCTCTGCATCAGAGTGACCCTCTCTAGCATTAGCAATCTCGAGTAGCCAGCTTAACAGCTCAGGTCGTGTTATCATTTCTTGACGAGCCTCCATTCTAGGCCAACAGCTGCTGCTATGCCCACCATAGTCATATGTGTGGGATAGCGCGTCTTGCGGCGTCGCAGGTTGTTGATGGTACTACGACAAAGGTATGTATTGCGATAGATGTCCCCATTGCTATAGCCATCGGTCTGAGCAATGAGCTTGGCGACGTCAGGGTCCCTTGGTGGCTTTTCTCTCCTGCTCATTTGGGCGGTTCCTTGTTGATGGCATTGAGCTGGCTTATGATGGAAGATGGATGTTCCTGAACCGTGACCTGGTAGTCAGGAATGTTCATGGTCAGAATGGTAACGGGAACTTCCTTGGGAACGCCTACCCCCTGAATGGTATCGAGACGCATCTCCTGAACGCGGCTCATGTTGACCCAGCACGACTTTGCCGTGACCTTGCCGACGCCATCAACTTCAACTTCCATAAGCTCGACGAAGACGTTTTTCATCTTGTGTATCCTTGTGCTAGGGAAGGTTAACGAATGCTACTATGAAGGCCAGATATGCCAAGGCGGCATATGCTAGCCATAGCGCGACTAGGGACTTTACAGCCATTCGGTCTTGCCTCCAGCTTTCTCCCGATCTAGTTTCATAGCCTTGACTTGATCCAGTGACCTTACTAGCAAGGAAGAGTCGAGTTCGGGGACTGCAACCTTGGCAAAGACGTGAGCCAGGATGTCAAGGGCTTCATCCTTGTCGTCAGTCAGATAGTCCAGAAGGTTTTTCATCTTCTGAACCTTCACCATTATGGAGTTGTCTCTCTTTGTCATGTCCACACCCATAGAAGGTTAACAACAAGACCTGCTGCTGCGATAATCCTATGATCGTGGTCAAGGATAGCCAGCAGCGCCACTACGATAAGGCCAGTCGTGACTAGCCAGTCATGTTCTTTGCGGGGCATGGCTAGTCCTCCACGAAGATGGAGATAACAATGATGAAGGCCAGGAGGGCGGCTGCCCCTATGTAGAGCTCCTTGGCCCCGATGACGATAGCGGTGAAGTAGCAGAAGTGGAGAAAGCCGGCCCAGGTGTGGAGCTTCTTCCACACCTTGGAGGCTAGCCAATGCCGAATGAGGTCTCGCTCTAGGTGGTAATAGTGTAGTAGAAAGTTCCGCATCTTGTGAGGTCCTTGTGGATATTGTGGCGTGGGCGGAGGATCGCCTGGAGGCCCCGTGGGGGCCGGGCATGGCTCGTGACGCATGGCTCCATGAAAAAGCCGGATCGCCACCACGCGACGCCCCAGGCCGTCCCCACGATCATGCCGGGCCGTCCGCTCCGGTCAGCCCTGCCAACCCATCTCGGGCATCCTCCAGATTGCTCAGAATAGCCTCCAGCCCTGGCAGTTCCTCGTCGTTTGCTGCTTCTTCGTCGTTCTCGAGGTCGTCGTAGATGGCCTGCATCTCCTCCATGTGCTTGGTGAGGCTGGCGACGATGCGATTGGCTACGGTGATCTGGTCAGCTTTCATGTTGGGGGCTCCCGTGTTGACCATGCAACAAAAAGGGCCTGCCCCGGCGCAAGGAGCAGGCCCCCATTGGTAGGTTAGGCCGCGTCGACGATCTGCTCGGCCTGACGCTCGGCCAGCTTCTCCTCCTCAGGAGTAAACAGACCGGCGACGCCAGCCCAGTGCGTGACCATGTGGATCGCAGCATGGTGGTCAGCACCGATTTCCTCGAGGGAGGCAACCGCCTCACGGAGACCGATCATGGCCTCATCGTCGTCCAGGCGGCTGAGGAACTGCTTCTTGATAGCTTCGAACTTGGCTTTCATTGTAGGCTCCTTGTATGCCCCTAGGGGCGGTTGACCACTCAGCAACCAACATACACTATGATGTTGGCGCTGAGTGGGTAAATCACCTTCGTGCAGCACAGGCCTAGGACCCATCGGTAACGTCGGTGAACTGGTTATGGCTTCGAGGGGTTAGCGCTGAAGGGCTTGCTCGGGGACTTGGCAGGGGTTGGCGCTGTAGCGCCAGCGCCAGCTGGAACTGCCTTGGGGGCCGGGCCGAGGTCCTTGGGCTCACGCTTCGGATCGCTTGGCGGTATGGTGCCTACGATCATATCGAACATGCGCTTGTAGTCCTCGGAGTCGCCGCTGGCGGTAGCGCGGTGTTGGTCGCCTTCCTTGATAACGGCCTGAACCTTGCCGCCGCCCTTTGTGAAGCTGACGGTGAAGTTGTTGCTGAACTGTATGATGTGCTCGGTCTGCATGTTGCTGTCTCCTGATCAGGGAACGCAAATGGGCAGGAGCGATCTAGCCCCTGCCCGCTTGTGTTATTGTAGCCGAACACGGTAGCGCCGGGAAGCCGCTGCTCGGCAAGTGCGGCATTCCAGCTTGCCATTGGCCCGACGATAGGCGTTGCGGCCTACCACTCTGTGCCCATGGCGACACAGACGGCCCATCACTGGCCGAGGGCGAGATGCCATAGCGTCGAGGTCCTCGGAGGTGAGTACCCCGCCGACATGGTAGTCGGCAGTCCGTGATGGCTCTTGTGATGGAAGAAGCCATGACGTTACTAGGTCTAGTAGCATAAGTGCCGCCCTCCTTTTGCGGCGTTCCAGGGCGGGGGAGGGCAGTCTGGTTGTTATTACTCACGATACGCTTCCATGTTACTCGTCTCCCAGTTCAAACCGCGTGCCGCGGTGGAAAAAAGGGGGGGACCACCAGCAGGGCGCCAACCTGAGGGGGAAGGTTCCTACTGGTGGCCAGGCAATCACTCCGGATGTGGGGCAGCGGAATGATCACCATCTGGGTTCTCCGCAAGGGGGGTGGAGTCCCAGTTATTCAGAAGCTTGCAGATGGCTTGAAGCTTTCGTTCTGCTCCACTGCCGACGGCGGGGTAGAAGCAGATGCCCACTGTGTCTTCCGCATCGAAGTCCAGTTCGTACCAGGTTTGGACTAGGCTGGTAGAGCCTGGGGCGTTCCCAACTGCACGGACACGAACATCTCTGACGTGATGAAGAGCTAGCATGGCAGCCTCACTATCCGATAAGACCCCGTTGGGAAATAGTTGCTATATATCCAGCTGTTTCTGAGCGCGATCAGTTCGATCCTAGCGATGACCTCAGACTCGGGGCTGGAGCCTACCTGACGATAGGCCAGCATAGACCAGTCAGTGTCTGTTCGTACTTGAAGTGTCAACATAGGCCCACATCCTTCTGCTTAGGGGCAGCCCCACTGAACCCCGAACCATAACACGGATCGGGCCAAGGGACAAGCGATTTATTTAGTGGGCGGTTCATCTGCCTTATAAGGGCCTGGTCTTAGAGGAACTATCTTGCTGGGTTCATGCTCCTCAGCTGAGAGGAGGGATATGCCCCTATAAAAACGAGCACGACTTCCTCCTGAAGGTCTATATTCTCCTAACTCAGGCAGAATAGCCCGTAGGTCGCGGCCGAATATCTGGGTTGAACCTGCAGGCATTCTCTTCTTAACGCACCAGTTCTCCCATGCTTGGAACAGGCGTCCTATTTCTATAGACATACTAGAACCTACATCACATTGTTCTTCGATGAAGTCGGCTAGGGGACTACTAATCTGTCGGATAGCTGCAGCTGTTTCTACGGACGAAGCGGGCTGTCGGAAGCGGCCTGCTTCGCGAAGTCTCTGATAGCCGATGATAGCCCAGTTGAGAATGCCTGAAGCCTCTTGGGAGAGGCGATCGAAGAGGGTTGGGTCCTCGTGGCCAGCGAATGTCTTGGTTAGCTTGATGATGACAAAGCGTTCTAGGAGGGCTCCAGACATGTCAGCAATAGCAGGGAGCTCGTTGGTGAAGATGGTGAAGCGAGTGGGCAGGGAGCCGTTCCACATACCTGTAAACTTGCGATTGATCGGGATAGCATCTTCGCCTGATATGCTCAGAAGACGCTCAGCAATAATAGCAGGGTCCATACGCTTGGAGAACCTGGCATCAGGTATGATACAGGCAGGCCGACCTATGAGGTGCTGAAGACCGAAGGTTTCTCCTAGAGAGGCCAGAGTTAGAGCAGCAACAGAGTCTTTGCCCAACATAAGACGCATGATACGGCCTATAGTGCCCTTGCCACCACGTCGAGGTCCCACGATAAGCATGATCTTTTGTAGACTGGTATCTGGAGTTAGGTTATAGCCAAACCAGTCCTGGAGAGTATTCTTAGCCTCTATATCAGATACAAATACCTCATCTAGAAACTTATGCCATTGGGAGGGACGAGGTATACCTGGATCATATCGGATATCAGATGCGTAGAGATTGAAATATGTAGGGGTATGTGGGTATAGTCTGGATGTGGGAACATGCAGTAGCCCATTGGCGACCGATATGAAGTCTTTAGGAGCTAAAGCAGCCAATTCCGGCGGAGCCCCTGGAAGCCAGAACGGTGCATCTTGATCATCACCAATAGCACAGACGGCCTTCATAGCAGATAGAATAGAGTTGACTTGTGACTGCTTAGGTTTCACAGCGATCCTCTTTGTTTTGCCCCCGTCGATCTCGATGACACGATCTGACTCTTCCAGGGTAAGCCAGATATAACCTCGAATAAGCTCATCCGATATTGGTCTGAAGGTGCCTTTACTGAATATCCAGAATGATCCTTTATAATGATGACCCTCACGGGGGTTCTTGAATACAATACCCATAATCTTTCGTGCAGATAGAATATGGTCATGTGAGTCTATAACGTGTCGTGACATTCTGGTTGCCTCATTTTGAACACAGTCCGGCAGTCCGATCAGTCCGCGGTCAGGTCCTTATTGTACCCCCCATTATATTACCCTCAATTTAATCGATACCACAAGAAGGGCAAGTCCGCGGACGTTGCGGACGGGATATATATTTAGGCAGCCAACAGGCCACACCCGAAGCTAATATGCTGCATAATCAGCTATAAACGGCCACATAGAGACCCATACGAAAATTTCATACGCCCATCTGGTTGACATCAAAACCCCAATATGTCTGTCATACCCAGCATGAACCGAAGCCCAGGCATTGCTCACACCAGAGCCTTCCTAAGCCCTGAAGTCCGCAAGGTCTGGCAGGCTATTCAGGCAGCCATTGCACAGGAGGCACGCAGTGCCCAAGACTTCCAACCCCGAACGCTGGGCCGAGATACGCAAGCATCTGGGAACAGACCAGTTCCGCCTGTTGTGGATAAAGCCTGAAGAGAATGTCCTGCTAGGCTGGTGGAAGATTTGTGACTATCTAGGTGTGAAAGATCGCAAGACACTGCAAATATGGGTCGATGAGTGGGCCCTACCAGCCATCAAACGCCCTGATGGCGTTTGGATGACTACCATGACCAGCATCGATCAGTGGGTTATGCTGGCCAGTCAGACACAGTACGAAAATAAGGCCAAAAATGGCGAAACTACCGGCCAGAAACGACAGCTTAGAGCGCAGCAGAAGGCACAAGCCCAGATGGAGCGGGGACGAGCTGAGAAGCCAGCTGGCCCTGTATGACAGGCGTCCCTTCCTGGACCTGCTGGCTGAGTGGATGGAATGCAGTCCTACTCCTGACGATATTATGAAGTTTGCCAACAAGTATCCAGATCGCTACGCTGGGGCGATCAGGCAGCTGGCACAGATAGGAGGCTTTACTGAGAAACGGGAGGTCTCAGTCGACGTGCATGTGAACATACGTACTATGAGTGATAGCCAACTCGAGGATAGGCTCAAGCAGCTGACCCAGGAACTGAAGCTGCCCCAAATAATAGACGAACAGGCTGAGGTTGTGGAACAACCAAGCGAACCAATTTCATCTGAATAGCGACGACAAAGTCGTCAGCGTATCTATATATTTATAAGGATAAATATAATCTTATAGGCTTCCAAGTGGGGGAAAAACACAGCGTCTTATTTGATCACATTAAGTTGATCCCCAACCCACACTAACCGCCATCAAAATGCCACAATCGTAGCGTATATTGATCAGATCAGAGGGCAATCACGTCCTCTGATAAACAAGGGCACGATCACAAGATCGTGATAATACAATGACTGACCAGCAGACCCAGACCGACGTTGCCAACGAGACACCTGCTGCACGGGAGACACTGCGCCTAATCCCGGCAGGAGAAAACTTCTCGTCGCGGACCGAGTATCTCGGTCACGGAAAAGTGAACGCCGTGTTCGCTATCCGGCGCCATGAAAATGGCCCACGCTACGAGAAGAAGTGTCTGTTCGACTTCAGCGGTGTTACCGAGGAGCAACTGCATCTCCTCGCTATGTACGGCGCCAAGGTTAGGGTTCAGGCGTTGCTTCGCGGCATTAGTGAAGCAGAAATGTTGAACCCTGGCACGCTCGCCACAGTGGACATGGCTTCTATGCCGAAGCTGGCCCGCGACTCAGAAGCTGCTGCATTCCAGCAACTGCTGAAGAAAGGTCACACTGTGGAAACGATTGCCGAAGCACTGGCCGAATACGTAGCGAAGAAGTAACAGTGGCCAAAAGGCCCCTCTAACTCAAGTGGCTCAGA
>Ga0137326_1000567_pt1 | contig 12812 bp, 9 predicted proteins | sample EasRivERMZT500_2_FD_102292 | JGI IMG/M metagenome (GOLD analysis project Ga0137326, IMG submission 102292) | Soil microbial communities from meander-bound floodplain in the East River, Colorado, USA - East River MetaG ERMZT500_2 | ecosystem: Environmental > Terrestrial > Soil > Floodplain ... | reverse complement strand
TCGCGGGGAATGGTCGCGGTCCCCGCGAGCGGAACGGCGGCGCGCAACGCGTTCGGAGGAATGCGTATGGACACCGGGATCTCGCCGCCCGCGGTCGCGTCGACGAGCGCGAAACCGATCGGAGACTGGATCGATTTCGGATTGCGCAGGGCGACCGCGAGACGGCCGAGCGGGACTCCCTCGATCCGGGTCGCGCCGGAGCGAGCCGGCGCCTCGCGCGCGCAAGGCAGCCCTGACGCTCGGATCAGCGCCGGCGCGAAATCGGACGATTCGAGTTCAGCGATGTCCGAGCGCAGACTCGACACGCTCTTCTCATTGCCCGGAACAACCGAACCTTTCTCGTCGAGGAATCGCGCCACGTATCCCTTGTATTGCTCGATGACGGCATCCCTCTCCTTCAATCGAAAGACCGCGAGGACCATGCCGGTGGCATCGATCGACGGCTCGAGCGTGATCGAGAGGTCGCACGCGCGCTCGAGTTCGACCGTACGCTCCGACGGCTTCGACCAGTCGTGCTGAAACTTCGTCCATGCGTAGCCGGCCGCGCGCACGTGGAGCACCGCCACCCCTTTGCGACCGGTCGGATCGCGAAGGCGGACGGGGGAGATTCCGTCGGCGACGACCAGTCGCTCCGTCCGCACCGATCCTGGGTGATCGACGAATCTCAGTTCTCGCGGTCGATCGAAGTCGTACGGTGCGATCGAGACGTGCTGCAGCTCCGCGCGCGTCTCTTTGTCGACGACGTGCACGATCGTCGGCGGACCGCCGAGCGACTCGAGGTCGGGGATCTCGATCGTGAAGGGTTCGGTCGTGGTGTCGGCGACGATCTCGCCTTTCAGCGGGTATTCGACGCCGTCCAGCGTCACCTTGCCGATCCAGAGCAGGCAGCCGTAGGGACAGCGCAGGCGGACCCTGCCGTCGACGACTTCCAAGGGCGGTGACAACGAGGACTCGATGCCGTCTCTTGTGATGCGGTTGATCCCACCCACGCCCCGCGGCGGTCCGCCTTCGCGCTGGAAGACGTCGCGCACGCCGAAACCGGCTTCTAGTGTCCCCGACCTCGGCCCCGGCGACCCAGGCTTCGCTCCCGCGATCGTCACGATCCCGGTCCGGTCGACGGTCCCGTCTTCGTGCAAGCCTGCGGGGATCGCTCCTTCCGAGATCACGAGCCGGTTCTCCCGATCGGGGGCGACGTCGACCGTCGCGGATGCGAACGGAACCTCGGTCGGGAACCACGGGTGCAACTCGAAATCGAGGATCGCGCGCGCGAACAGCCGCCCGGGCGGAAGCGACTCGAGCCGGATCGTCGCGCTCGCTCCGCGCCGCACGTACCAGCGCAGGGGCCGCGGTCCCGTCGACAAGTAGGGCCTCGGAGCGCTTCCGTTCGTCGACGCCACGACTTCGTCGGGCACCTCGTCGACCACGAGCCACTCGCGCTCCGTCGTCTTCGCTTCCGGGAGGACGACGTCGAGCGTGCACGCCTTCGGCAGCGCGAGCGTCGCTTCGCCGTGCGATCCCGCGTCCCCGCCCTCGAAGACGAAGAGCTGCCACGCGTGGCCCGGCGCGCGCACCCAGTACCGCCCCGCCTGCGACAGCTTCAGTGGTGAAGCGACGTGATTCGCCGATTCCCCGGCAAGCGAGCGCCGGCCGTTGAGATCGACGAGAATCCGGAAGCTCGGATCGTGGATCCATTCGCAATCGGAGAGTTCGGCGTGCGTCGCGGCGTCGACCACCTTCAGGTCGAGATCGCCTCCCCACGGCCCGCGCAGGTCGATCGATCCGTCCGCATTCGCGCCGACCACTTCGTGTTGGAGCTCGACCGACCGGTTCGAGAGCTGCAGCCGCGGCATCAGCAGCTTCGCCCCCGCGACCACCGTCGCCTCGAACTTCCCGTCGTGCACCGGCACCTCGAACAGCCCCGTCGGCCACTGCGCGAGCCGGAGCAGGCCGTCCTCGCGCGCGTGCTCGGTCCCATTGGCGTCGACGGCGACGGCCGTTCCGTGGACGCGGACCATCTCCTGCGCCGGAAGCTCGACGCGCGTCGGAGCGGGGTCCGCCGGCTTTGCGTCCCCCTGCTGCAGTGCGATCGGAGCGAACAGGGCTGCGAGCATCGACGCGGTCGGCATGGGCGACTCCCCGATCCTACCGCCGGGCGGCACGAGCGCGGGGCGCCTCGCACCGTCACTCCCTTCGTTGCAGCTCCCCTCCCGTCAGCGCCAAAGCCAACGGCGCCAACACCGCGATCCGTTCACCACATTCCGCGGGGACGATTTCGAGGTGGCGGCGGTGCACCGGCCAGACGGACTCGAGCACCCGGCGGCGCAGGTCGGCGAGGAAGAGGTCGCCCGACTGGACCGCCATAGTGCCGAGGAGCACGCGGCGCGGGTCGAAGGCGAAGACGAGATCGGCGATGCCGCGCGCGAGCATCTCGACCCACTCTGCGAGGTAGCGGCGCGCGAGCGAGTCACCGGCGCGTGCGCCTTCGAAGAGGTGCTTCGCGCTGAACGGCCCGGCGCCGGCGATCTTCGGCAGCGCGCTCGCGGCGAAGTCGCGATCGGCGGCGACGCGGCGCGCGAGGTTGAGACCGCCGCAGAACGCCTCGAGGCAGCCGGTCTTGCCGCAGCCGCAGCGCGGGCCGTTCGGGTCGACCACGAGGTGGCCGACCTCGGCACCGTTGCCCGACGCGCCGCGCAGCAGCCGGCCGCCGACGACTGCGCCGCCGCCCAGGCCGGTGCTGAGCGTGAGGAAGACGAAGTCGTCGACGCCGCGGCCGGCACCGAAGAGCCCCTCGGCCAGCGCGCCGCAGCTCGCGTCGTTCTCGAGCAGGACCGGCAGCCCGAAGCGGCGCGCGAGCGTCTCCTTGACCGGCGCGTCGCCGACGCCGGGCATGTTCGGGACGGAGAGCATGCGGCCGGCCGGCAGGTCGAGCGGCCCGGGCGCCGCGACGCCGAGCGCGCGCACGCCCGGCGCGCGCACCTTCTCGACCAGCTCGCAAAGACCGTCGAGGAACGCCTCGGGTCCGCGGCCGGTGACCGGCGGCCGGCGCTCCTGTGCCTCGACGGTCCCGTCGGCCGCGACACGCGCCGCGACGCACTTGGTGCCGCCGATGTCGAGCGTGAGGAAGAGTTCGATGCCGGCCATTCCTCGACTGTACGTCCCGACCGCCGGCGCCCGCTCTCCCCGTCCTAGAATCGCGCGGCGGAGAACTCGCAGGATGGACCACGACGACGAGCCGCTGCGCCAGCGACTGCGCGCCGAGCCGGCGCGTTTCGGCGAGTTCGTCGCCGTGGAGCGCGACCGCCTGCGGCGCATGGTCGCGCTGCGCCTCGACCCGCGCCTGCGCGGCCGGCTCGACGCCTCCGACGTCGTGCAGGACGCGTGCGCCGAAGCGGTCGCGCGGCTGCCCGAGTGGCTCGACGGCGACGACATGCCGCTCCATCTCTGGCTGCGCTTCCTCACCGGCCAGAAGCTGCTGCAGCTCCACCGCCACCATCTCGGCATGGAGATGCGCGCGGCGCAGCGCGAGGTCCCGCTGTTCGGCGGCGCACCCGACGCGAGCGGCGTCTCCGTCGCGAGCGCGATCGCCGACGGCGGCGCGCCGTCGCCCGCCGCCATCGCGATGGACGCCGAGACGGTTCGCAAGCTGAGCGCCGCGCTCGAGTCGATGAAGCGCGAGGATCGCGAGGTCCTCGTGATGCGCCACTTCGAGCACTTGAGCAACGGCGACGTGGCGCGCCTGCTCGGCCTCACCTCGGGCGGCGCGAGCCTGCGCTACCTGCGGGCCGCGGAGCGGTTGCGGGCGATCCTCGACGAGATCAGCGGAACGCGACCCTGAGCGTTCCAGCCCTCACCGTCCCGTCCGCGCCTCGCACGTCGCGAGACACGCCCGCACCTTCGCGAGCAGTCCCTTCCGGTCGAGCGGGAGGCGGTTCCCCGCCTCCATCCGCTCCAGGATGCCGATCGACTTCCGGTAGTGGTCGCACGCCGTTTCGAGACTCGCCGGGTCGCCGAACGCCTCGTTCGCGATGGCGGCATTCAGGTCCGCCACCGCGAGCAGTCCCTCGACGAACGCGTTCGACGGATCGGCGGCGGAGAGCGTCTCGCAGCGCTCGATCGCAGCCTCGAGGTGGGCGAGCGCCTCCTCGGGCCGCTTCAGGGTGTTGAGCGTCGTGCCGACGTTGTTCTGGGACATCGCGACGGCGACGCGCGCGTCCCGGCTCTCGGGATCCGCGGCCTCGAGCGCGCCGTTCAGCGCGAGCGCCTCCTGGTGGCGCGCGAGCGCCTCCGCGTACTGCAACTTCCGTTCGAACAGGATCGCCTGGTCGGTGAGGGTCCAGACCAGATCGCGCCGCAGCGACGTGTCGCCCGGATGGGCGGCCGCGAGTCGTCGCTGCACGGCGATCGCCTCGTCGAAGCAGGTTCGAGCCTCGGCCAGTTCCTGCCGCTCCCGGCGGCGCATGCCCATCAGATAGAGATTCTGCCCGCGTCCGCGCAGGAGCGCCGGATCGTCCGGCGTCGTCGCGAGGAGCTCGCGCAGGATCGCCGCCTGCTCGTCGAGGGCGTGGATCGCGTCGTCGGCGCGGCCCGCGCAGCCGAGGCTGAAGGCGAGGTACTGCCATGCGGACGCCAGCTCCTGGCGTCGCGCCGGGGAGGGATCGCCGGCGGCGATCGCCTTGCGCAGCTCGAGTCCCCGCTCCGAGATCTCGATCGCGCGCTTCGAATCTCCGGCCGCGATCTCGATGCCGCCCGTGACCAGGAAGGCGTTCGCCAGGAGCGCGCGATCCTCGTCGCTCGCCGTTCCCGAGACGACGACGGGCTCGAGCAGGCCGATCGAGGCCTGATAGCTCTTGCGCGCGCCGGCCATGTCGCCGAGGTTCGGTTGGAACGGGTTGCCCTGCACGTCGCCGATCCGCTGGTAGGCGGCGGCGAGCTGGTCGACGTATTCGAGCCCGCGCCGGACGATGAGCGCCCGCGCTGCGGTCGAGCCCGGCAGGTTGCGGATCGCGTCGTGGAATTCGAACAGGAACGAGCCGGCGAGCCGGCGCACGTCGTCGAACCGATCCTGCGCGCGCTTCTCGGCCGCGCGCGCCCGCGTCGCCTCCCGCAGCGTCATGACGACGCCGCCCGTCAACGCGACGATGAGCAGCCCCGTGGCCGTCGGATGGCGCCGCCCGATCAGCCCGACGCGATAGGCGAGCGATGGCGGGCGCGCGCGGATCGGCTCGGATGCGAGGAAGCGGCGCAGGTCGTCGGCGAGCTCGGCCGCCGTCGCGTAACGCGCGGCCGGCTCCTTCTGCAGGCACTTGTGCAGGATCGTCGCGAGGTCGCGCGGGATCTTCGGGTCGACGCGGCGCAGCGGCACCGGCTCGACTTCGTAGATCTGCTTCAGGAGCTCGGCGCGGCCGCGCCCGTCGAATGCCGGCCGTCCCGCGAGCATCTCGTAGAGCGTCGCGCCGACGCCCCAGACGTCGGTGCGCGGATCGGCCCAGCCCGAGAACGCCTCGGGCGCCATGTAGCGCGGCGTGCCGACCGACTCGCCGGTGCGCGTGATCGTCGCGGACCCCTCCGACTTCGCCAACCCGAAGTCCGTGATCCAGACCGTGCCGCTTCGATCGAGCAGGAGGTTCGAAGGCTTGACGTCGCGATGCAGCACGCCCTCCGCGTGCGCGCACGCGAGCGCTTCGGCGATGGCGAGGCCGTGGCGCGCGACGTCGGCGGCGGCGAAACGCGGACCGCCCGCGCCTGCCATGCGCTGCAGCACGCGATCGAAGCTCTCCCCCTCGATGAACTGCATCGCGAGCCAGTGCGTGCCCTCGTCCTCACCGACGCCGAAGAGCGGGACGATGTGCGGGTGGTTGAGGCGCGCCGCGGATTGCGCCTCGCGCTGGAAGCGGGCGAGCTCGCGCTCGTCGAGCGTGGCGTGGCCGGGCAGGACCTTCAGCGCGACGTGGCGGCCGAGCTCCTCGTCGACCGCCTCGTAGACGGCGCCCATGCCGCCTCGGCCGACCAGGCGCAGCAGGCGAAAGCGGCCGAGGCGCTCGCGCTTCGCGGGCGGCGTCGCCGCGGCGCCCGCGACCTCGAGGACGTCGAGCGCGCTCACGAGCCGTCGGAATTCGTCCGCGCGGCCCGGCACGCGCCGCGCGAATTCGTCGACGTCCGATCGATCGCCGCGCCGGCGGCCGTCGAAGAACTCCTCGACCAGCGCCTCGACGGGGTCGCGCGGATCTTCCTCGCGTCGTTCGTCCGGCATGGAGGGAACCTCGCGACGCCGACCGCTCCCGGACCGCCGGAGCGGAATGGTAGTCCCCGGCGCGACCTGCGACGTGGACTGCGAAGGAAGGGCGAGCGCTTACAGCGGAAGCGGATCGGCCCGGACGAATGCCCGCGCCTTGAGGCGCGGAGGCGCCGTCAGCGGCGGCCCGACTTCAGCATCGACTCGCCGACCGACCAGGCGAGCCACGCGTCGTTCTCGGTCTGCGACTCCTCGAAGTCGGACGCCGACCGGAAGCCGATCGCCATGGCGTAGAGCGCGTGGATGCACTTCATGATCGAGAGCTCGAAGGCGAGGCGGCGCATCGGATCGCCGCGCCGCGCCGCCGCTTCGAGCAGCTCGGCCCAGCGCCGGCGGAACTCCGTCGGGAAGAGCTCGGCCTTCTGCACCGCGTCGGCCGTGCCCTGCTTCAGCGCGGAGAAGTCCTTCACGAGCTGCGCGACCGTGAGCTTCTTGTCGTCGAAGCGGCCGTCGTCCTTCGCATGCGCGAGCGAGCCCGACAGCACCAGCAGCACCTCGAGCTCGTCGTTCGCCGGATCCTCTTTCTGCCCGCGCGCCGTCTTGGGCGCGCGCGCGAGCGCCATCGCGGTCATGAGCGCCGTGCCGCCGCACTCGGAGGATTCGTTCTCGAGCAGCTCGTTCGAGTCGTCGGGCGCGTGGGCCGCGACCGGCTCGGGGGCGTCGAGGCGGCCGAGCGCGCGCTGGACCAGGAAGACGAGCGACGCCGCGAGGCGCGAGTCCCGTCGCGACTCGAGGCGGTCGAGGACGCGCACCAGCTGCAGGAAGACGCGCAGCCACTTGCGCGCGCGCCCGCGCGCGAGTGCAACCGCGTCGATCCGGGTCGGGGCCTGCATGACGGTCTCCGTCGGAGCCTCGTCTCCGACATCCCTAGAGTCGGATCGGGGGCGCGTCCGTCCACCTCGTCGGCAAACTCTTCCGCTTGCCTTGAGGTCGAACAGCGTCCGCGACGGCGGCGACCGGCAGGATCTGCGACCGTCAGCCGCGGCGCGCCAGCTCGTTCGCCTGCAGGTCGGCGAGCAGCCCGCGGCACGCGTCGTCGACGAGCTCGAAGACGTGCTCGAAGCCGCCGGCGAGGAACGGGTCGGGGACGTCGAGCTCGCCGTTCGTCCCGTAGGGGAGCAGCAGGTCGACGCGCGCCCGGCCGGTGCCGACCCGGCCGAGCTGCGCGAGGTTGTGGCGGTCGACGGCGAGGATGCGGTCGAACTCCTGGAAGTCGGCCGCCGTGACGCCGCGGCAGGCGAGGCCCGTGGCGTCGACGCCGCGGCGCGCGAGCTCGGCGAGCGTGCCGGGATGGGCCGGACCGCCGGGGTGGAACGGGCGGTTGCCGGCGGAATCGACCTCGACGTCGCCGCCGAGCCCCGCGAGCTGCGCCCGATGGCGCAGCACCGCCTCCGCCATCGGGGAGCGGCAGATGTTCGCGAGGCAGACCATGAGCACGCGGACCCGCGCCATCCCGAGAGCGTCGCCTCCCCCTCCGCGCGGGTCAAGGGAGCGCGCCCGGGTCTCCGCGGCGGCGCACGGCTAAGATCGTCGCCCCGCGCCGGCCGCGCGAGCGAGGCGAGCCGCGCGATCAGGAGTGCGTCCGTGCCGACCCCCACCATCTCCAAGGAACAGGTCGTCGAGGTCCTGAAGACCGTCTACGACCCCGAGATCCCGGTCAACGTCCACGATCTCGGCCTCATCTACGACGTCGACGTCGACCAGGCGGAGGTGAACGTCGTGATGACGCTCACTTCGCCGTCGTGCCCCTCCGCGCGCGAGATCCCGGCCAGCATCGAGTCGCGCGTGATGAAGACGCTCGGCGCCAGCAAGTGCCTGGTGCACATCGTCTGGAGCCCGCCGTGGGGCCCCCACCTCATCTCGCCGCAGGGCAAGAAGATCCTCGGCATCGGCGCGGAGGACGCGTCGCAAGGGGCCGACGCCGGCCTCGACGGCGATATCAATCCTCCCGAGCGCTGAGCCGATGTCCCGCCCCGCCGACAGCGACGCCTTCGAGCTCTACCGCCAGGGGCTCCGGCTCCATCGCGCCAAGGACTACGCGGGCGCGGTCGCGCTGCTCGAGCGCGCCGTCGCCGCCGACGGGCAGATGGTCGACGCCTGGGAGGCGCTCGGCGTCCTCTACGACAAGCTGAACCGGCTCGACGACGCCATCGCCGCGACCGAGCGCTTCGCCGCGCTCCGGCCCGACGAGGTGATGGCCCACACCAACCTGTCGCGCTTCTTCCAGAAGAAGGGGATGAAGGAGCGCGCCGAGGAGGAGCAGGGCAAGGCGCGGCTCATCGGCTGGAAGCAGGAGCTCGCGCAGGGCGGCGGGAAGGAGAACGAGCTCTCGCAAGCGGCGCTGCCGGCCACGCAGGAGGCGGCACCGCAACTCGTGAGCATGATCGGCGGACTCGGCGAAGCGCCGAAGGCGGGCGCGCCCGCGCCGCTCGCCGCCGACCGCGCCGCGCTCCATAAGAAGATCGAGCAGTTCGAGAAGCTCGTCGCCCACAGCGCCTCCGACACGCTCTCGCGCTTCACGCTCGGCCGCGCCTACCTCGAAGCGGGCCGCGCGGACGACGCCGCGCGCGTGCTCGAGGAGACGCTCGCCCTCAAGACCGACTTCACCGCGGCCTACGTGCTGCTCGGCGAGGCGTACGAGAAGGCGGGCAAGCTCGCGCGCGCGCTCAAGACCTGGAACAAGGGCGTCGAGATCGCGCAGCAGAAGGGCGACCTCCATCCGCGCAACCAGATGCAGGAGCACCTGAAGCGCCTGACCGGCGGCCCCGCCGGCGCCGAGCCGGAGGGCACGATCGCGGTGCCGTGACGCCGCGCCGCGACGGCGCGCGGCTCAGACCGGTGCGGTCGTCTGCTGCAGCCGCTCGGTCTGGGTGAGGTACTCGACCAGGTCGATCTTGGTCAGGAGGCCGAGCACCTTCTGGCTCCCGTCGATCACGATCGCGACCTCGCCGCGGCCGAAGATCTCGGGCAGCATGCTGGCGGGGGTGTGCTCGGTCACGGTCGAGACGCGGCGGCACATGGCTTCGGCCACCTTCGTCGTGAGCTGCCACTGCTGCGCGACGAGCCCCTGCAGCATGTCGCTCTCGGTCAGGATCCCGGCGAGCTTGTCGCCGTCGAGCACCGGCACCTGCGAGATGCCGCGCTCCTTCATCGTCTCGACGGCGCGGCCGAGCGTGTCGGCGACGCTCACCGCGATCAGCGCGCGGCGCGGCAGCGCGCGCAGCACGTCGCCGATCTCCCCCATCGAGAAATCGCGCTCGACGAAGCGGTTCTCCCGCATCCACTGCGGGTCGACGAACTTCGTCATGTAGTTGCGGATCGAGTCGGGCAGGATCACGAGCACGCGCTGCCCGGCCTTCATCTTCGCAGCGACCTTCAGCGCCGCCCACACGGCCGAGCCCGACGAGCCGCCGCACAGGAGCCCCTCGGTCCGGATCAGCCGCCGCGCCATCAGGAAGCTGTCGCGGTCGTTGCTCTTGATCCACTCGTCGACGAGCTTCACGTCGAGCACGGCGGGGATGAAGTCGTAGCCGATGCCCTCGACCTTGTAGGACTTGATCTCGCCCGGGCCGGCCAGGATCGAGCCCTCGGGATCGACGCCGACGATGCGGCAGCCGGGGATCTCCTCCTTCAGCTTGCGCGCGACGCCGGTGAGCGTCCCGCCGGTGCCGGCCGTCATCACGATCGCGTCGAGCCGCCCGCCGCACTGGCGCACGATCTCGGCGCCCGTCCCGTGGTAGTGCGCCAGCGGGTTGTCCGGATTGTTGTATTGGTCGAGGATGTGGCTGTTGGGGAGGATCTCCTTCAGCCGCTTCGCCACCCCGATGTGGCTCTCGGGAGCGTCCCACGCCGCCTCGGTCGGCGTGCGGATGATCTCGGCGCCGAGCGCCTCGAGCGTGACCTGCTTCTCCCGGCTCATCTTCTCCGGCATCGTGATGATCATGCGGTAGCCGCGGACCGCGGCCGCGAGCGCCATCCCGATGCCGGTGTTGCCGGAGGTCGGCTCGATCAGCGTGTCGCCCGGCCGGATGCGGCCCGACTTCTCGGCCTCGAGGACCATGCGCACGCCGATGCGGTCCTTGACCGAGCCGCCGGGATTCAGGTACTCGCACTTGCCGAGCACCTCGCACGGCATCCCGCGCGCGATGCGCTTCAGCCGGACGATCGGCGTCTCGCCCACCGCGTCGAGGATCGAGTCGAAGATCTCCTCGGGGCGGTCGGACGTCGCGGGGGCGTTCTGCGCGGCCATGCGGGGCTTCCCTCCGCGTCGGAGCGCGGGGTCGAGCGCGCGGCGACGCAAGGGGCGCAGCATAGCCCGAGGGGCGCGGGCGCGGTCGGAGCCGACGAGGGGCGCGACTACGACCGCGCGCGCTCGTTCAGATACTCCTCGACATTAGTGTAGCCGTCGCCGTTGCGATCTTGGGCGCCGTCGTCGGGATTCGCCGGATCGAGGTCGTGCGCGGTCTCCCACGCGTCGGGCATGCCGTCGTGGTCGACGTCGGCGGGCGGCGTGCCCTGCCACATCGCGACCCAGCCGCCGACGTCGGCGGGCGAGTCGATGATCGCGCCGGTGCCGTCCTTCACTTCGGCGACGACGCGCGCGTCGATCGCGTCGCGCTCGGGCTGGGTGGCGCCCGCATTCTCGAGGACCCACGCGGCTGCATCACCCGGCTCCCAGGTGGTCGTGGCCGGGTGCGACAGCTCGACGCTCAGCCGCATCGAGCGGTCGGTGACCGGCTGGTCGGTCGTCCAGACCACCATGTCCCAGTTGTCCTCGGTGCCGGTCGGGCAGATGGGGTCGATGTTGTCGTCGATGAAGAGCAGGAGACCCGTGACGTCGGTGTGGAGCTTGACCGCGTTCAGCGACCAGCTCGTGCTCTGGTCGGGGCCGGGGCGGTAGTAGTTGCCGACGAAGTTGACGCGGTTGCCCGCCTCCTTGATCAGCGCGGCGTACTCGCCCCAGTTGTAGACGACGTTGTTGCGCAGGTCGGCGAAGCTGCCGCCCGCGATCTGCGGGTTGCGTCCGTTGATGTGGGCGAGCAGGTTGTGGTGGAGCGAGATCCGTTCGCTGTCGTCGCTGATCAGCACCCCCATGCTGTGCGGACCCTCGGGGTGCTTGCTGTGGAAGAGCGCCTCGCTCAGGATGCAGTTCTGCACCGTGACGTCGTGCGTCCGGTACCAGGTCGTGAGCGTCTCGTCGACCGACCAGCTGAACGAGCAGTGGTCGAGCACCACGTTGTACGTACCGCCGACGTCCTCGGGCTTCCCGAAGTTGATGACGTCGCGGTTGTCCCAGCCGTCGACCGGCGTCACGACGTCGCCGGTGCGGATGCGCAGGTGGCGGATCACCACGTCGTGCGTCTGGACGCGCACCTCCTCGCCGCTCAGCGTGATGCCGCCCCCCGGCGCGCTCTGGCCGGCGATGGTGATGAAGGGGTGCTCGATCTTGAGCGGCATGTGGTGTTCGATCGTCCCGTCGACGCGGAAGACGACGATGCGCGGGCCAGAGGCCTCGACCGCGTCGCGCAGGCTGCCGATGCCGCCGTCGTCGAGGTTCGTCACCTCGAAGACCCGTCCGCCGCGGCCCCCGACCGTGTCGGCGCCGAAGCCCTCGGCCTCGGGGAAGGCGTGCACGGTCGACTGGGGCGCCGAACTGCTCTCCGCGCTCCCCGAGCCGAGGAGGCCCCCGAGGTCGCAGGCGGCCGGCAGCGCGAGGAGCACCGCCGCGGCAGCGACGCGTCCCAGCACGATGTTTCCCGGGGGATTCGACATGAACAACTCTTCGCCACCGAGACTGGCGGTCCGGAGTCAGGACCTCAGGAACCTCCCCGCGCATTCTTTTCAGGCGGCGCCAGCGGCTCGGGACTTCTCCGATGCAGGGATTTCCACGCCTGCGGAGGCCCCGGGGCTCCGACATAAATTGGACGCGCAGGGCAGCGCGGAGCACGGCCGAGGTGGCGACCGGCCGTGCACTCGCGCCCGTGCGCGGCATTCCATTCGTTGTGGCGGACTGTGGAACGCGCTGCTTCCGCCGATCAAGATCTATGGGCGGGGAGGGAGTCGATTGGTCGAGCCGAGTCCGACCGTCGTTCTGCCGGCGTTCGCCGCTGTCCCGTCGCGGGCGCCCGAATCGCGAAGAGCCGCGGTGCGGCGCTTCGTCTTGTGGTCAACGAGGGCAGACGCGCTAGGTAGGGCGCGATTCGAGGGAGACGCGGGTCGAGGGCTTTCGGACGGTCTAGCACCGTGCGAGGTCGCCGCATGATCACCGCGATCCTCTCCGTCTGGTTCATCCTCTCGCTGGTCGGCATCGCCGTCTTCGGCCGGCTCAACGGCGACAATCGCTTGAACGGCGTCCCGCCGAATTGGCGGACGATTTGCCGCCGGGTCGTCCGCGATCTGGTGCGCATCGACCCGCAGCTCGAGGTGATCGGCTGGCGCCGCGACGCGCGCGGCCGCGCCGAGTTCGTCGCTCGCCCCGCGCAGCTGCGTCAGCGGGAGCGGGATCTCGTCGCCGTCGCGG
>Ga0137326_1000557_pt1 | contig 12958 bp, 10 predicted proteins | sample EasRivERMZT500_2_FD_102292 | JGI IMG/M metagenome (GOLD analysis project Ga0137326, IMG submission 102292) | Soil microbial communities from meander-bound floodplain in the East River, Colorado, USA - East River MetaG ERMZT500_2 | ecosystem: Environmental > Terrestrial > Soil > Floodplain ... | reverse complement strand
TGGTGGACCCTTCCTGTTGCAACCGGCGCAGTCCCACTCGGCGACCGATTTCCAGGAACAACAGCAGTCCCAGAAACAGGAGCCCGGCGAACATGGCAGCGGAAATGGCGGTGTCCATCGGCCAACGAGAATAGACCAGATCCGCTGAGCCCACCGCCTCCGGCATGCCGGGGCCACGGTGCGGTTTCCCGGGGGGCGCGAGGCCCGATCGCCTCATCAGGAGAGTCCTAAAGGCCACACTTCGCTGGAACGAATCATGCTTGAATAGGCGTCGTGATCCGCCTCTCGGTCACCATCAAGACCTGGGCCTCGATTGAGGAGAAGCTCATCGACGCGCTGCGGTATCTCAAGATCGGCACGCAGCTCGAGCCTGGCTGTCTCCGCTGCTCCGTGTGGTCCGAGCCGGACGCGTCGGTTCACTACATGGAGGAATGGGAGACGGAGGCAGACCTGGCCAGGCACGTGCGATCGCAGCGGTTCACCTCGCTGCTCGGCGTCCTCGAGTCCGCTCCAGAACAGCCCCAGGTGCGCTTCGACTTCGTCAGTACGTCCCGCGGCCTCGAGTACGCGGCCGAGCTCCGCCAGGAATTGCTGGAGCAGCCCTCGAAATCCTGACGCGCGGGCTCATGCCGGTCCGTACATGAGCCGCGCGATGCCCGTCCTGAGGTTGGCGGGCCGGCGCGCGCGTGCCAGCTTCAGCGCGTAGGCTTTTTCCGCCACCTTGACAGCAATCGCCAGCGAGATCTTCCGGATGTCCTTGAGCGGCGGGTAGAGGCACCCCTGTCGAAGGTCGCTCTCGCCCACGAGACCGGCGAGCGTCCGGGCGGCTTCGAGGAACAGCACGTCCGGCAGCGTGCGCGCGCGGCACGCGATCGCGCCCAGCCCGATCCCGGGAAACACGTAGGCGTTGTTGCCCTGGCCAGGGCGCCGCTGCTCGCCCCGGTACACGACCGTGCCGAACGGACTGCCGCTCGTGAAAACGGCCCGGCCCTCACTCCACTCGTAGGCCTGCTCGGCGGTGCATTCGGCCTTCGACGTCGGGTTCGACAGCGCAAAGATGACCGGGCGTTCGTTGATGTGGCCCATCCGCTCGATCACTTCGCGCGTGAACGTCCCCGGGGCGCCTGTCGCGCCGATGAGCACGTGAGGCTTGATGCTGTCGATCGCCTCGATGAACGACGCGGGACGGTGGTCGTGAGCGTACGGCAGGTTGTGGGACATGAGATCGACGCGTCCCTTGACGACGAGCCCGTTCACGTCGACGAACCAGAGCCGGCCGCGGGCCTGGTCGAGGCTCAGTCCTTCCTGTTCGAAAGCCGATGTCATCAGGTCCGCGATGCCGGTGGCGGCCGAGCCCGCGCCGAGGAACATGATGCGCAGATCCTTGAAGGGCACGCGCGTCACGCGGGTTGAGGCGTACACGCCCGCGAGCGCCACCGCCGCGGTGCCCTGGATGTCGTCGTTGAAGCACAGCACACGGTCGCGGTACTTGTTCAGCAGCGCGTACGCGTTCGGCGTCAGGAAGTCCTCGAACTGAATCAATGCGTCCGGATAGCGCTTCTGAACGGCAGTAACGAACTCCTCCACGAGATCAAAATAGCGCTTGCCCTCGACGCGCCGGCGTCCGTAGCCCAGGTAGAGCTCGTCGTCGAGCAGCGCCTGGTTGTTGGTGCCGACATCGAGCGTCACGGGCAGGCATTGGCCCGGTGGAATGCCGGCGCATGCCGTGTAGAGCGAGAGCTTGCCGACAGGGATCCCCATGCCGTTGGCGCCGAGGTCGCCCAGGCCCAGAATGCGCTGGCCGTCGGTGACGACGATGACGCGGATGTCCCTGACCGGCCAGTTGCCGAGGATCCGGTGGATGTGACCGCGATCGTCCGGCGTGATGAAGAATCCCTTCGGATCGCGCGCGATGTGCGAGAACTCCCGGCAGGCCTCGCCGACAGTGGGCGTGTAAATCCACGGCAGGATTTCCTCGACGTGCGCGATCACGGTCCGATAGAAGAGCCACTCGTTCCGCTCCTGCAGCGACGACAGCAGCATGTAGCGGTCGATGTCCCTCGGCAGCCGGCGGAGGTTGGTCATGACGCGCCCGACGAGCTCGTCCTGGCTTGAAATGTGATGAGGCAGCAGGCCGCGCAGGCCCAGACGGTCCCGATCCCTTCGTGAGAAGGCGAGGGACCGGTTTGCAGACTTGTCACGCAGGACGTCGAAGCCCTTCCTCATGCGCGAGTACTACCACCGTTTCCTCCACCATCTCGGAGGATCTCCGCTGGACCGTGGGAGTGGCGGTCCGCGCCGCCGGGCGTGACGCGGCCCAACATGTTCATTCTTCAGGAGTACGCGCCCTTCGAGCGCGGGCTTCCGAATTGGAACGGGGGATGCTTTGTCACCGGCCATGGTCCGGCTGTCGGTGGCGCTCCGGGCGCCTGTTCAACACGAGCGGGACGTGGTCGAGGCGTTGCGCTTTCTCAGGGCCGGCACCCTGCTCGAGGCGGGGTGCCACCGCTGTTTTGCATGGATCGATCCTGATTCCACGATTCAATACGTCGAGGAATGGGAAACGGAGTCCGATCTGCGCCGGCACGTGCGGTCCGCGCGGTTTACGTCGCTGCTGGCGGTGCTGGAGTCGTCGCCGGAGCGGCCGGACGTGCAATTTGACTTCGTGACGGCGACGCGCGGCCTCGAGTACGTCGCGGAAATCCGTCAGGAACCCGTGGAGTAGCTGATGCCGACCGAAGCGACGCGTCTCGAACACGATCTTCTCGGTGACAAGGCCGTCCCGGCGTCGGCCTACTACGGCGTGCAGACCGCCCGCGCGCTGGAGAACTTCCATATCTCGGGCGTCGAGCTGCGCCTCTATCCGGACGTCATTCGCGGCTTCGCGATGGTGAAGCTCGCGGCCGCACGCGCCAACGCGGACTGCGGCGTCTTCAGCCGCGAGATTCTCAAGGGCATCGAAGGCGCCTGCCAGGAGCTGATGGACGGCAAGCTGCACGACGAGTTCCGCCTCGACGTGTTCCAGGGCGGCGCCGGCACCTCGACGAACATGAACGCCAACGAGGTGATCGCGAATCGCGCGCTCGAGCTGATGGGTCACAAGAAGGGCGAATACAAGCATTGCGACCCGCACGATCACGTCAACGCGTCGCAGTCCACGAACGACGCGTATCCGAGCTCGCTTCACGTCGGCATGGCGCTCGGCAACATCCGGCTGCTCGCCGAGATGAACCAGCTCATCGACGCGTTTCGCCGCAAGAGCAGGGAGTTCGGCGCGATCGTGAAGATGGGGCGCACGCAGCTGCAGGACGCCGTGCCGATGACGCTCGGCCAGGAGTTCAACGCGTTCGGCGAGACGCTGGCCGGGGAGCTGCGGGCGCTCGAGGCCATGCAGCGCGTGCTCGGCGAGACCAACATGGGCGCAACCGCCATCGGCACGGGCCTGAACGCGCCCAAGGGCTACGCGGAGAAGTGCACCGCGCACCTCGCGGCCATCACCAAGCTGCCCATCACCCTCGCGCCCGATCTGATTGAGGCCACGCAGGACACGCAGGCCTTCGTCCTGTACTCGTCATGCATGAAGAGCCTGGCGATCAAGCTGTCGAAGGTCTGTAACGACCTGCGCCTGCTCTCGTCGGGACCGCGGTGCGGCTTCCGCGAGATCAACCTGCCGGCCAAGCAGCCGGGCTCGTCGATCATGCCGGGCAAGGTGAATCCGGTCATCCCCGAGGTCGTCAACATGGTCTGCTTCCGCGTCATCGGCAGCGACCTGACGGTCTCGATGGCGGCCGAAGCCGGCCAGCTCCAGCTCAACGTGTTCGAGCCGGTCATCGCCGCCTGCATCTTCGAGGCGCAGACGATGTTCATCAACGCCGCGCGGACGCTGCGCGTCCATTGCGTCGACGGCATCACCGCGAACGCGGACGTCTGCCGCCATTACGTCGAGTACAGCATCGGCACCGTCACGGCGCTGAACACGGTGATCGGCTACGAGAAGGCGACCGAGCTCGCGGCCGAGGCGATGAAGACCGGACGAGGCATCCTCGAGCTCGTGCGCGAGAAGAAGGTTCTCACCGAGAAGCAGATCGCGGAGGTACTCGACCCGGTCGCCATGACCGGACAGGCCCGCCCGTCATGATCCGCCTGACGCCGGTCCTCGCCGGCGTGCTGCTGGCCGCCGGCACACTCGCGCCGCCGCCGTCGGCGCCCGTGCAGACGCCGGTGCCGGCCGACGACTGGATCGCGTTCGAGGGCTCGTGGTCGGCCACGGGGGAGCGCCACACGCTGCCCACGCAGGAAAACCGGACCGCCGCCATCGTGCGCCTCTCGGGGTCCGTCGTGCTGACCGCCCACGGCGGACTGGGCCGCGGATTCCGTGGCGAAGCGATCGGGTACGACAACGGATACGAGGTGGGCGTCGGCCGATGGGTCTGGACCGACGAGCGAGGCGACCGGCTGTTCGGCGAGCTGAAAGGCGGGCCCGTCGCCACCGGCCGCCGCACCGTCGGCATCGTCACCGGCGGAACAGGCCGGTACGCCGGCATCAGAGGCGAGTACGAGTTCACGTGGCAGTATGTGGTCTCTGAAGGCACGACGATGGTTCAGGGACGCACGACCGGTCTGAAAGGCCGCTTCCGCAGGGCTGGTACATCGCCATGAGCGAAGGCGCCCGGACCGGGCGCGTCCGCTGGGCCCGTGTGGCCACGCTCGTCGTCGCGCTCGGCCTGTGGTTCTGCCCGGTCCCCGAAGGCCTCACGCAACCGGCGTGGCGCCTTTTCGCGCTATTCGTCGCCGCGATCTTCGCGGTCGTCATCGAGGCGTTTCCCATCCTGACGTCGTCGGTGCTGGCGCTGGCGGCTGCCGTGCTGACCGGCACGCTCGCGCCGTCGAAGGCGTACTCGGGTTTTGCCAACAGCACGATTCTGCTGATCGTCGTCGCATTTCTCGTCGCGCGCGCGGTGGTGCAGTGCGGCCTGGGCGCGCGAATCGGCCACGCCGTCGTGACGGTCTTCGGACGCTCGACGCTGGGGCTCGTCTACAGCGTCTTCCTCGTGGACGCCGCGATCGCCCCCGCGTTTCCGAGCAACACCGCGCGGTCGGGCGTGTTGTACCCCCTCGCGTTTTCGCTCGCGGAGACGGCGGGCGCGAAGCCGGGCGATCCGGCGCGCCGGCGGCTCGGCGGCCTGTTGATGTTCGCCGGCGTCGGCAGCCTGTCGCTGTCGTCGGCGCTCTGGCTCACGGCGATGGCCGCCAACCCGCTCGGCGCCGAGATCGCGCGGCCGTTCGGCGTCGAGATCAGTTTTGGTTCGTGGCTGATCGCGGCGTCAGTGCCGACGCTCGCCTGCATGGCCCTGCTGCCGCTGCTGCTCTACAAGCTGATGGCGCCCGAGGTGACGTCGACGCCCGAGGCGCCGGCCGCCGCGCGCGCCGCGCTCAAGCGGCTCGGCGCCTTCAGCCGCCACGAGAAGATCGTGTCGGCGGTGTTCGCCGGCATGGTCGCGTTGTGGGGCATGGCGGCGACGTTCTCGATCGACTCGACGGCCGTGGCCTTTCTCGGGCTCGGCATCATGCTCGCCACCGGCGCCCTCACGATGAAGGACATCGCAAAAGAAGGCGACGTCCTGGCGACATTCATCTGGTTCGCGGTGCTCTTCACGTTGAGCGGCCAGCTGAACGAGATGGGCTTCATGGGCTTTCTCGGCGAGCGGCTCGCCGGCGCGATGGGCGGGCTGTCCGCGGCGGTCGCCGGCCTGATGCTCGTCCTCGCGTACGTGCTCCTGCACTATCTCTTCGTCAGCCAGACCGCACACCTCCTGGCGTTGTTCGGCGTGTTCCTCGACGTGGGCGTGAAGCTCGGCGTGCCGGCGGTTCCGCTCGCGTTCCTGCTGCTCTTCGCGACAAACTTCTTCTCCGCGATCACCCCGCAGGGGTCGAGCGCGAACCTGCTGCTTGCTGGAAGCGGCTTCCTGTCCCAGGGGGATTTGTATCGACTGGGCGCCATCACGACGGGGTTCAACCTCGTCGTGTTTCTCGTCGTCGGCCTGCCCTGGCTGCGACTCGTCGCGTGGTGAGGATCACCGAATGGTGAACTACGTCGTGACTGCTCTCCGAGAGAATCCCGAGCTGGCGATTTTCGTGACGCTGGCGATCGGGTTCTTCATCGGGAATATCCGCGTCGGCTCGTTCAAGCTCGGCAACGTAGTCGGCACGCTGTTCGCCGGCGTGCTGGTCGGGCAGCTCAACATCACGGTCGATCCGGTGGTGAAGGTCACGTTCTTCGCGTTGTTCCTGTTCGCCACGGGCTACAAGGTCGGGCCGCAGTTCTTCCGCGGGCTCGGCCGGAGTGCCGTGCCGCAGGTCATCCTCACCGTCGTCCTGTGCGTCACCAGCCTGGTCGCGACACTGGTGGCGGCGAAGCTGCTCGGGTACGACCCGGGCACGGCCGCGGGATTGCTGGCCGGTGCGTTCACGGAATCCACCGTCATCGGCACCGCCGGCGACGCCATCGGCCGCCTGGCCATTCCCGAGGCCGAGAAGACGAAGTTGCTGAACAACATCCCTGTCGCGTACGCCGTCTGCTACCTCGTCGGCACCAGCTTCGTCGTCTGGTTTCTGTCCCGCGTCGCCCCGCGGTTGATCGGCGTGAACCTGAAGGACGAAAGCCGCGCGCTCGAAGCCCGGATGTCGTCCGGACGCCGCGAGGAAGCCGGCACGCGGTCGGCGTATCGCGAGTGGGACATCCGGGCATTCCGCGTACCTGGCACGTGGGCCCGGCGGGCGGTGGGCGATCTGGAACGGTCGTTCCTGCCCGATCGCGTATTCGTCGAGCGCATCCGCCGCGGCAGCGCGCTCGTGGACGTCACACGCGACACGACGCTCGAAGCCGGCGACGTCGCCGCGATCGCCGCCCGCCGTCGCGTCATGCTCCAGGCGGGCTCGACGATGGGGACCGAGGTCGAGGATCGCGAGCTGATGGACTTTCCGGTGATCATGGCGGACGTCGTCGTCACCAACCGCGCCGTCGTGAACCTCACGCTGCCTGAGCTGGCCGAGCAGCACGGGCGCGGCGTGGCGCTGCAGAAGCTCGTCCGCGGCGGGGAAGTCATGCCGTTCACGGCCGAGACGACGCTCAATCGCGGCGACCTGCTGACGATTGCGGGCGCCGAAGCGGACGTGATGCGCACCGGCCTCGCGGTGGGGTACCTCGAACGGCCGACGAGCGCGACCGACATGGTGTTCGTGGGTCTCGGGATCTTTCTTGGCGGACTGGTCGGCCTGCTCACGGTCGAGGTCGCCGGTCTGCCGCTCCACCTCACGGCCAGCGGCGGCGCGCTGATCATGGGCCTCGTCTTCGGCTGGCTTCGTTCGGTCCGGCCGACGTTCGGGCGGATTCCCGAGCCCGCGCTCTGGGTGTTCGATACGGTTGGGCTCGCCGTGTTCATCGGCGTCGTCGGGCTCACCGCCGGTCCAAGTTTCGTGTCGGGCCTTCGGGTGACCGGGCCCAGCCTGCTCGTCGTTGGATTCCTCGTGGCGCTCACGCCCCACGTGGTCGCCGTGCTGGTCGGCCGCCACCTGCTGAAGATGAATCCTGTCATTCTGCTCGGCGCATGCGCGGGCGCCGGCACGATGACCGCGGCGCTCCGCGCGATTCAGGACGAGGCGGGCAGTACGCTGCCGGCGCTCGGATACACGGTGCCGTATGCCATCGGCAATATCCTGCTCACGGCGTGGGGACCGGTCATCGTACTTTTGATGTCATGAAATCGTCCCTGATCGTCGTGTTCGTCGCGCTGAATGTGGCGGCGCTGGCGCGATCAGCCGATGCGCAGACGATCCAGGTCACGCCCTTCGCGGGATACCGGTTCGGCGGCGACTTGTACGAGGTCATGACCGGGATGCGGCTCGACATCGACGGCGCCGCGAGCTTCGGGGCCATCGGCGACGTGTTCTTCGACATCGGCCGGTCGGTGACGTTCATCTACTCGCATCAGGAAGCGCCGATCGACGTCGCCGTGCCTGGCGGCGGCCGCACGCGCGTCCGGCTGTCGGTCGATCACTGGCACGCGGGCGCCACCGACGAACTGGGCGGCACGCCGCGCGTCCGGCCGTTTCTCACCGGCAGCCTCGGCCTCACCCGGTTCGGCGGGGCCGGCGACACCGAGATGCGCTTTTCGATGGCGGCGGCTGGCGGCGTCAAGCTGCTGGCCACGCCGCACTACGGCGCCCGGTTCGACGCCCGCGTGTACGCGATCTTCACCGATGCCAATGCGACGAGCGGCATCTGCGGGACCGGGGGCTGCATCATCGGGCTGAATGTCGCGGTGGTGTGGCAGGCGGAATTTACGGCCGGATTCGTGATTACATTCTGATTCTTCATGGGTTCCAGATTGCGTGTGCGCGTGTTCGCCGTGGCGGCGATGATCTGCCTGGTCACCGGGGCCGTGCTGGCGCAGGAAACGGCGCCGGCTTCCGCGAGCCCTCCGATTGCGGCCGACACCCTGATGGCGCCGGTCGTGATCGACGGCGAGACGCTGTTTCGGGTGCGCGGGGTGTCGGCGTACCCGGCCGAGCGCCGTGCGCACGAAATCGAGCAGCGCATCAAGGCGATTGCGGCGGATCCCGGCATCTCGTCGGCGTCGATCACGGTGGAGGAACAGGACCGCGTGTCCTCGATCCAGGCCGGCCGCCAGCGCATCCTGGGCGTGATCGACGAAGACGGCGCGCAGGAGCAACTCGCGCGGCAGACGCTGGCGCTGACGTACGTCCTTCGGATTCGCAGCGCGATCGACGGGTATCGCGCCGCCCGCGCGCCGGATCGGCTGTGGCGCCACGCCGGCTACGCCGTCCTCGCCACGCTGGCGCTGGTCATCGCGGTGTTGGCCGGCCGCACGGTCATCGGCTGGCTGCGCCGCGCGATTGAGCGCCGGTACGAGTCACGCGTCCACGACGTGCAGATCCAGGCCTTTCAGATCGTTCGCGCGAAGCAGATCTGGGCGGTGCTCGGCGGAGTCCTCAACCTCGCGTGGGTGGTGACGATCCTCGTCAGCGTGTTCGTGTATCTGCGGTACGTCTTCGGCCTGTTTCCGTGGACGCGCGGGCTGAGCATCGGCCTGCTCGAGATCACGGTCGGCCCGCTCGAGACGCTCGCGACCGGGTTCATCCGCGAAGTGCCGAATCTGGCGTTTCTGCTGGTCCTCGTCTTCGTGATGCGCTTCATCCTGAAGTTCGTCCGGTTCTTCTTCCAGAGCATCTCGCAGGGCGCCGTCAAGCTGCAGAACTTCGACGCGGAGTGGGCCCCTCACACGTACCGGCTCATTCGGACGCTGCTCATCGCGCTGGCCGTGATCGTGGCGTATCCGTACGTGCCCGGCTCGGAGTCCGAGGCGTTCAAGGGCGTCTCGCTCTTCATCGGGCTGATCTTCTCGCTGGGGTCGTCGTCCCTCATCGGGAATGTCATTGCGGGCTACAGCATGATCTACCGCCGCGCGTTCAAGACCGGCGACCGCATCAAGGTCGGCGACCACGTGGGCGAGGTGCTCAGCACGCGCCTGCTCGTGACGCACCTCAGGACGCCGAAGAACGAAGTGGTGGTGGTGCCGAATTCCACGATCCTCGGGTCGGAGATCGTCAATTACAGCTCGCTGGCCCAGGACCGCGGGCTCATTCTGCATACGCGGGTCAGCATCAACTATTCGACGCCCTGGCGGCAGGTGGAGGCCATGCTGCTCGAGGCCGCCTCGCGCACGCCCGGCCTCTTGCGCGAGCCGGCGCCATTCGTGCTCCAGCGGGCGCTCGGCGACTTCGCGGTGACCTACGAGCTGAACGCGTACTGCCGCACACCCGACGTCATGCTTGCGCTGTACGCCGAGATGCACCGCAACATCCTCGACGTCTTCAACGAGTACGGCGTCCAGATCATGACGCCGGCGTACGAGGGCGATCCCGCAGAGCCAAAGGTCGTGCCCAAGACCGATTGGTATCCGGCGCCGGCGAAGAAAACGTAGACCAGAGAGTTCAGGTACGCCTCGTACGCCTCGTACGCCTCGTACGAGGAATGCGCTAGCGCTGGCCAACTGTTCTAGGAATTTCGAGGAGGCAGGGTCTTCAGACCCGGCGCTCTAAAGGATGATTGACCAGCGACAGCGCCTTCCTCGTACGAGACGTACGAGGCGTACGTGGCGTACGAGGCGTACGCGGCGTACGCCGTCTAAGTTTTCGGTCGCACGATTCCCAGCTTCGCCATGCGCGTTTCGAGCGTCGTCGGCTTCAGGCCGAGGCGGTCGGCGGCGCCGCCGGCGCCGCGGATGCGCCAGCCGGCGCTTTCGACGACGGCCCGGATGTGATCGCGCTCGACGTCGGAGAGCCGCGTGGTGCGGCGGCCGGCGGCCGACGTGGACTGCGGCAGGGCGATCGTGAGCCGCGGACCGGTGGCGACGATCATCGCGCGCTCGACGACGTTGCGCAGCTCGCGGATGTTGCCGGGCCAGCCGTAGCGCTGCAGATCGGCCATGTTCTCGCGCGGAATCGCCTCGATGCGCTTGCCGAACGCCTTCGAGAACTCCTCGATGAAGCGCCACACGAGCAGCGGGATGTCCTCCACGCGATCGCGCAGCGGCGGGACCTGAATCGGAAAGACGTTCAGCCGGTAGAAGAGATCGTCCCGGAACGCGCCCTCGGCGATCCGCCTCTCGAGGTCCCGGTGCGTGGCCGCGATGATCCGCGTGTCCACGCGGATCGGCGTGGGACTGCCGAGCCGCTCGATCTGGCGCTCTTCGATGACGCGGAGCAGCTTGACCTGCACCTCGGGCGGGAGCTCGCCGATTTCGTCGAGGAAGATGCTCGAGCGATCGGCCAGCTCGAAGCGCCCGATCTGGCGTGCCAGGGCGCCCGTGTAGGCGCCTTTCTCGCGGCCGAACAGCTCGCTTTCCATGAGCGTCGCGGGAATCGCGGAGCAGTTCACCCGGACCATGGCGCGGCCCCGGCGTCCGCTCAGCTCGTGGATTTGCGTCGCAAACAACTCCTTGCCGGTGCCGGTCTCGCCGATGAGGAGCACGGTCGAGTCCGTCACGGCGACCTGCTGCACGAGCTCCGTCACGTGCCGGACGGCCGGGCTCTGGCCGACCAGCATGCCCGTGCCGGACCGCTCCTGCACTTCCCGGCGGAGGTAGACGTTCTCGGCGTGGAGCTGATCGCTCAGGCGCTTCACTTCGGCGAGTGCGCCGTTCAACGCGGCCTCGTTCTGCCGCCGGGCCAGCACGCCCGCAAACGCCGCGCTGATCGTCCTGAGCCGGTGCACCGTCTCGTCGGGCCAGTCCCGCTCTTCGCCGACGACGTTGAATCCGATCGCGCCCACCACCTGGCCCGCCACCGACAGCGGCACGACGAGCGCCGACTTGATGCCGCGCTCCAGGAATCCCTCCCGGTCGACGTGCTCGGGGACCTCGTCCACGGATCGAAAACAAAACAGGCGGCCGCTCCGAAGCTGCGAGAGCGCCCACGGGAACTGCTCCGCCGGGGCGCTGGGCGGGGGCAGCATCGGCACACCGGCCCGGTGCCAGCTCAGCGGATCCACCAGCATGCCGTCCGGCTGCACGCGATAGAACGTGCATCGATCGAGGTCGAGCGATTCGCCAATCTGCTCGAGTGCCAGGCGGATGGCCTCGCTGACCTGGTCTCCGGGCACGTTGACGAACTGCAGCGACACGTCGGCCAGCCGCCGTTCGAAGTCCAGACGCTCCTCGCTCGACTTGCGCGTGGCGATCTCGACCTCACGGCGAGCGGTGATGTCCACGAGGACGGCCAGGACCAGCAGGCCCTCGGGCGTGTCAACCTGGTTGACACCGATCTCGACGGGGAACGTCGAGCCATCCCGGCGGCGTCCGAGAAAGTCGGGTTCGGAAGAGTCCTTGGCCGGCGCGCCCACGAGCGCGAGGAGCGTGCGTCCGTGCTGTCCGAGCAGCTCGTTCGAGGCATCCGGGAGCAGGCGTTCGACGTTCTGCCCGATGAGCTCGCCGTGCTCGTAACCGAATTGGGCCTCGACCAGCCGGTTGGTCAGGCGAATCGTGCCGTCTGGTCCGATGACGAGGACGCCGTGCGGAAGCGCATCCGCCAGCGGTTCCAGGGCGTCGAGCGTGACCGCCGTGCGAGGTTGTTGGGCGATGACGGATGTAAACCCAGGCACCAAGTATGATCCGCCGCCCATTCTAGACTTCAGGGGACTCCCTGATACGGAAATCTCGAAGTCTCCGAAATCCCGGAGTTTTCGTGGATGTCCGGATTCGGTCAGGTGGATCGGAACGCGATCCCCCACGTTTGCGGAGGGACTCCGTCATGGCGGAGGCTTGATCTGGATCAAGAATCTCCTGTCTTCCAGTGGGCCCATGTATTTCAATGACTTACGGGGATCGGTCGCCCGCGACGGTGTGGCATCCGGTGTGCTCTATGCGGTGCCCGGATGACCCTCCTGTCGCTCCTCCTCACAACTGGCCTTATGGCAGTCGGGCAGTCGGGTTCATCGGAGCAGGCGGTGGCACAGCCGCCTGCTCCCGCCTCTCAACCGCCGCCTCAAGTGCCGCTGGTGTTGTGCGAGTCGAAGCCCGGTCAGCGATCGCACTGCCCGGCCGACACGTCACAGGGCGTCGTGCTGGTCAAATCCACCGGCGAAGCGCCCTGCCTGCTGGGCAGGACCTGGGGCTACGATGACAAGGGGATTTGGGTGTCGGACGGCTGCAGCGGCGCGTTCGTGGCCGGCGTGATCGCGGGTGCCCAGACGAAAGAGCGCGCGCCGCAGTACGTGCCGAACGCCGGCTTCCTGCTCTTCGACGGCGACAAGGGGCAGGTCTACTTCCGCCTGTTCAGCTACGCGCGGTACCTGAACCAGCGGAATCTGGAGTCGAGCTACGTCGACTTCTTCGGCAACACCAAGACGGTCCCTCTTCGCCAGGACATCCAGCTCCAG
>Ga0137326_1000550_pt1 | contig 13016 bp, 13 predicted proteins | sample EasRivERMZT500_2_FD_102292 | JGI IMG/M metagenome (GOLD analysis project Ga0137326, IMG submission 102292) | Soil microbial communities from meander-bound floodplain in the East River, Colorado, USA - East River MetaG ERMZT500_2 | ecosystem: Environmental > Terrestrial > Soil > Floodplain ... | reverse complement strand
TGTCTCTCGCGGCATACGGCCCGTAAAACCTTAGGGATTTTACACATGGGCCTGCGCGGACCCCATCCGAAACCCGTCGCGTACCACGTCGCACGGGGCACGTACCGGGCCGACCGCATGGGGCCACTGCCGGAGAACCTGGCGCCGACCCCGCTCGCACCCCCGACGATTCATCCGCGCCAGGCCGCGCGCGCGCTCGACTACATCAACGCGCTCACGCATACGAAAGGGCCGCATGCGCGGCAGCCGTTCAACCTGCGGCCGTGGCAGACACGCATCGTCAAGCGGCTATTCAAGCAGCGGCGGGATCGCACGCGGCAGTATCGGACGTGTCTGTTGATGCTGCCGCGCAAGAACGGCAAGACGGAGCTGGCCGCGGCGCTGGCCGTGTACTTCCTGCTGCATGACGGGGAGGTGGGCGGGGAGGTATACAGCGCCGCGGCCGACCGGGACCAGGCGGCGCTGGTGTTCCACGTCGCGGCGCAGATGATCCGCAACAATCCCGCGCTCGAAGCGGAGGTGCAGATCGTCGACTCGCAGAAACGCATCGTGCATCCGGCGAGCGGCAGTATCTATCGCGCGATCAGCGCGGAGGCGTACTCAAAACACGGGTTCAATGCGAGCGTGGTGATTTACGACGAGCTGCACGCGGCGCCGACGCGGGAGTTGTGGGATGTGCTCGCGACGTCGCAGAGTACGCGGGCGCAGCCGCTGATGATGGCGATCTCGACCGCGGGCTTCGATCGGCAGTCCATTCTCTACGAGCTGTATGCGCATGCGAAGCGCGTCATCGAGCAGCCGTCAATTGACCCGACGTTCTTGCCGGTGATTTACGAGGCGCCGGCCGAGGCCGACTGGCGGAAGGAGAAGACCTGGCGCATCGCGAATCCGGCGCTGGGGGATTTCCGCTCGCTCGACGAGATGCGCATCATGTGCCAGCGGGCGCAGGAAATCCCGGCGCAGGAGAACTCCTTTCGGCGCTTGTATCTCAACCAGTGGACGGAGCAGTCCTCGCGCTGGTTGTCGCTGCTGCAGTGGAACGCGTGCGCGGGACCGACGCCGTCCTATGCGGGGCGGGTGTGTTATGTCGGGCTCGACCTCAGCTCGACGACCGATACGACGGCGCTGGTGGCGGTCTATCCCGACGCCGACGGCCAGGGGTTCGACGTGCGGGTCGCGGCGTTTCTGCCGGCCGACAAGCTGCGCGAGCGCACGACGCGCGACCGGTTGCCCTACGACGAATGGGCGCGGCGTGGGGTGCTGATTGCGACGCCGGGCAACGTCGTCGACTACGAGCGCGTGCGCGCGGAGCTGCAGGCATGGGCCGATGAGAGCGACGTGCGCGAAGTCGCCTATGAACCCTGGAATGCGACGGACCTGGTGCAGCGGCTGTCGGCGCAAGACGGCCTGAACTGCGTGCCGGTGCGGCAGGGGTTTGCGTCGTTGAGCGCGCCGACGAAGGCGCTCGAAAAGGCGGTGCTCTCGCGGGCGCTGCGGCATGACGGGCACCCGGTGCTGGAGGCGCATATCGGCAACGTCGCGGTCGAGACCGACGGCGCCGGCAATGTGAAGCCGTCGAAGAAACTCAGCACCGACCGGATCGACCTGGTCGCGGCGCTGGTGATGGCGGTCGACCGGATGGACCGCAACCGGGTGACGGTGGCGCCCGCGTTCCAGATGCTGATTCTGGGGGCGTCGCCATGACGCGCAAGAAGGCCGGGCGCAAGCCGCTTGATGCGGCCGATCCGTCGGTGGGGATCTGCGTCAAGGTGCCATCGAAGGAGTACGCCGCGCTCCTGCGCCGGGCGGCGGCGCGCCGGCGGACCGTGCCGGAGCACATCCGGCGCGTGCTCACCGGGCGTAAGTTTCTGGATATCTAAATTCACCCTCCGGTCGAGGTGCGGCGCATCCTACGCGGCACTCATGCTCGACCGCGCCTACGCGACGCTCGAAGTCAAGTCGTTCAACGGCGACCTCCGCGAAATCGAAGGCATCGCGACGACGCCCTGCGCCGACCGCGGCGGGGACATCGTCGAGTGCGACGGCGCCGCGTTTACGCTGCCGATCCCGCTGCTCTGGCAGCATGGCCAGTCGGACCCGATCGGCGAAGTCTACGACGCACAGGTGACCCCGACCGGGATCCACATCAAGGCCCGCTTTGGGCATGTCGACGAGCCCGGCGCGCTGCGCGACCGCTTGGATTACGCCTGGCAGACCGTCAAGTCGCGGCTCGTGCGCGGACTGTCGATCGGGTTCCAGCCGCTCGACATGGTGCCGCTCAAGAAAGGCTTCCACATCAAGCGCTGGCAGTGGGTGGAACTCTCCGCGGTGACGATTCCCGCGAACCGGCAAGCCACGATTACCAACATCAAATCGGCCGCGCTCGGCCGCGACTTCGACCCGCCCGGCGCTTCGGGCTCTCTCCCGAGATCACCGATGCAGACATATTCCGAACAAATCACCGCGCACGAGACCAGCCGCGCCGCGGCCGTCGCCAGCATGACCGACCTGATGGCCGCCGCGGATAATGACCACGTCACGCTCACGCCGGAGCAGACCAAGGCGTACGACGAATCGGCCGCCCGCGTGAAGGCGATCGACGCCCACATCACGCGCTTGAAGGAACTCGACGCGCTCAACGCCGCCAGCGCCGCGCCCGTACCGGCGACGCCGAACCCGCGCACGCCGGTCGTGCAAGTCAAGGCCAACGTGCCGAAGGGCACCGCGTTCGTGCGCCTGGCCTGCGCGCAGATGGTGTGCCACGGCAACAAGTTTGAGGCGGCGCAGTACGCGCAGCGGTGGAACGACTCAACCCCCGAAGTCGCGCTGGCGCTTAAGGCGGCCGTCGCGCCGGGCACGACCACCGACGCGACCTGGGCGGCGCCGCTGGTCAATCGCGTCATTGCCGACGACTTCCTGGAGCTGCTCCGGCCGGCGACCATCGTCGGCCGCATTCCCGGGCTGCGCCAGGTGCCGTTCAACTGCAAGGTGCCATCGCAGACCGCGGGCGGCACCTACGGGTGGGTCGGTGAGTCGAAGCCGAAGCCGGTGACCTCGCTCGCGTTCAGCTCGGAGACCCTCGATATCACGAAGGTCGCCGGGATCATCGTGTTGACCGAGGAACTCGTACGGCTCTCGAACCCGTCGGCGGAGCAGCTCGCGCGCAACGACATGATCGCCGGCATCGCGCAATTCCTCGACGGGCAATTCGTGAATCCGGCGGTGGCGGCGGTGGCGGGCGTGAACCCGGCCAGCATCACGAACGGCGCGGCCACGGCGGCGGCCACCACGAATCCGCTCGCCGACATCATGGGGCTCATCAATCACTTCGCCACCTACAACATCCCGGTCGATGGCCTGGTGTTCATCCTGTCGCCGGCCAACGCGCTGGCGTTGTCGTTCCGGTCGAATCTCGACGGCTCGCCGCAGTTCCCCGGCATTGGGATCAACGGCGGCTCGTATCGCGGCTTGACGTTCCTCACCAGCAACACGGTCACGACCAACGTGATCGCGCTCCAGCCGCAGTACGTCCTCTTCGCCGACGATGGCGGGGTGACGATCGACGCGTCGCGCGAGGCGTCGCTGCAGATGGACAGCGCGCCGGCCTCGCCGGCCGATGCCACGACCGTCTACGTCAGCTTGTGGCAGACGAACAACGTCGGGTTGAGGGCCGAACGGTTCATCAACTGGAAGCGCATCGGCGTCAACTCGGTCAAGTACCTCACCGCCACGGCCTGGCCGTCGCCGACCGGCGAGACGTTCACAGCGACCGTGAGCAGTTCGCGCGGCAAGAAGGACGAGTAACGCGTGAAGCTGTTCGGGCTGGAACTGACGCGGGCGCGCACACGGGCGGTGCCCGTCGGCGCGACCGCGGTCAGTCCCCGGGGCGGCTGGTGGCCGATCGTGCGCGAGCCCTTCACGGGTGCCTGGCAGCAGAACCAGGACTGCACGGTGCCGACGGCGCTGGCCTATCCGGCGGTGTTTGCCTGCACGACGCTGATCGCGAGTGACATCGGGAAGCTGCGCTTGCGGCTCGTCGAGCAGGATGCGGCGGGGATCTGGCGGGAAACCACCAGCCCCGCCTTTTCGCCCGTCCTCCGCAAACCGAACCGCTACCAAATCATCCAGAAGTTTCTCGAGCAGTGGATCGTCTCGAAGCTGACGCACGGCAACACCTACGTGCTCAAGCAGCGCGACCAGCGCGGCGTCGTGGTCGCGCTGTATGTGCTCGACCCGCAGGCGGTCAAGCCGCTCGTCGCCCCTGACGGCGCGGTCTACTACCAGCTCGGGGCGAGTGAGCTGGCTGGCATCACGCCGGAGGGCACGGCGGTCGCGGTGCCGGCCAGTGAAGTCATTCACGACCTGATGGTGCCGCTCTTCCATCCGCTGATCGGCGTGTCGCCGATTTACGCGTGTGGGCTCGTCGCGCTGCAGGGGCTGAACATCCAATCGAACTCGTCGACGTTCTTCGCCAGCGGCAGTAATCCCGGCGGCGTGCTGACCGCGCCGGGCAGCATCACCGACGAGACCGCGCGCCGGCTCAAAGAGTACTGGGACACGGCGTATAGCGGCGCCAATGTCGGCAAGGTGGCGGTGCTCGGCGACGGGCTGAAGTACGAGGCGATGGCCATGTCGGCTGTCGAGGCGCAACTGATTGACCAGTTGAAGTGGACGGTCGAGACGGTGTGCGCCTGTTACCACGTCCCGGTGTCGCTGGTGAATTCGCAGCCGGTGCCGTACGCGAACAACGAGCCGTTGACCCAGCAGTACTTCTCGCAGTGCCTGCAGGCGTTGATCGTCGCGCTCGAGAGCAGCCTGGATGAAGGGCTCGGCCTGACGACGGTGCCCGATCGCACGCTGGGCACCGAACTGGACATCGACGACCTGATTTGGATGGACGCGAAAGCGCGCACCGATGCGGCGCAAGAGGGCGTGGCCGGCGGCGTGCTCTCGCCGGATGAGGCGCGCCAGAAGTACTTCGGCATTGGCGCCGTGCCGGGCGGCGACACGCCCTACATGCAACAGCAGATGTTTTCACTGAAGGCACTGGCCGAACGCGACGCCGATGCGCCGTTCAGCAAGCCGGCGCCGCCCGCGCCGGCCGAAGCCCCCGCCGAAGACGACGAGGACGACGTCGACCTGGGCCGTTTTACGAAACACCTGACCGCGGGGCTGCTCTATGGGTGACCTGTCCGAACGGCTCGCCGATACGGTCCTGCTGGCGATGAAGGCGGCGCTGTCCCCGGTGCTGGAGCGGCTCGCCGTGCTGGAGGCCCGTCCGGCCGTCCCAGGGCCGCCAGGACCGCCCGGAACCGACGGGAAGGATGGCGAGCCCGGCGTCACCGCCGACGCGCTCACGGTGGCGCAGGACGGCGACGACGAGCGCGTGCTGACGTTCGGGGTCAAGGCCGGCGACACGGTCACGCCGTGGGGCACGGTGCGGCTGACGCTGCCGCGGTACTGCGGCGTCTATGACACGGCGCGCACCTATACCGCGGGTGACCAGGTGACCCATGCGGGCTCGCTCTGGTCGTGCACGGCGACGACCAACATGCGGCCGGGCGGCGGCAGCGGCTGGGTCCTCCAGGTCAAGCAGGGGAAGGGCTGATGGCGGCAGAGTTCGTCACGCTCGCCCAGGCCAAGGCGCATCTCCGGCTGGCGACGCCGCCCGGGCACCCGGACGACGCCGACGTGCAGGAGAAGCTCGACGCCGCCGAGGCCGCCATCCTGCGCTACGTCGAGCGGTCGCCGGCTGGGGCGGCGCTGGTGCAGGAGTGGACGGGCGGCGCGGCGCCGGCCGACCTGCGCGCCGCGGTGCTCCTGCAGCTCGGCGAGCTGTGGCGCTTCCGCGGGGATGACCCGGCGACGCAGGCGCTCTCGCCGGCCCGTGAACCCGCGACCGATTTCGCGCCGGGCGTGGCCGGGCTCTTACGCCGCTTTGGCGATCCGGTGCTCGCATGATGCCCGCCGGCCTGCGTGATAAGCGCGTGACGCTCGATGCGCCGGGGACGCCCGTCGCCGACGCCGATGGTGGATTCCTGGACGGGTATACGCCCTTGGATCCGCCGGACGCGTTCGCGGCCATCGTGCCGATCACGGCGCGCGACCAGGAGCGGGCCTTCGCGGGCACGGTGCTCGCGACGGCGACCCACGAGATCACCGTGCCGTATCACCCGGGCGTGACCATCGAGACGCGCGTCACCTACGTCGACCCGCGCAGCGGGCGCACGCGGGCGTGGCAGGTGACGGCCTTGCGCGACCCGGAGGAAGCCGGGCGCGAGCTGGTGTTGACCTGCGCGGAGCGGTTGCCATGAGTAGCCGCTTCGTGCTCGAGGGCTTGGACCCGTGGCTGGAGGCGCTACGGCACCTGCCGGGCGAGCTGCGCGACGAGGCGCGGACGATCGTCCACGACACCGCCGGCCGCGCGGCGGACGAGATGCGGGCGGCGTACCCGGAAGGGCCGCGCGGGAACCTCAAGAAACGGCTCAAGGTGACGCTGCACGAGGGCGGCGAGTTTGGCGCCGGGGCCACGGTCAAGAACACGGCGCCGCATGCGTTCATCTTCGAGCAGGGCACGCAGGCGCGCTATGTCACGACCCGGCCGCTCGGGCGGGCGAAGAATTTCGGGTATCGCCGCGGGGCGATGCCGCCGGGCCGGGTGTTCATCCCGATCGCGATCCGGCGGCGGCGGGCGATGTATCAGGCGCTCGTCGAGGTCGTGCGGCGCAACGGCTTTGAGGTGACGGGTGCCGGATAGCTCCGCGGTCGATGCGGCGATCGTGGCGAAACTCGCCGGGGACGCGACGTTGATGGCGCTCACCCCGAACGGCGTCTATTTCGACCTGGCGCCGGAGGGCTCGTCGGCGTTTGTCCTGGTGGCGCAGCTCGCGCACCACGAGGAGCCGCTGCTCCAGGGCAAGACCGCGTGGGAAGAGTTCACCTATCTCGTCAAGGCCGTGGCGCCGGGCAGTTCGGCCGATGTCGCGAAGGCCGCCGCGGCGCGCATTCACGAGGTGCTGGAGGATGCGCTGCTGATGCCCGACGGGTACGTGGATATGCGCTGCGCGCGGGTCGAGCGCATTCGGGAACAGGAAATCGACGACATCAACGAACTGCGGTGGAACCACCGCGGCGGGCATTACGAGGTCTGGGTCACGCCGGTTTAGAGGAGCACACATGGCACGCATACATGGATCGAAAGGGTCGGTCGAAATGGACCCGGCCGGCGGCGCGCTCACGGTCGCGGTCGCGTCGTTGAACTCGTGGACCCTGGAAATGAACCGCGATCGGGTGGACGTCACCGCGTTCGGCGACACGTTCAAGCAGTGGGTGCAGGGTCTGCCGAATATTGCCGGGAGTATTACCGGCTGGTACGAGAACACGGAGCTGGACATCTTCGATGTCGCCCAGGGCGATACCGCGGTGACGCTCAAGCTGATCCCGTCGACGCTGGCGCCGACGCATTTCTGGACCGGCCCGGCGTACCTCGACGCGTCGGTGAACGTCACGGCCACGGGCGCCGTGTCGATCAGCTCGACGTATGTGGGCGCGGGCGACTGGACGCGGGAACCCGTGGTGCTGCTCGACACGTTGCGCGAGCGCGGGACGGAACCGCCGCCGGCGGCGCCGCGGTAAATGCCGGCGGGGATTACCGGCGTCGTCGCGTCCATCCGCTGGGCCTACTACACCGCGGCGGCCGTGAACGGCTACACCGTGACGCGCGACCCGGTGACGCGGGCGTGGTCCGTGACCGGGACGATCGTGCTCGCCGACGCCTTCAAGCTGACGCAGCGCCCGCTCAAGTTTGTGGCGCCGCATGCGAAGGGCGAATGGGTGTGGCCGATCGAGACCCCGGTCCCACGCGTCGCCGGTCCCTTCATGGCGAAGCTCGGAAACCCCATCGAGGACGGGACGCCCTATGTCCAGTAGAATTCGCCGCCCCGAAACGCTCCGGCTCGCGTTGACCCGCGGGGACTGGATCGTCGTCAAGAAACACCTAACGGCCGGCGAGACCCGTCGCGTCTTTCGCCGCATGATCCGCAAGGGCGCGACGGGCGACGAGATTGACTCGTTGCAGGTCGGCCTCTCGAAGATGGTGGTCTATCTCGTCGACTGGTCGATCACCGACGCCGACGACCAGCCGGTCATCATCCGCGGCCAGTCCGAGGACGTCGTCGCCGACGTGCTCGAGATGCTCGACGTGGACTCCTTCAGCGAGATCCTCAAGGCCATCGAGGCGCACGAGCGCACGATGGAGGACGAGCGCGAGGAGGAAAAAAAAACGGGCACTGGGAACAGCAAGTCAGATCCGACTTGGCCATCGCTCGCGTCTTCGGATGGCGCTACGAATGGATCGCCGAACTAGACCGGGACGTCTATCGCGTTCTGGTTGACTCCCTCTCTGAACAGGTCGACGGGTAAATGGCTGGTATCACCGGAATCTTTACCGCCGACTTCAAGTCGTTTTACGACGCCGTCGCCCAGGCGCGCGTCAAGCTGAAAGATTTCCAGTCCGACGCCGAAGCGGTCGCGCAGAAAGTCGACCGGGTCGCCAATGCGTTCAGCGGGCGGAAGCTCGTGCAGGACGCGGAGATCATGACCAAGGCGATCACCGAGATCGGCGGGGCCACCGCGTTGACGGCGAAGGAGCAGGCACAGGTCAACGCCAAGCTCGCCGAGGCCATCGAGAAGTACAAGGCGCTCGGCCAGGTCGCACCGAAGGGCATGCAGGACCTGGAGAAGGCGACCCGCCAGGTCAACACCGAAACCAAGACGACGTCGGAAGTGTTGAAGGACATCGGCGGCGGCCTGCTCAAGATGGCGGCGGCGGTGGGAATCGCCTTCTCGGCCCAGGCGATCATCGGCGGCGTCATCAACCTGGGGAAGGAAGCCTTCGCCACGGCCGGCAAGGTGCAAGACCTCGCCGAGAAGATCGGCATCTCCGCAGAAGCCGTGCAGCGGTTTGGCTACGCCGCGGAGCAGTCCGGCGGGTCGATCGACGCCATCGCCGCCGCGATCTTCAAAATGAACCAGCAGATCGCCGAGGGCGACAAGAGCACCATCCACGCGCTGACCGATCTCAACCTCAAGCTGGCCGACCTGCGGCAGATGTCCCCGGAGCAGGCGTTTACCACCATCGCGGACGCGCTCCAGCAGATTGAAAACCCGATGGACCGCGCGCGCATCGGGACGGCGCTACTCGGCAAGGCGTACGGCGATCTCGCCGCCACGATTGCGGCCGGAGTCACTGACGTCGGCGCGGCGATGGACGTGCTCTCGAACGACACGACCGCGCGGCTCGCCGAGGCCGAGGACGCCTGGGTGAAGCTCCGCAACAAGGTCGTCGTCGTGACGGGCGAGATCATCGCTGCGTCGATGCGGGCGGCCGAGGAAGCGACGCGCGACTGGGGCACGTTCCTGCGCGACTTGGGCGAGACCGGCAACCTGGGGTTCGCGTTCGCGGCGGCGGCAGAACGCGGCAAGCAGCGCGGGACCGGAGACATCAATCTACCCGCTGGCGGCGGGGTCACGGCCGGCGCCGCCGAACTCGAGCGGCTCGCGAAAGAACGCGAAGCCGCCGCGCGCAAGGCGCAAGCCGCGGCCGACAAGCAGAAGGCCGCCGACGAGAAGATTTTTGCCGGGATGCGCGAGTTTAGCGAACGAGTCGCGAAGCTCGAAGCAGAAAACACGAAACACTTTGTCGCGATTGGACAGGGGATTCAACGATTCGTACAACTGAATCGTTCGGCCGCCGAACAACTCCCAGAGATTACGCGGGGCTGGAGAGAGATCGGCGTCGGCGCGGAGGAATCGGGAAAGAAATTGAAAATGGCCGGCGATGCGTTCGGCGATGCGCTGAACGAGAACGCGGCCGATGCGAAGGCGTTCTTTCAGCAACTCGCGAAGCTGCCGACCGTCACGCAGGAATTCGACAAGCTCGGGATCGCGGTCGCGAACCTGGGCGGCATTCTCGGCAGTCAACTGCTCGGGCAGCTCGGCGCGACGATGTCGGCGTTCGCGCGGGTCAAGGGCGCCGTCGACGACGTCAAGGGCGGCTTTGCGAATCTGACGAGCGGGCAAGGGCTGGGCTCGATTCTCTCGGGCTTCACCGGCATCGTCTCCGGCATCGGCGGGATCGTGCAGGCGGCGCAGGCCGCCGTGGCGATCGGGCGGGCGCTGTTCGGGATGTTCGACCGCAACAAGGGCCGCGATGCGGTGGTGGACTTCGCCGAATCGATGGGCGGGTTCGACGCGCTGCAGAAGCAGCTGGAGGCGCTCGGCGAGGAAGGCGCGCGGCTCTGGGTCAAGCTGACGCAGGGCACCGACAAGGGGAACCCGGAGCAGGCCGCGAAGAACATCGCCGAAGTGGAAGAGGCGCTCAGGAAGCACAAGGAAGCCAGCGAGGACGTCACGGGCGCCACCGAGGAGCAGGCGCGGGCCACCATCGAGACGGCCTCCGAAGCCGAACGCGCGATGAAGGCGCTCGAGCCCCTCCTGAAAGCCAACGAGGACCAGTGGCGCGCGTGGGGCGACGTCGTCAACGGCCAGATCGACCGGGTCGCGGGCGCGCTGCGATCGCTGGCGCTGCCGAACCTCTCCGGCGCCGCGATCGAGTCCTCGACCCCGCAGGCCGGCGGCGGCGGGACCGCGGTCATCAACCTCGACGGGCGCCAGATCGCGGAAGCGGTCGTCCCGCGCATTCCCGGCGTCGTCCGGCGCTACGGGCTGGCGTAGTTCGATGGCGATGCCCGTTTTCAAGGCGGCCGGATCCGCCTTCGCCTCGCTCAATTCAGCGGGCATCGGCTGGCCGATTGGGCATGCGGCGGGCGACTTCGGGCTGTTCTTCATCGAAACGTGCGGCGGCGAACCGGTGCCCGCCACGCCCTCCGGCTGGACCCCGGTCGCGAACTCGCCCCAAGCGACCGGCGCGGGCACTGCCGGCACGCAGCTGACGGTGTTCTACAAGATCGCCACGTCCAGCTCCGAACCATCGGCGCCGACGGGCGATTCCGGCGATCATAATCACGGCGTCATCGTCACGTTTACCGGCGTGGCGAACATCGGGGTGCCGTGGGACGTGACCGCTGGCGGCGTCAAAGCCACGGCCGCGGCGAATGCCTCGCTGCCCACGCTGACCACGACAGTCGCCGACACACTGATCGTCCAGGCGATTACCCACGACCTCGACATTGGCACGCCCGCCTTTACCAGTGTCACGAATGCGGCGCTGGCGAGCCTGACTGAACGCCACGATCAAAGTTCCGGGCAGGGCAACGGCGGCGGGATCGCGGTCTTCACCGGGCAGAAAGCCGTCGCCGGCAGTATCGGGACGACGACGGTCAACGTCGCGTCCTGCGTCAACGCGATGTTGACGATCGCGCTGCGCGGGCCGTTGCTGGTGCCCAACGTGGTCGGCCTGGCCGAAGCGACGGCGAGTAGCACCATTACGGGTGCCGGATTCACGGTCGGCACGATTACGTACAGTTCCAGTCCAAGCGTGGCGGCTGGCCTGGTGATCAGCCAGTCGCCGACTGCCGGGACGGAAGCGGCTGGCGGCGCGGCGGTGGATTTCGTCGTCTCCACTGGCCCGGCGACGATCGCCGTCCCGGACGTGGTCGGCGAGGCAGAAGCGGATGCCATCACCGCGATTACCGGCGCCGGCCTCACGGTCGGGACGATCACCACGGCCCCGAGTGCGAGCGTGGCGGCCGGCCATGTCATCAGCCAGTCACCGACCGCCGGCACGCTGGTGACGCCGGGCAGCGCCGTCAACCTGGTCATCGCGGTGACGGCCGGTCTGGTCGTCACGATCGACGGGATCCCGCAACGCATCCTGCACGACTCCCTGAGTATCCAGGCGACGGTGAACGGGCGCGATCGGTTCTCGGCGACGCTGCCGCTGCCGACGGCGGCCCCCGACGTGCGGCACGAGATCGTGGCGACGTTCGACGGCGTGCGCATCTTCGGCGGGCTCATTGACACCGTGCAAGAGCGCGCGGCCTCGTCCCTGACAGATGTGCCGTCGCAGCTCTACGCGGTCACGGCGGTCGATTTCAACGGGGTCGCCGACTGGCGCTATATCGACGGCGTCTCCGGCGTGGCGCAGACGCTCAAGGAAGTGCTCGAGGGGCTGATCCCGTTCCTCGCGGACGTGACGCTGGACCCGGCGCAGGCCGTCGGCCCGGTGCTGCCACAGCGCACGTACTTCATCGTACCCGTCACGCAAGTCCTCGACGAACTGGCGACCATCACCGGCTGGGTCTGGAATATCGATTACTTCCGGGTGTTGTCGATGTGGGACCCCGACACGGTGGCGGCGCCGTTCGACCTGCTCGACAGCACCGATCACGCGATCGGGGACATCACCGTCGAACCCATCGCCACCGAATTCGCGACGACGGTGCTGCTCCTGGCCGGCGACACCTCACAGCGCGAGGTGATCGACACGTTCACGGGCGACGGCACGACGACGGACTTCCCGCTGCACTATCCGCTGATCGCGCACGGGGGGAGCCTCACCGTCAACGGCGTGCCCGAGGCCATCGGCCCGGGCGAGGTGTGGGATCTCGCGGAGGTGCCGGCGCCGCACCATCCGACGTATACGCTCGTGCGGACGAGCGCGCCGGCCGCCGCGGCGGCGATCGCCTTCCCCTACACGGCGCAATTCCCGATGCTGATCCGGGTCGAGGATCTCGACCTCGTCACGGAACTGGGCGGCTTCATCGAGCACCTGGTGCGGGAGCCGGGCATCTTCCATTACGACGAAGCCCTGGCGGTCGCGGAGGGGTATCTGGCGCAGGTCACCACGCCGCGACGCGAGGTACGGTACCGGACCCTGACGCCTGGGCTGGTCCCGGGGCAGACGCAGACGATCACCATCGCGAACCGCAGCCTCGACGGATCGTTCCTGATCACGGACGTCGAGACCCGCATGCAAGACCCGCTATTGGTCTACGGCGTGACGGCGCACGAGGGGCCGCTGTTTCACGGGATGGCCGACTGGCGTGAGACCTATA
>Ga0137326_1000546_pt1 | contig 13094 bp, 7 predicted proteins | sample EasRivERMZT500_2_FD_102292 | JGI IMG/M metagenome (GOLD analysis project Ga0137326, IMG submission 102292) | Soil microbial communities from meander-bound floodplain in the East River, Colorado, USA - East River MetaG ERMZT500_2 | ecosystem: Environmental > Terrestrial > Soil > Floodplain ... | reverse complement strand
GCTGGCCGATCACGGCAGTCATTACTTATGGGTCATGGCGCGGCTGCGTCCCGGTGTGGCGCTCACGCAGGCCAACGCCGAGCTGGACGCCCTCGCCATACGGCTGAAGCGCGAGCGGCCCGACACCAACCGCGCGGTCGGGATGTTCGCGGTGACGCTGCTCGACGACTACGTCGGCGACACCGGCACGGTGCTGGTCGTGTTGCTCGCCGCAGTCGGCTGCGTGCTGCTCGTCGCGTGCGCGAACGTCGCCAATCTGCTCCTGACGCGCGCGACCGGCCGCGCGCGCGAGATGGCGGTGCGCGCGGCGCTCGGCGCGAATCGCCGCCGCCTGGTGCAGCAGGGGCTGACGGAAAGCCTCATCCTCGCGGGTATTGGCGGCGCGCTCGGGCTGGCCGTGGCGTTTGCGTCGTTCGGCACGCTCGCGCGTCTCGTCCCCGAGCCGCTCGCCGATTTGGGCCAGGTCGGCCTCGACCCGTGGGTCCTCGCCGCGACCGCGTTCGTCACGCTCGTCACGGGCGTGCTCTTCGGCCTCGCGCCGGCGTGGCGCGCCTCGCGGGTCGATCTCGCGACCGCCGGCAGCCGGCTCGCCTCACGCGGGGTCACCACCGGGCCGACGCGGCTCGGCCGCGCGCTCGTGGTCATCGAGATCGCGCTCGCCTCGGTGCTCCTCATCGGCGCCGGACTACTCGTCGAGAGCTTCCGGTCGATTCGCGGCGTGAATCTCGGCTTCCATTCGGATCGGGTGCTGACGGCGCGGGTCCAGCTGCCGCGCCGCGCCTACAGCGACTTCGCCCGCCGCACGCAGTTCGTCTCCGACGTGCTCGATCGTGTGCGCGCGCTGCCCGGCGTCGAGATGGCCGGCTATACGAGCGCCGTGCCGCTCGTCTGGAAAGGCGGCACCAGCGGGTTCTTCCCGGAAGGGCAGGCCGTCGATCGATCGCTGTCGTACGACTCCGTCAACCGCGTCGTCAGTCCCGGCTACATGGAAACGATCGGCATGACGCTCAGGGCCGGCCGCTTTTTCGAGCCGCGGGACGACGGGAATGGGGAGCCGGTGGCGATCATCAACGCGCGCATGGCGCAACAGTACTGGCCGGGCGTCGAGCCGGTGGTCGGCCGCCGTTTCCGCGCGGGCTCTGAAGGCAGGTCGCCCGCCTGGCGCACCATCGTCGGCGTCGTGGACGACACGGCCGTGATGGGGATCGACCAGCCGGCGAAGGCGGAGATGTTCTTTCCGATCGCGCAGTCGCCGAACAACTGGATGTGGCCGCGCGATCTCGCGGTGCGCGTCGCGGGCGATCCGATAGCGATTGCGCCGGCGATCCGGCAGGTGGTCTCGGCGGTCGATCGCTCGCAGCCCGTGTCCAACGTCCGCACCCTCGACGACATCGTGGGCGGCGAGCTGCAGAGCCGGCGCCTGCAGATGACGTTGATGTCGGCCTTTGCAGGGCTCGCGCTGCTGCTCGCGTCGGTTGGCGTCTACGGCGTGCTGTCGTACGCCGTCACGTCGCGGACGTCCGAGATCGGGCTGCGCCTGGCGCTCGGCGGCGATCCCGCGCGGATTCGCCGGCTCGTCGTCCGCCAGGGTCTGACGCTCGCGGCGCTCGGCCTCGGCATCGGGCTCGCGGTGGCGTACTTCGGCGCGACGCTGATGTCGCGGATCCTTTTTCAAGTCTCGCCGCACGATCCGAGCACGTTCGTGCTGCAGGGCGTCGTGCTGGCCGCGGCGTGCGGGCTTGCGGCCTATCTGCCTGCGCGCCGGGCCAGCCAGGTGGATCCGGTGACGGCGTTACGGGTGGAGTAGGCGGGGCGCGGGCGCCTGATCAGGCGGTCGTTGTAAAGAGATTGCAAAATCTCGGGCTGTTTTTCAACTCGGTCCGGACCGAGTTCGTGAGTTACCCACGGTCGCCGCGCTGGCACGAGACTCGTGCCAGGGGTCAGGCCTGAGCGTTGGTTCATTGGACCAGCCAGGAATGGTTCAATGGACCATCGCTCAAAAAAAGAGGCATACGGGCGAGCTCAACGGCAACTCGGTCTGGACCGAGTTCGCGCGCCATCTACCCGATGCGCCTCAGCACGCCCGCGTCGTGCCCGCGCTCCGCCTCGATCACCGCCGCGCCGTCCCGGAACGACACCGTCCGCCCCGACACCGCTGGGACGCGGTCGCCTGGAACGATGATGCCGGCGAGATTGAGCGGATCGGCGGCTGCGACGGTGATGACCGCGCCGGTCGCGGGCGCGCGGCGCATGGCGCGCAGCGACTCGACCGCTTCCGGCAGCGCGAATTGCTCCCCAATAAACGACGACACGAAACGCCCCCCGCGGACCTCACCCCGGTCCTCGAGTCGGCGGAACGCGATCAGGACCTCGCGCCAGGCCGGCAGGATGCTTTCGCGCGCGAGCAGCTCACGGAACACGACGCCGTACCGGCGGAGCAGCATCCGACAGGTCGCGTCGATAGCGGCGGTCCGATCGGCGGCCTCGCCGCCGAAGAGCAGCGCCCAGCGGCCGGTGCTGTGACGCGGGCGCGTGAGCTTCCCGGATCCGTGTCCGGCGCGGCGGCGCGGGTCGATCAGCGCGCGCAGGTTGTCGAATCCGTCGGCCGTCACGAGGCCGGCGGCGACCAGCTCCCACAACGCCGTCTCGACCTCGGCCTTGATCAAGCGCGTGGCGCGGACGATGTCCGGAAAGAACGATGCGCCGGCGCGGCGTAGATGCGCGTGCACCGCGTGACCCTGGCGGCTGAGGCCGGCGACCTCGCCGCGATCGCCGTGCGGCGTCATCCAGTCGGCCTCGGCGCGGACAAAGAACGTGATGGGCGCGACGCTCGTCGGAACCACGCGGCGCGCGGGCCCCTCGGCGGTCACGGGCTCGAGCGTCGCCGGATGCGGCGACAGCCGGCCCCACCCGACCGCGCCCGACAGGCACAGCGTGTCGAGCCATGCCGGGTCGTACTGCGCCACCCGGCGCGCCAGAATCTGCGGTTCCCAGGCGCTCGCGGGCGCCTCGAATCCCTGGAGCTGCTGCAGCACGCCGAGCAGCCCGCGCTCGCCCGCAGCCTGCGATCCGGGCGCGATGCGCTGCCACTCGCACAGCCATCGCATAAACACCGCGGCCGCGACCGGCTCGATCTCGCGGCGCAGGCGGCCAAGCGTGAGCTGGTGGATTCGCGCCAGCAGGCGGCGGTCACACCACTCGAGCGTGGCGCCCAACCGAAATTGTCCTCGCAACACCGCGCCCTCGGCTTCGAGGCGCAGCAACGCCTGATCGACGTCGTCGACGGACACGGGCAGCTTGGTCGCGAGCTCCGCAGCCGTGATGGGGCCCGAGTGCTGCATCCAGCCACGCACGAGCTTGAGTACCGATTCGCCATCCGTCGCGAGTGCCGCGAACGTGTCCGCCCGTTCGGCTGCGACCCAGAATGTCCGGTCACCGCGTACCTCGCGGGTGACGCGCCGGTCACGGATGAGCTCCGCGAAAAACTGCTCGTACGTGCCCGCCCGAAGCCCGGGCGGGCCTACGTCAGCCGGCATCGCGACCAGCGTCAGCAACGCGTCATGCAGCTCGTCCGCATCTCGCAGATCCGGCCACGCGTCCTCCGTCACCTGCGCGATCGCCGACGGGTCCAGCTTGCCGACCTCTTCGACGACCGACGCCGGCAGCACGCGGCGCAACTCAACCGCGCGCGCGCGCCGCTCCTCGAGCGGCGCATCGTCCAGGAAGGCAAACGGATTCGCGTTCAAGAGCTCGTGGCAGAACGGCGAGGGAACAGGCGTGTCCACTGCGATGGTCGCGATGCGGCCGTCCGCAATCGACGTCAGAACCTCTTTCAATCCAACGAGATCCAGCGCCTCAGTGAGCACATCCTTCATGACTTCGCGGATGAGCGGATGGTCCGGGATCTTGATGTCGCCTTCGATGTTCTCCTGGCAAGCCGCTGCGTCGGGGAAGACCGACGCCAGCAGGTCGTCCGACCGCAGGCGCTGAATGTTCGCCGGCACCTTGCGGCCCTGGCTGAATCGCAGGAGCGCGAGCGATCGACCGGCGTCCCATCGCCACCGCGTCCCGAAGATCGGCGAGGTCAGCACCGCCTGCTGCAGCACCTCCTGCACGGACGCGGTGCTGAGGAACCGGAACACATCTCCCAGCGGAAAGCTGTGCTGCTCGGCCAGCGAGATGTTCAGGCCATCGTCGGTCGCCGCCGCCTGCAGCTCGAAGTTGAACGACACGCAGAAGCGCTTGCGGAGCGCGAGGCCCCACGCCTTGTTGATCCGCGCGCCGAACGGCGCGTGGATCACGAGCTGCATGCCGCCGCCTTCGTCGAAGAAGCGTTCGGCGATGACGGTCGTCTGTGTCGGGACTGCGCCGAGCACGGTGCGGCCGGCGACGATGTACTCGACGGCCTGTTCGGCGCCGGGCCGATCGAGGCCGCATTCGGTTTCGAGCCACGCGAAGGCCGCCGCGCGGTCGGTCTCGCGCCCCGGCGTCAGCTCGCTGATACGCGTGCGTACCTCCGCGACGTGCTGCGACAGCTCGATGGTTCTGGCCGGCGCCTCGCCGCGCCAGAACGGAATCGTCGGCGGCGCGCCGTGCGCGTCCTCCACCTGCACGCGTCCCGATCCGACTCGTCGAATGCGCCAGGACGTGTTGCCGAGCAGCATGATGTCGCCCGCCATGCTCTCGACGGCGAAGTCTTCGTCCACGGTACCGACAGTCGTGCCCTCAGGCTCCGCGACGACGGTGTACAGCGCGTTGTCCGGGATGGCGCCGCCGCCCGTGATGGCGGCGAGGCGGGCGCCGCGGCGCCCGCGCAGCCGCTTGTTCACCTTGTCGTGATGCACGTAGGCGCCATAGCGCCCGCGCCTGGCCGCGATGCCTTCGGACAGCATCTGGACGATCGCGTCGAAATCCTCACGCGGCAGGTCGCGATACGGATGCGCGCGTCGGACGAGCGCGAACAGCGCGTCCTCGTCCCAGTCGTCGGCCGCGCAGGCCGCGACGATCTGCTGCGCGAGGATGTCGAGCGGCGCATCCGGAATCGCGAGCTTGTCCAGCTCGCCCCGGCGGATGGCCAGCACGAGCGCCGCGCACTCGATCAGCTCATCGCGCGTCGTCGCGAACAACCGAGCCTTAGGAACGGCGCCGCGCCAGTGTCCCGCCCGGCCGATCCGTTGCACGGCCGTGGCGATCGATCGCGGTGATCCAATCTGGCAGACCAGATCCACGTGGCCGATGTCGATGCCCAGCTCGAGGGAGGCGGTGGCCACGAGCGCGCGCAGCTCGCCGGCCTTGAGCTTCTGCTCGGCCGCGAGGCGCGTGCGGCGCGCGAGACTGCCGTGATGCGCGGCCACCTGCTCCTGGCCGAGGCGCTCGGCCAGATGATGCGTCACGCGCTCGGCGACCCGCCGCGTGTTGACAAAGATCAATGTGGAGCGGTGTTGCAGCGCCAGCTCGGCAAGACGGTCGTACGTCTCATCCCACTGCTCGTTGGTCGCGATCGGACCGATCTCGCTCTTCGGAACTTCGACCGCCAGATCGAACTGCTTCCGGCCCGGCACCTGAACGATCACCGGCGCCGGCCGACCGGCGCCGCCGAGGAACTCGGCGACCAGCTCGATCGGATTCTGCGTGGCGGAGAGTCCGATCCGCGGGACCTTCTTGCCCGTCAGCGCATCCAGCCGCTCGAGTGACAGCGCCAGGTGCGAGCCGCGCTTGTCGTCGGCCATCGCGTGGATTTCGTCCACGATGACGGTCTCGACGCTTCGCAGGATCTCGCGGCTTCGCGACGCGGTGAGCAGAATGTAGAGCGACTCCGGCGTCGTGACGAGGATGTGCGGCGGCGTGCGCAGCATCGCCTGTCGCGCGGGCATCAGCGTGTCGCCGGTGCGGACGGCGGTCCGGATCTCGGGCACCGTGTCGCCATGCCGCCGCGCGAGCGCGACAATCTCGGCGAGCGGACCGTCGAGGTTCTTCTGAATGTCGTTGCCGAGCGCCTTGAGGGGCGAGACGTACAGGACGTCGGTGCGATTCTCCAAGGTCCCGCTCACCGCCTTGCGCACGAGCCGGTCAATGCAGGCCAGGAACGCCGCGAGCGTCTTGCCGGATCCCGTCGGCGCGCTGATCAGCGCGTCGTGATTGGCCAGGATGTGCGGCCAGCCCGCGACCTGCGGCTCCGTCGGCGATCCGAACTGCGCCTCGAACCATTCGGCGACGAGTGGGTGAGCCCAGGCGAGATGGGCGGCGGAATTACCGGACATGGAAACCGCGATTATCGCACGCCGGCCCAAAGCCCGGGCCGGCCTACGTAGACGCCGGCCGCTGCGGCACGGTGTCTAAGCAACACCGAGCCCAGGATGCTGACACGCGTGGCGTTGGCGGGAACGATCGCAATCGTCACCGGCCTCATTGGACTGGCAGCGTCTTGGCCAGCTGACGCAGCCCTGGCGCTGATTCTCGCAGCGCCTTTCATGCTCCAGGCCCTCGCGCTCGCGTCAGCAGCTAGGCGCAGCTTCCTGGCAGTTGAAGGTGTGCCATTCCGAATTCTTCAGCCGGTCGTTGTCGGCTGGTGCGCGGTCTCTGCCGCCATGATGGTCGGCGGCACAGCGACGACTTATCGCTATCACGGCTATTCCGGCTGGCGTGGAGGGAGTGACGAACTGGGCTTCACAGGCTCCATAGACATCGGAGTGACGGGCGTTGGTCTGGTGGTGTTCGGCTTGGCGACTCTGGTGCAGGTCGCTGGTCTCGTCGTCCTGTGGCGAAGGCGGCCACTTCAGACGGCCGAAGAACTGCGGCTGCTTGCAGGGTTCGTCGTTCCGCCGCTCGCTGTCAGCCTCCTCGCCTACCTGGCGTTTCCGCTCATCGACCCAGGCGGACTGCCGGTCGACCTGATGGCAAGAACCATATCGTTCGCGCTGGATGCGGGGTGGGCCGCCTTCGTAGTGACCCTGGTCCTCGGGTTTCCGATAGTCCTTTGGTTGTCGAAGCGCGGGCCTGTCAGGCTGACGCAGATCCTGGCGTGTGGCGCGATTCTCGGAAACGTCCCATACGCGATGATGTGGTTACTTGCCGTCACTGCTGTTACGCGGGATGTTGACCTGGCCGACACCTGGTTGGGCCCACTCGGGATAGTTCGAGCCCTTTCGATCGGCACGATCTTCGGCGTTGCGGGTGCTGCGCTGTACTGGGTAGTCTCCATCCGCCGGACAGCCATGGAACGGACCGAGTTGGCGGCAACTTGAACGGGGGAGTGATCTATGAACGCTCGCAAGATCACCGTAGTTGCGCTGGTATGGGCACTCTCGCTGGTCGGCATGTACTGGTGGGCTTCCCGGAGGGACACGATGACGCTCCAACAGGATCTCGTTGAAATCGAGAAGTTGCGCCAGCGCGAGATTGCCGCGACGCTGTCGCAGGATCCGGCGGCGCTCGCCGATCTGTGGACCGACGACGTCGTCCGGATCGGGCCAGGTCAGCCGGCTGAAGTGGGCAAGCAGGCCGTGCTGGATAGCAACGCTCGCCAGCGCGAGGCCGCTCCTGGACTTAAAGCGCTGACCTACGTCCCGGCAGCCAAGGAGGTCATCGTCACGAGTGACGGGTGGGCGTTCGAGTGGGGCACCTTCACGGCAACGTTCGTCCTGGCGCCCGGGGCCGAAGTGCAAACCATGAAGGCCCACCGGATGCTCATATATAGGAAGCAGCCCGAAGGGACGTGGAAAGCCGCGCGCGGGATGACGGCCCCGGCCGGATAAGGCCTAGAATAGAAACGTACGCGCACGTCAACGTCTGGAGGCGAACACATGCTCGCCCGCGTCCTTCCGTTCGCGCTCGTCGTGCTCAGCGGGGCCGGCCAGACCACGGCCCAGCCGCCGCCGAAACCGGTTCCGGCAACGCCGGCGCCTGTCGTCAGACAGGCGGTCACCCGTCCGCCCATTTACATGGCCGACGTCAAAGAGCGCATGGCCAGGGCGCTCGAGTTGGCGGATGTCGATGACATCCGCGTGCTCATCAACTGGGGCACAAACGACTGCGAGCCGTGCAAGCAGTTCGATCTCGCGACGACCCAGCCCGAGGTGCGCAGGACGCGGTTCGCGATGGACGAGTACCACGTCGTGAACGTGGACGTCGGCAATCTCGACAAGAACATCGACCTCGCGAAGCGATACGGCGTGACGCTCAAGAAAGAGCTGCTGCCGATGCTGACGGTGCTCGACGACCGCGGCACGGTGCTCACGCAGGCCTCCGCGCCGGACTTCCTGGCGGCGGGCAAACCCGACGTGTTCGATCTGGCGAAGATCGCCGCGTTCTTCACCCTGCACCAGGCGCCGGCGCCGGATGCGGTCGGGCCATTCAACGCCGCCGTGAACCGGGCGAAGACGGAAGGCAAGCTCGTCTTCGTCTGGTTCTCGGCCCCGTGGTGAGGGTGGTGCCACAGGCTGGGCGCCTGGATGGCGCTCAAGGACGTCGCACCGCTGCTCACCAGGGAATTCATTCCGCTGATGCTCGACTACGACCGGGCGATCGGCGCGCAGGACATTCAGAAGCGCTACACGCAGCCCCAGGGACTGCCCTGGTTTGCGTTCATCGACGGCGACGGCAAGGCGGTGATCACGAGCACCGGCGCCAAAGGCAACGTCGGCTACCCGTGGGAGCCGCACGAGATCGCGCACTTCAAGACGATGCTGCTCAAGGCCAAAAAGCGGCTGACGGACACCGAGATTGACTACCTGATCAAGTCGCTCGAGGAGATCCGGAAGAAAGCGGACGCCGGCGGCAAAGGATCGTAGCTGGCAACGGGCCAGTGCTAGACTGGCTGGCCGTTCATGTCGCGTCGCCCTCCCCAGGACGCGCCCGACCCGCATCGCGAGGCTCTGGACCTACAGTTCAGCCACGCTTACGAGGAACTGCGCCGTCTTGCGTCGGCCGTGAAGCGGAGCGATCCCAACGCGACGCTCACACCGACGACCCTCGTCAACGAAGCGTGGGTGAAGCTCGCGAAGTCGCCGCAGTTCGTCGCGACGTCGAAGCTGCACTTCAAGCGCATCGCCGCCCGCGCGATGAGGCAGGTGCTCATCGAAGCGGCCCGGCGCCGGCACGCCGATAAGCGCGGCTACGACGCCGTGTTCGTCACCTTCGACGACGCGATCGACGTCGCGGCGGCGTCCACGAGCGACGATCTGCTGGCGCTCGATCGCGCGCTGACGGAGCTGGCTCGATTGAATCCCCGTCAGGCTGCGCTCGTGGAGAGCCGCTTTTTCGGCGGCCTCGACGTGGCGGAGCTCACCACGCTGCTCGGCGTGTCCGAAGCCACCGTGCTCCGCGACTGGCGCGCCGCCCGCGCCTGGCTCGCCACCGAGCTGGGAGCCTGACCCGATGGACCCTGAACGCTACGAGCGCGTGCAGCGACTGTTCCACGATGCGGTCGACTTGCCCGAGGCCGAGCGCGGCGCGTTCCTTGCGCGCGCCTGCGGCGACGACGCGGAGCTGGCGGCTCAGGTGTCGAAGATGATCGACACCGACGCCCGGCGCCAGATCCTCGACCGCGACCTGGCGGAAGTGGCGGGTCCCTTGTTCGCCGGCGGCCGGGCCACGCCCGACCAGGTCGGGCCGTACAAGATCACGAAGCTCCTCGGCGAAGGCGGCATGGGCGTGGTGTACGCCGCGGTCCGCGAGGACCTGGGCAGCGTCGCGGCGGTGAAGGTGCTGCGCGACGCCTGGGTCTCGCCCGAGCGGCGCGACCGCTTTGCGGCCGAGCAGCGGACGCTCGCGCAGCTCAACCACCCGCACATCGCGCGGCTCTACGACGCGGGCGCGTTTCCCGACGGCACGCCGTGGATCGTCATGGAGTACGTCGATGGCGTGCCGCTCACCGAATACTGCCGGACGCACGCGCACTCCATCGTCGAGCGGCTGCGATTGTTCCGGGACGTATGCGACGCCGTGCAGCACGCGCATCGGCACCTCGTTCTCCACCGCGATCTGAAGCCGTCGAACATCCTGGTCACCGAGGACGGTCAGGTCAAGCTGCTCGACTTCGGCATCGCGAAGCAGCTCGAGAATCTCGACACGCCCGCGGCGGCGACGCTGACGGGACTGCGGTTGATGACGCCCGTTTACGCCTCGCCGGAACGGCTGCGGGGCGCTGCGGCCCGCATCGACGCCGACGTGTACTCGCTTGGCGTGATCCTGTACGAGCTCCTCGCCGGCCAGCTGCCGTTCGAGGTCGCGAACCGCACGCCGGGCGAGGTCGAAGCGGCGATCCTCGGTCCGGATCCGACCCGGCCATCCGTGGTGGCCCGGCGGGACTCGTCGCGGCCGGCGGCGAGCAACGCCACCTGGGCCGACATCGACGTGCTGTGCCTGACCGCGATGCATCGCGACCCGGAGCGGCGCTACGCCACGGTGGACGCGCTCGGCCGCGACATCGACCGGTTCCTGAAGGGGGAACCGCTCGAGGCTCGTCCCGATGCGTTCGGGTACCGGTTCGGCAAGTTGCTGCGCCGCCGCCGGCGCGAAGTGGCCGGCGCGGCCGTCGTTTTTCTCGTCGTGGCCGGCCTGATCGCGTTCTACACCGTCCGCCTGACCGTGGCGCGGAACGACGCGTTGACGAACCTGACGCGCGCGCAGCGGATCCAGCACTTCATGCTGAATCTCTTCGCCGGCGGCGATCCGGAGGCAGGCCCGTCGGCCGATTTGCGAGTGGCGACGCTGGTCGATCGCGGCGCGCAGGAAGCGCGATCGCTGGCCTCCGAGCCGGCGGTGCAGGCCGACCTCTATCAGACGCTGGGCTCGATCTATCAGAAGCTCGGCAACTTCGAGCGCAGCGACGAATTGCTCCGGGAGGCGCTCGCGCGGCGGCAGGCACTGAATGGACTGACCGGGTCGGCGGGTCCGGACGTCGCGGAGACGCTGACGTCCCGCGCGCTGCTGTTCTCCGACAAGGCGCAGTTCGACGAGGCCGAGCGCCTGGCGCGCGAGGCGCTGGCGACGGCGCGCGCACAGCTGCCGGACGCCGATCCGACGGTAGTCAGGGCGCTCGTCGCGCTGGGCAAGGTGCAGTCCGATCGCGGCAAGTACGACGACGCGGTCGCCACGCTCGATGAGGCGGTGCGCCTGCAAACCGCCGCGAACGCGGAGCCACAGGAACGGGCGAGCAGTCTGTACGAACTGGCGAGCGCGCACTTCTACGCCGGGCACTACGACCAGTCCGAGGTCCAGAACCAGCAGGCGCTCGCGCTCTACAAGCAGGTGTACGGGGACAAGCACCCGCTCGTCTCGGACTGTCTGATCAATCTCGGCGCGATCCAGTACGAGCGCGGCAAGTATCCGGATGCCGAGCGCTACTACCGCGAGGGCATCGCCATCACCGAGGCGTGGTTCGGGCGCGATCACTATCAGACGGCCGCGAACCTCACGATGCTCGCCCGCGTGCTGAATCGCACGCCCGAGCGGCAGGTGGAAGCGCGCGCGGTCCTCGGGGAGGCGCTCGCGATCCGCGAGCGCGTCTACGGGCCGGACCACCCGAAGGTCGCGTCCACGGTCAACGAGCTGGGCGCGGTCGCGCTCGGCGCCGGCCGCCTCGACGAGGCCGAGCAGTACTTCCTGCGCGTCGTCGCGATCTACCGCAAGGTGCACGGCGACGCGCACTATCAGACCGGCATCGGGCTGTCGAACCTCGCCAGTACCTACATGGCACAGAAGAAGTTCGCCCAGGCGGAGAGGCTGTTCCGCGAAGCGCTGGTCATCTACACCAGGACGCTGCCCGCGACGCACACCAACATCGGAATCGCCAGAATCAAGCTGGGCCGGACGCTGCTGCGCCAGCAGCGCTACACCGAAGCCGCCGCCGAGTCCCTCGGCGGCTACGACATCCTCAAGCCGCAGATGGATCCGGGCGTATCCTGGCTCAAGAGCGCCCGCACCGACCTCATCGAAGCCTACGAAGCCCTCAAACAGCCGGACCAGGCCGCCAGATTCAAAGCGGAACAAACCGCCATCGCTAAGTAGCGGTGACGGCTTTCATCGACGCATTGCGCATAGCAAGGGTGGAGCCCAGCTATGCGTTCAATGCCCAGGTCGTGGTGTGTTCGTCTCGTCGGGATTGCGGCGGCGGTGGCGCTGATTCTACCGGCGGCGCTCGGGGCGCAGCTGGGCATGAGCAACGGCCTGAATTACACGGGGGATATCGGGGCGGCCGGCGAGGTCGACCTGTTTTCCTTCACCGCGACGGCCGGGGAAGACCTCATCGTGTCGATCGGCGAGACGGGCGGAAACACCGCGTTCTTCCCGTGGATCCGTCTGCTACGGCCCGACGGCACGCAGATCGGCAGCTCGTTCGGCACGCTGGTGGGGCAGATCAGCGTCGTCGCGCCGGCCACCGGCACGTACACCGTCCAGGTGGCGAGCGGCGACTCCGGGCAGAACGACACGGGCAGCTACACGCTCACCCTGGCGAAGTCGCCCGGCACGTTCACGATCTCCGCCGGCGACGAAGGCGGCGCGCTCGCCAACGGCGAAAACCACACGGGCACCATCCACATCGGCGACGTCGACATGTGGAGCTTCAGCGCGACGTCTGGCGACTCCCTCATCGTCAGCATCGGCGAAACCGGCGTCGATACGACGTTCTTTCCCTGGATTCGCCTGAGGGGACCAACCGGGCAGGATCTCGGGTCGTCCTTTGGAAACCTCGTCGGTCAGATCTCTGTCGCGGCACCGGCGACCGGCACCTACACCGTCGTCGTCGGCTCGGGCGACTCAGGCCTTGATGCCGCAGGCAACTACACCCTGACACTGGCGAAGGCCGGCAGCTTCACGATCACTGATGGCGATGAGGGCGGCGCGCTCACCAACGGCAGCAACCACACGGGCGCCATCCACATCGGCGACCTCGACATGTGGAGCTTCACCGCGACGGCGGGGGACGAGATCCTCGTCGCCGCTGGCGAAACCGGCGGCAACACGCCGTTCTTCCCGTGGATCCGGCTGAGGGGCCCGACGGGCCAGGACCTGGGCTCGTCGTTTGGCACGCTCGTCGGCCAGATCAACGCCACCGCCACCGTCACGGGTACGTACACCGTTGTCGTCTCGAG
>Ga0137326_1000543_pt1 | contig 13118 bp, 30 predicted proteins | sample EasRivERMZT500_2_FD_102292 | JGI IMG/M metagenome (GOLD analysis project Ga0137326, IMG submission 102292) | Soil microbial communities from meander-bound floodplain in the East River, Colorado, USA - East River MetaG ERMZT500_2 | ecosystem: Environmental > Terrestrial > Soil > Floodplain ... | reverse complement strand
CGATCAACTGGACGCGCACCTAATGCCAACAAAGCCGGGATAGCATAGTGGCAGTGCGCTCCCTTCGTACGGTAGATGTGTGGGTTCGATTCCTACTCTCGGCACCAACTACAGTGAAGTATCATGGCAGCGCTTCGTAAAGAACTCGACATCGGAGAGATCCGCGACTACCTTAGCACTCAGTCCGCTGAGTCGAAGGTTTACATCGGCTGCGATTCTTCACGCTACAAGCGTCACGGTCTGTGGTGGGCCGATTACGCTCTCGTCGTGGTTGTTCACATCGACGCGAAGCATGGTTGCAAAATCTTCGGCTGCGTGACAACCGAGCGCGACTATGCGGCGGACAAGAAGAAGCCGTCGTATCGTCTGATGAACGAATGCTACAAAGTGTCCGAGGCTTATCTCGCCCTTTACGATGTTCTGGGCGACCGTGAAGTTGAGCTTCACTTGGACATCAACCCCGACCCACGTTGGGTCTCGAACATCGTGGTTCAGCAGGCTATCGGCTACATCAAAGCATCATGCGGCGTCACGCCGATGGTCAAGCCGGAAGCGTTCGCTGCATCGTACGCGGCTGATCGTTTGGCTGCTGGTCTGTTTCAGCAAGCCGCTTAAACTAATGCGGGTGTAGCTCAATGGTAGAGCAACGTCCTTCCAAGTCGAAGACGGAGGTTCGATTCCTCTCACCCGCTCCATTTTACTTGTAACTCTTTCCGTCGTTTTGCTACAACACTCGCTGCGAGATGGGGCGGGAGCCTATGAGACCGGAGCCAAAAACTGAAACTGTTCGGCCCATGCGACAGACCCATGATCTCACAAAACTCACCGTAACTAAGGTACACGATCTCACCTGTGGTTGTTGTTCCCACGCCAGCCGTTGAAGTAGAACGACCGTCCGTCTCTGAATGTGATATGGCCGCCTACGTCCCCGTGCCCGCAGCAGAAGCTAATAACTCCTGGTAAATCTGCGGCGCACGGATCGTGGCCTTCCTTCGTCCGCGACCTCTTACACTTCACGCACTTTCCGCCTTCCCACTGCTTTGGGATGTCGCCGCCGCGCGGTCTACTTTTTAACATCGGTCTCGTCCAGGAACAGCACGTGGTCTGACACGCGGTAGGCCATCACCTTGATCTGCTTGTAGTGCTCCATGGTGATCTTCATGATTTCCTGGATGTCGTGCGCTGTGCACGCGACGCGCACAGGGATCATGCGTTCCTCGAACAGCGTCTCTTCGTGAACCCAGATGCCTTTGGCTGGCTTCATGATCGTGAGCCCACCCGCGATCTTACGCACTAGCTTGTCCCATTCTTTGTGGTGACGGGTGCGGATTAGCTTGCCGTCATTGGACTGGCAGGGGACGAGGATTTCCCAAAGTTGAAGAGCTGACATCAGTCTCCCATCGCGAATTTTGCGCCAGGGACAATGTTCGGTCCAGCCTTCCAAGCGGCCATCGCCAGTTCCAGAGCGGGTGGGTACGCGTGCGTGAGAACGTCCAACTCCGCCTTTTTCTCTGCGAAGTATTTGTGCGCCCAACCTTCATCGTCGAACGGGCTGGTAAGGTTGTCCTCGATGTCACAGCACTTCAGCGTCGCGCCCTCTTCGTCGGTTTTAGCAACATGAGCCCGATCAAGGCCCCGGCGCAGAGCGCGATTCCCGTCAGTGGGCTTAGAGACGTGGGTGACTTGGAGGACGAGGTTGACGACACGGGTCGCCCCATAACTAACCCCTTGCCCACCTGAAACCAGGGTGTAGAGTTCATCAGCCGATACTTCGCAATCTTCAATGACATCGTGCAGGTACCCCGCAGCTACGACCAAAGGTTTGTTCCAGACAGGTGCGAACGACGCCACCGTGTTGGCGACGCGTATGCAGTGATTGTAGTAAGGCTCGTCGCCACACGCTGCTCCGCGCGTCTGACCTTTGTGCGCCAGACGAGCGATGATCTGCGCCGAGCCTATGATACCAAAGTAGTTCTCAGGAGCACTCGACATCGTTCTCGATTCCCATGGCGAGCATCAGTCGAGGCAACGCCACGCCCGAGCCGTTGAGTAGATGACATTTGATAAGCTTGCCACCGTCCCTTGGGCGGTAGCGGATCAGCGCAGGCTTCGATTGGCGGTCGTGCGTGTTTGAGATCGACGAAACCTCAAGCCATTCGTCGCCATCCGGTCCCTTCGATAAAACGTCGATGTCGAACGTCGAAGCCGACACAGGCGAACGGTCCGCTTCTGATAACTCGACGGTGCGGTGCGTCACGCCCAACTTGGTCAGCAGCGCTTGAACCTGTGTGATCATTTCCAGATGGATCACAGCCGATTGCTGCGGCGTACAGATGACGAACAACTCAACCTTGTGGAACTGGTGGACGCGTCGCAGACCTTTGTCACGCTTCCCGCCCGCCCCAGCCTCACGCCGGAAGCACGGCGAGAACGCCACGTACTTGATCGGCAGTTCGTCCTCTGCGAAAATCTCGTCCGAGTGCATCCCTACCAGTGCGGTCTCTGCCGTGGGGATCAAGATCAAGTCGTCGGTCGTATGATAGAACTGTCCCTCGAAGCGTGGGAGGATACCCGCCATCTCGGCAGTCTTGCGGCTCACGAGGTACGGTGGGATCACCGGCTTGTAGCCGTTCCCAATGTGGTACCCCATCATTGTATTTATTAACGATAACTCCCAGAACGCTTCACGTCCAGTCTGGAAGTAGAACTTAGACCTGGTGGTTTTAGCCCCTCGCTCGAAGTCAGTTGCCATTGGCCTTCCACCGTTCCAACGCTTCTTCCTTCGTCATCCATCCGCTCACGCCGAACTTGTCGCGGAGATCGAAGTAATTTCGAGCATAGGTCCCCATCAGGCCCCCGACCGTGAGACACACACTGTAGTGTGCCGCGTGCTTAGTCAAGTACTCTGCTAGGGCTTCACGTTGTTCGGGCGTCATTGGGCACCTTGTCAATGATGTTCATTCCTGGGTCTCTGGCTTCCAGCCGGTCCGCCTGTTGAAGCAAGTGTTGCGCCAGCACGCGCGCTCTGGCGGGAGAGAGATGGAGGTAGTGCCAGTATGGGTTACCTTCGAACATCATCTGAAGGCAGCAGCAGTCGCCCCACTCCTGCGGCCTCGCACTGGAACTTATCCCGACCCGGCCAACCCCGCAAGTACTTCGGACGACGCCAGTGTGGAAATCTTCTATAGTCATAACTGCTCTCTTAAGGAGCGGCTTCAACCCCATCAACATGGTCTCTCCCTCTCGGTTCTTCATAACCTTAGCAGAGGGGGTTGACAAAGTCGAGAGGAAGGTTTACATAAGGCTCACTATGATGAACCGTGGAAACATGCTCGAACGACTGACATCCCGCTTAGGCGGCGATGAGGACGTTGTGTTGCGTGCCCGGCATCGTGGTTCCCAACACCAGCGACTCACCACCGCTGCGAGACGAAAGCGTAAACAGTCGTAAGACTGATATCGCGTTTACGGACTCGTAGCTGAGATGGCCTAGCGGCAGACTCTTAATCTGCGTCAACGTGGGATCGTACCCCACCGAGTCCTCCATCCCTCTCGTAGCTCAGTGGAACAAGAGCAGGCGGTTTCTACCCGTCGTGTCGTGGGTTCGAATCCTACCGAGAGGACCAAGGATCGGTGGCAGAGTGGCAATAGCAGCGGGCTTTTAATCCGTCGCCGAAAGGCTCCGTGGGTTCGAGTCCCACCCGATCCTCCAAGTTTCACAGCCAAGATTATCTTGGCATAACAGAACGATAGAAGGAAATCTTGGTTCTGTCTTGGCTTTCCCGACAACAGGAAAACCAATCACGCGCACGTAACCGAGCTGGGCTACGAACCTAGCAACCGTAAACGGAGTTGAAAATGCGGGTTCGAGTCCTGCCGTGCGCGCCATCTTCTCGCAGCTCGACTGGACGAGCACCGCCCTCCGAAGGCGGAGGTTGCAGGTTCGAGCCCTGTCGAGAAGGCCAATCATCTACCCGTAGCTCAGCGGATCAAGAGCGTCGCCCTGCGAAGGCGGAGGTCGTAGGTTCGAATCCTATCGGGTAGGCCAACAACGCGTGTGTGGCGGAATCGGTATACGCAACAGGTTGAGAGCCTGTACCTTCGGGTTGTAGGTTCGAGTCCTACCATACGCACCAACAATGCCCTGCTGGCGGAACGGCAGACGCGGTGAGTTTAAGCCTCACGTCTTATCCAGGTTCGAATCCTGGGCGGGGCACCAACGACTAGCGGTTAAGCCCGACAACGGAGACCGCGATACCTCTGTGGTGGAATGGCAGACGCACTGCGCTTAGAACGCAGCGCCTTCGGGCGTGGGGGTTCGAATCCCTCCAGAGGTACCAATAACGGATAACATGTTGTCTCTTACGAGCCAATTCTCTGGATAAGGGATAACATGTTGTCGCTTACCTGTGTGGCGGAATCGGTATACGCACCAGCCTCAAACACTGGCGCTTCGGCATGGGGGTTCAAGTCCCTCCACAGGTACCAATTGCCCCTTCGTTCAATGGCAGGACGCTAGGCTCTGAACCTGGAGACGGTGGATCGATACCATCAGGGGTAGCCAATCTAAGTCGCCACCATCAATCCGAGGATGTACGCGAAACGTAACATAGGCAGCATCTCCAACAGCGTAAGCGTCGCCTCGTGCGCCAACTCAGGATCAGTGTGTTGGATCACTGTCCAGAACAGGAACTTGTAGATCATTGCGGATAGCTCAGGGAGTTAGGGAGCCTTTGAAGCTCTTGACGTGGGTTCGAGTCCTACATCCGCAGCCATGCTAGGTTACTCTAGTGGCAAGAGGCTTGACTGTGAATCAAGTTACTGAGGTTCGATTCCTCAACCTAGTACCAGTTTGCGACGTTCGTCTAATGGCCTAGGACACCTGACTTTCAATCAGGATAATGAGGGTTCGACTCCCTTACGTCGCACCAGTTTGGCCCATTCGTCTATCGGCTAGGACACTCGGTTCTCAACCGGACAAGAGGGGTTCGATTCCCCTATGGGCTACCATACGCGTGATCAACGGGCTACACTTCATGAAGTAGGCGCAGTCCACTAATGGATCAATGCTTCGCATGAAGGCGACGAAGCAAGCGTGTCGGTTGGCCGAATAGGGTAGACCATGATCGTGGACGACGCGTAGCATACTTGTACCCGTCGTCCATACGTCGTCTACGACCAATGTTACGTTTGAGTTTGGGTGCAAGTAAGGTTCGAACGCGGTCGCGAGAGCGATACCACCACGCGGGACGCCTATCACTTTCCCGAAGTTAGGGATCAGGCGTTGCTCGACAGCGACTCTGGCGATGCAGTTCCAGTCCTGTGTCGAGAGATAGTCGCAGTTGATCTTGAAGTCGAGGCTTATACCGCCCGCGCCTTTGAAGACGCCGTACTTGAACAGACTCACTGACGCAACTCCGCGTCAATACCCCAGCCTGTGAACCAGCCATTGTAACCGGCGATGGCGATCAGGATGGAGATGCCGAAGGTGGTCCATAGCGCGACGCGTAGGCGCACGGGCTGGGACCAACCCCACGCTTTCAGGTTCGCGTCGAGTATTGCGAGCCCGAAGCATACCGCGAGGACGAAGGCAACCGCTAGCAGACGCATGACACACTCTTTGCCGCTGTAGTTTAACTGGCTAAAACACCGTCCTTGTAAGACGGATGATCCGGGTTCAAATCCTCGGTGGCGGCTCCACACTTTTCCACTTAGGGCAGTGGATACATAGGTTACGTTGCGGTCCCCACTCTTTGTCTCCCATACAGCCGATGCAGGGGTCTACCTCTTCCTCTATCTCGACGAGCCCTGTCAGGTTGACGGCGATGCATGGGAGAAGGATTCCTCCCAGCTTCGGGTCGCAACAGTGCGTCTCGCCGTGTGCGTTACTCCGAGTGTGCGTGGCGCGACGTTGATGTGAGTTACACCACCATACTTCTTCTGACTCGTCCAGCGTGTAGACGGCCGCGTGGTGTTCAGTTGTCAACTGGCACTACCCTGATCTGGTTCGGTTGACAGTCGTACTCGTCAGCTACGGCCTCAGGAGAGTCGTAGCCGTTCTCGTCGCACCAACGGTGCAACGCTTCGTCCTCGTCCGGGGCCTCGACGACACCCATGTTGTCCCCGAGGATGCGGATCATGTAGCGCTTCACATCACCACTCCACGAACGGCGAACAGCCTGCCGTGAAAAGGCCAAGCACAGCGAAGAGCGCTAAGGTTTCGACTAGCATCGTGCATTCTTACCACGGCCCCGTTGACAAGGCAACACGGCTCCTGTATAAGTTTCTGCACATGCGGTAAGCTTAACAAGAGGCATCATGCAGTCACTCGTACCGGATCTCACCAAGTCGCCTTTGGATGAACTAGCAGCTTGCAGCATATGGTATCGTCTCAGTACTGAAACCCTTGCGGACATCATACCCTACTGCGTCAACGCTCGCCAGTCTGGGCCGTATCGCATGTACACAGTTCCGCACGAGCGGTTGGCCCACATGCTGATCGAACAAGCCGCCCTTCGCCAAGACAAGGCGCCGTTCAATCACAAACTTCTTCAGATGCTCACCGGCCCAGCCGCGCTCTACGTAGACGTGGAGAACATGATCGCGGCGGGCACCCACAATTATCACGTCGAACTTTGCTTTGAGTTCGGTAAGAGCAACCCCGATGGTCTCTTGAAGATTACGGGAGGCAACAGGCACTTGGTTGATCCCAATGACGCACCAGTTTCTTAAGTTAAATCATGTCAGTGGTGGTCCTGTGATCGCCAACGTCGCAGCCATTCAGTGCATCGTCGTACAGTCCAACGGGACGCGTATCGACTTCATCGGTGATGAAGAGGATTCGGTCGTCGTCAAAGAGACCATCGACAACATTCTCGCAATGTTCGAAGGCTCGGGTGAAATTTACGTCACTTGTATTGCCGCTAACGGAGACATCAGCAGGTGGTGACCAAGACCAAAATCATCAACTTCGTGGGCGGCCCCGGCGTCGGTAAGTCTACCACTGCTCTCGGCGTAGCGTATAACCTCAAGAAACGTCTACGCAACATCGAGTACGTTGCGGAGTACGCCAAGGACGTGACCTGGGAAGGCACGCACGCCCTGCTTGAGAATCAAATACACATCTTCAGCGAGCAGTTCCGTCGTCAGTTTCGTTTGATCGACCACGTCGAACTGGTCGTCACAGACTCACCCCTCATTCTTTCGTGCGTCTACCACGACTACGCTCTACATAAGCTGCCCGCCCCTGACTACATTCAGGCTGCGAAGTTGTTCATGCTGGAGACTTACCGGCAGTTCGACAACATGACCTACCTTATCAAGGGTGGCATCCGCCCGTACAATCCGGTGGGCCGCAATCAGACGAAGGAAGAGGCTGAGAAAGTCCATAAGGCGACCATCGTTTTCATGGAGTGGCACGGTATCCCTTACCAAGAGATCGAGCCAGCCGACCCCGGCATTGCACATGTGCTGCGTGATCTCGGCATCGAACCGGACGACGCGCAACAGCGGCTCGACGAAGCGCTCGCGTTAATCGCCAAGTTCGAGAAGTTTCATTCGGCTATGCCGTACGACATCAACGAGGTTTTAGGGATCGAACGCAATGAAGACAGTTGAGCACTACAAGACAGGTACGATCAGTCGTCTGTCCGACGACGAAGCTGCGGAGTTCGTCCGCGCGAAGAAGGGCATTTATTGCTCGAAGAGCAAATTCAAAGCGGCCAAGAAGAAGGCGGAGAAAAACAACGATGGCGTATAGTGGTTGGATAGGTGTCGATCTCGACGGCACTCTCGCATATTACGGATCGTGGGTTGGGCCTACGCACATCGGTGCCCCTATTCCGAAGATGGTCGAGCGCGTTAAGCGGTGGATTAGGGAAGGTATAGAGGTTCGTATCTTCACCGCTCGCGTGTCCACGCAGGACGATCACGAGCGCGCCCAGATCGTCATAGCGATCCATGATTGGTTGGCAGAGCAGGGCTTGCCTTTTTTGGATGTGACGTGCATGAAGGACTTCGCCATGGTTGAGTTGTGGGATGACCGTGCAGTCCAGGTGAAGATGAACACGGGCGAGCCTGTGGGCTACTCCACCCGAGGTAACAACTGATGGCGAAGAAGAACAGCGTCAAGGTGCAGCTCGTCAGCGAGGCTGGCTCCGGCACGGCGTACCACGTCTACGTCAACTTTCGCACGGCGAAGACAAAGTTGCGGCTGCGCAAGTACGACAAGACGACCCGCCGACATGAGTGGTTCGTTGAGAAGAAACTACCGGGCGCGAAGAAGGATAAGTGATGTCACGTTCAGGCGCAAAGCAGGGCAACCGCAAGCATCGCACGAAGGTGCGGGTCTACGATCCAGAGTCCGAGACGTTGAAGCTAGTCAAGGACGAACAAGGACGCCCGAAGACCATAGGCATCCCGACGCCTGTTTCTGACGCTACGCTTGAGCGTTGGGCGCGTGAGCGCGCAGAGTGGGCAGAGAAGCGGCGCGCGAAGGATTCAATCGCCCGCATCGAGGCCGAGGCTGAAATGGTGCAGGCTGGTGTTCTTCAGGAGTAGCGCTCTCTCAGTTTGCTCAGCTGGTAGGCGCGCTCCATCTCTACCGCTTGCAACAGCGACATGATCAGCGCGAACGCAGCGTCCTTGTGGAAGTGCTGGAAGCGCGCTGTGCTTCCGTCCGGCAGTTCTTTAGCCATGTTGGCGAAGTGCCCGTAACGTTCGTCGTCGCGGATCAACCAGCTCCAGCCGCAACCATTGACGGCGCTGCGTAGGACGCCAAACGCTTCACCCAAGCGCACATGACTGTTGTCGTCTTCGCCCTTACGCCTAGTGCGGTTTAAGACGAATTCCATCTGGGTCCACTGACGCCCCTCGCGGTCGAAGCTCCCACCCCAAATTTCATCTGTGATCGCCTGGATCGCGCCGGACGGGACGGTCCCTACTGTGTTGTCCTCTAGCATGGCGCATAGTGCCGCTGCTGACATGATTCCTCTCCTGTCGTTCGTGAAGTCTACTCTCTATCTCGCTTATGAACTCGTCGAACCAAGGTTCTTCCCTGGCGTCTTCGACGCGCGCGACACATCTCTTATAGTACGTTTGCCATGCGGTCTTTGACAAGCCGAGCGCAAGCGTCGTAACGTTATTCGTCCAACTCAAGCACACATGGCCGACGTAAGCGCGTAGCGCACGTTTCGTGATGTTCAATCCGTTTACAACTTGTGGGTATCTGTCCCATTGCTCGATAAGTTCGATGATCAATGGAGCCAGACGTTTTGCTTCTTCGAGCCGCAGCTTGAAGTCAGCTGTTCTCTTTGCGTTCGCAGCTTTACCCGTCGTTCCCCAACCCGCTCTCGGTCTGTCCGGGTAACGCTTCCATCTCTGCGCTTGGGCTCCGTACCTCTTGCGAACGATCTCCACTCTCTCTCCGTTCTCCAGGTACGTTGCGATTACGCCTTCTCTTGGGTTGAATTTCACCATAGGTGTTCAGCGAGTGCTCGTACAGTTGATCCCAGACCTTTCGGTTCAACCTGCTGGCTATACCAGTGGAGCGCTCGCGGATCAACGCCCACTTCCAACCTAGCTTAATCAACTCGATCCCGCGCGCACCGCATCCGATCCTCACGGCTTCATCGTGGAAGTATATACGTCCGTACCAGACGATTACGCGCTTCTTTTTTGCCACGTTCGATCTCCGTATTGTGTGACAAGTATAGCACACTACGGTAAGGTTGTCAACTCCGTCGTTAACCTTACGTTCGACTTGACACTGCAATGGGCGTGTGCCACTCTGCGTTGGTAACCATAATGGAGGACGGTATGTGGTCGGCGCATGGGAAGGTTCGAGAGATCGTCAAGGATCATCTGGAACGCCACGACGGAATGTTCCCGTTCTATCGGGAAGCAATCGCGAAGCTACAAGGCAACTACGCCGAGGCAAAAGAAAGCGTGGCCCAACATTTTCGCGTTCAGTACGGCCTCTGGCAGTCCCATCCCGAGTCGGCAATCGCCGTGAGCCACGAAGCCTTCCGGGAGCTACACAGAAGGCTCGTCTAATGGCTCAACGTAACTCTGGATACGACCGCGCACACGCGAACTTCTATCCCACCCCAGCGTGGGTGACGCACGCCTTGATCGAACACGTTCTCGGAGAAGAGAATGGAAAACACTATCGCGTGTGGGAATGCGCATGCGGCGACGGAGCGATGGTCGATGAACTCAAATCCTGGGGATACAAAACCATTGGCACCGATATCCGTGGTGATCCTCCACGGGATTTCCTTGATCCATCAACGGGGCTTATACGCCCGTATATCAACGCCATCATTACCAACCCACCCTACGGTCGTGAGTTCGTCGAGCCCTTCATCCGCAAGTCCCTCGATCTCATGGAGCCGATTAAGGGAAAGGTTGCGATGCTTCTTCGGGTCGATTTCGATAGTGCGGTCACACGACGGGACCTATTTGCTGACCATCCAGCGTGGGGAACGAAGCTCGTCCTGACGAAGCGGGTCAAGTGGTTTGACGATGGTAACAAGAACGGACCAAGTGAAAATCATGCATGGTACATCTGGGATTGGAAAAATCGCCACGGATACCCCAGACTTGCCTACGGGCAGTGAGAAGATCGACGCCAAGTACACCGTCGAAGACCTTGCGCGTATGGCGAAGGAACTCAAGGCGCTGACGCTCAGCGCGGAGCATTGTGACGAGTTGATCAACACGGTGGAGGACGACTCCTCCGCGTCATCTGCGTTCGTCAAGATGGTGTTTGAGGGGCGCCCGATTACAGTCACGCGTAAAGCGATGCTGGACGCGATCAAGGTGTTTGCCTCGGGGATAGAGACCGAGCGGCAGAATTTGATGGATGCGTTCTCTACCCTCGGCGTGAAACCGTTCAAGGACGAGGACAGTGATTGATATCTTCATCGCTGTGTTCGGTCTCGTTGCCATCGCGTTAGCGCTCAGCGAGACGGAGATGGTGCGTCACGCTGCACCGTGGGTAGCGCTACCAACGCAACCATTCTGGCTGGAGTACTTCTACGTAGACCAGAAGTGGGCGTTCTTAACGATCAGCATTGCTGTGACGTTCGTGTGGCTACGCGCGGCCGTACGAGGATACTTGCCGCTGTGTCACTGGATGCACGCTTGGTACGTGGTCATGTTCTGGGAACTGTACGATGTCAGCCGCGATGAAGAACAAGGAAGTCCTGGTTCTTGATCCGGTGACTCAGCTTGTTCACAAGATGAATGCAATGAACGCCAACGACATGGTGGTCCATCGCGGCTGGGTGTTAACGGACAAGCTGCCCACCAACGCCTGCGAAGTATGTTTCGGACACGGTGTCTATCCTCACGAGTCTAAAGAGACGTGTTGGCACTGCGAGGGAGAAGGGATCGACCCGTCGTTATGAACGAGAGAGCCATTGGCTTCATCGCGTCCAAGGACGAAGTCGATATCATCCTTGAGGTACGCGGGCCTGAAACAACAGGCTACGTAGCGTCGATACGCTATACCGGAAGGAAGCGTGTAGAGCGGTCGCTTGGGTACAACCTCAAGCTTGTGGAAGAGTTCGTGAAGCGGTCGGGTGAGTATTATCGCACCAACGGTTTCGAAGTGATGGAGTTTGTAGACCTATGTTCATCGTAGTGGAATCGATTCCGCAACCGAAGACCGATGCGGAGACCTTCGTGGAACAAATCTTCGCGCCCATCGACTCGGCGCGTGCATCCGCTCTGGCCTGGATCAAAGGCGCGATGATCGCTGAAGCTGTTCGCTGTGCGAGCGACGTTTGTTCTTGGTGCAAGTTACATCGCAACGGTGGGCATAAGGTGAACGCCGCCGTGCTCGTTGAAGGCGAATGGCTCCACTACGACTCGCGCGACGGTATCCTCGGCCGTTGCAACGCAGGACCGATCCACCAGCGGCTCTACAATCAGAGAGCCGCCGATAAGTTGGACCCGAAGTTTCCTGGTTTCCCCGGCTTCAGTCTACAAGGTCTACGGTTAGGTGCAGTGGGCACGCAAGACTACGCGTCCGCACCTGTCGAACAGGCAGGTACCGTCGTCACGTGCGATGAGTGTCACGGCGGGGGGAAGCACAGACTGTTAAAGGATACGCCCTGTCACGCCTGCGACGGTACGGGCAAGGCTTCGAAACTCTAACCGCATCATCTACGTTCGGCTTTCACGATCTTACCATCAGGTCCAATACACACCGCGTCTTCTTGCAGCGTGAGTGCTGCGTGGCACTGAGCCTCCGTCACTCTCACAGCGGTGCAGGTTTGCCCGTAGAGACACAACAATAGGAGCCATGCTGTCATAGGGTGTTGTCTCCTACTCGCGCAGCCGCTTTACATCCATCGAGTTGGCAAGTGTGTCATAAGAGGTAACTCAGCACAAGCGCTTTATGTGCGCTAGGTTGGAGCGTCTTCTGTAAGCAACCGCAGGAATTGACGCACGTACTGTGGTCCCGCTTTGGGACCGTAGATGCCGTCAATGGCCAAGGTGATCAGCGCAACGTTTTGTACGCTCTCGCGCGCTGCGGCGAGTACGTCGTCTCGCTTCGCTTTGTCCAACGTAGTCCAGGCTTCAGCTAGTGTGCGTGCAGACTCAGGTGTCATCGTTCGCCTTCTACTTCCCATACTTTGAATGTCGGGTGTTGGGGAGCGTCAACACCAAGACGGAACTGATACGTGAACGTGAAAATACGCTCGGGCAGCAACTCGCGGTTATCCCAAAGTCGCTGTAATTCGTCAGCGGTTTGGTTCGCCGCTGCTCCACACCAGAAGATGACTTCGCCACCTTCAGGATTGTTAAGGTCGAAGCGCCCGCTCTCGGGTCCACCTTCAGCCCAATAGGTTTTACACTTGTAACCGCCCAGCGTGTTCTTGCCGATCTTGTTGGCTTTGTGGGAACTGCGTTCGCTCTTGCCGAGCGGGTTGACGGTCTTCTCATTCGTATTCTCAAGTTGTTCGATGGCTTCGAGAACGATGCACTCGGCATCCTCCCAGCGCTTGAATTTGATCAAACCGCCCTCGCGCACGGTTGAGCGGCCCCATTTGTAGAGACCCATCGGATCTCTCACCATGATTCCTTCGTAGCCGCGAGAGACGCATTCT
>Ga0137326_1000530_pt1 | contig 13240 bp, 9 predicted proteins | sample EasRivERMZT500_2_FD_102292 | JGI IMG/M metagenome (GOLD analysis project Ga0137326, IMG submission 102292) | Soil microbial communities from meander-bound floodplain in the East River, Colorado, USA - East River MetaG ERMZT500_2 | ecosystem: Environmental > Terrestrial > Soil > Floodplain ... | reverse complement strand
CGGCGCGCAGCAGCGGCGCGGACGCCGTGCATCCCGGGTACGGGTTTCTGTCGGAGAACGCCGACTTCGCCGAGGCGTGCCAGATGGCCGGCCTCGTCTTCATCGGCCCGCCCGCGGGCGTCATGCGGCGCATGGGATCCAAGACCGGCGCCCGTGAGGTGGTCGGCAAAGCCGGTGTGCCCGTCGTCCCCGGCTCGACACCGCGCGCGCAAACGGCCGACGCGCTCGCCGCTGCGGTGCGAGACGTCGGCCTGCCCGCGCTCATCAAAGCCGCGGCCGGTGGCGGCGGCAAGGGCATGCGCGTGGTCCGCACCGAGGCCGAAGTCGCGGACGCCGTCGGCGCGGCCCGGCGGGAAGCGGAGCGCTCGTTCGCCAACGGCGCGCTGTACGTCGAGCGCCTGATCGACCGCCCGCGGCACATCGAGGTGCAGATTCTCGCCGACACACATGGCCACGTGATCCACCTGTTCGAGCGCGACTGCTCGCTGCAGCGACGGCATCAGAAGGTGATCGAGGAGACGCCGGCGCCACGCCTGGCGCCTGCCGTTCGCGAGCGCATCACCGCCGCCGCCGTGGCCGCCGCGAAGGCCGTCAAGTACGTGAATGCCGGTACCGTCGAGTTCCTGCTCGAGGGCGAAGGCGAGGAGGCGCAGTTCTACTTCCTCGAGATGAACACGCGCCTGCAGGTCGAACACCCGATTACGGAAGCGGTGACGGGGCTGGATCTCGTCCGGCTGCAACTGCAGATCGCGGCTCGCGAGCCGTTGCCGCTCCAGCAATCAGACATCACCGTCACGGGCCATGCAGTGGAGTGCCGCGTCTACGCGGAGGATTCGAGGCGGCTGCTGCCGCAGGCGGGGACGCTGCTCCACTACCGCGAGCCCGACCGGCCCGGAATCCGGATCGATTCTGGCGTGACCGGTGGCACGTCCGTGCCCGTGCACTACGACCCACTGCTCGCGAAAGTGATCGCCCACGGACCGACCCGCGAGGACGCGTTCACAAAGATGCGCGAGGCGCTCCGCGACTACGAGATCCTCGGCGTCCGGCACAATCTCGCATTTCTGAATGCGCTGCTCGCCGATCCGGACGTCCAGGCCGGCCGGACGTACACGCGCTTCATCGAGGATCGCCTGCCGTCATTTACGTCTGCCCCGCCGCCGGCGGTCGCGGAGGCTGCCGCAACGGTCGCGGCGTTCCTGTCGGTCGCTCCCGCCGCGCCGGTCGCCGCGTCGGACGACGAGATCCCGGCATCGGCCTTCGATCCATGGGATCAGATTGGCGTAGGTAACTGGAATGCACGGTGACGTTGCGCAGAGCGCGCGCCAAGCGCGCTCCGCCGGAGCGGAGCGGGGCCACGGGGCCCCCGCGAGCGACGGCGCGAGGGGGTCCGGCGGGACGAAGTCCCCCGGGATGAAATGACACGTCTCCACCTTTCCGGCGACGCCGACTACGACGTCGAGGTTGACGCCGATCGCGTGACGATCGCCGGCGCCGGCGAGCCGCTCGGTGTGCGCCCCGAAGGCGACGGACGGTGGACGGTGGTCACGCCGGCCGGTGAGGTCGCCGCCATCGCCGCGCTGCGCGGCGACGCGGTCTGGGTCGGGATCGACGGCCATGTCTTCGAGATCAAGGTGCGGCACGGCGGCCGCCGCCGCGCGTCCACGGCCGACGACGACGCGTTGTCGGCCCCGATGCCGGCCACGGTCGTGCGCCTCCTCGTCCAGCCGGGCGCCCGAGTGGCCGCGGGCGACCTCCTGATTGCGCTCGAAGCGATGAAGATGGAGCTGGCCGTCCGCGCGCCGCACGACGGCGTCGTGAAGGCCATTCACTGCCGCGAAGGCGACCTGGTGCAGCCCGGAACGCCCCTGATCGAGTTCTAAAAGGGGCCGGGGCACATTTTACGAATTGCGTAAAATGTGCCCCGGCCCCTTTCCATGTACGAAGTTGGACCTCGAGACGGACTGCAGAACGAGGCGGCGATCGTGCCGACGGCCGGCAAGATCGCGTTCGTCAACGCGCTCGGCGCGGCCGGATTGCCGGCCATCGAGGTCGGCGCGTTCGTCAGCGCGACCCGCGTGCCGCAGATGGCGGATACCGCCGAGGTGCTGGCCGGCATCATCCGCAAGCCCGGCACGCGGTACGCCGCGCTGGTGCCGAATCTCAAAGGCCTCGAGCGCGCCGTCACCGCGCGCGTGGACGAGGTCGCGATCTTCGCCGCCGCGTCGGACACGTTCAGCCGCCGCAACATCAATCAGTCGATCGAGGAATCGCTCAAGGGCTACGCCGAGGTGGCCCGCGCCGCGCTGGCCGCGGGCGTACGCGTGCGCGCGTACCTCTCGACCGCGTTCGGCTGCCCCTTCGAAGGCGACGTGCCGGTGACGCGCGTGATCGACCTGACGCGGCGTCTGTTCGACTTCGGTGTTTATGAGGTCGCGATCAGCGACACCATCGGCATCGCGCATCCCGGCCAGGTCCGGCAGGTCATGAGGGATCTCACGGCCGCGTTCAAGGCGCGCGAACTCGCGCTGCATTTTCACGACACGCGCGGCACCGCGCTCGCCAACGTCCTTGCTGCCATGGACTTCGGCGTGACGACGTTCGACTCTTCCGCCGGCGGGCTCGGCGGCTGCCCGTACGCACCAGGCGCCTCCGGCAATCTCGCCACGGAAGATCTGCTCTACATGCTCCAGGGGCTGGGCCACGCGGCTACGGTCCAGATTGACGCCGTCTGCGACGCCTCGCTTGCGCTCGAGCCCGTGATCGGGCACCCGCTGCCGTCCCGCTATGTCCACGCCCGACGGTGATCCTTCCGCCGAACGCTTCGTCGCGGCGCTGCTCGATCGCCACGCGGCGCCGCTCCGTCGATCCGAGTTTTTGAAAGCGATTCGCGCGCTGTCCGCGCGGTACGTCGAGCGCCGCGCCACGCTGGCCGATCGGTCGCCGCTCGATTCAGCGGGTAAGCGCGCCGCCTTTGCGGCCTACTACGCGCCGCTGCATTACCTCACGGTGCGGCACGTGCTTGGCGCGCTCCAACCGCAGCCCACCACCCCGCTCACCCGCATCGTCGATCTCGGCTGCGGCACGGGCGTCGCGGGCGCGGCCTGGGGGAGGCGGCACCCGCAAGCAACGGTCCAGGGCATCGATCGCAGCGGCTGGGCGGTGGAAGAAGCGGCGTGGACCTATCGCACGCTCGGGATTCCTGGGCGCGCGACGAGAGGCGATCTCGTCCGCGCGGCAGAGTCGTTGGCGACACGAAAGGACAGTCGGACCGGCGTGATTCTCGCCTGGGGCAGCAACGAGCTCGAGGCGCCGGCTCGCAACCGGCTGCTCGGGACGCTCGTCGAGCTTGGCCGCTCGGGCGCTCCGATCCTGATCGTCGAGCCCATCTCGCGCCGGGCGGCGCCCTGGTTCGACGACTGGGCGGCGGTGATCGCGAAAGCCGGGGGCCGCCAGGATGACTGGAGCTTCGACGAGCCGCGGCCGCCCGCACTCTCGAGCATCGATGCCGAAGTGGGATTCGATCGAACGGCGCTGACCGCGAGGAGCCTGGCGATCAATCTGCCTTGAGCCGGTATCATACGCGCGGTGTTCCACCACAACTCGATGCGCCGGATCGCGCAACTGACGATCGGCGTGGGCGTGTGGCTGGCGGCGTGCAGCGAGCCACCCGCCTCGCCGTCGCCGGGATCCGCCGTCTGCGCGAACACGCCCGGCGCGTCCTGCTTCGGCCGGAACAACTACGTCGAGTACGCCGTGGGCGATCTGCCGGTCGTAGTCAGTGTTCCGCACGGCGGCGCGCTGGCGCCGACGACGATCCCAGACCGTACGGTCGGCACGACTGTCACCGATACCAACACCATTGAGCTCGGCCGCGCGGTGGCGCAGGCGTTTCTGGCCCGAACCGGACGGCCTGTGCATCTGGTGCTGTGCCACCTGCGCCGCATCAAGCTCGACGCGAATCGCGAGGTCGTCGAAGCGGCGCAAGGTAACGGCGACGCGATTCAGGCCTGGAACGAGTACCACGGCTTCCTCGAGCAGGCCACGCACGACGTTGTGATCCGGGGCGGCCGAGGCATCTACGTGGACCTCCACGGCCACGGCCACGCCAAGGCGCGGCTCGAGCTCGGCTACCTGCTGACGGGCACCGTGCTCGATCGCACGAACGCGGACCTGGACGCGCAGGGCGTCGCCACCCAGAGCAGCCTTCGACTCGCGATGATGTTCACGGCGTCGAGTTTTTCCGAGATGCTGCGCGGCGCGACCAGCCTCGGCGCGCGCCTCGCGCCCGTGCCGTCGGTGCCGAGCCCGGCCGATCCGTCACCCGGCGCCGATCCGTTCTTCGAAGGCGGTTACAGCACCGCGCGCCACACCGCGACGCTGCCGGGCCTCCAGATCGAATCGCACTTCGGCGTCCGCGACACCGCCGCCTCGCGCGCGGCCTTCGCCGCGACACTGGTCGAGGCCGTGCTCGCGTTCATGCGCGATCACCTGGGACTGTGACAGTAGTCGGCGGTCCGCCGAAGCCTCGCGCGAAGGCGGAAGCCCGCCGGGGTTCAGCCGATCAACTTTCGGGGGGCTGCGGTGTCTAATGCGGACATGCGGGCACCTCTAACGCACGTTGTTACCGTGGCGGGAGCTGTACTGTTCGCATCCGGTCAGGCGCCGGTACAGCAGCCCACCGCCAGCCGGGGCCCGGGCACCGCCGCCATCAGCGGAGTGGTGACAGACGGCTCGACGAAGCAGCCCATTGCCAACGTGCTCGTCAGCCTCTCCACGAATCCACGCGGGACAGGTGCGGTCGTGCTTCGCGTCGCGACGGATCAGGGCGGGCGCTTTGTGTTCACGCGCCTCCCGGGCGCGGCCAGTTACTACCTCCACACGTTCTGCTTCGGGTACTTCGACGGCGGCTACGGCCGCGACCTGCCGGCGACCGCCGAGGGGCGTGTGATCACGCTCGCTGACGGCGAATGGTTTCGGGACGTGTCCATCAAGATGTACCGGCCCGCCGCGATCAGCGGGCGTGTGCTCGACGAAACCGGCGAGCCGGTGGTCGGCGCGATGATCCGGGTCCTGCCTCAGGTGCTGGTCTCGGGCGTCACGCGGAGCGCCGCCGGACCGGTCGTGAAGACTGACGACCGCGGGATGTACCGGATTGGGGGCCTCGCGCCGGCGAAATACGTGGTCTCGTTTCCATCCGTGCAGGCCGCGGTGCCGGCGGAGACCTCCGTCCCGACGCTCCTTGGGACTGTCGCCGTTGACTCCGCCAACAGCGTGGTGGTCGGTGACTACCTCACTCCTCGCACCGCGTCGGATGGGCGGACGCAGGTGTACCGGCCAGTCTTCTATCCGAACGCGCGGGCCATCGCCGAGGCCGCGCTCGTCGAGGTGGCCTACGGCGAAGAGAAGGCCGGCATCGATCTCCATCTCCGGCCTGAGGCCACGGCGCGCGTGACGGGCCGTGTGACGGGTCCGGCCGAAGTCATCGCCGGCCTGACGCTGCGCCTGGTGCCAAAAGGCAGCGAAGGGCTTGGTCTGGGCAGCGAGGCCGCAACCGCGCTCGTCGGCGCCGGCGGCACCTTTACGATGCTTCATGTGCCGGTGGGCGACTACACGCTGATCGCGTCGCGGGGCACGATGCAGTACCACTACACCCCCGCCGGGAGCAATTTGAACACCGACCTTCCCAGGCCGCCCGCGTTCAGCGGCGAGGGCGGCGCCGGTCAAGTCACCACCGCCACGCCGGGCACGGGTTACAGCATCAACCGCAACGAGGGAGACCGCGTGTACTTCGCTCGAATGGCAGTGAGCGTCACGGCGCCGGAAGTCCGGGACCTCGAGCTCACGATGCGGCCGGGCGTTGCGATTCGGGGCCGGCTCGTCTGGGAGAGCGGCTCGCCGCAAATGCCCATGGGCGCCGGCGCCGGGCCGGGCGGCGCACCGTCGCGGCCGACGACGATCCCCATGTATGCCGAACCCGCCGACGGCGACCCGGAACTGGGCATGCCGAGCGGCCGCTACGATCCGTCCACGCATCAGTTCGAAGTCGCCGGGCTCTATCCCGGCCTCTACCGCCTGAACTTCTGGGGCGTCCCTTTCACGAAGTCCATCGTGTGGGAGGGGCGCGACCTGACGTACGAGCCGTTCGACGCGTCGCAAGGCACTGACTTCACCGGCGTGGTCATCACCGTGACGGACCAGCCGGCCACGATCGAGGGCAGCGTGCGGGATGAGAGTGGGAATCGCCTGACGTCGGCGGCGGTGTTGATCTTCCCCACCGATCGCAAACGCTGGACGCACTACGGTCTCACGCCCCGCTACGTGCGGTCGACGCAAGTGACGAACAACGGCACCTTCAAAATCACCGTCCCAGGCGGCGAGTATTACGTCGTCGGCGTCGAGGTCGCGCGCGCGGGCGGTCTGTACGATCCGGCCTTCCTCGCCCTGCTGGCCGGCAGGGGCGCCGACGTCGTCCGCGTGAACTGGGGAGAGACGAAGTCACAGAACGTGCCCTTGCGAATCATCAAGTGAAAACGGCCATCGCGTGCGGACTCGCCTGTGTAGTGCTGACGACGGCGCCCGTCGCACAGGCGCCGCCGACGGGCACGGCGCAGGTGTCGGGCACCGTCGTATCCCTGGATGCGACGCCCGTGCCGGTGCGGCGCGCGATCGTGACGCTCCGCGACGGGCTCGTCAGCCGCAGCGCGATCTCCGATGACCGCGGCCAGTTCGTGTTCCGCGCGCTCCCCGCCGGTCGATACAGCCTGACAGCGCAGAAAGCCGCGTGGGTGACAGCCACGTATGGCGCGAGGCGGCCGGGCCGTGCCGGCACCCCGCTCTCCGTCGCGGCCGGACAGACGATAGCGGATGTGACGCTCTACATGACGCGAGGCGCGGCGATCAGCGGCACGGTCCGCGATCCGTTCGGCCGTCCGGTCCCACGCATCGACGTCATCGTCAGACCCGCGGGCGTCCCCATTCAGCCGATGTTCCCCGGACGGGATGGCGGGCAACTCACGACCGACGACCGTGGTGTGTATCGGGCTTACGGCCTGGAGCCCGGCAGCTATGTGGTAGCCGCGGTGCCGTTTCTCACTTACGGCTCGACCGAGATGCGCGCGATGACCGCGAGCGAAATGGACGCCGCGCTCCGTGAGCTGCAAACGAGGCAGACGCGCGTGCCGTCAGCGCCGCCTGCCGCCGCACCCGACGCCGGCGTCCGGCGGATGTGGGTGCCGGTGTTCCATCCCGGCGTCACGACGCAGCCCGAGGCGACGCCTGTCGTTGTGAAAGCCGGCGACGACATCAGCGGCATCGACATTCCCTTGATGCTCGTCAGCGCGGTCAACATCGAAGGCACCATCGTGCGGCCGGATGGCGCGCCCGTTGCGGGCACACAGGTGATCATTTCGGGCGTTGGCGGCGCCATGCCGGTCGCCCTCGGCTCGGCCCCCATCCTGGCAACGCAACCGCGGGCGGACGGGAAGTTCAAGTACGTCTCCGTGGCGCCAGGCCAGTACACGATCACGGCGCGATCGTCCGACGGGCTCTTCGCGGTGTCTCAGCTCATGGTGGGCACGGATGATCTGGCGGGCGTTACGCTCGCGCTCCAGCCCGGCCTAACCTTCTCGGGCATCGTTCGCTTCGACGGCGTGTCACAGAAGCGACCGGCCAGTCTGGCGTCCACGCGTCTCACACTGGCCGCGCCAGGATCCAGTGGAGGCGGCGTCGCGGTCGCGAACAACACGTACATCGGCATCAGGCCGAATGCCGCCGCCAATCTCAGTGAAGACGGAACCTTCACGATTCCAAACGTGCTGCCCGGCCTGTATACCTTGATCGCCCCGACCCACTCAGGCTGGTGGCTCCGATCCGTGATCGCGAACGGGCGCGATCTCCTCGACGAGCCCATGAACATCGATCGGAGCGTCAGCGACACCGTGGTGCTCTACACGGATCTGCGAACCGAGGTGACCGGCGTCCTGCAGACGCCGGCGGGCATCCCGGCGGTCGAGTACTTCGTGCTCGTCTTCTCCGCCAATCGACAGCACTGGTTCGCCGGATCGCGGAGGACGCGAACGGCGCGCCCCGCCAGCGACGGGCGCTACGTCTTCATGGATCTGCCGCCGGGTGACTACTTCCTGGCCGCGCTGGAGGACGTCGAGGCGAAGCAACTGGGCGATCCCGCGTTCCTCGCGCAGGCCCAGCCGGCTGCCGTGCGCGTGAGCCTCAGCGAGGGCGGGAAGGCGCAGTTGGATTTGAAGATTGCGCGGGAGGTACGGACGCCGACGGGCAGTGGGCGCAGCCCGGCGTCACCATCTGCCGCTTCTTCCGCACGATCGCACGGCGGACGATGAGGCCGATGGCGCCGAGCGCCACCGCCGTCACGACCAGCGTCTGGGCGAGCTCACCAGCGATCACGGGACACCTGCTGCGCGAAGCGCCTGATAGACGATGAGCGCCGCCGCATACGCGACGCCCGACATATAGCCCAATTGTAGCAACGCGTAACGCAAACGGCCCGTTTCCCGGCGCGTCACCGCCAGCGTCGGGAGGCACTGCATCGCGAGCACGAAAAACACGAGCGTGGACGCCGCGGTCGCGCGCGTCAGCACGGGCGTCCCGTCGTCGCGAGGCATGTCGCGCACGGCGGCGATCACGCCCTTGGCGTCTCCCCCGCTCTGATCGCTCGCGAGCACGGCCATCGTGGAGACGAAGACCTCGCGCGCGATGAAGCTGGTCAGCACGCCGACGGTCAGCTGCCAGTCGTAGCCGAGCGGCGCGAAGACGGGCTGGACGGCGCGGCCCATCCGCCCGGCGAAGCTCTGCGTCTGCTGCTCGCGCGCTTGCAGGGCATCGGCGCGGGCCACGAGCGCTTCGGCCTCGGCGGGCGCGGCGGTCGCGGCCTGCGCGCGGAGCGCCACGGCCTCGGCCGGGGGCGTCGCCTTCGGGTACGCGCTCAGCCACCACATCACGACGCAAATCGCCATGATGACGGTGCCGGCGGTCTTGAGGAACGACAGGCCCTGATCGCGGGCCGTCATGAGGGCGTTGCGGATCGACGGCACCTGATAGGACGGCAGCTCGAGGATCATCGGCCGCGCCCGGCCCTTGACGATCGTGCGGCTGAACAGCAGCGCGCTCATGAACGCCGCGACGGCGCCGAGGACGAAGCAGCCGGCGAACGCGAGCCCGGCGAGGAACAGGTTGTCCACGAACAGCAGGCTCGTGAGCAGCGCGAACACCGGGAGGCGCGCCGAACAGCTCATGAACGGCGCGACGAGGATCGTGGTCAGCCGATCGCGGCGATCGGGGATCAGACGCGCGGCCATGATGCCCGGCAGCGCGCACGCGTGCGACGTGAGCAGCGGCACAAACGCGTGTCCGGGCAGCCCGAAAGGCCGCAGGAAGCGGTCCATCACGAATGCCGCGCGCGCCAGGTAGCCCGTGTCCTCGAGCAGGCTGATCAGGAAAAAGAGAAAGCAGATCTGCGGCAGGAACACGACGGTGCCCGCAATGCCGCCGATGACGCCGTTGGCCAGCAGATCGCGGATCGGACCCGCCGGCAGGTACGTCGTCACCACCGAGCCCAGGGCCGCAAACGTCGTGTCGATGAGATCCATCGGCACTGCCGCGAGCTGGAACAGCGTCCAGAACAGCCCGGCCATCACCGCGAAGAACGCCAGCAGGCCGGAGACCGGATGCGTCAGCACGCGATCCAGCCGCTCGGTCAAGGCGTCCGCGACCGGCTGCCCGGTCATGACCGACTCGGCCAGGGCGACGGGATCGTAGATGTTGGCCAGCGGATTCGAAAACAGGCTCCCGATGTCTTTTTTCGCGAGCACCTGCCCCAGCGTCGCGCGCAGCTGATCGACGCCCAGGCCGCGCGGCACGACCATCGGAATCACCGGGACGCCCAGCCGCTTCGACAGCGCCGACGCGTCGATCGTCCACCCCCGCCGGGCCGCGACGTCGATCATGTTGAGCGCGACGATCGGTTTCAGTCCCTTGGTGAGGAGCTCGCCGACGAGCACGAGATTGCGCGCGAGGTTGGCGGCATCGACGATGACGATGACGGCGTCGGGGTAATGCGCACGGTCTTCGCCGGAGAGCACGTCGCGGACGATGCGCGCTTCCGGCGACTTCAGCCCGAGCTCGTAGATGCCGGGAAGGTCGAGCACTTCGAGGGACTGGATGCCGTCCACGCGCGCATGGCCGATCCGCGCCGACGTCGTCGTGCCGGGAAAATTCGCCGTCTTCGCGCGCGTGCCGCAGAGCCGGTTGAAGAGCGAGGTCTTCCCGGTGTTGGGGTTGCCGAGGAGGGCAACCCGGGCGGCGGTCATGCCCCGCCCGGTCCGTCCGGCACGACCAGGATGCGCGCGGCGACGGCCCTGGAGACGCCGATCCGCGTCGCGCCAATCTGCACGATGCAGGGCTCGCCGGTCTTGCAGAGCTTGAACCGCCTCGAGACGGAGAGGCCGAGCGCGTGGAGGAGGCTGGTGGACTCCTCGTCGAGCAGCGGCTCGTGCACGCGGCCGTGCGCGCCGGTGGGCAGGCTGCTCAGGGCGACGGGACGAACGGGGGGCAGGGACATGCCAGGGAAAAGGCGACCGAAGTCATCGTATATCAAATGCGATACGTCTCATTTATGTCTCACCTTGGACCTGGATCCCTGGTCCCAGGTCCTTAGGTCCTGGGTCCTGCGGGGACGTTACGTCGCTAACTGGCGGCGGGAACGCGCGTTATGGCAAGGTACGCCATGCTCGCCGGCTTGCGGCAGAGCCTCCGAACACTCGGCCGTGCCCCCCTGCACACCGCAGTGGCCATCCTCTGCCTGGGCGCGGGCATGGCGGCGACGACGAGCGCGTTCGCCGTCCTGAACGCCATCGTTCGAAGCGAGCTGCCGGGCATCAGCGACCGCGGCTCGCTGTCCCGCCTCGTCATCGAGATGAATTTCCGCGGTCAGTGGGTCTGGCTCACCGGCGGGTCGGTTCGCACCTTCGAGGCCCTGCAGGCGCACGGCCCGGCCGTGAGCGCCGTGGCGGCCGAAGGCCCGGTCGACGTGGCGATTCGGACCGACGGCGATACGGTCAGCGTGGCGGGCGCGTTCGTCTCGGGCAATTACTTCGCCGCGATGGGCACCCAGCCCCGCCTCGGGCGATTGCTCGGCCCGGCCGACGCCGGGCCGGACGCCGGAGTGGCGGTGATCGGCGCCGGTCTCTGGCGTCGGCAATTCGACAACTCGCCTGACGTGCTCGGCCGCGCGCTCATCGTGGGCGGCCGCCAGTTTCGCGTCATCGGCGTCGCGCCCGAGCGCTTCACAGGGCTGGAGCTGGCCGACTTCGGGGCGGACGTGGACGATCGCCAGATCTGGCTGCCCCTCTCGCTTGCCGCCTCGTGGCCGGGAATCGATCGCAACACCTTCCTGAAGATTGCCGTGCGACACGCACCCGGGGTGTCCCGCGACGAGGCCGCCCGCGATCTCAACGGGCTGGTGGGCACACTCGAGCCTCCGACGTTCGGCGGCAAGCCGCAACCGTTCCGCGTCGCGCTGCGCGAGCACGGCTACGGCCCGCGGCGTGGATGGGATCTCGAAATGACCGTGATCGCGGGCACCTTCTTGATTCCGCCGTTCGTGGTCCTCGCGATTGCCTGCGCCAATGTCGCCAATCTTCGCCTGGCACGCGCCACGGCTCGCATGCACGAACTGGCCGTTCGCCTGTCGCTCGGCGCCACGCGCGGCCAGATCGTGCGGCTGCTGGTGCTGGAATCCGCAGTGCTGACGGTGGCGTCTGCGGAGGTCGCATGGCTCCTGACGCGCCTGGCGCTCGCGCAATTCGGTGACTTCTTTCCGATGCCGGTCTCGCCCGACCTGGTCGTACTGGCGTTCGTGATCGTCGTGGCTGGCGGCGCGGTCCTCGCGTCAGGCCTGTGGCCGGCGTGGCGCGTGGCCAGGGCGCTGCAGGCGTCGGGCCTTCGGCAGACGGCACAGTCCGGCGGTCTGGGACACTCGCGCCTTCGCAACGTGCTGGTCGGCGCCCAGGTCGCCTTGTCGCTCGGCCTGCTGACGATTGGCGCGCTGTCTCTCCGGACGCTCGTGGCGGCCGACGATCGCGCGGCGGAGACGACACGTGAACTGGTCGTCGCGAACATCAATCTCGAGCAGGCCGGCTACGACGCGCCGGCCGCGCTTCGATTCGGCGACGCGCTCCTGGAACGACTGCAGTCCGATTCGCGGGTGCAGCACGCCGGCATCTCGGACGCGAGGCTGTTCCGGGAGCACGAGCAGTTCTACTCCCGCCCGGGGGACGCGGATTCGGTACGCCGCGTAGCAACGGTCGCCTTCGTGACACCCGACTGGTTTGGCGCGGCCGGTGTGCGCGCCCTCTCCGGCCGGCTCTTCACGGCCGCCGATCGCACCGCCCCGGTCGCGGTGATCAACGAGGCCATGGCGCGGGCGCTCGAATCCGCCGGCGGTCCCACAGTCGGAGCCACGCTACGCACCACTGGATTCAATGCGAACTCTCCCGCTCCGGTCACCGCGAGCGTCATCGGGATCGTCGGTGACGCGGTCCGCGGGCCTAATCGCATCCGGCCTCAGCCGGCGCTGTATCTGCCGCTCGGCCTCAATCCCTCGTTGACCCCGACGCTGTATGTCCGGACGGCAGGCCCGGACCAGATCGTCGCGGCCGTCCGCCAGGCCGTCACGGACATCGAGCCGCGGGCGCCATGGGCGCAGATCCAGACCGGCGCCGACGTGCTGGCGCAGGAGACGACGGAAATCCGGTACTTCGCCAACGCGATGGGCGGCCTCGGCCTGCTGGCGCTCGTGCTGGCCACGGCCGGTCTCTACGCCGTCACGCTCTACGTCACGTCGCTGCGCACGCGGGAGATCGGCATCCGCGTCGCCATCGGCGCGCAACAGCGCGACATCATCCGTCTGATCCTTCGCCAGGCCCTCACCGTCGTCGGGGTCGGCTGCGCGGTGGGGCTGATGCTGGTGGTGCCCATCGCGTTTACGATGCAGTCGCTGTTCGTCGGCATCTCGCCGCTGGATCCGCTCTCGCTCGGGCCGACGGTCCTGGTGCTGTTTCTCGCCGGGCTCGCCGCAGCGATCCTGCCGGCGCTGCGCGCAGCGAGGATCGATCCGATCAGGGCGCTGAGACAGGAATAGGAACGCGCGATCAGACCGCTTGTAAAGAGATCGTTAAGTTTTTCGGCTCGCGCCAACTAGGTCCGG
>Ga0137326_1000526_pt1 | contig 13292 bp, 10 predicted proteins | sample EasRivERMZT500_2_FD_102292 | JGI IMG/M metagenome (GOLD analysis project Ga0137326, IMG submission 102292) | Soil microbial communities from meander-bound floodplain in the East River, Colorado, USA - East River MetaG ERMZT500_2 | ecosystem: Environmental > Terrestrial > Soil > Floodplain ... | reverse complement strand
GAACACCGACGCACGGCCCGGTTTCCTCCGTAACCGGCACCGCCCTAGGTGTAGGGTTGGCAGGCCCCTAAACTGCCCCTCAAAGCCTCCGGCCCCTGACTCCGGGGGCTTTGTTGTGCCTGGCACTTTAGCTCTCGACCGTGGCGTCTAGGCTGAACGTGCAGGAATCCACGAAGGCCCCGCCCCCGGCTGGCCGTACTTGAATCAGTACCGTGGCCGACTGCGATCCTGAGTTGCCACCAAAGAAGCACCCCCACGACCGACCAGACCCCAGATTAAGGGGCGTTCCGTATGTGCCTAGGTTAGTATTGCCGGATTGCAAAGTAGCCACCACTTCCCATGCGCTTGCGGCCCCCGATAGTAGCCACGTATAAAGGGTCTGTGGCGCACCGTTATTAATGCCGCGTGTGACCGTACCGCCAGCATTGATATTAAGCGTTGCCGTCGCATCGTTTGGAGCTAGCGCCCCAGCACTACAAGTCGCATTCTGGAAGTCAATCGGTGGCTGTGCAGAGGCCCCTAGGAACTGCAACATACTGAGTGGCGGGGCCGTAGGAATGGCGGCATTTGCTGGCGTGTTAGGCACGTACAGGCCACCCCTCACCAGTTGGGTGAAGGGTGTATTCAGAGGAACCGCAAATTCCGTATAGATTTGCAGCTTAGTAATCGGAGGGCTAGCCGGCAAGGTCATTGACTTTATCCTCTAGTTCTTTTACCCGCTCCGCTAGGCCAAGAATACACTCCATAGCCAGACTGGCCTTATCAATGCTCAAGATACCATCGGTTCCCTCATGGACGTACTCCGGCGCGTGCTCCCGAACCTGTTGCGCAATTTGCCCCATGCCAGCACGGCCATCGCTCTTCCAAACGTAGGTATACAGGGCGATTAGATCAGCCAGATTTCTACGCGGGGCTTTTGGAGAAATATTTTCTTTAAGAATTTGGTCAGACGTTGCGGTCTGATTTACAGATGTAAAATTACCGCCAGCATCGAGGGTGGCTTGGTTGGTGCCATTATCTGCGCCCTGTGGCCGGAACAGGATGGAACCCCCGCCGCCGCCATTTGCGGACAGAACGGTAGTGACACCTAGGCCATTGAAGTGGGTGCCAGAAGTAACCCGTCCTGTGGCAGCGACATTGTTACTTGTACTAACGTCAGCGCAAGAGAAATTACCAGCAGCACCAAGAATGGCTTGACCTACCGCACTACCAGCACCATTTGGCCGCAGGAATATGCCGCCGCCTTGCGCAGCCAATACACAGTTGACACCGGTAGCCGTAAAGTCCTGTTGCGACACTACCGAAAAGCCACTGATAGAGCCAGCAGCACCGAAGTTACCATTAGAGGCAAAGGTAAACTCATTTGTAGAGACATTAACGCCATTGGGCCGCAGTAGAACCGTGCCCGCAACAGCAGCAGCCGGACCAAGCACAGCGATGTTGCTTGAAGACCCGAAATTCTGATTCGCAATCACTCCCTGTCCACTTGTGATCGAACCCGGTGCAGTGAGTTCACCAGTTTCCCGGTTCCATTGCATGGGGGCAGCAGCACCGCCGAAGAAGCGGGTTTGCGGCCCCACGTTGTCAATGATGGCGTTGCTAGCCCCGCCAGTTCCCTCAAGCGTTAGCTCACCGCCTTCGCCGCCGCCTTGTGGTCTAGCGAATAGGCCGATACCACTGACGCCGCCAGCCGCTATTAGATTACCATTAGATGCAATGGTAGTTTGACCAGACGAAGAACCAGCCCCATTGGGACGCAGAAAGATATTACCAGCCGCCGACGTTGCCAGCACTACCGATGTATTGGTAGATGCGAAGTTGCTATTGGCCCTTACGTCACCGCCCGCAGTGATGTGGCTAGCGGCACCTTGAACCGTAAGAGAAGCAGTTGTAAAAACCTCTCCTGTGGTACGATTAATAGCAACCGGGGAGTTTATCAAGACGCCAGCATCATCATACCGACGAATCTCAAGACTAGAGCCAGTATTACCGCCGCCTTCTGGCGTATCATTTACAGTGATCGACCAGCGATGAAGCAGGTTAGTGTCGAAGAAGATTTGACGCAGCGTAGACGACGGCCCCTTTGGTGCCGGGATTGTCTCTGACCAGCCGGCATCCTTACGGCCATAGATAAGACCATTAATAGGGGCTTCGGAAATGGAGCTAGCGGAACCGATGCTGAAACTGGTGCCACCCCTAGTCAAGAGGCGAGCCTTTGTAGTGTCCTTTAGATCGGCACAATCCTTCTGTGCCACAATGTAGCTCAGGAAAGTGGCATTAGTCAGCTTCGATGGGAAGATAGTAGCAGAGTCATCCACACCTAGCTGCGATAGTGCCGTGGTCAGATCCGCATAGGTCTTCTGACCGTACAGGAAAATGAACTCCCCGGCTAGTAGATACATACGGTGAATGGAAGTGGTCGAAGCGCCACCGGGAATAGCAACAATGGCCCCAGCACCATTCGGATCATAGTTCGTAACCGGAACGTTTTGAGTAATCGCACTGACCGTATTGTTGCCAGTGACCGGGAAGAAACTTAGATCGAATGAAGATGGGAAATCCCGCTTGTTGGGATCGTTAACATCATTAGCATCGCCACCTAGGGTAAAGATAGCACCCGCTTGCAAGTCAACATGGAACGGGCTAACCGCATTTGCCAGCAGCCGCCCACCACTGATAAGCGTATTATGCAACAGGCTGCTTACGTCGTATGAGGCGTAAGTCATATCTCCAAAGATCGCAGGAACGGTATTAATTTCATTAATCACACCGTTGATATGCGCAACGGAACCGATCAGGATATTCTCACGCGCCCATACCGGGCTAAAGTTGCCAGTGAATTGTACGACTTGACCCAGCGCATTGATACCCAGAATAGTATTCCATGAGGTAGCCACAAAACTTAGCACCACATTCTGAGCCGCCCAAGATACCTCTGTGACACCCGACAAATCGCGTGCGCTTGGCTTAATGATTCTGCCGGTGCCCGCAGGAATGGCTACAGTCGTCGCGTCTACGGCCGTGATCGGAGGGTACGGGCCGTTCGCCGTGGGCCTGTCCCAGCCGCTCATGGCGGCCTGAGCGATGCCCGAGCTACCACCACCGGCAGTAATCATTACCCATGACGTGCCAGTATAGGATAGCAAATAGGGTCTATTGGCGACTAGGTTTCCGGTGGCAAGTGGATTGCCTAGGTCGGTAGTGACGGGCCGCGCCCCGATGCCATTGATATTGAGGGTAACTGGACCTGTGTTACTAGAAACCGGAAGTAGCTGGATGATCTGACCCACGGATAGCGTCACTGCGCCACCGGGCAAAGTCGCCGTGATCTGGTTCACGCCGGCCACATTCGTAAGACGGAAATGCCTACCATCCTGAACGTAGCCTAGTGTATCATACATATCACGGGATGCAGGATCACCCGCACCAGTATGAGCGAACCCGCCCATAGGCAGATTAGCGGTAGGGAGGGTCTGCCCGTCTTTAGCCAGACTATTAGTAAGCGCCACCGCCACGTCATCGAGGGTCGTATTGGCCCAATTTGACGTGATAAGCGTCTGCGTTACTACGGGGTTGATACCGCCCGGAAGCGTATATCCACCAGAGCCGTTACGAGGCATGACTATTTCTCCTTAGGCTTACGAACCGGCCGTACAGGCTGATCTTTAACGTCGGTTAGGCCCTGCAACATTGCAGGAAGACCGCCACTCCGTATTACTTCCATAGCACTCATAGGACGCTCACCAGTTCTATACTGAGCGCGAGCCTTTTTAAGTGCCTTAGCTAGCTTATCAGGGGCCGCTGCAATGACCGCATCATCTAGCCTACCAATCATCTTCTCAAATGCGCTGCCTGTAATGGCTTCTTGAGGGGAAGCACCCCCCTTTCTACTCTTCTCTGCCGCAGCCCTAGCACCTGCGCCAGCCCGCTTGCGCATTTCCTGAACTGTAGCACCTGAAACGGGGCCAGTCTTAGGCAGCTTAGTTAGCGCCTGTATATTACCAATAGCCCTGTTTGCAGATGCAGGTAGATCGGGGTCTTTCCTGAGATGCCTTGCAAGCACTCTCGGATCAAGCTGAATCTTTCCTGTCAGCTTCTCAATTTGCTTACCGGCCTCATCCTTAATAGTTCTAGCCCCTCGACTAGTAAAAAAGTTTTCGGCTCCTTCGGCAAGCCTAGAAGTAAATGGCAACATTTTTAGTGCCGGAAGAGCAGCCGGAACTATGCCTCCTATTACGCCAGCAGTTAGCATATCATCCATCCGAGTTTCACCCGGAGCATTTGGAGTAGTAAGCCCTGCCGTACCGGCCGCAGTAAGGCCCTGAGTAATGGCCCTCATTGCAGGCGCGGCTTTTCTAATTTTATCTAATTTAGAAATTAGGCCAGCGGGACCAAGAAACGTAGCCGCTGTGCCTAGCGTACTACCTACCTTGCCCTGCCCTGTTCTCATTAGAGGGGCGTCGCGCACACGGGCAGCCTGCTCTTCTGCCTCTAGTTGCTTAACCTTTTCCTCATCCCCCATGAACTCATTTAGCACCTGACGAGTGCCACGAACTGCCCCAGCGATTTCCCGTTCGGCAGCCGCCGCAGTAGGAGCCGCAGGACCAAAGAGATTCTGAGCCACCGTATTCCAAAAGGGAGACTCAGGGATAATGTCGGGCCTTGCTGCTATCTCACCCTTTGAAGTGGATGACCTGTCCCATATGCTAGCGGGCAGACGACCACCGGCCGGGGGAGGGGCAGCCGGGGGAGGGGCAGCCGGGGGAGGGGCAGCCGGGGGAGGGGCAGCCGGGGGTGCCATCCCCATCCCTTCGGTAAGGGCCGCCGTTGGGTCTGTAGAGGGAGCCGGAGCCGGTGTCCTTTGGAATACGGACGCATCCAAGCGACCGCCCGCAGGAGCCGGGGCTTCACCGCTTTGCTGATCGGCCTCAATTACCTGTTGCGCTGTCTGGCCTTCCGGAATCGGGAGCAAGCGGCCATCTGGGGTGCGTACATTAGCCATTTTAAGGCTCCACGGAGTACCCGGCAGGCGGGGTATAGGCAGGCGGGGTATACTTGCTGCCACCCGGCTGGAATTCACTTAGTTTATAGCGACCCATAGCCACTTCCTGTCGCTTTGTGTAGGCATCTTCATAGGCATCATAAAAATCCTTCATAGCCGCGACAAAATCATCCGTTGACTGTGCCCGATTCATGCGGCCCATGGCTGCCTGCGCTTTATCACCTTCTAGGTTAGTGACTTGACCACCCCCCTTGATATACTGGAAGGCTGGCAAGAATACTTCACCTTTAAGCTGCTCAAGTCGCGCGATAACGTCCGCTTCTGGCGTACCAGCTAGGCCCATATCCTCGATAATCCTATTAAGAGGTACATTTCCTAGTCTACCCCATACCTGATTACCGACAATACCATCAAGGGCTGGATGCTGGATCAGTTCAGGGATATGCCTTCTGATCTGATTTAGTGCAATTTCCATCTTCGGCAATTCTGCAATTGCCGCTTGCTGGAATTGTACGTCACCCGTTGCAGCTTCTTTCGCACCCGCTTCCCTAGCAGCCGTAGCAGCCGTAATGCCCGACATTTCAGACGCCGCCAATGCCTCTTGACGTACCTTTTCACCTGCTTCCTGAGCCGGAGTAAGAGTCTTAAATCCAGTGTCAATTGGGCCAACCATAGGACGTTGAACCGGAGGTTGAACCGGGGCAGGAGACTGTGCAATTATATCAGCCGCACCGGGGAACGTAGCCGGTGGCGTGCCAACGCCCTCCGGTGCCACGTCTGGCTCACCGGCGGCCTGCGCCGGAGTCATCTTCCCTTGGCCTGCATAGTGAGCTATCACAGCCGATAGCTGATCTTGCATTTCTGGTGGAACTCCTTTTAGTAGATCACTAACAGCCACATTCTGTTCCGGAGAGAGCCCTTCAACCGTCATAGTAGGCTTAGGCGGGAGAGGGGGAACTGGTGGCGTTGTGGGTGGGGAGCCTGTGGCACTTGCTTGCTGATATCCACTTGTCCGTTTCGGAAGCATAATACGCTTGCCATATGTCGGGCTAGTCGGGTCGGTATCTTGCACCGATTCGACTACTGTATTGAACCTAATTCCAGTATCCTTAGTTGAACCATCAGACATAAGCATCCAGATATTACCGTTTTCGCCCTCAAACTTAGACTGTACGCGCGCAGCATCAGTAAGAGTCTTAGAGATATCTGGACCGCCAATCATGCCTAGATAGCCACGCAAAGTAGTCTCTGGTAGCTCTCCCTCAGGAGCCTCTTCACCGGGCAAACGATTACGGATTTCACCGATCTGCTGCAAAGCACCAATGGACTGCTGTTGACGCAGAGTATCTAGCTCTGATTCTTTAACATCACCAGCACTGCCGAAACCAGTACGGCCAGCGGCACCTAGGAACGAGCCTAGGGCACCTTGCGGCCGGTATTGTGCCACGGTTTCATAAAGGCCGCCCCTTTGTGTAGGCAACATTTCATCTGCGCCGCGCCTAGATTCCTCATAGCGGCCAAATTCTTCGCCAATACCCCGCAATTGCCCCACGCGCCGCTTCCTCTTTTGGATTTGCGGAAGCATTTGCATGATGCTTTCCATGGTAATACGGTCATAGGGAGTAGCCATTTTATGCCTCCCTCTTAGCCAGATACCGGAAGGCACCTAGCAGCAACGTGGCGAACTTCGCATAGTTAACCATCAACAAACCCTGTTCCGCGCGTTGGATAAGGTCGGGCAAATGCTCCGCTACCTGCTGCGCAATCAGGCCGGTATCACGCTTGCCATTCGGCCATGCGAACGTATGCGGGAACAGCCTAAGCATAGCATTGTAGCAAGCCTCATCACTAAGGACTTCAATATCTTCCTTCAAACTGGCATCGGAGAATCCAAAGGGCTTGCCGCTACCCCCGAAGCCACCGCCCGCATCGGCAGTGCTACCACCCTTGCCGCCCCCGCCACCAGTTAGCTGCCCACCAATTGACGAACCCAACGAAGTGCCGATTGGCCCAAAGAAAGAGCCAGCCACACCACCGACAAGGCTACCAATTTGACCCTGTTTTGCACTCTTCGCTTTCTGCTCTTCATTGTATGCCTGCATTTGTTGTGCGTACTGCTGTTGCGCGGCATCCATCATCTGGGGGGCTTCACCCTGTTGGGCTTGGCTAAATCCTTGGAACTCAGGCCTCTGAATACCGCTAGCTAGCCCCTGCGTCATTCGGGCTGTCTCCCATGGCAATAGATATTGCTCCATTGCTTGGCTATAACCCTGTTGCTGGCCGCCTAGCTGAGTCTTATAAATATCACGGGCTTCCTGCCCACCTGCCAACAGGCCACGTAGCTGCGCATCCGTTTGCACATCACCATGCGAAGTAAGCAGGTTCCTATAGGCACGATCATAGGCTTCCGTGCCGGGCTGCAAACCCTGTAACCGAAGCTGAGTCTGCATCTGCTCCTGTTGCTGCTGCTGTTGGGGCCGCACACGGCCTAGCAATTGCTCTGTAAACCGTTGGGCATACTGCTCGCCTGCCGCTTGGTCATACGTAGGCATAGCAGGTCCACCTTGGAACCCGCCTTGCTTCATCAATTCGCTGATTTGACCGATCTGCTGCGACTGTAGGCCCTGTGATTCTTTTAGGGCCTGTGCTGCCTCAGGCGATAGTTCCTCTGTTTGGGTCCATCTTCCCGTTGCCGGGTCTTGAGTCCATTTAAGTGAGCCATAGGCAGTGACTTGATCGGGGCGATTAGCCTCGGTCTGCTGTCTCAGCATTTCGTTTTGCAGCGCAGCCTGTTCCTGTGCCAGCTTGGAATAGTCAGGAGCCGCAGGCGCTTTCTTCTTCTTGCCTCCCATTTTCCTGCTCCTGTTCTACGTAGAAATTGGCGGGACGGAACCGCTGCCAGTCGATGGCAGTCTCGGCGGTACAGATATACAACAACATATCATCGCCGTTAGGATAATAATTCGGGATGATACTGTTCAGCTTAAAGCCCAAATGTTCATCCAGTCGTCGGGCGGCCTTATTGGAGCTAGGAACTGTGCCAATTACATTTGCCACTTTGCATTGGCGGAACATATAATCATAGATCGCGTACCACCAAAGGCGGGAGGGCTTGCGACCCGGCGCAATCCAGATATGAGCATGAATAGATTTGCCATTATAGCCATCGAAAAGCACCCCACTAATAGGAACAGCGTCATCAAACTCGCAGACGCACACGGAGTTTGGAGTAGGCGATACTTCCAATACTCCGGCCAAATAAGGCACAAATGCCGGATCAGAATTAATCCATCTCATACGAGTCCACCATTCTCCCATACCCACTCAAGGTCCGATAGGCCAAGTGCGGATGACGTTGATATGCGCATCTGCCAGGCAAATGCGTAGCCTAGTACGTTAGCGGAACGCCATGGCCTGTAAACGTTTTCAGTTCCCGCCCAATTTGCTTGGTCCCAAAAACTTACGTCCCACCTAGCATTACCAATCGAGAACGAGGGCAGAGGGGTTTGGGTCAGTCGATCTAGCCGGAAGTCTGGCAGTATACGCATGACAAAGGAGGGCACCACTTCTGCTTGAAACACGGGGCGAATCAGCTTGGCATGTTTATTGGTAGTCGGCTGCTCAAGATACGTATAGGCACCCATACCATAGGCTTCGATAGGAGCGCCACCAGTGCCATTGAACAAGCGATTATCAACATACGCATCAGGAGTAACAGCCAACACGCGGCCGTCATCCGTGCCCATATACAAAGTAGAATCAATGCTGCGCACGGTGCGAACAGGATAGTTAAACTTGCCCCATGCTCCGGTAAGCACGTTCATTACCAGTTGGATGGGTGCATTCGTACCATCAAAACGCCCACCTGCCACCGCAGGATCGAAGATGTTTATGACCACCCAAGCAGCGTCCTCATGCAACCGCACTTCTGGCGGGAAGGGGGGTGCGCCTAGCGAAGATAGACGCAAAAGCGTCCTTGAAATCCGCTTGGTTAGACCCCCCGAATACACTACTTCGGTTGCCTGCCCGGTTATGAGGGATGAAAGAGGAACCAGCCCACGACGGCATAGAAGCATAATGTCACCGCCATAGGAAGCCACCGACCTTTTGCTAAGAGGCGATGCCACGAAGAAGATAGAATCCAGTGTCCAGTCTGCTGCGTTCGCAGGGTCATTACCAGCATACGAAGCAATCTCCCCGGTTGACGTGAAGAAAATAAGGCGATCATCTAGCCCTTCTCCTGTATCAGAAGACCACCGTGCCATCATTCGCAGGTAGCCACCACGATTGAAGATACCTCCCACATAAAATGGCTTCGCTTCACCGCCCACAGAGTCAACGGGGAGATACCACGCCGTCATTGTGTTCTTTTGGATGAACCATAGGCGAGCCTTATGCGAGATTACATAGTCAAACGTGGCTGGATTCACACCCTTGATCTGACCTGGACCGGCAGGGGTGGCAACCTCTGTAAAGTCGATCCACGTCGTACCGTTGTATAGCTTGGCAGGGTCTACGCCATTTGTGGCAATAAGAAACTGACCTGCGGAAGTGGCAAAATTAGTAAACTCCCATTCTCCAAAGGTGGAGGGAGTTACGATGACTGGATTCTGTATCGCAGCGGAGATATTATAGATGCCTGCATCGACAGCCGCGAACTTGTGAAAAGTACCGTCTTGTGCGGCAAAAGATAGAATGGTCTTAACGGCACCATTAAGGCCAGTCGCATATTCACGGTATCCGGGGCGCACTACCACTAACCCATTGTCGGGATAGAGGTTCATGGCGTCGATCATAAACTCTGGACCCATCTTTGCCAGCGGGTCTAGGTCATTAATGCCGCCCGTTGGCGCGAGCAATGCAAGCGCCTGTGATACCTGCCGAATCTGAGCATTGGCCTTAAACATTCCAGCTCCCATCCGGCACATTTTGCCCGGAGATATACAGGTAGTCCCAACGCTTATCTAGCTGGATAACAGGGGCCCCCTGATTCTGAGCCTTTTCGTTGTTGAGCATATACATGAATTCATCTTTCAGTTCCGTCGCATCCATACCCTTAGCGGCCCATAGCTTGAACTTGATACCGGCGATCATCAAATAGTCTTCAAATACAGTCTCATCGGTATCGGCCGTGATATTATCCTTATACGTATCTGTAAGCGGGTCGTATACCCAATGCTTAGAGATATAGAAGAAGTTAAGTTGCTCCTGATCTGCGGGCGTAGGGAAAACAGTGAACTTGTTACGCAGTACGCGATAGCGATAGTACACTCCTACCGACACAATACCGAACTGGACCCATGACCATCCTTGCGGGGTCATGGGTCCATACATCGGCCGCTTGTTCTTACTGCTCCATTGGGTCTGGTTAACTATCCTTTTGTAGTCGGCAGGTAGGTCGAATTCAGTCTGCACACCGTTCCCCGTAAACGTCTGAGTCTTCTCAAGGAACTGCCAATCATGTACCTTGATAAGCTGATTACCCAGCGCATTCAAGAGGCCGAGTGTCTGGAATCCGGTTTGATCGTCCGGGGCAGACACAATAGTAAGCACCTGCGGCAAGCCAATCTCTTGCAGGGCTTTGTTGACCAATTGGAGGACGGACTGTGCCATGACCAGACTCCCTACTTCCTAGCGGCTTGTAGGCCCTTAATGATGGCTGCTTGCTCTTCCATAGCCAGCTTCATTGCAGCCATTTCCTCTTCCAGTTTCTTATTCTTTTCATGCAGTGCGATAAACGGGGCATTTGCTTCGGACTTTGCCACGAATTGAACAGCCTTGTTCTTCAGTGTAGTAAGGCCCGGATGACGGGAGCAAACATCGTCGCCAACAGCGGCAAGCTGCTCCAAAGTACGAACACGCCAATAAGCCAGTTCTTCGACTTGCGAGCGAGTGATCCAAGTAACCTCGGAAAGAGGCGTTCCAATGACCTGCTCTGCATCACCAGATTTGAACATCGCATATGCGCGCCTATAGTCCTGCTTATCCTTGTCCGAAACCGGGCGGTCTACGATATTAGTCTGATTACCCGGAGCACGAATCTCAATATACTCCTTATCAACATAGATCGGACGGCCTTCTTCGGCAGACTTTGCAGTGTCTTCCTTAGCCTTGATATAGAACCGGACATAGTTCTTCTCTTTGCCCTTATCGCGGGATTCAAAATCTTCAACATCGAAATCGGCAACAGTTGACATAAAATACTCCTTGCGGGGCGGGGGGTTACTTGACCATTACCATTCCCATTTGACACAGGAATGCGACCAAGGCGAAAAGGGATACTCCCAACCACCCCATACTAATCCGGGGGGTAATGGAGAGATTGAAGGCTGCGGCTGCTAAGGAAATCAAGCCAGCCAGCATTAGTGCAGTGACCAGCATGTTCATGGTATTACTCCCATCTTTGCTGCAATAAACGCTTCTGTGTTTTGGATGTCTGTAAGAGTTGTAGCTGTGCCTCTAATTATGATCTGTCCCAGCCCTCCTGTAAATGTGTTCGTGGAGCCGCCACGACGGGCAAAGTAGGCTGCGAAATTACCGAAGTTACCTGTGCCCTGTGTAGCCACATTCTGAGCCGTCTGGCCATTGGCTCTGATTCTAGATAGCGGAGCCGATATGTCGGACTCACCAGTTGCCACAATAGCAATAGGCGAAGCAAACCCAGACGTAAGGCTAGCATCGGCCGTCGTGGTTCCGCGTGACCGCCATACAACATTAGGGCCGGCGGTTAGCGGGCAAACCCATCCAAAGACACCGGCATTGCTAACGGTCGAATTGGAGAACTCATAGATGACGGCCTGTGAGTTGTCACTTAGCTTGAATACTCCGACCATCGAAGTGAGTTCATTGGATGCCGTCAAATTCATTACCGTTGTCTGCATCCAATCATCGACGCCATCACAACGGAGATAGTGCGGGAATCCAACGGTATCATAGCTTAGTGCGCCGCTACTTACTTGATAGCCCGTAGTGAGGTTTCCGGCAGGCCCTGCGAGGGTAGAAGTATATCCCCATTCAAACTGTCCTTTCTCAACAAACAATGCACTCAATCCAGCACTACCCACATAGGTAACGGATGTGGTATCGACAGCATATACAGCAGTGCCTATGCCACCTGTCTCTGCGGCAAATCCTGCCGAAACGGTACATACATAAGAGCCACCGATATTGGTAATGGAGTGAGATACATTTGCCAACGGCCCTACATTCTCCGGCGTGCCTACCACCGATCCGGAACCCGTAAGATCAAAGATCACCCGATAGAACCTAGCGAGGGTATTATTACCGATAAGAACAGCGGCCCTAGTTCTGCCATTCGGGAATATCTGGAAAGACGCAGTAGCCCCGAACAATGCAGTTTGGTTAGGAACGGCCGCGATAACAGCAGCACGACTAAAGGAATGTGTGCTATTGGCAGAGGACTCAATTAGCTCCTGTCCACCTAGATTGGTAGTGCATCCGGTCTTTGTCCAATAAGACTGGTTGAAATCCTCGCTATATGTGAGATGATTTTTGCGTGCGCTAAGAGTCGGCCGGGACGCAGCCGTAGCTTGCGTGGCAACAACACCCCGGCCCGACTTATCGGCCCATCGACCTACCGGCTGTTCGACGGCCGTAACAGGCGTAGAGCCTGCCGAATTCTGCCACATGGTTGACATATCAGAAGCATCGAACCAACAGCCTAGCTCACCCGCACCGAATAGCACAGCGGCCGGATCAAAGGCGGCAGGCGTAACTTGGGCCGTAGTGTCAAACAATGCAGAGTCAAGTACAACACTGTCCGAAACCCTACGAACCTCTACCGTCCAATCAGCCGCCAAGAGGCCCGGTGTATCACTGGAATTCGTTAGTGTCCATGACACCGGAGGGGCCAGCCATGTATTGAAGGCAGAGCCAGTAACGTTTCCAGTGTCACCAGTAAGGCCAGATGCTTGGAACTGGAAGTCAGTTGCTAGGCCAGCCAATAGCCATGTGTATTGGGATACATTCAACCCGCCATTAATCTGAACCTTTACATCCCCATCCGTAGCAATCTCGATCTTAGAGGTCGCATTGCCCGGACTAACGGCCGTCGAATGCGCTTCCGTGAAAAACAATTCAGCATCCGAAACCGCCTGAATAATAGCCGTAGCTTGGAACGTAGTAGTATCCAATACTACTTGATCCGATACCCTACGAATCTCCACCGTCCAGCTAGTGTTCTTAGTGCTAGCAATATCATCAGGATTAGTAAGCGTCCATGTTACGGGTGCAATAGGCAACCATACGTTGAAAGCATCCCCCGACATAT
>Ga0137326_1000509_pt1 | contig 13502 bp, 11 predicted proteins | sample EasRivERMZT500_2_FD_102292 | JGI IMG/M metagenome (GOLD analysis project Ga0137326, IMG submission 102292) | Soil microbial communities from meander-bound floodplain in the East River, Colorado, USA - East River MetaG ERMZT500_2 | ecosystem: Environmental > Terrestrial > Soil > Floodplain ... | reverse complement strand
TCGTGTCCCGATCGCCATTTAGCACGACCGACGCGGGAAGGTTGAACACGCGAATCGCAATCGAGTCGCGCAACGTGTCACCCGGGGCCACGCCGTACTTCGCCTGGACCATCGCGAGTCCGGTGTCGCGGGCGACGACAAGACCGGTCGCGGTGACGCTGCCGATGAACGGGGCGTCGCTCGCCCATTGCACCGCGCTGGGGGGGAGCGTATCGCCGCGCGCATTCAGGACCACGATCGGAACCGGCAGGGAATCCCAAAGACTCGTCAACGTATCGGCGCTGCTGCTGATGTTCAGGAACGCGGGTGCGTTGGTGACGGTCACGAAGCTCGTATCTGCGATGCCGCCGGAGGTCGCGATGATGCGGGCGGTGCCCTTGCGGACCGCGACCGCGAGCGGTCGTGGAACGGAGTCCACGCGGACAATCGTCGAGTCGGTCGCGCGCCACGAGATGGTCGGGCTCTGGATCAAGTTCCCCCGGCTGTTGCGGACATTGACCGACAACAGCAGGGTGTCCTTCACGCTGGCGAGCGTGGCGATCGACGGCACCAGCTCGATCGAGGCAGGGAGATCACCGACGGGCACCACGACGGTATCCCGCGCGGCATCCATCACGGCGATGATGTGGCCCGTTCCGACGCCGACTCCGGCCACGAGCCCCGTGCGGTCGACGATCGCAATCGCGGGATCGAGGGTCGCCCAGCCAACGCTCTTGTTCGGCACGACCACCAGGAAGCCGAGACTGTCCGTCGCGGTCGCCGTCAGCGCGATCTCATCGCCGAGCGCCGCGATGGCCGGGACCGGGTCGGGGCGGATGGCGACCTGCTTGGCTCGCTGTTCCACGATGACCGTTGCCGTGCCCTGGATGGCCCCGCTTTGCGCCTGAATCCGCGTCGTGCCGTTGTCGATGGCGCGGATACGACCGGCCGACGTGATGGTCGCGATCGTCGGCGCTTCGCTGAACCAGTTGATCGCCATCCCCCCGAGGGGATGGCCGCGCGCATCGAGGCCGATGGCGGTTGCGTTCGATTCGGCGGTCAGCGCGCTCAGCTCCACGATGCTCGGCGTGATCTGCACAGAGGCGAGGCGCTGGGCAATCACGACACTCGCCGTGCCGGTGTCATTGTCGACGACCGCGTGCACCACCACCTGACCGTTGCCGCGTGCCACCAGTCGTCCGGGGGCGACGAACTGCGCGAGCGTGGTATCGGACGAGCGCCAGCTCGGATTGACCCCCGCGATCACGCCGCCAAGCGCGTCGTACGCCGGCGCCGCAAGAACGAGCGTATCGTCGATGCTCCTCAGGGTGTCTCCCGACGGCGACACCGCGACCGAGCCGACGACCACGTCGAGCGCCACCGTCAACGTGGGTGCCGGGGAGCTCAGCGGGCTCTGAAGGGTGACGATGAGAGCCGTGCGTCCACGACGGCGGGCGATCAGCGAGTCGCGACCCGCCGTGCTCGAGACCACGCTGGAATCGGCAATCACATACCGGAAGCGCGCGTCGGTCACGGTTTTTCCGGCGACGTCGGCACTCAGCGTGAAGGGAAAGGTGTCGCCGACGACCACGACGGTGTCGCCGGTAAAGCGGAGGATAATGGAAGCGGATTCGGGGCCCGTCAGTGCGTCGGATAGGACGCACGCGAACGCCGCCCCGGAAAGGAGCACTGCGCAGGCTGCAACTCGCCACCGAGCGATGGTCCCGCCGTGATGCATGCCAGCCCCGAGAAAAGACGTGGGTGGCATCCACGTCGCGGTGGGCGCATCCGCGGCGAAGGGCGCCGATAACTACTCGTGATGATGTGTGAAGCGTACGAAGTGTAATAGTGGGTGGCCGCCCCACTCGTGACGACGGTCACACGGTCAGGCGTCCGGTGTGAGCGTGACCTTGAAGCCTCTCGCCTTGAGGCTCGCGACGAGGCCCGTTTTCTCCACGGACTTCATGTAGGCCTCATCGGGCTCGATCAGCTTCTTCTCGACCAGCTCGAGCAAGGCATCGTTCAGCGTGTTCATGCCCAGCTTCTTGCTGGTCTGAATGATCGACGGAATTTGAAATGTCTTGCCTTCCCGGATGAGGTTCGAAATCGCCGGGGTGGTGAGCAGGATTTCGCGCGCCGCGACGCGCCCGCCACCGATCTTTTTGCACAGGGTCTGCGAGATCACGCCCTTGAGCGATTCCGACAGCATCACGCGCACCTGGGCCTGCCGGTCGGCGGGGAACTGGTCGATGATGCGGTCCACGGTTGACGCGGCCGTGGTTGTGTGAAGGGTGCCAAACACAAGGTGCCCCGTCTCGGCGGTCTCGATCGCGATCGCGATGGTCTCGAGGTCGCGCATCTCGCCGACCAGTACGATGTCCGGATCTTCGCGCAACGCCGCGCGCAGTGCCGTCTTGAAGCTCTCAGTGTGGACGTGCACCTGCCGCTGGGTGATGAGGCATTTCTTGTTCTCGTGCACGAACTCGATCGGATCCTCGATCGTGATGATATGATCGGACCGAGTGCGATTGACGAGGTCGATCAGCGCGCACAGCGTCGTCGACTTCCCTGATCCAGTGGGTCCCGTGATCAGGACCAGTCCCTTGGTGAGATAGCAGAGCCGCTGCACCTCGTCGGAGAGTCCCATCTCCCCGACGGTGACGACCTTGGCCGGAATCACGCGGAACACGGCGACGGGGCCCTTGCGGTCGCGCGCCGCATTCACGCGGAAGCGGGCCAATCCCGTTATCTCGTAGGCGAAGTCGGTGTCTCCCGTTTCCTTCCATTCGCCGCGGTTGCGCTCCGGCATGATCGAGAGGATGAGCAGCTCCAGGTCGTTCACGCTCAGCGGCGTCTCGCCGGTCTGACGTCTGATCTCGCCGTGTGTCCGGAGCATCGCGGGCTCACCGACGCGCAGGTGCAGGTCTGAGCTCTTGGACTCGACCAGCGTGCGGAGGAGTTTGCCGAGCCGCTGCTCGGCCGCCTTGTACTGCGACGCCGCGAACTCACTCGGCAGGGCGGCGGGCGCCGACGGCGATGCGGCCGCTTCGGCCGGCGACTCGACCATGGGCGCGGCCGCGATCACGGACGCGCGCGGTCGTGCCGCCGGTTTCGGCCCCGGTGGAGCGAGTGCGGGCTGCTTCGCGGTGGTTTTGGCGGGGGGGGGGGCCGTCGCCTCAACCGGTTCCGGCTGCTCCTGTGAGGTCCGCCGAATCGCTGAAATCACGGCCGTGAGCCGGCCGGCTTCAGGCACGATCCGCACGCGCACCAGTCCCTTGCCCGCGGCATAGTCGAACTCGGTCTCGGACTGGTGGTCGATCTTGTTCGCGGCTTCGGGCGGGGCAACCTCCACCATCAACGCATAGATGTGCTGATCAGTGAGCGGCTGCTTTGAGACCTTGCGTGGTTTGCCGTCTTTCATGAGCGTGACCGGCTCATCGGGCAGCAAGTACAACTGGTCGGCCTGCTCGCGCAGCATCACGTCCAAGAACGGGTCGAGCCGAGACGGCATGAATCAGTCCTCAGGTCGCGCGTACAGCACGTGCGCGCGGTTCACAATGTGCAGCTGCTCGTCGGTGGCGAGCGTGAAGAACGACTCGGCTGCATTGAGGTAATCCAGAATCCGCGAATGGTACTCCGGCAGCTCGAGGGTGGCCCAGCCACTCAGCTCGGAGCCGTCCGCCAGCGTGATGACGAGGCTGGCTCGCTTGGCCGCCGACAGGCGCGCGGCATCGGCCGGAAGCGGGGGAACCGTGAGCGTGACGGTGCGCGCCTTGGCGACCAGCAGCACCGCCGCGTTGGCCGCGCGCGGCCGGAACGGAAAGAACCCGCCTTCCCGGTTGAGCATGTCGAGCGGCGTCTCGGGCCCGGCGTGCTGCGGCACGCGCTCCATCACGTAGATCTCGCCGTCGAACGGCTGCCCGGCAGTCAGGCGCAGCGTCGCCTGAATCGCGACGCGAGGGATCGAGAAACCCGACACGCTAGCTTCGACTCCGGCACTGCGCGGAGACGGGCACGCGGTTTTCGCAGGCGATCGTCTCGTTCATCCCACTCACGATGGGCCCGCACGCGGTGCGGTGCGCCGTTTCGGTGGCCTCGGCGGTCGTGCGTCCCGCCGCGGTCGCGCAGTTGGAGCGGCCCTGGAATTCCATGCAGACGGTGCACTCCTCCCGCGCGCTGGCGGTCGACATATAGAAGAAGAGCGCGATGATGAGTGCCAGAACCGCCAGCGTGATCACCGTCGACCGCTTCATACGCCTCTCGGTGTGGGAGCAACAAGGTGGTGAAGGGCCCGAATTCGCGCCAGAGGCGTGCGTCACGTAACGTGTAGGGAATGACTGGCATTCTGCAGATCATCATGGTGGGATTCGCCGTGCTCGCTGTCGTCCTGCTCATCCCGGGCGTGTCGGCGTGGCGCAGACGCCACCGCGTCAGCTCGGCGATCGCGTTTTTGACGGCTGCTTTGTGTGGGTCGTTGGCAACCCTGAGCGGCGCGGTCACGGTGGGCATCCGCGGCTACCGCGCATTTACGCAGGAGGTGGTGGCGGCGACGATCACGGCCGAGCCACTGGGGCGGCAGCGGTTCCGGGCGACGGTGATGCTGCCCGACAGCAGCCTGCACATGTACGATCTCGCGGGCGACGAGATCTACGTCGATGCGCACATCCTCAAATGGCGTCCGCTCGCCAATCTCCTCGGCTTGCATACCGCATACGAGCTCGATCGCATCGCGGGTCGTTACCAGAGGGTCTCCGACGAGCAGACACGCGAGCGGACCGTGTATTCGCTCGCACAGGACAAGCCCTTCAACACCTTCGATCTCGCCCGTCGTTACTGGGTGCTGCGGCCGTTCGTCGACGCGCAGTACGGCTCGGCGACGTTCATCAACGCAACGGCTGCCAGTCGGCCGGAGGATGCGAGGAGCGTGACGTATGAGGTTCGGGTCTCCACTACGGGGCTCCTGGTCCGGGCGGCCCCGCCAAGGTAAAGTTCTCGCCGTGGCGGACAAGAAACCAAAACCGAATTACTCCAACGCCTGGCGCGAAGCGCGCCGGCTGATCTGGCACCATCGCCGGCGGCTGGCGCTCGGGCTGGGGCTCATGCTGGTCAACCGGCTGGCGGGGCTCGTATTACCGGCTTCGTCGAAGTACCTGATCGACCACGTCATCGGCGACCGCCAGGTAGAGCTGCTCGGCACGATCGCCCTCGCTGCCGGTGCGGCCACGCTGATTCAGGCGATCACATCATTCGGCCTGTCGCAAATCCTTGGCGTCGCCGCCCAGCGCGCCATCACCGAAATGCGCAAGTCGGTGCAAGCGTTCGTGCTGCGACTCCCCATCGGGTACTTCGATTCCACCAAGACCGGCATTTTGATCTCACGCATCATGACGGACGCCGAGGGCATCCGAAACCTCGTCGGGACGGGGCTGGTCCAGCTCGTGGGTGGGCTCGTCACGGCCAGCATCGCGTTGGGGGTGCTGTTCTGGCTCAACTGGCAGCTCACCGCGATCTCGATCCTGATTCTCGGGCTGTTCGGTGGCGGGATGGCGTTTGCGTTTGCCAAACTCCGCCCGCTGTTTCGCGAACGGGGCAAGCTCAACGCGGACGTCACGGGGCGTCTGGGTGAAACGCTGGGCGGTATCCGCATCGTGAAGGCCTATCGGTCTGAACGGAGTGAGCGCCTCGTGTTTGCGCGCGGGGCTCACAGTCTGTTTCGCAACGTGGCGACGACGATGACCGGCGTCTCCGGCCTCGGTGCGTTCGCCGGGCTCGTGATCGGAGCCATCGGCGTGCTGATGATCCTGATTGGGGGACGGGCGATCCTGGCCGGATCGATGACGCTGGGCGATTTCGTGATGTACATCTTTTTCGTCGGCCTCGTCGCCGCGCCACTGATCGGCATCGCGTCGATCGGGACGCAGATCACCGAGGCCTTTGCGGGCCTCGACCGCATTCACGAGCTCCGCCGCATGACGACCGAGGACGCCGACGACGCGCAGAAGGCGCCGCTGCCCTCGGTGCGCGGCGATGTCGCGTTCGAGCACGTGACGTTTGCGTACAAGCCGGGTGTGCCCGTGCTGAAGGATGTGTCGTTCCATGCGCGCGCGGGCTCGACGACCGCGCTGGTGGGATCGTCCGGGTCGGGCAAGAGCACGCTGATCGGTCTGGTGCTCGCGTTCAACCGGCCCGAGCGGGGCAGGGTGCTGGTCGATGGACGCGATCTCGCCTCGGTGCCGCTCGCCGACTACCGCACCCAGCTGGGCGTCGTGCTGCAGGACAATTTTCTGTTCGATGGGACCGTGGCCGAGAACATCGCGTTCGCGCGCCCGCACGCGACGCGCGAGGAGATCGTCGCGGTCGCGCGCATCGCGCATGCCGATGAGTTCATCGAGCAGTTCGACGAGAAGTACGACACCGTTGTGGGTGAACGAGGCGTCAAGCTGTCGGGCGGGCAGCGCCAGCGCATCTCGATTGCCCGCGCGATTCTGGCCGATCCGCGCATTCTCGTGCTCGATGAAGCGACGTCGAGTCTCGATTCGGAGAGTGAAGCCAAGATCCAGGATGGGCTGCGGGCGCTGCGGCGCGGGCGGACGACGTTCGTCATCGCGCACCGGCTCTCCACGATCCGGAGCGCGGATCAGATTCTGGTGCTCGAGGGCGGGCAGATCGTGGAGCGCGGCACCCACCACGAGCTGCTGGCCGCGAATGGGCGGTATCGGCAGCTCTACGACAAGCAGTACCACTTCGAGAGAGACAGATTCATCAATCCCGGGGAGGATTTCACTCCTGAGCCTGAGCAGGTAACCGTGCCTCCGGTCGCGCCGCCGGGACGGCTCTAACTAGTTAAGACGCCAAGACGCCAAGTTCCAAGTGGTCGCAAGCTGCAAGTGAAAGACGCCAGGAAAGGCAACCGCCCTTCCTGGCGTGTTCGTTCTGGCGACTTGAGGCCACTTGGAACTTGGCGTCTTGGCGTCTTGCCAGTTGGCGTCCTTAGCTAGTTAACAGTTACCTGCCCCCCCGTCATCGCGAATAACGGCAGATTCGGCTGCGCCGTGCACTGTACCGCGAGGCCGATGAAGGTGAAGCTGATCGCGTCGGGCGCGTCATTGGCCGACTTGCCGAGGTCCGCGACCCGTGTGAGCGCGGGCAACCCGCTCAGATCGACGCCGCCCTGCCCGGTGCTTCCTGAACGAATGATGCCGCCGATCCACGCTTGATTGCCCTGGACCACGAGGCAGTTCACATCGACGAGGAGGCCGCCCTCGCCCTGCCCGAACTGATCCGACCACTCACCTGAAATCGAGCCGTCGCCCTTCTGGAGCGCGATCAATGAGAAGTTGGCGTCGGTGTTGAGCGTGACATCCTGGTCACTGCCGCCCACAGACACACGATGCAGCACGCCGTTGCCGCTGTTCACGCTGGCGTTGATCCCACCGAGCGCGAGTCGGTTATCGGCGGCAGAGGTCGGGACGTTGGTGTCGGTACAGGCGAGGGCGACAGCGAGAGCGGGAATCAACCAGGCGGTCTTCATGACGGTCTCCTGTGGAGGGGATAGAAAGTGGACGCTCTAGCTTTCCCCCACGCATCGGAGCCGACAACCACTGCTCGGCGGTCTGTACGCGTTCTTGACGCGCCAATCACAAGACGCGCACGCAGCGTGCACGGAACGTAGACGATCGTCGCAGTGTGAAGCGCTACAAGAAAAGTCCAGACGCCAAGACGCCAAGTTGCAAGTGGCTCCAAGTTCCAAGAGACAGATGCAAGGAAAGGCTATCGGTCGCGTGAATCTGGTTCCCAGCAACGCTGCGGTTCGACCCATCTTCCCGCATGGGTCACTACAAGAAGCTGAAGGCTTGGCAACACGCACGGGCTCTGGTACTCATCTCGAAGCCGCTTATCGATCGCCTCCCCTCGACTGAACGGAGCAATCTCGCCGATCAGTGGCGACGCGCTGCTTCTAGCGTGGTCTTGAACATTGCAGAGGGTGCCAGCCGCCGAGGCCCCAGAGAGTTCCGGAAGTACCTCGATACCGCCCGAGCATCACTGGATGAGATCGAAGCGATCATTGATTTGTCGATAGGGCTCAACTACCTGCGTCGAGAGGAGGTAGCCAAGGTGAGTTCGGTTCGAGACGAGTGTGCTCGGACGGTCTTTGGCCTCATACGGAAGGTTGGTGTTCCTATTAACTCGTAACTTGCACTTGCAACCACTTCGCAACTTGGCGTCTTGGCGTCTTTCTGAGCCACTTCGCCGTCTGCGCAACTTCGCAACGCCGTGTTGGCGTCCGGTAGCCGAGCCTCACTCCCAACTGTACGAGTAGCCCACCGACACCACCTGGAAGTCGCCCCCAAATCGCGTGTAGGCCCCGAAACTCACCGCGGCCCTCAGGGCGTGGCCATGCCCGAGGAACCACGCGCCGGTCCCGCCGAGGCGCGCATTGTTCTGGAAGTTGGTTTGTTCTGCGCCATCCAGCTTGGTGGTTCCCCCGCGGACCATGGCGGCGTCGAACGCCAGCCAGCCGCGCCGGCCCAGGAGACGGATCACGTGGCCCTGCAGGACAGCGAGCGGCTCCTGCGTCACGGTGCTCGTGTCCAGATACGCGGTGTTGTGGCCGAACAGCCAGACGCCGGCGTACGCTTCGACGGCCCATCCTCCGCCCAGCGGTTGCACGAGGCCGAGTTCTGGCTTTACCGCCCAGCGGTTCGCGCCGACGTTGACCAGCCGGTCGTTGTCGTAGTTGCCGAGCGGCAGCGAGAGGGTGAGCGACGCCCCGACAATGGTCCCAAAGCGCACGCCAGCCAGTTGTGCGCGGCGGCGGGCCGGACCGCCCATGAGATTGACGGCAAAGCGGAGCTGCGGGTCCGCGAGGCCCCGCAGGTCGCGACTCGCCTCCTGACCCGAGACGAGGCCGCGCGCGTTTCCGGACACGATCGGCGCGACCGCCTGCACCTGCGCCGATCGCCCCGCCAGCCCGAACGTCCGCACAAGCGCTACCACGCCGTTGTGCATCGTCACATGAACGTCCGTCACGACCGTGGTGCCGTCGAAAACCACGCTGCCGGTCGAGTACCCGTACGACAGGGCGATGGCGTTGGCGCCCGTGGGCTGCGGCAGGTAAAGCCGCGGCTCGAGGCTCTGCGCTCGGGCCAGTGACGGCGCGAACGCGATGAGTAGAAGTCCGACCCCTCGAGTGTTCATCGCCACTGGCTACTTCGCGCTTCGGCTCCACGTCGCGGTGTGGAATTGCTCCGACCTCGGCGCCAGTTTCCCCCTTCCCGCAGCATACTCCTTCCAGGTCACGGGCGCGTAGTCGTTCGGAACCTGGCGCATCGTGATGCAGCCCTGCACCGGGCACACTGCCGCGCACAGGTTGCACCCGACGCACGCTTCCTCGATGATCTCGACGACCGGGCCCCCCCCGCCGTTGTCGCGCGGCAGCCGCCGGATCGCCTGATGCGCGCCGTCCTCGCAGGCCGTCCAGCACAGCTCGCACTTGATGCACGTGTCCTGATCGATGTGCGCGAGCAAATGATAGTTGAGGTCCAGCTGCTCCCATTTGGTGACCCGTGGCAGCGCTTTGCCGCGGATTTCGTCGAGGGAGCGGAAGCCTCGTTCATCCATCCAGTTCGACAACCCGTCGATCAGATCTTCGACGATCCGGAAGCCATAATGCATGACCGCCGTGCAGACCTGGAGCGTGCCGGCGCCGAGCGTGATGAACTCCGCCGCGTCGTGCCAGCTCGCGATGCCTCCGATTCCGCTGATCGGAATCTTGACGCTCGGATCGGCGGCCACCGCGGAGACGAGGTGCAGTGCGATCGGCTTGACCGCCGGCCCGCAATAGCCGCCATGGCTCGACTTGCCTGCGACCGAGGGTTGTGGCTCGAAGGTCGCGAGGTCGACGCCGACGATCGAGTTGATCGTGTTGATCAATGAGAGCGCGTCCGCGCCCCCTTTCACCGCCGCCCGCGCGATGTAGGTGATATCGGTGACGTTGGGGGTGAGCTTCACGATCACCGGAATGGTTGCGACTTCCTTGACCCACTCGACGATCTGGCAGGTATAGTCCGGTACCTGACCCACCGCGCTTCCCATGCCGCGCTCGCTCATGCCGTGCGGACACCCGAAGTTCAGCTCGATCCCGTCGGCGCCCGTATCCTCCGTCTGCTTCACGATCGCGTGCCACGACTCGCGCTTCGACTCGACCATGAGCGACGCGATGATGGCGTGCTTCGGATAATTCCGCTTGACCTCGGCAATTTCCTTGAGGTTGTCGGCGATCGGCCGGTCACTGATCAGCTCGATATTGTTGAATCCCATCATCCGGTTCTGGCCGAGGTCCACCGAACCGTAGCGCGAGAAGACGTTGATGATCGGCTCACCGATCGTCTTCCAGACCGCCCCCCCCCAACCCTGGTCGAACGCTTTGGCGACTTGCCCGTAGGTATTCGTAGGCGGGCCGGATGCCAGCCAGAAGGGATTCGGGCTTTGGATACCAGCGAAATCAGTTCGCAAATCAGCCATACCGCCTCCTACCGCCCGTTACCGCCCGTTACCGCCCGTTACCGCTCGTTACCGCCCATTACCGCACGACACCGCCCAGGAACTCATGAATGCGCTTCGCCGCGGTCACGCCTTCTGCCGCTGCATTGACGATCTCGGCGCCGCCGTTCGCGCAGTCACCGCCCGTGAATACACGCGGGTCCGACGGCACCTTCAGCTCGGTACGCGCACCCTGTCCGATGGCCAGGATGATCATGTCGCAGGGGATCGTCTCTCCGCCGGCCAGTTCCAGCCCAGCGACGGCGCCGTTTCCGACAATTCGCTGCGGTGCGGCGTTGAACCGGAAGACGCAGCCATCCTTCTTGGCCAGCTCGTACTCATAGTGATACGCCGACATGTCGGCCTCACCGCGCCGGCACGTCGTCGTGATCGGCGCGGGTGCGTTTTGAGGTGCTCGATGAACGTGAGCGCGTCGATGACGCCGGGCAGCTCCTCGCCTGGAATCCCGAGCTTTTTCGTGCTGCCGAGCCCGACGCCGACGAACACCGCGTCGAATTCCCCGAGCAGCGTATTGATCGATGTCACGGTGACGCCGGTCTTCAGCTCGATCCCCAAATCCACAATGTCCTGTACCTCCGCGAGTGCGACGTCGGCCTTGAGCTTGTATTCCGCGATGCCGTAGGTATTGAGGCCCCCCGGCTGCGGCTTCGCCTCGAACACCGTCACGGCATGACCGGCGCAGCGCAGGTCGCGCGCGCACGCGAGACCGGCGGGTCCCGCACCGACGATCGCGACGCGCTTGCCCGTGGGCTTCCCGGGCGCGAACAGCTTCAGCTTCTTCTCCAGCACATAGTCGGTCGCGTGGCGCTGCAGCAGCGCGATCTTGATCGGCTGCTCGTCGCGCTCGTTCAGGACACACGCGCCCTCGCACAGTACTTCGACGGGACAAGCGCGCGCACACGAGTGACCGAACGGATTGGCCGACAGAATCACGCGCGCCGAGCCGCGGAGATTGCCGCTGGCGATTTTCTTGATGAACGCAGGGACGTCGATGTGGGTGGGGCAGGCGATCGTGCATGGAGCATCGTGGCAGAACAGACACTTGTTCGCCTCGAGCAGTGCCGCGTCGTTCGTGAGCGGCGGCGCGATGTCGGCGAAGTTCGCCGCCAGTTGCTCGTCGGTCAGCACCGTACTGCTCCCTGCTCCGTGCTCCCTGCTCCCAGTCGCATCCCGACCACATAGACAGCCGCCGAGAGCAAGAAGCCCACAAACCACGCCCAATTGTAGATCGTGCCGAAGACGCCGGTCTCGGGGACGCCGCGGAGCGCGGCAAGGAACCCGGGCAGGCTGGGCGCCACGCCGATTGCCAGCGCGCCGATGGCGGTCCTGTTGAATCCGCGCGAGTACTCATAGGCGCCATGGCGTTTGTAGAGATCGTTCACGATCAGCGTGCCCGAGCGCACGAGGAAATAGTCGGCGATCATGATCCCCGCGACGGGACCGAGCAGCGCCCCGTATCCGATCAGCCAGGTGAAGATGTACGTCGCCGCGTCGTTGTAGAGGCGCCAGGGCATCATCAGAATGCCGATCACGGCCGTGATCATCGCGCCCTGCTTGAACGTGATCTTGTGCGGCGCGAGGTTCGAGAACCCGTTCGCCGGCGCGACGATGTTGGCGGCGATGTTCGTCGTGAGCGTGGCGACGATGAGCCCCGCCATCGACAGCATGATCATCAGCGGTCCGCCGATGCGTGCCAGCAGCGCCACGGGATCCGCGATCCGCGTGCCGAAGATCACCACCGTAGCGTTGGTCACGGCCGCACCGATGAACGCGAACAGCGCCATCGTGGCGGGGAGGCCGACCGCCTGGCCGACGAGCTGATCGCGCTGCGACCGCGCATAGCGCGAGAAATCGGGGATGGAGAGTGCCATCGTGCCCCAAAACGCGACCGCGGAGGTGAGACCTGCTCCCCATACACTGCCGACGGCCGGGCGGCCGGACGGCCCGGCCGGATTCTCCAGCATTAGGCCGATCCCTCCAGCGCGGACCCAGGCCCAAATGAAGAGCGCGGCGCCGACCGCGAGGAGAAACGGTGAGCCCCACGTTTCCAGGAACTTGATCGACTCCATGCCCCGCAGCACGATCCACACATTCATCGCCCAGAACAGCATGAAGCAGAGAAACTCGCCCGTGTTGAGCCCGACGAACGCGGGAAGCAGTTGTGGAAGCGTCGCGATGCCTGGCCACATGACCTCGATCAGCTTGTAGATCGCCCAGCCGCCTATCCAGGCTTGAATGCCGAACCAGCCGCAGGCCACGAGTCCGCGCAGCAGGGCCGGGATGTTGGCGCCCAGGACGCCGAACGACGCGCGGGCGAGCACGGGGAAGGGAATGCCGTACCGCGTCCCCGCGTGCGAGTTGAGCGCGATCGGGACCAGGACGACGACGTTACCGAGGATCACCGCGCCCACGGCCGCCTGCCACGTCCAACCCGAGGCCATCAGGCCCGACGCGAGCGTATACGTCGGGATGCAGATCGCCATTCCGATCCACAGCGAGGCGATGTGCCACCAGGTCCAGGTGCGCTGCTCCGGCGCGACGGGCAGCAGGTCTTCATTCGCCAGCGACGTCCGTGCCGGCAGCGTCATCGAACCTCGGAGAGGGCGCGCTCCAGCCGTTTGCACCCGTCATCGATCTCGGTTTTGCTGATCAACATCGACGGCGCAATGCGGAGCACGTTGCCGTAGAGGCCGCCTTTGCCGATCAACAGCCCCTGCTGCTTCGCGGCCTCGAGTAGCGCTGCGGTTTTTTTCGGTGACGGCTCTTTGGTTTTGCGGTCCTCCACTAGCTCCATGCCCTGCATCAGCCCCATCCCCCGCACGTCACCGATGAATTCAAAGCGTTTCTTGAACTCCTCGAGCGCATCGCGCAGCTGCTTGCCGCGCTCGGCGGAGCGTTTGGGCGTGTTCTCCCGCTGCATGACATCCATCGTGACGTCGACGGCCGCCATCGAGATCGGG
>Ga0137326_1000504_pt1 | contig 13540 bp, 9 predicted proteins | sample EasRivERMZT500_2_FD_102292 | JGI IMG/M metagenome (GOLD analysis project Ga0137326, IMG submission 102292) | Soil microbial communities from meander-bound floodplain in the East River, Colorado, USA - East River MetaG ERMZT500_2 | ecosystem: Environmental > Terrestrial > Soil > Floodplain ... | reverse complement strand
GTTGATCCTGGCCGTGTTCCTGTTCGGCCTCGGCATCGGCAGCAGCCTCGGCGCGGCGATCGCGCGCGGCGTGCGCAACCCGCGCGTGGCGCTCGGCTGGAGCCAGATGGCGATCTGCGGCGCGCTCGCGTGGGCGGCCTACATGCTGACGGCCTCGCTGCCGTTCTGGCCGATCAACCCCGCCATCACGGCCGCGCTGCCGGAGTCGTCCGGCATGTGGTTCAACTACCAGCTCGACATGGCGCGCTGCCTCTGGGTGGTGCTGCCGGGCGCGATCCTGTGGGGCGCGAGCTTCCCGCTGGCGCTCGCCTCCGTCGCTGCTCCGGGTCAGGATCCCGGCCGGCTCGTGGGCGGCGTGTACGCCGCGAACACCGTCGGCGCGATTCTGGGGTCGGTGGTCACGGGTCTCATCCTCGTGCAGAACGTCGGCACGCCAAAGACCCAGATGGTGCTGATCGTCCTCTCGGCGATCTCCGGCCTCATGCTCCTCGCGCCGGTGGCGGCGGGGGAGTCGGGCAAGGGCAGGATGCAGTGGGCCGTGACGATCCTCCTGATTCTCGCCACGGGCGCCGCGGGTCTGCTCGCTAGGGGCATCCCGGAGGTGCCGGGCCTGCTCATCGCGTACGGCCGCTACTCCGCGACGTGGCTCAACCAGAGCAACATCATCTACACGGGTGAGGGCCTGAACGCCTTCGTGGCGGTGTCGGAGCTCACCAGCGGCGTGCGCAATTACCACAACGCCGGCAAGGTGCAGGCGTCGAGCGAGCCGCAGGACATGCGCCTGCAGCGGATGCTCGGCCACATCACGCATCTCATCCCGAAGAAGCCGACGAAGACGCTCGTGATCGGGTGCGGCGCGGGCGTCACGGCCGGCGCGGTCAGCATCGGCCCGACCGTCGAGAGCGTGACGATCGCGGAAATCGAGCCGCTCGTGCCGGAGTCGGTCGCCAAGTACTTCGGCCAGCACAACTACAACGTCGTCACGAACACCAAGAAGGTCAAGATTCACATCGACGACGCGCGGCACTTCCTGCTGACGACGAACGAGAAGTTCGACGCGATCACGTCGGACCCGCTCGACCCGTGGGTGAAGGGCGCGGCCACGCTCTACAGCCGCGAGTTCTTCCAGCTCGTCAAGGAGCACCTCAATCCGGGCGGCGTGGTCACGTTGTTCGTGCAGCTCTACGAGAGCAACCCGCAGGCCGTGAAGAGCGAGGTCGGCACATTCTTCGAGGCGTTCCCCAACGCGGTCGTCTGGGGCAACACCAACAACGGCCAGGGCTACGACCTCGTCGTGATGGGCCAGGTCGAGCCGACGGTGATCAACCTCGACGAGATGGAAGCGAAGCTCTCGAGCCCGCAGTACGCCGAGGTCTCGCAGTCGCTGCGGGAGATCGGGTTCAACTCGGCCGTCGAGCTGTTCTCGACGTATGCCGGCCAGAAGGCCGACCTGGCGCCGTGGCTCGCCGACGCCGTCATCAACACCGATCGCAATCTGCGGCTCCAGTACTTCGCCGGCCTCGGGTTGAACCTCTACCGGAGCGGGCCGATCTACAGCGACATGATTGCCAGTACCCGATTCCCGGAGACCCTCTTCACCGGGTCGGACGCGCTGATGCAGGCCCTCCGGGCCGGCATCGATCGCGCCCGCGGACGGTAGCCAAGACCTCACCACGAAGCTCACAAAGGGCTACGAGCCTGGCGACACCGGCGGGCGGAGCCCGCCGGGCGGCCAAAGGCCGCCTTGCGAGAGGACGTGAGCCGTCGGACGGATGAGCCAGTGTCCTTGCGCCGGGCTCATCCGGCCGCCGGCTCACGTCCTCTCGCGTGTCGCCAGGCTCTCATTGTCCCGAAGTTGCTTCCTTCGAGACCTTCGTGGCCTTCGTGGTGAAAGCTCGTTGAGGCCGTGGTACGATTCGCCACCAAACCTATGCGCACCCATCGCCTGTTCGCTGCCGGACTGGTCTTTGTCCTGGCCCTGGGGCTGTTCGCGCAGCCGCCCGCGGCCGCTCTCGTCGCCCGGGCCGCCGACACGCTGCCGTCGCGGCTCTCCGACGCCGACTGGTGGAAGCTGATCGAGGAGCTCTCCGAGCCCGGCGGTTTCTTCCGATCCGACAACCTGCTGTCGAACGAGCTCTGGTTCCAGTGGATCATTCCGGACCTCCTGCAGCGCGCGCCGCAGGGCAGCGTCTACATGGGCGTGGGGCCGGAGCAGAACTTCACCTACATCGCGGCGCTCAAGCCGAAGATGGTGTTCATCACGGACGTCCGTCGCGGCAACCTGCACACGCACCTGATGTACAAGGCGATCTTCGAGATGTCGGCCGACCGGGCGGACTTCATGTCCAGGCTGTTCACCAAGAAGCGGCCGGAACACCTCACGACCAAGTCCAGCGCGACCGAGCTCATCAACGCGTACTGGGACCAGGCGAAGAACCCGACGCTGCCCGAGGCGGCCTATAAGGAAAACCTGCAGGCCATCAAGGATCACCTCACCAAGAAGCGCGGGCTGCCGCTCGGCAAAGAGGACCTCGACGGCGTCGAGTACGTCTATTACAACTTCTACTGGTATGGCCCGGGCATCACATACAACTCGTCGCAAAGCAACGGGCGCGGCGGCGGCAACATGGCGACCTACGGCGATCTGATGATTGCCACTGACGGCGCCAATAACAGCCGCAGCTTCCTCGCCAGCGAGGAGTTGTACAAGGTCCTCAAGGACCTGCACGAGAAGAACCTGTTCGTGCCGCTGGTCGGCAACTTCGGCGGCAGTAAGGCGCTGCGGGCGGTCGGCAAATATCTCAAAGACAAGGGCGCGACTGTCGCGGCCTTCTACCTCTCGAACGTCGAGCAGTACCTCAGCCAGGACGGCCTCTGGTACACGTTCTGCGCCAACGTCGCCAGCCTGCCGCTCGACGCGCGGAGCACCTTCATCCGCTCGTCGCAGGGCGGCGGGGGAGGCGGCGGCGGGCTCGTCAACTCGCTCGGCTCGATGCAGAACGAGACCAGCAACTGCAAGCTGCCCCTTCAGGCGGTGTCGTTCCGCCACTGAGGGTGCGTCGTGAACGTCCGACGTCCGGCCCACTACGTCCTCGTCGCAGTCCTGGTTGCGCTGGCGCTGACGCCGCCGCCGGGCGTCTACGGCCGTCCCGCCGACCTGCCGGCGCGAATTGACGACGCCGAGTTCTGGCGGCTGATTGAAACCTTCTCGGAGCCGAGCGGGTTCTTCCGGTCGGACAACCTTGTTTCCAACGAAGACGCCTTCCAGGACGTCATCGGCGATCTCGAACGCACGGTGAAGCGGGGCGGCGTCTATCTGGGCGTCGGACCCGACCAGAACTTCACGTATCTCGCCGCGCTCCGGCCCGGCCTGGCCTTCATCACCGACATCCGGCGCGGCAACCTCCAGCTGCACCTGATGTACAAGGCGCTGTTCGAGCTGTCGGTGGATCGGGCCGAGTTTCTGTCACGCCTGTTCGCGCGGCCGCGCCCGATCGGCCTCGGGCCGTCTTCGAGCGCCGAGCAGATGTTCGCCGCCTACACGATGGTGCCGCCGAGCCTCGAGCTGTTCGACGAGACGCGCGCCGCCGTGCTCGGCACGCTGCGTGACGGCCACGGCTTCCCGCTCGACGAGGTGGACGAAGCCGGCATCGTGCGGGTGATGCAGGCGTTCTACTCGGGCGGGCCGGCGCTCTCGTACTCGACGAGCGGCCAGATGCGCGCCCGGTATCCGTCGTACCAGGACCTGCAGATGGCGACGGACGGCCAGGGGCGCAATCGCGCCTACCTGGGATCCGAAGAGGCCTTCCGCGTGGTGAAAGCCCTCTCGGACAACAACCTGATCGTGCCCGTGGTGGGCAACTTCGCGGGGCCGACGGCGCTCCGGGCCATCGGCCGGTTCGTGCGCGCGCGCGGCGCGACCGTCACCGCGTTCTACGTGTCCAACGTGGAGCAGTATCTGTTTCAGGATCGGCTCTGGTCCGAGTTCGCGGGCAACCTCGCGGCGCTGCCGATCGACCCGACGAGCACCCTGATCCGCGCCTGCTTCACCCGCTGCCAGTTCACGGGCGGGTCCCGGTCGGTGACCCTCCTCGACTCGATGTCGTCGCTCATCCGGGACGCCGGCGCGGGCCGGGTCACCACCTACCCGGATGTGCTCACTCGCGGCCGGCCGATCGCGCGCCGGGCCCTGGCGCGGTAAAGTGTCAGACATGCGGAGATTTCGTCTGCTCGCGGCGCCCACGCTGGTGGCGCTGCTCGTGTGGGCGACGGCCTCGCCGGCGGCGCTCGATCAGCGCGGCAAGCCGTCGATCCCGTCGCGGCTCAGCGACGCCGCGTTCTGGCGGCTGTCCGCGGACCTGTCGGAGCCGGCCGGGTACTTCCGTTCCGAGAATCTCGTCTCGAACGAGCACACGTTCCAGTTCGTGGTTCCCGAGCTCACGCAGCGCGTTGCCCCGGGCGGCGTGTACCTGGGTGTCGCGCCCGACCAGAACTTCACCTACATCGCGGCCACCCGGCCGCGCATGGCCTTCATCGTGGACATCCGGCGCGGCAATCTGCTCACGCACCTGATGTACAAGGCGCTGTTCGAGCTCTCGGCCGACCGCGCGGAGTTCATTTCGCGGTTGTTCTCGAAGCGGCGCCCGGCGGGGCTCACCGCCAACTCGACGGCCGTCGAGATCTTCACGGCGTTCGCGCGCGTGCAGATGAGCGACCAGGAATACCAGGCGGAATACGCGCGCAACCTCGCGGCCATCCGCGAACACCTCACGCGCCGGCACGGCTTCACGCTCAGTGCCGAGGATCTCGAGCAGATGCAAGGCATCTACTTCGCGTTTTTCTGGGAAGGGCCGGGGATCCGGTACACGACCGCGCCGTCGGGCATCGGCGGCAGCCGCACGTACGGCATCGGGAGCTCGAACTTCCCGTCGTTCGAAGAGCTGCAGATGCAGACGGACTGGGACGGGCAGCCGCGCGGCTATCTCGCCTCGGAAGAGCTCTTCAAGGTCGTCAAGGCCCTGCAGGAGAAGAACCTCATCGTCCCCGTCGTCGGGAACTTCGCGGGGCCGAAGGCGCTCAAGGCGGTCGGCCAGTATGTGACGGAGCGGGGCGCCACCGTCTCGGCGTTCTACGTGTCGAACGTCGAGCAGTACCTGTTCATGGATCTGCTCTTCGACCGGTTTGCCGCCAACGTCGCCGCGCTGCCGGTGAACGAGCAGAGCGTGTTCATCCGGTCGGTGTCCTCGCGGTACGGCTACAACGGTCCGCGGACGTGGTCCGACGGCCGCGCCACCGCGCTCGATCCCATCGCGTCCTTCATCACCGACTTCAAAGCCGGCCGGCTGCGCAACTACAGCGACGTCAACGCACGATCGCGATAAGGCCCGTGTTGGTTCCGAGGTGCCGGAGTTCCGCGGTGCCGAGGTGCGCGGAACGCGCTGACGCTGGCCAACTGTGTTCCTGGAGGCCGGGTCTTGAGACCCGGCTATGATGTCGCCGTCCATGCGTTATGCGGCTTTCGTGCTCGCATTGCTGGTTGCCGCGCCGCAGGCGCCGACAGGCCTGCCGGCGCGCCTCACCGATCAGGAATTCTGGGCGCTCAGTCAGGAGTCATCCGAGCCCGGCGGCTACTTCCGGTCCGCCGACATCACCAACCTCACGTCCAACGAAGTGGGGATGCAGCACGTCATCCCGGATCTCGTGGCGCGGGTGAAACCGGGTGGCGTCTACCTGGGCGTCGGGCCGGAGCAGAACTACACCTACATGGCGGCGCTCAGGCCGCCTCTCGCGGTGATCTTCGACGTCCGCCGCGGCAATCTGGATCTGCAGCTCATGTACAAGGCGCTCTTCGAGCTGGCCGCGGACCGGGCGGACTTCGTGGCGCTGCTCTTCGCAAAGCCGAGGCCGGCCGGCCTTAGTGCGGCGTCGAGCGTGTCCGACATCTTCAAGGCCTTCGCCAATTCGGACAGCAGCCGGCCGCTGTACGAGAAGACGCTGGCGGCCATCAAGAACCTGCTGGTCAAGACGCGCGGGCTGCCTCTGCCGCCACGGGACGTCGAGGGGATCGAGGCGATCTATCAGACGTTCTTCGCGAGCGGGTACTACGTTCGCGCCTCGCCGTCGTACTGGGACTTGATGGCCGCCACCGACACGGCCGGCGTGATGCGGAGCTATCTCGCGTCCGAGGCCAGCTTCGCGTTCCTGAAGGACCTGCAGGCCCGGAACCTCGTGGTCCCCGTGGTGGGCGATTTTGGCGGCCCGAAGGCGATTCGCGCGATCGGCCGGTACCTCAAGACGCGCGGCGCCACCGTCGGCGCGTTCTATCTCTCCAATGTGGAGCAGTACCTGGTGCAGGACGGCAAGTGGAACGCGTTCTGCGCGAACGTCGCCGCGCTGCCGCTCGACGCCACGAGCACGTTCATCCGATCGTCGGGCGGATTCAACGGCGGCGGCGGCGGCACTGGCGGCAATTTCGTCAGCCGGCTGGGGTCGATGGCGGACGAGACGCGGAGTTGCCGCGCCACTACCGCTTCCCGGTAAACCCCGGACCGGCCGGCACGTCTCCCGGCTCGAAACATTCCGTTCCCGTGCTGATCGTCGTCGTTCGGATGAGGCTGACGTTGTCGAGCCGCAGCCACTGCGCCGTTGGCGCGGTGCCCACGGTTGACGGGTAGAACGAGATCGTCGCGTTCGTCCAGGCTTCCGTCACGTAGGTGCGCATGGCGTAAGTGGACAGCGCCTGGCCCGGCGGGATGATGAACGTGCACGCGTGCAGGTCCGAGAAGTCGTTGTCGTGGAGGAGGACCGTCACGCGCTGCCGGAGCGCGCTGCTGTTGCCGAGCTGGAACGTCGCGCGGATCTTCTGGTCGTTGGACATGACCTGGTTCGTCGGCTGCAGCAGGACCCCGGCCGGGAGGCCCGCGAGCTTGAAGAACTCGAAGACGCCGGCATTCATCTGCCAGCTGATGTTTCCGACCGTGCCCCACGGGGCGACCGGGCCGCTATTGAACCCGCCATCCACGATCAGCTCCGCGCTCGACACGCCGCCGGCCGCTGGTGCGACCGGATCGATGCACAGCGTTGTGTCGGTGGAGATGGGCAGGGACGGACCGGTCAGCATCGACACGTTGTCGAGCTGGTAGAAGCCGCCGACCCCGATGGTAGCCGCGTAGATCGAGATCGTCGCGTTCGTCCAGGCCTTCGTGGTGTGCGTCCTCAACTGATAGGTGCGCATGGGCGCGTTGCCGTCGAGCCAGAACGTGCACACGCTCAGGTCGGTGAAGTCCGCGTCATGGATCAGCACGCTGAACCGCTTGCGCGCGGGGTCCGTGTTGGCCATGTTGAGCGTGGCCTGCACGCCCGCGAATGCGGCCAGCGGAACGCCGGTCTGCTGCAGGATGACGCCCTGGGTGTTGCCCACCGGGCGCTGGTAGTTGAAGGTCCCGCCGGCGCTGTTCCATTCCAGGGCCGTGCCCGTCGAAAACACAACCCAATTGGCGGGCGGGGTCGCCGGCGGCGTCCCGCCGTTCGCGAAGTCGCCGTTCAGGACCATGTTGCCGTTGGCGTTGCCCGGGCACGTGTAGATCCGGACGTTGTCCACAGACCAGCCGTAATAGGCGACGCTGGGGTCGTTGGCTACGCGGAACCGGAAGCGGATGGACTGCCCCTGGAGTGTCGAGAGATTGAGCCGCGTCCCCGTGAAGCCGTAGCTGTCTCCTGAGAATGCCTGCACCGCGCCCAGCGGGTTGTCGGGGAAAAGCGTCAGGTTGTAGGTCTGCCCGGCCTCGATCAAGGACTGCGCCGACGTCCAGGTCGCGCCGGCATTGTTGCTGTACTCGATGACACCGGCATCGTAGAAATCCTCCAGCCAGAACGCATGATCGAAGTACAGCCGCGCATTGGGAGGGATGACGACCGATGCGGCCATGTTGAAGTTATGGATCGACAGCCCGCCTGCCGGGCCAAAGGCGTGCAGGTTGCCGTCGCCCCAGAAGCTGCCGATGCCCCACTGCGTCGTCGACGTGGACGAGATCGTCCATTGCGCCGGAGGAAAGACCTCGAAGTCGTCGGAGAACACGGTGCTCGCCGGCGCGGCGCCGTTGGCGCAGAGCGGCGGCGGCGTCGTGTAGTTGGCGCACATCGGCTTGAGGTGCATTTCGACCGCGCGCAAGGCTGCCACCACCTGCGTGCAGTCGCTGATGGTGATGCCCGACGTGCCGATGAGATCGACGCACGACTGGTTCACCGCGTCGTAGGTATCCCTGAAGTTCGAGCCGCTCGAGAGGTAGGTCGACAGCGCGCGGTACTGGATCTTGCCGGCCTTGGTGAGTCCGATGCCGGTGACCGTGACGCCGTTGAAGGTGCCGCCGTCCACCATCAGCGCGTAGGCGTGATTGGGAACCCCGCTGTTGATGTGGACCCCGCCGCCGTCGAAGAACGGGTCGCACTCGAATTCAGTGTCGGTCATCTTGCCCGGGTTGCCGTACAGGTTGGGATTCATCATGTTCCTGATGATGCCCAAGGCTGGCGCCGTGTCTTCGCCGATCGCCCATCGAACGGGCGCCGAGTCGTTCCCGATCGTATCGGTCAGGTCGATCGTCTCGCCGAAGATGTCCGAGAACGACTCGTTGAGCGCGCCGGACTGGTTGAAGTAGAAGAGGCCCGCCGTGTATTCGGTCACCGCGTGCGTGAACTCATGATGGACGACGTCGTCGGCCACGAGGCCGTCGCAGATCGCCATCTGCGTGATGGAGCCGTCCCAGAATGCGTTCGGGCAGCCGCCAGGTTCGGTCCAGTCGACGGAGCCGACGATCGGGGCGCCCGCGCCGTTATAGCTGTCACGCGCGTGTTGAGTGAAAAAGTAGTCGTAGGTGGCGCCGAGGATGTTGTACAGCCCGTCCTCCTCGACGTCCCCCGTGGCGGGGCCGCCCTCGATGCGTTTCAGCGTGCCCGGCAGAACGTTCGAGTTGTTGGCATCGTAAATCCGGCGATCCCTGGCATGAGTGAGCTGACTGAAGTGCAGGACGACGCCGCCCATATGCGCGTCAACCCAGATGTACTCCCGGACCGCGGGACCGACGGCCTCGACGAACCACGCGAGGTGAGAGGGGAAGGTGCCGTCCGCGAGCAAGCCGCGATTGAGGATTTGAAGCGTCGGCGCGAGATACCGCACGCCTCGCGCCTGTGCCGCGCGCTTCTTGTCGATCAGGGCGCGCGCCGCGACGACGGCCTCCGCGCCAGTGGTCTGCGGCGTGGTGTTGGGCATGCGAGTGACGGGGAGCATGCGCCCGTTGGCCGCCATCACGCGCGAGCCCTTGAGGTGCACGAGCAGCTCGGCGGCGACGACCGGCACGTTGTTGTGCTGCTGCTGGAAGCGGACGTGCTCCACGCCAAGCGAATCCAATGCGGGTTGCCGCGCCAGGCGGAGCTGATTCTGATCGTTCACGCCGAACGACGCGCCGTACTGGGCGACAAAGCTGCGCGCGCGCGTCTCGGTCGGCGCGTTGGCCTGCACCGACACGAGAATCCCGCGCCCTTCGCTGGCCGCGAACGTCACCAGGCCCGTGTCCGCGGAGCGCTCCCGAATCTGAAGGGTCTCGCCCGGCTCACTCAAACTCGGGATCTGGGTGTCCGGTGACGCCTGCGGCGTCTGCGGAGACAAGCCGCCGACGGCATGCAAGCCCAAGGGCACTGCCACTCCGAGCACGACCGCAAATCCCCATCCGCTCAAAAGCCGCGCGTGTCGAATCATTCGTCTGTACCTCTGGGCGCACACCAGCGCCTGAACCGGCGTGAGCGTAGCTGAACGTCCGTGGGAGCGCAAACGAGATAGGCCCACTGGGCCGCCCTGCCTAGTACTTCCAGCTCTTGAGGTCGGCGCCCTTTGGCGCGTACCGATCGACGTGCGCCACGATCTTCGCGAAGAGCTCTCCGCCGCGCGGCCCCCAGCAGTGCGGCGCCATGGGCTGGAAGACGATTTCGCCCGTGAACGGCGGGTCCTTGGCGCGCTGCTTCAGGAACTCGTCGAGCTTCCGCACGCCCATGTTCAGGTAGTACGAGTCCATGTCGCCGATGTAGACGTTGAGCTTGTGGGCGACCTTCGGCCCGAGCGACGTCCAGTTCGTTTCGAGGATGTGCCGCAGGTCGTACTTCTTCCAGGATTCGGCCACGGCCTTGTCGATGACACCGGTCTTCTTGTCCCAGAGCCGCTTCGGATACCCATCCGGCCCCACCGGGCTGTAGGTCGCCTCCCAGATGTCCCACTGGCCGCCCGATCGCGACCGGTCGCCGACGGTGAGCTCGTACCAGTTCTCGTCTTTCATCATCGACTGAATGTTGCCGTCGGGACGCCGCTGGTTCGGCCGTTCGATGCGCATCCAGTCGCGCTCGATCCAGTACGCGTTGGCGTCCTGGTAGATGTTGACGATCTGGTGATACGTCAAGTCCACCGAGTCAGGGCACAGCGCGAACGTGCCGCCGTAGAAGTCCGGATAGAAGACCTGATGGGCCAGTGCAATCCAGCCGCCGGTCGATCCGCCGGTCAGGATGCGGGCCCACGGCTGGCCGATGGCGCGGAACTTCGATTCGACGGCCGGGACGAGCTCCTGGAGAATCGCATCGCCGAACGGGCCGTTGTTCTCGGAATTCACGCCGTACGAGTCGTCGTAGTACGGCGACGGGTGCTGCAGCGTCGCGAGAATCACGCGAGGTGTGCCGTCCGCATTCCAGTACTTGGTGAACGCTCGTCGCGCCCGTACCCGCCCGGCGCGCCGGTCGAGAAGTGGCCCTGCGAGTAGACGATCGGGTACTTCACGTCCGGGTGCTGGTCGAAGCCTTTCGGCAGGAGCACCGTGGCGCCGATGTAGATCGGGTGCCCCCACCACTTCGTCAGGATGGCGCTTTGAATGCGGATGCGTTTGACGAGGTCGGTGTCGGCCGGCGGCACGATCGGGCCGATCGCCTTGTCCGCGACGAGCTTGATGACGGCCGACGACGAAGGGTCGATGCGCACCTTGACCGGGTCGCCGTAGAGATTGCCGGGCGCCCGCTTCCAGTCCTGGCCCTCCCACTGATCCATGTGCAGCCACACGGTGTGGCCGTCGGCGCGCGCGAACTTCGTGTAGACGTTGACGAACGGCTGCACGAAGTACTCGCCAGCCGGAAGATCCCGGAGGCTCGCCACCGGATGGCCCGCCACGCCGGGACCAAAGACGACGGGGGAGTCCGGCGCGAGGTTGTCGGCGGCCATCGCGAAGAGCGGCGCGCCCGTCGGGCTGGCCTGCTGGATCGGCGTGGGTTTCTCCGTGCGGCTGACCGCGACGAAGACGCGGCCCGTGACGGGTTCGGCGCGCGCGGCGCGGCTGAACGAGACCTCGATGCGGGGTCCGGCGTTCTGACGACTGGCCAGCACGCCTGGCGTGGCGCCGAGGGCGGCCAGGCCGATGCCCATGACGAAGCGGACCGGTGCGGTCATGGTCGAATCGTAATGCGGTTCCGTGTCCGCCGCGCCCGGATCTGCGAGACTCGGATCAGCCATGTTCGGTGTGAACGAGATCGGTGCGGCGATGGTGGCGGTGAGCTTTGCCGCGGGGCTGAACGTGTACGCCACGATCGCCACACTCGGCCTGCTCGGCCGGATGAATATGGTGACCCTGCCAGTGCCGATCGCCATGCTCTCGAATGAATGGGTGATTGGCGTCAGCCTTCTCCTGTTCTTGCTGGAGTTCGTCGCCGACAAGATTCCGCTGTTCGACCTGTTCTGGAACGCGCTTCAGACGTTCATTCGAGTACCGGCCGGCGCGCTTCTGGCCTGGAGTGCGGCGACGCCGCTCTCGCCAGCCGGCCAGGTGATGGTGGCCGTCGCGGGAGCCGCGATCGCCCTCGCCGCGCATGGCGGCAAGCTGGCCATGCGCGGCGCGGTCACGGCGTCGCCTGAGCCGTTCTCCAACATCGCGCTCAGCTTCGGCGAGGACGTCCTGGCAATCGGATTGACGTGGTTCGCGATCGAGCATCCGTACCTGGCGGCCGGGATCGCGCTGGCGCTTGTCGTGACGGTAGCCGTGGTCGTTCGGTGGGTCTGGCGCGCGCTGAAACGCTCCGTGGCCCGTCGCTAGCGCGTCGGAACCTCGGCCCATTTCGCAGGCGGCTTCCACACGAAGATGGATTCCGGGCCGGCGCGGTCCGGACACTGGTCGCGCGAGTGATTGAGCTTGCCCTGACGTTCGAGCGACTGGTGCGCGTCCCAGTAGCGCGTGCTGTAGGTGGCACTTCGGAGCGTCAGGGCCTCATCGAACTCGTAGATGGCGTCGGCCGCTCCTTGTGCCGGGTCGTCCACCAGTTCGATAGTGCGGACGACGACGCGCTTGGCAACGCGTTCGACGACCGCGCCATTGAAGCGCGCAACGGCTGCGATGTTCACCTCGCTCCGGGGCATGACGATCATGATCTCGGGGACGCCGAGATCAACGCCATCGGCCGGCATGATCGCGATCATCCCGCCATCCTGCTCCTGTGAGAATCCCGCCACGAGCAGCCGATCCGGCGCCAGCCAGCTGACGTGCTCAATCCACCCCGCGTGAAGGAACGTCCCGCGCCGCACCCAGTTGTCGTCCAATACCGTGACCAGGCTTGGCTCCCACGTGATGTGACGTCCGGCAACTGCGATCCGCCGGCGGTCACCGCTCTCCTGCGCGGCAATGTCGGTGAGCACCCACGGCGGCTCGAATGTCTCGCCGCGCATCGTCACGCGGTCGGCAAATGCAAACGTACGCCTTAGTGTGCCGCCGGGATCGAACCACATCACCTCACCGCTCTCGTTCATGCGGTCAATGCGACTCTCGCTGGACATGGTCCACACGAGGACGCCCGGCGGCTCGGTCGAGAAGGTCCGTGAAGAACGGATCTGACCCGCCACGTACACCACCGCTGACGTCGGAAACGCGTGCTGCCATCGCAGATCGCCTTTGGGATTGCGCGCAAAGACGCCCGCCGGCGTGACTTCGATGCGCAACTCCTCGGCTGAGGGACGCGTACTGGTCGCTTGCCAGATCAGAGCCCCAACGGCGACCGCCAAGACGCTGCCAGCAACCGCCCAAGCGAGCCAGCGTGATTTCGAGGTCGGCGCGCCGGGTGGAGCAATGCCCTGGTCCGACGGGTCCGGTGATGCACGGAGCCACGCATCGATCTCCGAGGTATAGGCGTACACGGAATGACCGCGTCTTGCACCGGGCACACGCCGCACTGGCAGGCCCAGCTCCTTTTCCCAGCGCCTTACAGTTGCGAGATCGCGGCGCAGGTATTCGGCAATCGCCTTCCACGAATCGAGGCGGTCCTGCCCGTCCTTAGCCTCCGGCATTAGTTCATTTTCCAGACGAAAACATGTTTATGCGCGCACATGCCTGTTGTCGAAACCGGCCGCTCCGCAGGATTCTCCACGCTCCATTGGAGGCCCCCCTGATGATGCATCGTTCCCGGACGTTCTTGCTCGGCGCACTCGCAATCAGTCTAGCTTTTCTCACCGTCCCACTGTTCTCGATGAGTG
>Ga0137326_1000502_pt1 | contig 13591 bp, 10 predicted proteins | sample EasRivERMZT500_2_FD_102292 | JGI IMG/M metagenome (GOLD analysis project Ga0137326, IMG submission 102292) | Soil microbial communities from meander-bound floodplain in the East River, Colorado, USA - East River MetaG ERMZT500_2 | ecosystem: Environmental > Terrestrial > Soil > Floodplain ... | reverse complement strand
GGCCGCCGTGAATCGCACGGCCGACACCGAGACCGAGGACGAAGACCTCAACCTCTGGCCGCGCATCGTCCACAACGGCGAAGACACGATCTTCCGATCGCCGCGCATGGTGGAGCTCGTGCGGATCGCCGAGCGCCTGGCCGCGACGACGCTGCCGATTCTGATTACCGGCGAGACCGGCACCGGCAAGGAAGTCATGGCGCGGATGATCCACGACCGCAGCCTCGTGCCCAAAGGCCCGTTCGTCGCGTTCAACTGCTCCGCCATGCCGCGCGAGCTGGTGGAAAGCCAGCTGTTCGGCCACCGACGCGGGGCGTTCACCGGCGCGCTGGACTCGTTCCCCGGCGTGATTCGCGCCGCCGATCGCGGCAGCCTGTTCCTCGACGAAATCGGCGATCTGGAGCCCGCGACGCAACCCAAGCTGCTGCGGTTTCTCGAGAGCGGGGAAATCCATCCGGTCGGCGATCTCCGGCCGCAGAAGGTGCCGGTGCGGATCATCGCCGCGACCAACACGGACCTGCGGGACCTGGCCGCGCAGGGACGATTCCGCAGCGATCTGTTCTACCGGATCGGCGTGGCCAGACTGGAAATGCCGCCGCTTCGCGAGCGCAAGGACGAGATTCCGGCGCTGGCCTCGCTCTTTCTCACGCGGTTCGCGCGCGAGTGCGGCCGGACGAACCTGCACCTCAGCGACGACCTGATCGCCGCGCTGCTGCTCTGCGACTGGCCGGGCAACATCCGGCAGCTCGCGAACGAAATCCGGCGCGCGGCGGCGATGGCCGCCGACGGCCAGACGCTGACGGCCGCTGACCTCAGCGCCGAAGTCGCCGAACGCTGGAACACGCGTCCAGTCTCGACCCCGGCGGCGGCAGGCCCGACGGTCGAGATCCGGTTGGACCAGCCGCTCGCCCGGGCCGTCGCCGATCTCGAGCGGACCTTCATCGCTCACGCGATGCAGTCGGCCGACGGCCGCGTCGCCGATGCCGCGCAGATGCTGGGCCTGTCCCGGAAGGGCCTGTTCCTCAAACGCCGGCGACGGGGTTTCCTGGCCGGCTGAGCGCCGGGACGACTGCCCCTCGCATGGTCATTCGAGAAACTCCGCGCCTCCTCCTGCGGCCTCCGACAGCCGAGGACCTCGAGCCGTTCGTCGAGATTCACGAGCACCCCCAGGTGCTCCGGTTCCTGAGCGGCATCGGCCCGGCGACCGGCCGGATCGCGTCCTGGCGGCTGCTGGCGCTCCTCATCGGGCACTGGCACCTGCGTGGCTACGGGCAGTGGGCCATCGTGGAAAAGGCCACTGGTGAGCTCATCGGCCGCGTTGGTCTCTGGTACCCGGAAGGCTGGCCCGGCATCGAGCTCGGATGGGTGATCAAGCACTCGCGCTGGGACAACGGGTTCGCGACGGAAGGGGCCAAAGCCGCCGCCGACTTCGCCTTCAACGAAGTCGGCGCCGACCGCATCATCAGCATGATTCAGCCCGACAACCCGCGATCGATCCGCGTGGCGCAGAAGATCGGCGAGACGTTTGCCGAGAGCCGGCAGTTCAACAGCCAGCAGCTCGACGTCTACGCGATGACGAACCCGCGCCAGGCTACTTGATCGTTCCGGCCTGAATCCCCTTCGCGACCTTCTCGACCTCGCCCCACACCCGCAGCAGGTTGCCGCTCCAGATCTTCGCGATCTGCGCCTCGGTGTAGCCGCGGCGCACGAGCTCGAGCGTGACGTTGAACGTCTCGCCGGCGTCGTTCCAGCCGTCCACGCCGCCGCCGCCGTCGAAGTCCGACGAGATGCCGACGTGATCGATGCCGATGAGCTTCACGAGGTAGTCGATGTGATTGGCGAAGTCCTTGACGGTGGCGCGTGCCGCCTGCGGGTACTTCTGGTCGATCGCCGCCATGCGCTTCTCGAATTGGGCGCGTCGATCGGCCGGCAACGCGAGGACCGCGGCGTCGGCTCCGCCTCGCCCGCCACCCCCGCCTCGTCCGCCGCCGCCCGCGGCGACCGCGGCGCCAGCCGCCGTGGCCGTCGTGCCCTGCGGCGGCGGCTCAGCGCCGGCCGCACCCGCGCCCCGGCCACCGGCGCGCCCGCCACCGCCGCCGCCACCACCACCGGCGCGCCCGCCGCGGCCCGCCGCTTCGGGCAGGCCGAACTCCTGCCGCAGGGCGGCGATCGCCTGGTTGCGTTCCGGCGGCACCGGATCGCACTTCACGTAGGTCGCGAATGCGACCGTCTGAATGACGCCGCCGTTCTTCTTGAGCGCAAGCAGCTGCTCGTCATCCATGTTGCGCGAGTGATTGCAGAGAGCGCGCGCGCCAGAATGCGACGCGATGATCGGCGCCTTGGAGAGCGCGACGGACTGCATCATCGAACCCTTCGACGGATGCGAGACGTCGACCATGATTCCCCAGCGATTCATCTCGGCGATTACCTGCTTGCCGAGCTCGCTCAAGCCGTCGCCATGCGCCCACTGCTTGGTCGCCTCCCCCGTGTTCGAATCCGACAGCTGGCTGTGCCCGTTGTGGGCGAGCGACATGTAGCGGCCGCCGCGCTCCCAGAACTCGCGCACCCTGTTGAGGTTACGGCCGACCGGATAGCCGTTCTCGATGCCGATGACCGCCACTTTCTTGCCGCTCTTCGCGATCCGAACGACGTCGGCGGGCGTGAGCGCGAGCTCGATCTGATCCGGCGCGAGAGACTTGGTGAGGCGGTGAATGGCCTCGAACTTCTCGTGCGCCGACTGGTAGGCGCGCTCGAAGCCGGCGTCCTCGAACGCATCCGGTCCGCTGGACTGCCCGACGTAGACGATCATGAACGACACGTCCAGGCCGCCGGCCTTCATCTTCGGCAGGTTGACCTGATTGCCGAGGTCGAGCGTGTAGTTGCGCGACCACTGGAAGTTGGCCGGACTGATGTCGTCGTGCGTGTCCAGCGTGATCACCCGATCGTGAATCGCGCGGGCGCGGGCCACGAGCGCCGCTTCGCCGGTCTGCGGGGCGGGCGGCGCGGCCGGCGGCGGCTGTTGCTGCGCGCGGCCGGTCGCGGCGCCGAACGCCACAGCGCCGGCCGATACGGCAATCAGCGCGATCGATCGAGCAAGGAATCTGAGAGACATGGCGGCAACCCTCCGAGGTGAGGGAATACTACCGCGTCGGGACTCGCGTCTAAAGGCCCGGCATCCGGATCGTCACCGGCTGGTCGAGGCGCACGCGGAGGATCGTGCCGGGCAACAACCTGACCTCCTTGCCGTCGACGGACGACACGGTCCCGGGAATGTCGATGAGGATGCCCGGCATCGGCACGAGCCCACCACGGTACATCGCGGTTGCCGCCGCGTTCTCTGAAGGGTTGGCACTCACGCCCTGGAACACCTGAGTCACCGAGCCGCGCAGCCGCTGCGGCTTCGCCGTCGCGTGAATCTCATCGAACGAGAGCGTCAGGGAGCTGCGACCAGAACCTGGACGCCGCACCGAGCTCAGGAAGCCACGTACCACCGCCGCCGTCACGGGCTGCATCGCTTCGGGTGGCATCTTGGCGCTGACCATCACGGCGTCGAAGCGATCGTCCGCCATCGCCGTGCTCGCAGCGAGTATCGTCTGCAGCACGACATCGATCTCGGTCCCGGCGGCCAGAAGGCGCTCCACCTCGCCGGTCATGGGAACGGCGCTGACTTTCGGCGGCTCGGCTTGCCCCGCGCTCTGCGACGCACCGGCGCCGGTGCCGGCGACGACTGCGCTGAGAATGACAAGGACGGTGATGGCACGCATGGTCCTGATCTTAGACCGTCTCAACGTATGATCGGTCGTTGATGGCTGTTCCCGCGCGACTCCACCGCACCATCGGCGTGCGGGTGGGCCGCATCCAGGTCGGCGGCGGCGCGCCTGTGGTCGTTCAGAGCATGACGCTCACCGACACGGCCGATGCCGCGGCGACCGCCCGGCAGTGCGTGGAGCTGGCGGACGCCGGTTCGGAGATGGTCCGCGTGACCGTCAACACGCCGGAAGCCGCGGCGGCCGTCCCGGAGATCAAACAGCGGATGCTCGACGCCGGCTGCACGGCGCCGCTCATCGGCGACTTCCACTACAACGGACACCTGCTGCTCACCCGGCATCCCGGCGCCGCCCGCGCGCTCGACAAGTACCGCATCAACCCCGGCAACGTCGGCACCGGGCGCCGGCGTGACGAGCACTTCGCCACGATCTGCCGCGTGGCCGTCGAACACGACAAGCCCGTCCGTATCGGCGTCAACGGCGGCTCCCTCAACCAGGAGCTCGTCATGGCGAAGATGCAGGAGAACACCGACCGTCAGCTCGGCCGCACCTCCGAACAGGTCATCAACGAGTGCATGGTCCTGTCCGCGTTGCAGTCCACCGAGCTCGCGCAGGAAAGCGGCCTCGGCCGCGACCACATCATCATCTCGTGCAAGGTCTCGCGGCCGCGCGATCTCATCGCCGTGTACCGCGATCTGTCGAAGCAGACCGACCAGCCGCTCCACCTCGGCCTGACCGAAGCCGGCATGGGCGCCAAAGGCATCGCCTGGTCTGCGTCCGCGCTCAGCATCCTCCTGAACGAAGGGATCGGCGACACGATCCGCGTGTCACTCACGCCGAGGCCCGGCGGCGACCGGCGCGAAGAAGTCTACGTCGCGTGCGAGATCCTCCAGGCCCTCGGCTTGCGATCGTTCTCGCCCGCGATCACCGCCTGCCCGGGATGCGGACGCACCACGTCGTCGACATTTCAGGAGCTGGCCGAGCGCGTCCAGGGCTACGTGCGAACGCAGATGCCGGAGTGGAAGCGGACGCATCCGGGCGTGGAAGCCATGACGGTGGCCGTGATGGGCTGCGTCGTGAACGGTCCCGGCGAGTCGAAAGCCGCCAACATCGGCATCTCGCTGCCCGGGACCGGCGAAGCGCCGAGCTGTCCCGTCTTCGTCGACGGCGTCCATACGACGACGCTGAGCGGATCGTACGAGGAGCTGGCCGCCGCGTTCCAGCGGATGATCGACGAGTACGTCGAGCGGCGGTACCCGGCGGTCTAGCGGGCGGCCTTTCGGAACGTCTTCATCACCTTGCCTTCGGGCTGATCCCCCATGCTCAGGATGGCGCGAAGCACGTAGTCGCCCGGCGCCAGCGACGCGATCGGAATCTCGGCAGTCAGAATGAATCGGTCCGGCTCACTCGTGCCGGATCCGCCCGGCTGCACGGTCGCAATCGCGGGGCCGTCAGGGGTCGCGGCAATCTCCATGCGTGCCTTCACCGGACCGGTGACCTGTCCATACATCTCGAGATAGCCAACCACCTTCTCTTCATCGCGGAACTGGAGAGCCATGCTCATGGAGTTGTTGCGAAGCGAGCCGACCATGAGCGATCCGAGCTTCATCGGACCGGCGGCGGTGAAATCAGCCACGAGCGGATAGTCGGCCGCGCCCGCGCGCCCGGTGGCGTCCACCGCGGCGAACCGCATGCGGTACGTGCCCGGCGGAACAGCGGTCGCTATGACGATCGGCGACTGCGCAAGCTCCTTCTCGCCCGCCGTCGTCTGCGCCACCAGCTTGCCGGCCTGGTCCACGAGCGCGACGGTCGCGGCGGTGATCTTCCCGGCGGGATCGGCGGACTCACCAAGCGCGATCACCGTCATGCGTCCCGCCGCGCCGCGCGAGGCGTAGCCCACGGCCCGAAGCGGAAGATCGGGGAAGGCGCGCGCGTCGCGGACCATCTGCTGCGGCGTAAGGGGCTTTCCCGCAGCGGGACGTGCGGTCGCAGGCGCCAGATCGGGGCGTGAGCGGGTGGTGACGCCGGCGCGGGCGACACGCACTTCCAGCCGCTGCGTCTGATTCGATTTGTCGGACGCGTCGCCCTCGACGGTCGCCATGTAGTGCGCGGAGGTCTCCGCCAGCACGCGCGTGAGGGTACCGCTCGCGTCGGCCAGCCGGAGAACCTGGCCGCCTCCAGTCGCGCCGACCAGATTCTGCAAACCCTCGTTCGGCGCGGTCAGGGTCGGGTCGTGCTGGATGACGTAGAGCTGCGCGCGGGCCGGCGCCATGACCGTGGCGATCTCGCGGAACAGCTGGATGTTGATCTCACACTGACCGGCGGCGGAGGATCGGACCTGCGCCGCGCCGGGCATCGACAGCTTCGACGAGAAGAACAGCACGGTCGTCGGCGACTCGGCGCCGGCCATCGCCGCCATCCGCCCGCGCAGCATCGCGAGCGTGTCGCGTGTGCGGCAGGTTTCCTCCGCGGCGGTAGCCACGGCCTTCGCGCGGCCCTGCAGGCGCGAGAGCACTTCCCGCACGCGGTCGAGGCCCGCCGAAAAATCGAGCTGCGCGTTGTCGCGCGGGGCAATCGCCAGCGCGACGCGATCGGCGGGACCGAGCTTGTCGAGGAACGCACCGACCGCCTCACGAACGTTGCGCTCGCCCCCAGGCGGCAGTGTCTCGTCTTCAATGACGAGGGCCACCTGCCGGCCCTCTCCGCCGCCGCCGGCGTTGGTGCCGAACGGCGCGGGCACCGCCGCCGGCGCCGGTCCTCCGCCTGCACCCGGCACCTTCACGAACTGCAGTTCCTTGATCGGCCGGGCGCGCCCGCCAACACGGATGGCCACCTCGTCGGCCTTGAGATCCGCGATCGGCTGGCCCTCGGCGCCGATCACCTGGAAATCCACGCGGATGGCGTCACCCGCCTGCGTGTCGCCCGCGATCCGGACGCTCGCACCACTGGCTGCGCCGACGACGAGGACCAGAAAGAGGGCGGGACGAATGGGCGAGGGTTTCATAAGCTCCAGAGCATAGTGCGGAACCGGTCGGATGAGCCCTTTTCTACCCCGATCGAGTTGAGCCGGGTAGCCCTCTACCCGACGACATTTTTGCGCTTGCAGAACTGAAACGCCGCTTCTGTGGCGGTGCGATCAGATTCGTGCGGGCACACGCGCCGTCGCGCGTGAACAGCCACGGGAAACCCCGGCAAACACAGCGCGATTTCACGCACGCACGCGCGGCCTCAGTCTTGCACTGGTCGTCAGGCCCCTGGTGTCGCACGCACGCACCATCCCAACCAGGCCGCAAGGAGTTTGCTGATGACGACGCGCACGCGTGGCCGGCTGATGGTCTGTCTGACCCTCGCGCTGGTCGCCCTCCCCGTGGAAGCGTTGATTCTGCCGGTCGCGATGACGCCGGAGCCGGCGGAAGCGGCTCGTGAGTTCACGGCGACAATGTCGCCGAGCGAGCTCGCCGCGGCGGCCGCGGAGATCGACGCCTATCCGGCCGTGTATCGGCGCGCGATCATGCAGGAGCTGTCCGCCGAAGCGCGCGCCGACGTCTGGCGCGCCCGGTTCGAGGCGTACCTCGAATCGCACCGCGACTTGACGCGGTCGCAGGCGGCCGTGGTGCGCGACGCCCGCGACCTGGTGTCGCCGGCGCTCTTTACGACGTCGCCGGACGCCGAGACCCGCGAGCGCGTGAGCACGGTGTTCAAGCGCGCGCTGGCCGAGCTGGGCCCGCGGGCGGCGAGCGAGCTGTTCGTGACGCTCGGCCCGACGGTGCTCGAGCGGCCGAGCGCGCTGCCGCTCACGCAGCGGCTGGCCGATCACGTGCGTGCGTGGCGCCACGCGTCAGCGAGGACTCCAGACTGCACGTGCAGCATGGACATCGACACGTGCGACATTCTGATGCCGGACCCCTGGCTGGTCTGCTCGGAGCTGTACGACTGCAACATCGACACGTCGTGGCCGATGTGCGGTCCGTTCTGGTCGTGGGCCTGCACCGGCTGGTGCAAGCTGACGCGCTTCTCGTCCGAAGAACGATAAGCGTGCGCGATCGGTTCCTCGATCGGTTTTCCGTGACGGCGAGCATCGTGCTCGCCGTCATGCTTTGTACGTCCCTCGGCGTGGTGTTCTGGCCGCGCGTGGCCACGGCGCTCGGGATCGAGCCAGCCCCGCCGCCGCCGGCCTATGCGGCGGGGGATCGGGTCGACGTCCCCGCCGCGTGGTACTCACGCCATCCGAAGACGCTCATCGTGTTCGCCCGGGCGGCCTGCGGCGCCTGCCAGAATGCGCAGCCGTTTCTCAAGACGCTCGCGGCGTCGGTGATTGAAGGTGGCGGCGGCGTGACGATCGCCGGCCACCGCGAGTCCCCGGCCGAGGACGCGTCGTTCGCGCGGAGTCTCGGCGTGGCGGAGGAAGCCATCGTGGTGTTCCCGTCCGGCCTGCGCGTCCGCGTGACGCCCACCCTGATCCTCGTCAATCGCGACGGCACCATCCTGCACGCCTGGGAAGGCGTTGGACCGGACGCCAAGCAGCAGACGATTGCGGCCGCGATGAAGGCCGCGTTCCGCTAGACCCTACTTCCAGCCGACCGGCTTCCCGGCGATCTGCGCGTCGAGCCACGCCTTGAGCGGCGCGAAGTAGTCGACGATCGCCGTCGCGTCCATCTGGCGCGAGCCCGTGAGCGCCTCGAGCGCGTCCGGCCAGGGCTTCGACTGCCCCATCTTCAGCATCGCGTCGAGCCGCGCGCCGGCGGTCTTGCTCTCGTAAATCGAGCAGCGATGCAGCGGCGTCTTGCAGCCCGCCATCTTCGACAGCTCGCGATGGAACTGGAACTGCAGGATGTGCGCGATGAAATAGCGGGTGTAGGAGTAGTTGGCCGGCACGTGGTACTTCGCGCCGGGATCGAAGAACTCCTCGCCGCGCGGGGACGGCGGCGCCACGCCCTGATACTTCAGCCGCCGGTCCCACCACGCCTTGTTGTAGTCGGCCGGCGTCACCTGGCCCGAGTAGACGGCCCAGCGCCACTGATCGAGGACCAGCCCGAACGGCAGGAACGCGATCTTCTCGAGCGCGCGCGAGAGCAGCAGGCCGATGTCGCGCGAGGCGTCGGGAGCCTTGTCGAGCAGCCCGATGCGCACCAGGTACTCCGGCGTCACCGACAGCGCAATCGTGTCGCCAATGGCTTCATGGAAGGCCTGATTCGCGCTGTCCCGGAACAGCATCGGCTGGTCCTTGTAGGCCCGCTGGTAGAAGTTGTGTCCGAGCTCGTGGTGAATGACCGTGAAGTCCTCTTCGGTCGGATCGATGCACATCTTGATGCGCAGGTCCTCCGCGTAGTCGATGGTCCAGGCGCTCGCGTGGCACACGACATCGCGGTCGGCCGGCTTCACGAACAGGGACCGCTCCCAGAACGTCTTCGGCAGCGGCGCCAACCCGAGTGACGTATAGAAGCGCTCGGCCGTCCGCACCATGTCCACCGCGGTCGTCTTGCGCCGCTTCAGGATCTCCGTGAGGGAGTACCCCGCGTCGGCGCCGCCGGCCCCGACGAAATCCGAGAGATTGCCCCAGTCCTGCGCCCAGAGGTTCCCGGTGAGATGCGCCGGAATCGGCCCGTCGGCCGGCACGGCGTCGCCGTACTTCTGGTGCAGCTTCATCCGGACGTAGGCGTGGAGCGAGAGGTACAGCGGCCGCACCTGCTCCCAGAGGCGATCGACCTCTTTGGTGAAGTCGTCGGCCGGCATGTCGTACTTCAGGCGCCAGAGCGCGCCGGTGTCGGCAAACCCGAGCTCCCGCGCGCCCTTGTTCGCCAGCTCGACAAAGCGCGTGTAGTCCTTCCGCATCGGCACGGAAATGGTGTGCCAGCCCTCCCACGCCTCCCGGACGCGCTTCTCGTCACGGGACGTCGCCAGGATGTCGCTGATCTTCTCGATGTCGAGGCAGGTGTCAGGCTTCGCCGGGTCCTTGCACCACTTGCCTTTCCCGTAGGTGGCCTCGAGACTTGCCGCCAGCTTGGTGAGCTCCGTCGCTTCGGCGGGATTGCCGGGCGGCACCAGCTCACTCGTGAGCTTGAGCAGGTCGAGCTGCCGCCGCTGCTCCGGCGTGACGCTGGCCTTCTCGTACCGGGTCGCGTCTTTCGCAAACCTGGCGAGCGCGCTGAGCAGCGCTTCGTTGGCCCGCGCGTTCAGCGCTTCCGTGTCTGGCGTGATGTAGGTTGACGAGATCCACCCGGCCTGCGAAGCCTCGATGCCGAGCCTCAGGTAGGTCGCATTCACATTCGCGAGGAAGGTCGCGACGTCGGGCGGTCGGTCCGCGCCGGACGCGCACGCGCTCACCGCCAGAATGCCGGCCCCACACAGGATCAAGCCTCGACGCGTCATCTCGATTGGCCTCCGCCTCACATCATACCGGCGTGGGCGAACGCACGGCTCTCGGTGCGCCACACCTGCAGCAGCGTGGACCCAATCAGGATGAGCCCGATCGCGAGTCCAGCCCAGAGACCCTGGACGCCCCAGCCCCGGTGGAAGCACAGCACCCAGGCGATGGGCAGGCCGATGCCCCAGTGCCCGACGAGATTCACGAGCATCGGCGTCTTCGTGTTGCCGAGTCCTCGCAGCGCGCCGGTCGTCACCGTCTGGATGCCGTCGAACAACTGGAACACCGACGCGACGAGGAACAGGCTCACGCCCACTTCCAGCACGGCCGTATCAGACGTGAACCCGTAGAGCAGCAGCCGCGGCGCCACCGTGAACAGCACGGCTGAACACACCATCGTCCCGGCCGCCAGCGCGAGCGCGGTCCAGCCGGCCGCGCGCGCGCCATCCGGATCGCGACGGCCGACCGCCTGTCCCACCCGCACCGCGGCCGCGGTGCCCAGGCCGTAGGGCACCATGAAGATCAGGCCGACGATGTTGAGGACGATCTGATGCGCGGCCGCCGCCGCCGGCGCAATCGTCGCGGCCAGCGCGGAGGCGGCGGCGAAGACGCCGACTTCCAGGAGAATCTGGCCCGCGGCCGGCGATCCGAGCCGCACGATCGCTTTGATCCGCGGCCAGTCGATGGCAAAGGGGATTTCGCGCAAACCGGACGGGTGGTCGCGCTCCCGGGAGACGATCACCACGAACAGGAACACCGCCATCACGAGCCGTGAAAAGACGGTTGCGTACGCCGCACCCACGACGCCCAGCGCGGGCATGCCGAGCTTGCCGTAGATGAGCACCCAACAGGCCAGCACGTTCGTAATGTTCGCCAGCACCAGCGCGACCATCACGGGCCGCGCCAGGTTCATCGCCTGCAGATACCGCCGGAACACGACGTACGCCAGCAGTGGCGGCGTGGACCACACGAGGTGCGTCATGTACGGTTTGAGAAGCGCGAGCACGTCCGGATGGAATCCGATGAGCGGCAGCAGCATCACGCCGCCGAGCGATACCACCATGAGCAGCACGGACAGCACCGCTGCGAGCTGCACGCCGGCGACGAGCCATCGATGGCAGTCGTCGATCCGCCCGGCGCCGAAGCTCTGCGCGACAAACGTGTCCAGGGCGAGCAGCATCCCGAACCCGATCATGATCACGGTCAGGAAGAGGATCGTTCCGGCGCCGACGGCGCCTATGGCGGACGGTCCAAGCGGACCGACCATGATGGTGTCGACAATGCCCATCATCAGCCAGCCGACTTCCGCCGCGATGACGGGGCCGGCGAGCCTCAGCATGGGCCGAAGCTCGCGGCGCATCAGCGGCCCGCGGCCGTCACCATGATTTCAATGAGACCCGTGCGCGCGACGAGCCGGGCGCCGACCGAGGTCCGCGCGGGAGGATCGGCCGGGAAGAACTCGCGGTAGATCGCGTCCACTTTCGGCTGGTTCCAGAGATCCGGCAGGTAGACGGTGGCGTCCACCACATGCTTGAACGACAGGCCCGCGCCGTCGAGCGTCCGGCCGATCCGCGCCATCGTCTCGCGCGTCTGCGCCGACACGTCCGACGCATTGGCGTCGGTGTTGCCCAGCACGCCCGACAGGAACACGAGGTCGCCGGTGCGGACCGCGGACGACAACGGCAGACTCGGCGACACCGGTGCGCCCAGCACGTCCTTCCGGCCCGTCGTCGCAATCAAGGTGATCTCGACTGTCGACTCGAGCCCCATCAGGCCCGTCACCGCCGTGGCGCGCGCCGGCGGCTCGTTCGCGAAGTACGTCCGGTACACGTCGTTCATCGCTTCGAAGTAGGTGTCGTCGGTGAGAAACACCCGAGCGGCGACGACGTCGGAATAGGTGAGGCCCGCGGTCTTCAGCAGCACGCCTGCGTTGTCCAGAATGGTTCGTGTTTGCGTGGGCATCGGTCCCGGCACCACCACATCGTCCGTGCCTCGGCGGCTCACGAGCCCCGACAGGAACACCAGACCTCCAGCCCGAACGATGTACGAGTACGGCCGCGGCGATTTCGCCCAGCCCGCCGGATGAAGAACCTCACGAGGCGTGCCCTGCGGCACGGCAACGGCCGCGATGCTGATGAGCGCGCCACCAGCCAGATCCGTCACGACGGTCGTCCGGGTGGGAGGCTTGTCCGCAAAGAACGGGCGGTACGCGTCGTTCATCGCCTGGAAGTCCGAGGCGTTCCGCAGAAACACCTGCATCGAGACGACCTGGTCGAGCGAGGATCCCGCTGCCGAGAGCGACGCCCCCAGGCGTTCGATCGTGCGGCGCGTCTGCGCCTCGATGGTCTCGCCGAGCTTGCCGTCGGCCTCGGCACCAGTCACGGCCGAGACGAACACGAAACCGCCGGCGACGACGGCGCTGCTGTACGGCGCGGTGGAAGGCAGTCCTGCGGTCACATACCGACGATCCTGCATGGCTGACACTCCAGTGGCGGCCGCGACCGCCAGAGCGAGGGCGACTGCCGCGTTGCCCGCCCTGCGCGAAGTCGAACGGCCCGTTTGCCTCATGGCCCCATTAGAATAGCCTCGCTATGAAGCCAGAATCCCGCCGCAGATTCCTGAAGACCGTCCCCGCCGTGGTCGCAGGCGCCGTCGCCGGCAAGGCCTACGCCCAGGGTCCCGGCGCGCAGAGCTCCGGGCCCGTCAAGCCCGAGACGATCGAGGCCGCCGAATCGATCATCGGCGTGGACTTCCATCGCGAGGACGAGACCGCGATCGCCAACGGCCTCAACAACCGGCTTCGCACATTGCAGCAACTCCGGCAAAGCGAGATCCCGGTCGAGACCGAGCCGGCGATCATGTTCAAGCCGTCGCTGCCCGGCCGGGAGCCGAAGGGACCGGCCACGCCTGGCGCGCTGATCAAGTACTCGAAGCCGCCGCTGACGCTCAAGCGGCCGGCCAACCTCGAAGAGGTCGCGTTCTGGCCGGTCGCGAAGCTGGCCGCGCTCATCGAGCGCAAGCTCGTGACGTCCACCGAGCTGACCGAGATGTATCTCGCGCGGCTGAAGAAGCACCAGCCGACCCTCAATTTCTACGTGACGCTCACCGAAGATCTCGCCAGACAGCAGGCGGCTGACGCCGATCGCGAGATCAAAGCCGGCAAGTACCGTGGACCGCTGCACGGCCTGCCGTGGGGCGCAAAGGACCTGTTCGCCACGAAAGGAATCCGCACGACGTGGGGTGGCGAGCCGTACGTCAACCAGGTGCTCGATTACGACGCGACCATCGTCGAACGGCTCCGCGAGGCGGGCGCGGTGCTTGTCGCGAAGCTGACGCTCGGAGCGCTGGCCCAGGGCGACCGCTGGTTCGGCGGCCGCACGAACAACCCGTGGAATCCGCAGCAGGGCTCGAGCGGCTCGTCGGCCGGCCCCGGATCGGCGACGTCCGCAGGCTGCGTGGC
>Ga0137326_1000480_pt1 | contig 13824 bp, 8 predicted proteins | sample EasRivERMZT500_2_FD_102292 | JGI IMG/M metagenome (GOLD analysis project Ga0137326, IMG submission 102292) | Soil microbial communities from meander-bound floodplain in the East River, Colorado, USA - East River MetaG ERMZT500_2 | ecosystem: Environmental > Terrestrial > Soil > Floodplain ... | reverse complement strand
CTTGGCGAGGCAGCGCAGGCTCTTGTCGAGCGTCGCCTGGCCGACGTGGTCGACCACAACGTCGACGCCGCGCTTGGCGGTGATGCGCCGGACCTCCTCGCCGAACTCCTTCTGCCCGTAGTCGATCGTCTCGTGCGCGCCGAGCTCCTTCGCGCGCGCGAGCTTCGCGGCGCCGCGCGCCGTGGCGACGATGCGCGCTCCGATCCGCTTCGCGACCTGGATCGCCGCGGTCGAGACGCCCGATCCGGCCGCGTGGATCAGCACCGTCTCGTGCGGCGCGAGGCGCGCGCGGGCGACCAGCATGTGGTAGGCGGTGAGGAACGTGAGCCCGATGCTCGCCGCCTCCTCGAAGGAGAGCGCGGCCGGCTTGCGCAGCACGTTGCGCGCGGGGGCGACGAGGAAGTCGGCGCAGGCGCCGTCGCGGGTCTCGCCGAACATGCCGTACGACCGGCAGAGCTGGTCCTCGCCGGCGGCGCAGCGCGCGCAGCTCCCGCAGCCCAGCCCCGGCGCGAGCAGGACCGCGTCGCCGACGGTGAGTGTCGTGACCCCCGGCCCGATCCGGTCGACCACGCCGGAGGCGTCGCAGCCCGGGATGATCGGGAGCGGGAACTTCACGCCCGGGATGCCTCCGCGCACCCACAGGTCGAGGTGGTTCAGCCCGACCGCGCGCACCGCGATGCGCGCCTCGCCGGGGCCGGGCTCGGGATCGGGGCGCTCTTCGTGCAGGAGGCGGTCGAACGAGCCGTGCTCGCGGACGACGACGCAGCGCATGGAGACCCTCGGAGTCGCCGGGTGCGAAGGGCGCGGCAGCATAGCGCGACGCCGCTACGATCCCGGCCGTGCCGGACGACCGCTTCAGCCGCCAGACCCGCTTCGCGCCGTTCGGCGCGCGCGGGCAGGAGAACGCGGGCCGCGCGACCGTCGCGGTCGTGGGGCTCGGCGGGCTCGGGAGCTGGATCGCCGAGCATCTGGCGCGCGCCGGCGTCGGCACGCTGCGACTCATCGACCGCGACGTCGTCGAGGAGAGCAATCTGCCGCGCCAGGGGCTCTACGTCGACGAGGACGCGCGGCGCGCGCGGCCGAAGGCGGAGGCGGCGGCGGAGCGGCTCGCGGCGATCGGCGGGCCGACCCGGCTCGAGCCGCTCGTGCGCGAGCTCACGCGCCGCAGCGCCGACGCGCTGCTCGGGCCAGCCGACCTCGTCGTCGACGGGCTCGACGCGTTCGCGCCGCGGTTCCTGGTGAACGACTGGTGCCGCGCGCGGCGCAAGCCGTGGGTCTACGGCGGCGCGCTCGCCGGCACCGGCAGCGTGCTGCTGATCGCCGAGGGCGGCCCCTGCCTGCGCTGCCTCTTCCCCGGCGCGGACGGGCTGCTCGGCGGAGAGACGTGCGAGACGGCGGGCGTCTTCTCGCCGCTCACGGCGGCGATCGGAGCGCTCGAGGCGGGCGAGGCGCTGCGCTGGCTCGCCGGCGACCGCCGGCCCGCGCGCCTGCTGCAGGTCGAGCCGTGGGACGGGCGGCTCGTCGCGCTCGATCCGGGGGGCCCCTCCCCCGACTGCCCCGTCTGCGCGGGCCGCTCCTACCCTGCGCTCGAGCGCGACGACGACGAGGCGACGACGAAGCTCTGCGGGCGCGACACGGTCCAGGTGGCGCCGGAGAGCGGCGGGAAGGCGCTCGACCTCGACGCGCTGGTGAAGCGCTGGGAGGGGCTCGGCACCGTCGAGCGCACGCGCTTCCTCGCGCGGCTCCAGCTTGGCAAGGGCGACGGCGACCTCGTCGTCACCGTCTTCGACGACGGGCGGGCGCTGGTGCGCGGGACGACGTCGGTCGAGCGGGCGCGCGCCACCTACGCGCGCTACGTCGGCCACTGAACGAGCGCCGCGCGCGACGCGCGGCGGCGCCAGAAAGCGAGCGGCCCCGAGGCTTTCGCCTCGGGGCCGCCGTCGTTCGACACTCTCGAATCGTCGCCGCTACGGCTTCTGGACGGCGTAGATGCAGATGACGCCGGTCGTCGTGCCGATCTGATGGCCAAACGCGTCGGAACCAATCATGCCAATGAACTTGTAGTTCATCGTCCCGTTCAGCGAGAAGTAATAGAACTTGCCGTCGTGCGGATTGTCGATGTCGGCGGCGGTGTTGTCGTCACCGAAGCCCGCGATCAATGCGGGCGGCGCAGCACCGGTCGTGTCGCCCGCATTGCCCGCGCGCAGCCAGAAGATCTGGCCGAGCGCCATGGCGCCGAGCTTCGACGTCTCCGTGAGGTCGTCGCGGAAGTAGTAGAGGAGGTCCTGGTACTGGAGATCCGCGAGCTGGGTGCTGATGCCCCAGGACCACGCGCAGCCGAGCGACACGGGGCTCGGCGTGAGCGACTCGACGAGCTGGTTCGCCGTCGTGTCGGTCGTGAGCTGGATCGCCGTCGTCGGGAAGTTGGCGTCGAAGACCCACGGGTTGCGCGAAGTCGTCCCGTCGATCGCCGTCGCGAAGTAGCAGAGCGACGGATACGCCCCGCCGGCGAACGAGAGGTGCCAGTCGAAGTTCTCGCCGTACGCGCCCGGATTGCTGGTGGTCGACGTCTTGGCGCCGGCGAAATCGCCGCCGGTGACGTTGATCAGCTTGCCGGTCGCGAGTTCGACCGCCACGAGGTTGGTCTTGCTGAGCGACGAGATGCCGCGCGAGAAGACCATGTACTTGCCGTTCGGCGAGACGAAGTAGCCCTCGGGGTAGATGGTGCCCTTGACGGTGACCGGGAAGGTCGACGAGCCATTCGTCTGGGTGACGTTCTGGATGACCTTCGTGGTGTCGTTCCAGGAGAAGAGGTCCATGTCCTTCGTCAAAGCCCCCGTCCACGCGCCGTAGAAGAAGTAGAGGTGCTCGTTGTCGGGCATGAAGAGGTCGGCGGTCTTCTTGATCTGGCCCACGTGATTGAAGTTGCCCGAATTCGTGATCGGGTTGTTGAACTTGGTCGAGCCGGCGTCGTCGCCGGCGTTGTCGCCGTTCGAGTCCCTGGTGGTGTAGATGTTGACCTGTTCGGTGAGGGTCCCGTCGTTGCTGTGCATTGCGGTGAGCGCGAGCAGGGAGCCGTCGGGCGAGAGCGAGGCGTAACCCGACTGGCCGTTGTAGGTGTCGCCCGCGGTGTAGGTCTGCACCTTCGTAGTCAACTCCGGGAACTGCGTGAGGTTGACGGCCTGCGTCGGCTTGAGCTCGGTCACCGCGTACCAGTCGCCGTTTTTGATGGCATCGGGGAAAGTCGCGCCGCCCGGGACGAACTCGTCGCCCGCGACGAAGCAGAGCGTCGATCCGCCGCCCGGGCTCACCACGAACGCCTTGTCGGGGATCTGGTCGACCTGCGGAGAGGTGTAGTTGGGGTTGGTCGGGATCGCGACGATCTGTGACGCCGGCTGCGTCGCCCGGGCATTCACGGTGTACAGCTCGCGCGGAGTGGCGGTCCCGGTGTCGCGCGTGAACCAGAGGCGGTTGTTCGTGAAGATCTGCCCCTTGACGAAGAGGTTCTTGGTGCCGTTCGGCGTGACGTCGACGATGTCGGTCGGGTTGCCGAGCCCGTCCGTGAACGGCTTCGAGCAGTCGGTCGCGAACAGGAACATCTGGGGGGTGGTGGCGACGGCGGTGTCGTCGTAGATCGCCGACATCCGCGAGCCGTCGGGGCTGAACGCCGTCGCGATCTTCCAGGAGTTGTTGACGGGTACCGAGTCCTTCTTGCGCCCGACGACGTAGAAGTCCTCGCCGGGGGTATTGGGGTTCGGCCCCTTGTTCACGATCAGGAAGAAGCCTTCCTGCGAGACGTTGTCGTAGCAGCGCATCACCGAGCGCGCGGGGATGTCGTCCGAGGTGCCGAGGGTCCCGTCGTTGCCCGGCAGCGGCGGCAGCTCGACGCGGCCGTACTCGTAGTTGTCGGCGTTGAACGCCGGCACCTTGTTGCCCTGCCAGCCGACGTCGCGCGCCCGGCGGTTGGCGCCCGTGCCGTTGATCGAGTGGAGCGCCCAGGGGTTCATGTCCCCCATCGCGATCGAGTCGACCTTGATGTCGAGCAGCACCGGATCGGCCGTGTAGACGCCGGACGAGGGCGTCCCGTTGGTGAACTCGAGGACCCCGAAGCCCGCGTGGTCCTGCTTCGGGCTGCCGGTCGTCGCCAGCGAGCAGACGACGCGCGCCGCCGTGGTCGGCGCGCCGAAGGTGACGGCGATCGCGTTCGAGACGTCGGTCGCCGTGGTCGAGCCGGTCTTGAGGACGACCGCCTGGAAGTAGTAGGTCTGGCCGACGATGTTCTTCGGGATGACGAACGAGAGATTCAGGTGGCCGCCGGAGTCGAGGTGGAGGTTCGGGTTGAAGGGACGGTCGGGCGAGATGTCGACCGGCGGGTAGTTCGCCTCGACCACCGCGGTGGCGACCCCGGTCGCGACCGGCATCGGCTTCTTGCCGCCGCCGTTGACGGCCAGGTACCAGCCGGTGTTCGCGCCGTTGTTGGCGAGGGCGACGAAGAGGCCGTAGGGCCGGTTCGCCTGGGCGACGTTGTCGACCTTGACCGTGAGCGTCGACCCGACCGTCGCCGACACGGACAAGGTGTTGTTGCTCGAGGTCTGCCCGTTGATCGTGAGGGCCGTGGTCTGACCGAGGGCGGTGCCGGCGAGAGCGAGTGCGGCGACGAGTCCGGCAGCGGCGCGCAGTCCGGGGATGCCGCACTTCGAGATGTGATCGTTCACGTCCTCTCCATGGCTCGGGGGCTCGGGGGTTCGGGGATCGGGCCCGCGTGCACCATCATCCGGCCCGCAGGAGCCTGGACGGTGGACGCGCCTCTCGTCGGTCGCATTTGTCCCTGGGACGAAACCGACGCGCCCCGGGGGGAAAAGCCGCGAAAGGATAGCAAGCCTTCCCGATTCGGAAACGTCGCGGGGGCTACGGCAGCGACGGCGAACGGGGCCGGGTCGGGACGACCTGCGCGCGGCCGCGATCGCAACGCCTGCGCCGACGCCGGATCGCCGCCGTCCCCGGGTCAGGCACCGTCCGTAAGGGGCGCCCCCCAGCGCAGCCGCTCGCGGATCGTGCGAAAGCGCGTCCGCTCGACGACCGAGGCGACGCGCAGGTCCTGCTCCGCCTCGCGCACCTCGACGAGGGTCCCCTCGCGGAGCGGCACCGTCTGCTGGCCGTCGATGGTGAGCGCCGTCCCGTGGCGCGCCTTGACGACCTCGAGCTCGATCTTCCGGTTGGCGCGCAGCACCAGCGGCCGGTAGGTGAGCGCGTGCGACGCGAGCGGCGTGATCAGCAGGCAGCGGTCGGTCCGGTCGACGATCGGCCCGCCGGCCGAGAGCGAGTAGGCGGTCGAGCCGACCGGCGTCGCGACGATCATCCCGTCGCCGCGGTAGCGCGTGACCTGCTCGCCGTCGATGCGCAGGTTCACGTCGACGAGGTGGGCGACGCGCGAGGCGGTCACCACGACCTCGTTCAGCGCGGTGCCGAGCTCGCGGACGCGTCCGCGCGGCGGGTGGATCCGGCAGCGCAGCCGCAGCCACGACTCGACCGTCCCGCCGCCGCCGAGCAGCCGCGCCAGCCCCGGCTCCCATTTGCCCGGCTCGAGCTCGGCGAGGTAGCCGAAGGTCCCGAAGCGGATGCCGACGATCGGGACGTCGCGCCCGCCGACGGCGCGCGCCGCCCGCAGGAACGTCCCGTCGCCGCCCAGCACCACGACGAGGTCGGCCTCGTCGGCCGCGCGCAGCGCGGGCCGGAGCGGCGCGACGAGGACGCGGACGTCGCGCTCCTCGAGCCAGCGCTGCAGCCGGCTGCGCTCGGCGCCCACGCGCGGGGCGCGCGGGTCAGCGAGCAGCAGAACCGTGGAAAGCGGCTTCACGCAGGTGTCCCAGGACGGCGTCACGGATCCCCGACGCGGTGAGCCCGAGCTCGGCGAGGAGCTCGGCGCGGCTGCCGTGCTCGATGAACCGGTCGGGCACGCCGAGCGTCAGCACGCGCGCGCGCGCGGTGTCGTGCCCGGCGGACTGCCCCGACTCGCGGCGGGCGGCGTGCTCGAGCACCGCCGACCCGAAGCCGCCGGCGAGCGCCGCCTCCTCGATCGTGACGACGAGGCGGTGGCGCTCGAGCAGCGCGTCGAGCAGCGCGTGGTCGAGCGGCCGCGCGAAGCGCGCGTTGACCACCGTGCAAGAGCAGCCCTGCGCGTCGAGCAGGGCGGCCGCCTCGAGCGCCGTCTCGCTCATCGGTCCGTACCCGATCAGGGCGACGTCGTCGCCCGCGCGCAGCCGCTCGGCGCGGCCGAGCTCGATCGGCGCGACCGCGCGGCCCGGCGCCGCGGTCTGCGCCTTGGGGTAGCGGATCGCGATCGGGCCCGGGTGCGCGAGCGCGAAGCGGACCATCTCCTGCAGCTCGGAGCCGTCGCGCGGCGACATCAGCGTGATGCCCGGGATCGCGCGCAGGAACGCGATGTCGAACAGGCCGTGGTGCGTCGCGCCGTCGTCGCCGGCGAGCCCGCCGTGCGACATCACGAGCACGACGGGGTTGTGCTGCAGCGCGACCTCCTGGAACACCTGGTCGTAGCCGCGCTGCAGGAAGGTCGAATAGATGGCGCAGACCGGCCGGCGCCCGCCGATCGTGAGCCCCGACGCGAAGGCGATCCCGTGCTGCTCGGCGATGCCGACGTTGAAGAAGCGGTCGGGGAACTTCTCGGCGAAGGGCTTGAGCCCGGTCCCGTCGGGCATGCCGGCCGTGATCGCGCAGACGCGCGGATCGTTCTCGGCCTCGCGCACGATCGCCTCGGAGAAGCACTTGGCGAACTCGTACTTGGGCGGCCCCTTCTTGGCCGGCGCCGCCGCGGGCACCTTGTCGACCTTGCAGGCCGACTCGCCCTCGAGGACGAAGCTGTCGCCCGGCTTGGCGCCGTGCAGCGCGAGCGGATCCTCCTCGCAGCCCTTCACCCCCTTGCCCTTCACGGTGAGGACGTGCAGCAGCTTCATGCCGGGCTGCGCGCGCATCGCCTCGAGCACGCTGATCATCCCGCCGAGGTCGTGGCCGTCGAAGATCCCGAAGTACCGGAAGCCCAGCGCGTCGAGCACCTGGCCCGGCACGATCACGTGCTTCAGGTGGTCGGCGATGGCGTGCACGGTCTTGTCGAAGCGCTCGCCGATGCGCGGGATCTTCGCGACGAAGTGCTCGAGCTTCTCGGCGGCGCGCATCGCCGCCGTGTACGGCCGCGACAGGCGGACCTTCGAGAGCACGCGCGAGAGCGAGCCGACCGTCTTCCCGATCGACTGCTCGTTGTCGTTCAGGATGATCAGCAGATCGCGGTCGAGGTGTCCGGCCGAGTTGAGCGCCTCGAGCGACATGCCCGACACGATGCTCGCGTCGCCGACCATGGCGACGACGCGCCGCTTTCCATGTTCAGAGGGGGGGGCGAGGGCGTCGCCGAGGCAGGCGCCGAGCGCCATCGAGATCGCGGTGCCGGCGTGGCCGCTCGTCATCGCGTCGAAGGGCGACTCGTCCTTGTTCGGGAAGCCGCTGATGCCGCCCTTCTGGCGCAGCGTGTGGAAGCGGTCGAAGCGGCCGGTCAGCAGCTTGTGCGGATAGCCCTGGTGGCCGGTGTCGAGGAAGAGCCGGTCGTGCGGGAAATCGTAGACGCGGTGCAGCGCGACGGTGAGCTCGACCACCCCCATCGACGAGCCGAGGTGTCCGCCGTTCTTCGTGACGGTGTCGAGGATCGTGCGGCGGATCTCGGTGCACAGCGCCGGCAGCTCGGCGGCCGGCAGCCGCTTGAGATCGGCGGGGGAACGGATGCTCTCGAGGATCATGTCCCTTCCTACGCCACGCGCCGTTCGAGTTCGAGCGCGAGCGCGTCGAGCTCGGCGGGCCGCGGCAGCTTCGTCGCCGCCTCCCGCGCCCGCGCGGTCAGCTCCGCGGCGCGCGCGCGCGCCGCCGCGATGCCGATCGCCGCGGGATAGGTCAGCTTGCGCCGTTCGTCGTCCTTGCCCACCGGTTTACCGGTCCGGGACGGATCTCCGCCTTTTCCCAGCAGGTCGTCGACGACCTGGAAGGCGAGCCCGATCGCCTCGCCGAACCCGGCGGCGGCGTCGAGCAGCGGCGCGGGGGCCCCGGCGCAGCGCGCCCCGCAGCCGGCGGCGGCCCGGAAGAGGGCGGCCGTCTTCCTGGCGTGGATCCAGCGGACGCGCTCCTCGGTCGGGGCCTGCCCCTCGCCGAGGAGGTCGGCCGCCTGCCCGTTCACCATCCCGGCGATGCCGGCGGCGTGCGCGAGGTCGGCGGCGCAGGGCGCGGCCACGGCGGGCGGGAGCTCGCGCGCCACCACCTCGAATGCCCGCGTGAGCAGCGCGTCGCCGGCGAGGATCGCCATCCCCTCGCCGAACTTCTTGTGGCAGGTCGGCCGGCCGCGCCGCAGGTCGTCGTCGTCCATGGCGGGCAGGTCGTCGTGGGCGAGCGAGTAGCAGTGGATCAGCTCGAGTGCGACGGCGGCGGGCAGCGCCGCGTCGGCCGCGCCGCCGCACGCCTCCGCGACCAGCAGGCAGACGAGCGGCCGCATCCGCTTGCCGCCCGAGAAGACGGCGTACTCCGCCGCCTCGCTCAGCTCGCGCACGAGCTCCTCGTGCGGCGGCAGCAGCCACCGGCGCAGCGCCTCGTCGACGCGATCGCGCAGCGCGGCGAGCCGCGGCTTCAGCTCCTCGGAAGCGGCCGGCGGCGACCCCACGTCAGCGTGCGACCTCCACGACCTTGCGCTCGCGGATCAGCGTCACGCGGATCTCGCCGGGATACGTGAGCTCGTCCTCGATCTTCTTGGCGATGTCGCGCGCGGTCAGCAGCGCCTGCTGGTCGTCGAGCTTGTCGGCGTCGACCAGGACGCGCAGCTCGCGCCCGGCCTGCACGGCGTAGGCGGAGACGACGCCGGAGAACGACGTCGCGGCCGCCTCGAGCTTCTCGAGCCGCTCGATGTACTGCTCGACGGAGTCGCGGCGCGCGCCGGGCCGGCCGGCCGAGATCGCGTCGCCGACCTGCGTCAGCACCGCGTAGGTCGACTCGTACGGCATGTCCTCGTGGTGGGCGCCGATGGCGTTCCAGATCAGGCGCGGCTCGTCGAAGCGGCGCGCCTGCTCGGCCCCGAGCACCGCGTGGCTGCCGTCGAGCTCGTGCGTGAGCGCCTTGCCGATGTCGTGCATGAGGCCGCAGCGCTTGCCGATCAGCGGGTCGAGCTTGAGCTCGCTCGAGATCGAGCTCAGGATGTGCGCGATCTCGATCGAGTGCTCCAGCACGTTCTGGCCGTAGCTCGTGCGGTACTTGAGGCGCCCGATCAGGTACTGGATCTGCGGGTGGACCTTCAGCAGGCCGAGGTCGGCGCAGGTCTTCTTGCCGGTGTTGCGGATGTCCTCGTCGATCGCCTTCTTCTCGGTCTCGATCAGCTCCTCGATGCGCGTCGGGTGGATCCGGCCGTCGTTGATCAGCTTCTCGAGCGCGCGGCGCGCGATCTCGCGGCGCACCATGTCGAAGCAGGAGATCACGATCACGCCGGGCGTGTCGTCGACGATGACGTCGACTCCGGTCGCCTTCTCGATCGCGCGGATGTTGCGGCCCTCGCGGCCGATGATCCGCCCCTTCATCTCGTCGCTCGGCAGGTCGATCACCGAGGTGACGGTGTCGGAGACGTAGCGCACGGCGCAGCGCTGGATGGCGGTGCCGACGATGCGCTGGGCGAGCTCGTCGGCGCGGTCCTTCTTCTCCTCCTCCTTCTTCTCGAGGTACTTGGCGAGGTCGGACTGGCACGCCTCCTCGAACCTCTTCATCACGATGTCGCGCGCTTCCTGCGCGGAGAGCTGCGCGATCGAGAGGAGCTTCTGCTCCTCCTCGGCGATCTTCGCCTTGAGCTCCTCGTCGCGGGTCTTCGCCTCGGCGAGCTGCGTCCCGAGCTTCTCCTTCTCCTCCTCGAGCGTCTTCTCGAGGACGGCGACCTTCTGCCGCTCCTGGTGCGTCTCGGCTTCACGCCGCGCAAGTCGGCGCTCGACGTCGAGCATCTTCTCCTGCCGTTTGCGCTCCTCCTCGTTCCACGCCGCCTCCGCCTTGTTGCGCAAGTCGCGGATGTCCGACTCGGCGCGGTTGCGGGCGGTGTTGGCGTGCTGTTCTGTTTGCTGGCGCAGCTGCATCGCCGCCGACTCCGCCTCGTAGTGGATGCGCTGCGCCTCGAGGCGCGCGCGCTCGACGTCCTCCGGCGGGGCGGCGGCGCGCGGCGCGGACGGCTCGGGCGGCCGCTGCTGCGGTACGGGCGCCGGAGCGCCGGGCCGCGGTGCGGCGGCCGGAGGCGCTCCCGATCCCTTCTTGCGGCCGAGGACGAAAGCGACGGCGCCCACGAGCGCGGTCGCGCCTGCGGCGACCGCGACGATCTGCATCGTGTCCACGAATCTCCCTTCCGAGCCGGCCGCGGGGTCAGGCGCGGCCGCTCCAGGTCGGATCCCGGGGGCGATGCGCGAGGAGGGAGACGTCCGTTCCGATCAGAGCAGGGGCCGCCGGAGCGTCCGCGGCTGCGGACGGCCCGCGCGTGGCGATCTGCGGCATCGCCACCGGCTCCCTGTCTGGCTTCGACCGATCGCAGGAACTCCCGACGGTCTTCGGAAAGTCGCCGAACCGGAACTCGCGTGCGGCGTGCGCAGCACGTGAGATCAAGCACCTCGTGGATCGCGTATCGCCGCCGACCGGTCCGCGAATGCGGAGGTCGGCGCAGCCACGGCCCCCCGGGACAGCTGCCGCCGTGGCGCCGCAAATATAGGCGCCACAATCGCTTGGACCAAGGTTCTCTTCCCGCCGGCCCGACTTGCAGCGGCCCTCAGGAGCCGGCCACCCGCTTGAGCGACGGCATCCCGACCCATTGCGAGGGAGAGATCGAGTAGAGCGTCCAGCGCAGTCGCCCGCGGAAGAGCGGCCGGCGGCTCCCGTCGATCACCATCTCCCCGCCCTCGCAGACGAGCTCCGCCGAGTCGTGCTTGGCGTCGATCTCGAACCAGGCGAGGTCGGCGTAGACGGTCTGCCGGGGCGCCCCGTGGTCGTCGTAGAGCAGGTCGATCACCGCCTTCTCGAGCTTCTCGCCGGTGAACTTGTCGCAGCCGCGCACGCGCACGGCGACCGTCTTCTCGAGCTCGAGCACGCGGTTGATGGCCTTCGTCACCTGCGTCGGGTCGGCCGGGTCGAAGCGCGCCGCGCTGCCGATCGCCCCGCTCGCCGCCACGCCGAACAGCGACGCGAGCTCGGGCGCGACGAGCTCGAGCGGCAGGACGCCGGGGATGTCGAAGCGCGTCGTCCCGTTCGGGAAGGCCTCCTCGACGCCGAGATCGATCTGCCGCGCGCCGCTCAGGACGAATCCCGCCACGCCGGAGGCGGCGTCGCGCTCGAGGGTCAGCCGGTCCGCGGTGAGCGAGCCGGTCGCGGTGCCGCTCGGATTGGAATGGACGAGCACGACGCGGCGCAGCGCGTGGTCTTCGGCGACCGGATCGGCCGAGAGCAGGCGCCAGCGCTCGAATCCGCAGTCGCGGAGCAGCGTGTTGAACGCGGCGAGAACCGCGTCGGGCGGCCGCGGCTGCGCCTCCTCCACGACGGGTTTCTGCGGCGCCGCCGCCGCGGCGCCGTCGGTCGCGGGCGCGACCGCGCCGGGGACGATCGTCTCGGGCGCGAACGGCGTCGCGTCGGTCGCAGGCGCGTGGCCCGCCGCGGCCTGCGCCGGATCGGCGAGCTGGCGCGCGCGATCGAGCGCGCGCACCACCGAGTCGTCGCCGACGCGGCTCGCCCGCTCGCGGGCGTCGAGCGTCGAGCCCGACGGCTTGCCGGCGATCGCCGCGTCGCTGCTCTCCTTGCGGGAGGACGGCGCCGCGACCTCGGGCGGCGCCGACGACGGCGCGCCGCGCGGCTGCGACGTGAGCGCACGCAGCTGCGCGGCGAGGACTCCATTCCCGTTCTCGAGCTCCGCGATCCGCTTCGTGACCGCGTCGTCGGCCGCCGGCGGCGCGGGGAGCTTGAGCCAGCCCGCCGCGTGCACGGCGAGGATCGCGAGCGCGCCGAAGACCGCCCCCGCCGCGCCCGCGGTCAGCGCGGCGCGCCAGGAGCGGCGCCGCTCCCGGTCGAAGAAGTCGAGGAGGGCGCGCGCGTCGGCCTCGTGGAGCCGGCCGGCCGCGGGGATCCCCGCCGGCGCGTCGCCGGCGGACTCGCTCTCACCGCTCGCCTTCCCGCTCTGCATGGGTGTCGCCCCCGTCGGTCGACTTCGCGCCGGGCTTCAGGCCGGTCGCGACCTCGAAGCGCTCCCGAGCCGGCAGCGAACGGAACTCGTCCCACGCCACCGCGGTCGCCCGCGCGTGCGCGAGCTCGAGCGTCCGCCCGCCCAGCGTCACCTTCACGTTGCCCAGCGCCGCGAACGGCTCGCTCGTCGTGAACACGACCAGGAGCTGGAGCGACTGCCCCGCCGCGAGCGCCGGAAGCGCGGAGGCGCCGCCGAGCGTGGCGAGCAGCGGCTGCGCGCTGTCCGCCTTCGCAGGCCACTTGGACGGCGGGAGCGAGGCAATGCTTCCCGAGCCGGCGCGCGCCTCGACCGGGATCCCGTCGCGGCCGAGCGCGAGCGTCCCCTCGCCGCCGAAGCGCCACACCGCCAGCGATGCATAGAGGTGGCCGCCCCCGAGGAGATCGTCGAGGCGCGCCTTCGTGTAGGCGGCGCGGCCGGCCGCCGCGTGGAAGGGAGAGAGCGTGACCAGCGTCGCCGCCTCGCCCGCCACCGGCTCGAGCCAGGCGTAGTGGACGTCGACGTCGCCCTCGACGCGCGACTCGAGCTGCGTCCCGTGGGTCGTGAAGCGGTCCGCGCCGTCCTTGCAGGCCGCCGCGAGCAGCAGCGCGGCGGCGGAAACGAGCGCGGCGGCACGCGCGAGCGCGCCGCCGCTGCGAATTCCAACTCGTGATGTCGCCGGTTCCGACGTCAGTTCTTGCTCGGCTCGTCCCACTTCTTGCCCTTGTTGTCGTTGTACCACTTCTGCGCGGCCGAGTAGTCCTTGAACTCCTGGTTGGTCATCTTCTTCAGCGCTTCGCGCAGCGGTCCTTCGACGATCGCGAGGTTGTCCTTGGCGCGGCCCTTCTGCTTGTTGTCCGACTGCCCGCTGGTCGCCGCGGAGCCGTACGTCGCGTAGGCCTTCACGAGCTCCTCGACGATCGGGCGGCGGACCTTCTCGGGCTGGTCACCGTAGAAGGCCAGTCCGTCCGCCGCGCCGGCCACGACGAGCGGCTCGCTGTTCTTCAGCATGTCGCTGATCGTCTTGACGTTGGCCGGGTCCTTGTGCGAGCCGAGCGAGCGCAGCGCGCCGGAGAGCACGCCCTTGCGCTTGGAGACGGACGGCGAGCCGAGCGCGCGGACCGTCGCCTTCTCGCCGAGCTCGCCCATGTTCATGAACGCGATGAAGACCGCCTCGTAGAGCTTGTTGTCGTCGTCGCCGCGGTTCGCGTTGAGGCACTTCTCGACCGCCGTCGTCACCTTCTTCTTGTCTTCCTCGCTGAACGTGGCGAAGTTCTTGGCGATGCCGTCGATCACCGTCGCGGCCTCGTCGTCCTTCTTCTTCTTCACGTTCTCCGCGAGCTGGTTCACGCGGTCGTCGACCGTGACCTGCGCTCGCAGCGTCGGCGCGACCGCCGAGAAGGCGGCGGCCAGCGCGAGTCCTCGGAGGGCGTGGCGGAAGCTCGATGTCGTCATGGACGTGGTCGATCCTTTCGGGGCGGGGGCGGGGCGTCGCCCGATTTCTTCGGCGGAGCCGGAGCCGGCGCGCTGCCGCTCCAGTCGGCGTCCTTCGCCTG
>Ga0137326_1000476_pt1 | contig 13864 bp, 9 predicted proteins | sample EasRivERMZT500_2_FD_102292 | JGI IMG/M metagenome (GOLD analysis project Ga0137326, IMG submission 102292) | Soil microbial communities from meander-bound floodplain in the East River, Colorado, USA - East River MetaG ERMZT500_2 | ecosystem: Environmental > Terrestrial > Soil > Floodplain ... | reverse complement strand
GCGAGCAACCTCGTCGCGGGCGACACGAACGGCGGCGGCGACTGCTTCCTGCGCGACCTGGCCACCGGGATCACGACGCGCGTCAGCGTCGGCACCGGCGGCGTCGAGTGCGCCAGCGGCAGCAGCTTCGACGGCATGTCGGGGGACGCACGCTTCGTCGTCTTCACCACCTGGGCCGACAACATGGTCGCCGGCGACGACAATGAAGTGCTCGACGTCTTCGTCCACGATGCTCTGCTGGACTCGACGACGCTCGTCAGCTGCTCGCGCACGGGCGAGATCGGGAACGACAGCCTCGCGCTGAACGGGATCGGATCGTTCGGCGGTCCGATCTCGGCGGACGGCCGTTTCGTCACCCTTCTCAGCTACGCCACGAACCTCGTCAGCTACGACACGAACGACTTCGAGGACGCGTTCCTGCGCGACCGCTCGATCTCGATCGACGCGACCTGGAGCAACTACGGCGAAGGCTTCTCCGGACTGCTCGGCGTCCCGACGCTGACTTCGAGCGCCGATCCGGTCTTCGGCACGACGATCACGCTCGACGTGGGCAATTCGAGCGGCGCCGCGACCGTTGGCCTCCTGCTCATCGGCTTCACGCCGGCGTCGATCCAGACCAGCGCCGGCGGCACCATCCTCGTCGACGTGATGTTGATGCTGCCGTTCCCGCTCGAGTCGACCGGCGCGTCGATCGTCGAGAGCATCCCCTACGACGACTGGCTGTACGACCAGTCCGCCTTCCTCCAGGCGCTCGAGCTCGATCCGGGAGCGGCGAAGAAGATCGCGTTCACGCCCGGACTCGAGCTTCGGTTCGGAAGCTAGGTCGGCGCGCGGAGCGCCGCCACTGACCGGGCGCCGGTGGTACTCGTTTCCCATGGCCGGGGAGGCCTGCGCATGAATGCGAAGAGCTGCGAAGCCGGCCTGCGGAAGCTCCTGCTGCTCGGGTCGTTCTTGGTGGCGTCGGCGTGCTCCTACCTCGTGATCCCCGACGAGGCCCCTGCGCTCGAAGAGTCGAAGGAGCTGACGCTCGCGGGCGCGACCGTGGCGGTGCTCAATGCGGAGCCGGACGACGCGGACTTCGTGATCTACGCGTCGTCCCGCCACGGGAGCTTCAGCGGGAGCCGCAGGAAGTGGTGCGACACGCTCGCGGCGGCGCTCTCGAGCGAGTTGACGAAGCGCGGCGCGACCATCTCCGCCGAAGCCGCGAACCGGTTGCGGCTCGCGATCCCGGAGATCACCGGACACTCGGGATGGGCGACGGTCGGATTCAAGGTGAAGGCCGTCGTCACCGGCGCGGACGGCTGGACGAAGAGCTACGAGGGTTCGGCGGCGGCGGCCGCGGGGATGACGATGGGGGGAATCGCCTCCCGCTCCGCGGCATTCGCCCTCGCGGAGATCGTCCAGGCCATGTTGGCGGACCCCGAATTCGTCGCGAGGCTCGGCGTCCGCGGCGCGACACCTCCGCGCTGAACGTCGTCGCGCGCGTCCCGTGCGACGGATTCCCGACGCATCACGAGGAGGAACGAAGATGGATCCTCGAACCACGCTCCGACGAATGTGCAACGTTTCGATCGCGTTGGCGGTCGCCGCCTCCGCGGTCTCCGCGCAGAACGCGATCACGCGGATCGCCGTCGACCCCAACGGCGTCGAAGGGAACGAGATGACGGTGGATGCGGTGATCTCGGCCGACGGCCGCTACGTCGCGTTCGCGAGCTTCGCCTCGAACCTGGTCGCCGACGACACCAACGGCGCGCCCCACCTGGGCAGCGACGTGTTCGTGCGCGACCTCGCGAGCGGGGTCGTCGTGCGTGTGAGCGTGAGCTCGGGAGACGAGCAGGCGGACCACGACAGCTACGGGCCCTCGATCTCGGCCGACGGCCGCTACGTGGCGTTCGTGAGCTTCGCGACCAACCTCGTCGCCGGTGACAACAACGGCTTCATGGATATCTTCGTCCACGATCGCGATCCCGACGGCAACGGCGTCTTCGACGAAGGCAACGGCGTCACAACGCGCGTCAACGTGCGCGCCGACGGCACCGAGTGCGACGAGCAAAGCGGCAACGCGATCATCTCGGCCGACGGACGTCTCGTGCTCTTCGTGACGCTGGCCGACAACCTCGTCGACGACGACAAGAACCAGGTCCAGGACATCTACGCGCACGACCGCCTGACCGGCGCCACCGTGCGCGTGATCCTCGGCACGGGCGGGGTCGAGACAAACGGCACCTGCTACCTCTCCACGCTCTCTCCGGACGCGACGCTGGTCACCTTCTCCAGCGAAGCGACCAACCTCGTCAGCGGTGACACCAACGGGGTCGTCGACGCCTTCATCTGCGACCTCGCGACGGGGATCGTCGAGCGCTCGAGCGTCGACTCGGCCGGAGTCGAGGGCAACGACGAGAGCATCGCCGTGGGCGGAATGACCGCGGACAACCGGTTCGTCGTTTTCGCCAGCAGAGCGGACAATCTCGTCGCAGGCGACGCAAACCAGTACTTCGACGTCTTCCTCCGCGATCGGACCTCCGGCGTGACTACGCGCGTCAGCCTCGGGCAGGGCGGGGTCGAGGGCGACGGGGACAGCGCCCCCGGACTCTACGGCGGCATCTCGTCGGACGGGCGCTTCGTCGCGTTCCGGAGCGAGGCGAAGAACATGGTTCCGGACGACACGAACCACTTCTACGACGTCTTCCGGCGCGACCTGACGACGGGAGACGTCGTGCTCGTCAGCGCGACGCGCGCCGGCGGTTTCTCCAACGGCCCCAACTTCCCGTTCGACTCGACTCCCGACCTCTCCCTGATCCTCCTCCACAGCTACGCGACCGACCTCGTGAGCTACGACACGAACGGCGAAATCGACCCCTACTACGGCCAGGAGGCCTACCTGCGCGACATGAACGTCGCAGCGGGAACGGCGTCGACCGAGGCCTATGCGCAGGGCCTCGCGGGAACAAACGGCGTCCCGACGCTCTCGCCGAGCACGAATCCGGTCCTCGGGTCCCCGATCCACATCGACCTCGGCAACTCGAGCGGCGGTTCGACTCTCGGGCTCGTGATCGTGGGTCTCCTTCCCGCGGAGGTCCCGTTCTCGGGCGGGACGCTCGTCGCCGACCCGCACGGCTGGTTCGTGCCGGTGGTCATGGACGCGAGCGGCGCCGCGCTCGACGCGGTGATCCCGTCCGACCCGGGCGTCCGCGGCATCTCGCTGTTCACCCAGCTCCTCGTGCTCGACGCGGGCGCCGTGCGCGGCGTCTCGATGTCGCGCGGCTGTGAAATGGTCGAAGGAGACTGAGGCGCGACCGGACGCGGGCTCCCGACGATCAGTTCCTTCGCCGGTCCGGTCGCGTGACCTTGCGGTCGACCTGCAGCCCCTCGCTCCCGTGGAACGTGAGCAGCAGCGCGTCCGTCGCTGCGAAGGTGTCGAAGAGGCGGAAGATCACGTCCTCCGAGCCCGGCCACGGATAGGCGAAGACGAGGTCGAAGTCGTCGGGGTCGCGCCGCAGCACCGCGTGGCCGTCGGGACCGCGTTCGGAGAGATAGGTGAACTCGCTGGTGCAGTCGGCGAGCTCGCCGGCGTCCTGCGGCACGAAGTTGCCCTGCGCGATCGGGACCTTCAGCGAGAAGTCGGTCATCAGGCGGTTCGCCTCGTCGACGAGGTCGCGCTCGATCTCGATGCCGCACGCGTCGAAGCCGGAGAGGGCGGCGAGACCGGCCACCGCCGCGAATCCGCAGCCCCACTCGCAGAAGGAGCGTCCCGGCGCGAGCTTCCCGCGCGCGATCGCGTCGATCATCCGCCAGGTGCCCTCGAGATCGCTCGACACGAAGGCGTGGAGCGGGCGCCGGGTCCGCTGCTCGTGGAAGTCATCGGTGCGCCGGTCGGCAGCGCGGACGAACTTCGCGATCGGCGGCGGCAGCCGTCCGGCGGTCGGAGTCACGTCGACGCGAACGAGCGCCATCGGGGACCCCGGAGGGGAAGGGGAACCCCGACCAAGTTACCGCGCGCGGCGCGATCTCGCCTCGAGTGAACGATCCCGAGGCTCCGCGGCGTTACTGGAACCGCAGATGCGGCGCATATCGTCGCGGAAGCGGGACGGCGTCGAGGAGCTCGGGTCGATGCGACCACCCACGAGATGGTTCGTGTGTCTCGCGTTCGCGACCGCGCTCCGCTGCGGATCGACGAATCCGGCACCGCCCGCACCGGCCGCGCCTCTCTCCGCCGTCGAACTCGCCAGGTCCTACGGCCTCGCGCTCCAGCCCGCGCCGGCGGACGGCGTCCCGATCCGCGTCGTCGACGCGGCGAGCGGACGGCCGGTCGGCGACGCGCTGGTCGTGTCGATCGACGAGTACGAGTTCACCTATGGCGACGTCGACTACGACGACGGCGAGGCGCGCACCGCGCGGTCGCTCTTGCGACGCGAGGGATGCGCGACTGCGACCTCCGGCGACGGTGTCGCGCGCGTCGCGGCCCCGACGGCGCCGCGGTGCGTGTTCGTCTGGAGCGGAGGGAAGTTCGGACGCACGACGCTCGAAGTCCACGACCGCACGGAGCACGTCGTTCCGATCGCACCGCGTTCGCTGCGGGTCGAAGTGGTCGACGAGAGTGGTCGGCCGAAGGCGGGCGTGCCGATCCAGATGGCGAAGTGCTCCCTCGAGCCGATGGCGACCGCGACGACGGTCGGGACCACCGGCGCGGACGGTGGTTTCGACATTCCCGCGCTCGAGCTCGAGCGCGGCGTCCATCGCACCTGCGGGCGGCGCGACCTCGTGATGCTCGGCGCGCTGATCTTCGGCGGCGAGCTGCGCGCGGCGGACGCGCCGGTGCTCGAGCCGGTGCGGCTCGTTCTGCCCGCGTGCGGCTCGATCGACGTGGAACTCCAGGACGCGCAGGGCCGGCCGCTCGGCAGCGACTCGGGGCACGCGCGCTCTCTCTCGCTCCTGGTCGAGAGCTGCGGCCGTTTGGAACCGCACGGCCTCGAACGCAAGCGCAGGCATTGGCACGTTCGTTCGCTCGAGCCACCGATCGTCGACGGCCGCTGTCGCCTCGATCGAGTCGAGCTCGGCGCCGAATTGACGTTCCAGCTCGAAGTCGAGATACGCCCGAGGGTGTTCAGCTTCGACCATCTGACGCCGATCGGCACGGCCGAGAAAGGCGGAGAGCACATCCTCGGCCCGACGAAGGACGGCGAGGTGAAGCACGTCGTCCTGCGCGCGGGCTGGTTCGGTGCGCCGGAAGACGACTCCGAATCGGCCGCAGCAACGAAAACGCCGACGGTGACGCCGGACGAATCGTCCGACGCTGCGACCCCCGAGAGCGCCGCCGCGCCCGACCTGGACAGCTCCTTCGACGTCTCCGTCCGGCTCGACGTGCCGATCGAGCCGTGCTGGCTGCGGGTCCGAGTCGACGGCAATCGCGATCCGCACGAGCACGACTCGAATCCGTGGATCGACGTGAACGGCCGCGCGACGATCCGCAACGTCCGCGCAGGCACGCACTCGATCAAGATCACGCGCTGCAGCATCTCCACGAGTCTCCGGGAGGTCGTGCTGCACGAGTCCGCGGAGTTCGAAGTCGCGCCCGCGCAACACCTGCGCGATCCGCGCCTGCTCGACATCGACCTGCGCGGCAAGCTGCAGTCGCGCCGGTTGGAGATCGTCGACGGTGACGGGAAAGAGCTGTCCGGCCTCGTCTACGAGACGCGGACGGACCATCCCGGGCACGACGAGCCGATGTGGTTCGAGAAGGGCCGCGCCGATCTCCTGTCGATCGTCGGCGACGGTTTCTCGACCCAGATCGTCGCGAACCGATTCCGTCCCCGACTCCTCGCGCCCGACTCGAGGACGCGTCGCATCGTCCTGCAGCGCGGCATCCCGATCCGCCTCGCGCTCGCGCCCGGCTTCGAGATGCCGGACGCAGCGCAGCTCGAGGCGCGGCTCTACGTGGGCGTTTCCGAGATGCCGCACTTCGTCACCGACCAGGACGAGTTGCGCTCGTTCGAGCTCCGCCCCGGCGCCGAGCCGCGCTTCGAGCTCGCGGAGCCGGGCCAGTGGCCGCTCGTCTTCCTGATCGGGCGCCAAGGCGCGAACGGCGAGGAGAACGTCGAAGCGTCGCACCTGCTCGACACGACGATCGACGTCCTGGACCGCACCGAAGAGCAGACCTTCGTGATCACGCCCGACCGCGACTGCTGGGACCGGCTGGTCGGGAAGTTGCGCACGTCCGGGTGACCGACGCGGTCGCGCGCTCGAGATCGCTTCCGCGCTCGCCGCCTACCGCGCGTGGAACTCGTCCGCCTTCGCGTTGACGAGCGCCATCTTGCGCGTGAGCGCCTCGTACGGCTCGTCCTTCACGGTCACGAGGCCGTAGTTCGAGTCCTCGCCGTCGGGGCGGCCTTCGCGGGGCTCGTCGGCGTACTGGAACCAGTGGTAACCGACGACGTCGGGCTGGTCGAGCGCGAAGAAGACGTACTGCTCGAAGCCGATGGCGCGGTCGACCTGCGTCGCGACGAGGGGGCCGGCGCCCTTCTTGTTGGGGAGGCCGCTGTCCCGGCTGCGGAAGCTGAACTCGCCGATCAGCAGCGGCTTGCCGAACGCGGAGTACTGGCCGATCACCCAGCGCGGGTCCTTGCCGTACGCGTTGAACGAGACGACGGCGACGTGCTTCGAGGCGGCGGCGATCACCGGGGGGGAGGGCAGCGTGGCGAAGCGGCAGCCGAAGACCATGTGGTTCGGGTCGGCCTCCCGGACCGCGTCCTCCGTGATCTGGAAGTAGAGCTCGGCGACGCGCGCGAGGAACGCGTCGCAGTCGGCGGCGAACGCGACGCGCCGGCGGTCGACCGAGCTCGTCTTCTTCTGCGCGGCCGCGTTCTGCAGGTACTTGCGCCGCACCGCGACGGAACCCGTGACGGCGCCGGCCGCCTCGAGCTCCTCCCAGCTCGAGAACCTCGTCCCCCAGACGTCGTCGAACTTCGCGACGTCGGCGTAGCGCGCGCGCAGCAGCGCCACAGCGGCGCGCCGTCCGGGCGCGGACTCGGGCAGGCCGAGGAACTGCTCGAGCAGCTTGTCGTCGCCGCGCCAGTCGGGCCCCCAACGCAGCTCGTTGTCGGTGAACCAGCCGATCAGCCACGGATCGTCCTTGCGCGGCGAGCACTTCACCCCTGCGACCTGCCGCACGAGCACCGCGAACTCCGGGTCGAAGACGTCGGGGAAGATCCCCTTGCGCCACGCCTGGCCGTTCATCCGCGCCGACACGTACTTCGCCCCGAGGTTGAGGATCGGCGTGCAGGCGAGGTGCTTGCCGTCGACGTCGATCGTCGTGAAGCCTTCGTCCGACCAGGCGCCGATCGTGTTGAAGCCCCACCGGACCAGCCGCTCCGCGGTCGCCGAGCGCCACGCCTCGGGCGTGCCGTACCGGGCGCGCGTCGTCTCGCCGTACGGAGCGCGCGCCGTGTCGCGGATCCGGTCGCCGCTGTAGCTGACGCTCGCGACGCCCTTCGACAGGAACGGCTTCCCGTCCGGGTCGATCAGCCACCAGCGCCCTTGCCGCTTCTCGGTCCGGAAGAAGCCGCGCGGCGCGGAGGTCTGGGCCGGGGAAGCGCCGCTCGCGGCGAGCGGGATCGCCGCGAGCAGCGCGAGCAGGAGCTTCGAGCGCGAGTCCATGCAGCCCCTCGATAGCGCGCCGATCGCGGTATCAACGCGCTTCCCGCTCGACGAATGCGCGCAGCCGCCCCAGCGTCTCGTCCCACCGCTGCGAGGCGTGGTCGAGGAACTGCCGTGCGATCTCGAGGCGGCGGCCGTCGAGCTCCCAGATCCGCTCGCGGCCGCGCCGGCGGTCGCGCACGACGCCCGCGTCCGAGAGCACGCGCAGGTGCTTGGTCACGCCCTGCCGCGTGATCTTCGCGCCCTCCGTGAGCTGCACGATCGAGAGCGGGCCGTCGTCGACGAGCCGGCTCACGAGCCGCAGCCGCGTCGCGTCGCCGAGCGCACCGAAGATCGGCGCCGCCCCGTCGATCCGCGTGTGCCGCGCGACGGCGTTCACGCGCGGCTCCGCAGGTACTCAGCGATGTTCCCGACCTGGATCGCCCAGCCGTCGCCGTTCATCTTGAACGCGGTCGCACGGCGCGCCGCCGGGATCGCGTCGAAGCCCGACTCGACGACGGTGAGCTTCGTCCCGCCCGCCACCTCCGCGAGCGTGAACTCGACGAGCGTGGTCGGCTCCTTCGAGTAGTCGACCTTCGGATCGACCGCATACGGATGCCAGCGGTAGGTGAAGCGCGTCTCCGGCTCGATCGTCTCGATCTCGAAAGTGCCGACGATGTGCTCGTAGCCCGGATAGGTGACCCGCCCCGTGATCGGCTTCCCGGCGCGGAACGGCTCCTGGAAGTCGATCCGGAACCATGCCCCGAACTCCTTCGAGTCGGTGAGCGTCCGTCAGACCCGCGCGCGCGGCGCCTGGAGCACGACTTCCTTCTGGATGCGATCGGTCGGTGACGGGCGCTGGGCGGATGCAGGGGTCATGGGTTCGAACTCCGGGTCTTGGATGCGGGCGAGAGCGGGTCTCGCCTCGGGAATGAGCAACCAACGAGTTGCACGTTACCGGAGCTCGGAATGAAGGCAACCGATAAGTTGCATGAAATCGGGGCAGCCGGGCGGGAGCGGCTCCGAAGGGGTGCCGTGCTCCGACGGATCCCTGCGGCGGCGCGTCAGCCCTTCACCTTGAGCTCGACCACCTGCTCGTCCTGGACGTCTTTCACCTCGAAGTCGAGCTCCGGGGTGGGCGTGCGGCGGTCGCGGCGGCGCGCCTCGTCGGGGGAGGCGTTGGGGTCGGGCGGGCGGCCGAACGTGATGCGGGCGCGGTAGCGGCCGAACGAGGGGACGACGAGCGTCGCCTCGCCGTCGCGAATTGGGGCGGACGAGGCGGCGCCGACGGCGGCGATGGAGTCGTCGCGCGGGACCGCGCTCACGCGCAGGGCGACGAGGTCGGGGAACTTCGAGAGCGAGCCCGAAATGCGCAGCCGCAGCGGATACCCGCGGTAGAGCAGGACGTCGATCGGCGCGTCGTAGGCCCGCACCGTCTGCGCGAGGAAACCGGGAACGACGACCTGCAGCGGCACCGGCACGGTGAGGCAGGGGACGAGCGCGCGCCCCTCCTTGAGCGGGATCGAGAGCGTGCCGCGCTTCCCGTCGGTGAACGTGGCGGCGCGCCCGATCGCGCCGCCCGCCGCGAGCTCGCCGCCCGGCACGCGCACGGCGACCTCGACGAGGTGGACGAGCGACGCGAGGTCGAGCTCCTGCAGCCGCGGATCCTGCGTCTGCTCGGCGCGGTGGACGGCGACCTGGTGGAAGAGGACCTGCCGCTCCGCGGCGTCGGCCTCCTTGCCGAGCAGCAGCTCGAAGTCCCACAGCTCCGGCTGCACCATCCCGAACTCGAAGCCGCCGTCGGAACGGAGGCGCTGGACCACCGACGTGCGGCCTCTGTTCGACGCGAGGCGAAGGCGCGCGTGCAGCAGCTCGAACGCGAAGCCCTCGGGCAGCCGCACAGAGCCCTCGACGCCGCCGCCCATGCGCAGCTGCAGCGTGACGTCCGGTGCGCCGGCGTCGAACGCGACCGGCTTCGCGCCGAGAAAGCCGCCGCGCGACGCGACGACCTGGAGGCGACCGGGCGGGACCTCGCCGCGGATCTCGAAGCGTCCGTCGGCCGCGCTGCGCGTGCCGGTCAGGTGGACGATGCGGTAGAGCTCCTTCACGGGCTTGTCGATCTGCACGCGGACGCTCGCCGCCTCGACCGGCAGCCCGTCGTCGTCGACGACGCTGCCGCCGACGATCAACGGCGGCGGCGCGAGCTTCACGACCCCGACGTCGACCTCGCCGCTCTCCGGCACCACGACGTCGAAACGCGCCTCGATCGGCTGCGCGAGCGGCTCGTCGGCGTCGCGCGTCGCGCGCAGCCAGAGCTGGTTCGAGTAGCGGCTGCTGCTCGGGGTGGCTCCGCGGCTGTAGTCGAGCCGGAACGCGCCGTCGCTCTCGGCCTTCGTCCGCCTCCGGACGCTGCCGACCTCCATGCCGTCGCGCGCGCGATCGAACGCGTCGAGCGAGGCGTCGAGCTCGAAGCCGCCGAGCGCCGCCCCGTTCTCGTCGACGAGTCGCCCGACGACGACCGGCCCGACCTCCCCGGCGGGAAGCGCGACCTCGACCGTCTCGCCAGCGCGCGTCGGCCCGACGAAGGGCGCCGGCCCGCACGGGCGCTCGGCGATGACGGGCTTCGCTTGACCGGCGAGCCCGAGCCCGAGGCACGGGAGCGTGCCGCGGCCCCGCTCGTCGAGCTTCACCTCGCTCCCCTCCGACTTGGGGAAGACGACCATCACCGTCCCGAGCGCGGCGAGCGGCTCTCCGCGGCCGTCCACGACCTGGAACGCGACGGCCCCCGTCGCCGGCAGCCGCAGCTCGAGCGGCTCCTTCGGGAGCGCGTCGAGGTCGACGGCGACCCGCACCGGCGCGGGGAGCGGCATCGGGAAGCCGACCTCGAACGGCTGCGACTTCGGCGCCTTCCAGGCGGCGCGCGTCAGCGAGTACTGGAGATCGAGGTCGGCGATCCGCGCGAGGCCGTTCGGCCCCGTCGTCGCGTGCCACGTGCTCGCGCGCAGCGGCTCGTCCTTTCGGGCGAGCGCCACCTCGATTCCGCGGCCCGGCGCGCCCGTCTCGTCGACGACCTTCACGTCGAGCCATTGCCGCGGCTGGAGCTCGAGCCGCTGCGCCGCGAACGTGGTCGCGTCCACCCCGATGCAGCCGCGCGCGTCCTCGGAAAAGCCGAACACCCAGGCGCTTCCCGTGGGCCGCGCCACGCGCACGACGCCCTGCTCGTCGGCGCGCAGGCGGGCCGACGCGCGCGCGCGCAGCTCGATCGGATCGGCGGCGAGCTTCGGTATCTCCTCGAGCGTCAATTTGCCCGCGTCGACGACGACCACCTGCGCGCCGGCGACGAGCGAGCCGTCCTTCCGCCGCACGACCTGGACGGTGATGCCGTACTTGGCGGCCGCCGCGAGCGTGGCCTCCTTGCGAGCGTCGGCGGCGTCCGACGCCTCGGGGTCGACTTCGCGCGACGGCCCACGCGTCTCCTCCGGCTCCGTCTTCGCCGACTCGGCCGCGACTCGTGCCGCGTCGTGCCGTGCTCCCGGCGTCGCAGCCGCGGGACCCTCCGCCCGCCCGCTCCCGTCCCGGAGGAAGTGCCAGACCGCGCCGCCCGCCGCGGCCAGCACCAAGAGGACGGCCGCGACGACGAGCGTCGGCACGAACTTCACGGTGGCGCGTGGCCGGTCGATCGACATCGCAACTTTCTCGGGGACGTCACGGCATGATGCCACGCCGATGGGAGGCCCGGATCAGCTGGTCGAAGCTGTACCCCCGCACCGCCGCGTCACGCTCCTCCTCTCCCTTCTCCTGATCCTGGTATGCGGGCTCGCCGTCGCCGAGTACGGGCGGGCGCTCGCCTACCCGTTCAGCCGCGACGACCTCGCCCACTTCGCGATGAAGGAGCGCTGGAAGCGGCCTCCCGCGCAGGTCCTCGACCACTTCCGCGAGGATTTCTGGGGCGGTGAGCCGGAGCGCGGCCTCTACCGGCCGCTCACCTGCGCGACGATCCAGGCGACGGCGTGGGCGCGCGGGATCTCGCCGCGGGCGCTGCGCGCGGGGAACCTCCTGCTGCTCGCGCTCACCGGGCTCGCGGCGGCGGCGCTCGCGCGGCGCGGCGGCATCTCGCGCGCCGGATCAGCACTGCTCGCGCTCGCGCTCGTCGCCCATCCGCTGCTGTCGGAGGGCGTGATGGAGGTCGTGAGCCGCGGCGAGCTGCAGGCGACGGCGTTCGCGCTGGCCGCGGCGGCGCTGCTCCTCGGCGGCAGCCACGCGCTGCTCCGCGCGCTCGGAGCGGCGGTCGCCTTTTTGGTCGCGCTGCTCTCGAAGGAGGGGGCCTTCGCGGTGCTGCCGGCGCTGCTGCTCCTGCTCCTGCCGGTGCGGCGGCACGGCTTCGTGGCGCCGGCGCTGCTGCTGTTCGCCGCGCTCGGCGTCGCGCTCTGGATGCGCGTGCGCGTGCTGGGCGGCGCCGTCGGCCTCGACCCGCGCGTCGTCTCGACGCTCGACAACTGCCTGATCGACCAGCCGCTCGCCGTGCGCGTGCTGACCGGCGTCGCGAACCTCGGCCGCTTCGTCGGGCTGCTGGTCTGGCCGGGGCAGCTCTCGGCCGACTACTCGTTCGCGGCGATCCGGCCGCTGACGCAGATGGGCGATCCGCGCTTCGCGACCGGCGCGGCGGCGCTCGTGTTCGGTGCGGTGTGGCTGGCCGGCGCGCTGCGGCGGCGGCGGACGCTCGAGGCGTTCGGGCTGCTGCTCGCCGGCGCGTCGTGGTTCCTCGTCTCGAGCATCGCGACGCCGATCGGGACGATCTTCTCGGAGCGGATCCTCTGCCTGCCGGCGTGCGGCGTCCTGATCGCGCTCGTCGCGGCGGCCGACCGGATGGCCGGCGCGCGCACGCTCACCCTGCGGCGCGCCGCCGCCGCGACCGCGCTCGTGGGGGTCGTCGCGCTCGGCGCGCGGACCTTCGTGCGCGCCGGCGACTGGCGCGATGAGGAGACGCTCTACACGGCGGCGCTCTCGATCGCGCCCGACAGCGCGCGCGTGCAGTGCACGGTCGCGCAGTGGCTGCACGAGAAGAAGGACCGGCTCGGCGCCGGCGCCCGCGCCCGGCGCGCCCTCGAGATCAAGCCCGACTACCGCCGCCCGATGTCGGTGGTGGCGCGCCTCGCCTTCGAGACGTTCCGCACGCAAAAGCAGCCCGCCTTCCTCGTGCAGGCCGACGTCTGGTTCTGGCTCGCGGCGAACGCCCCCGGCTCCGACATCGACGACGCGCGCAACCTCGAGCAGATCGAGCTGGCGGTCCGCGACGCGGGCCTCCCGCGCGAGGACCTCGAGCGTGCCGCGACCGCGATCGCCGACGCGCATCCGGGGCAGCCTTTGTATGAGAAGCTGCGCGCGGCGTTCGCGACGGCACAGCACTGAACGGAGAGAGAGCGATGGGCAAGCGCAAGAAGGCGGTGCGGCGAACCGAAGAGTCGCGCATGGTCGGCGCCGACGCGGTGCTGGAGAACGTGCCGGCCGAGGCGAAGGCGGCCGCCGAGCGCGTGAAGGAGGACGGCGGCACCGTGCTCGTCGCCTACCGCGAGCCGTTCGGCGGGAACGGCGTCGTGTTCGCGATGCTGCCGATCGAGAAGGTGGCGCCGACGCCCTATCAACGCGACCTCAGCAAGCCGCACGTCGACCGCCTCGCGAACGTGATCGACAAGCTCGGCCGCTTCCTCGATCCGGTCGTCGCGGTGCGCGGCAAGGACGGCATCTACTACACGCCCAACGGCAACCACCGCCTCCACGCGCTGAAGAAGTTGAAGGCGCGCGCCGTCACGGCGCTCGTCGTGCCGGAGGAGGAGGTCGCCTTCCAGATCCTCGCGCTCAACACCGAGCGCGCCCACAACCTGAAGGAGAAGAGCCTCGAGGTGATCCGCATGGCGCGCGCGCTCGCCGAGGACGGCAAGCACGAGAGCGCCCACGCCTTCGAGTTCGAGGAGCCGATGTATCTCACCCTCGGCTGTGCCTACGAGAAGAAGGCGCGCTTCGCCGGCTCGAGCTACACGCCCGTGATCCGCCGCCTCGACTCCTTTGCCGAAGAGAAGCTCTCGAAGTCGTTGAAGAGCCGCGAGGAGATCGCCGCGCTGCTGCTCGAGCTCGACGAGGCCGTGAACGCCGTCGTCGCGACCCTGAAGGAGCGCGCCTTCACCTCGCCCTACCTGAAGCCCTTCGTCGTCGCGCGCATCAACCCCATCCGCTT
>Ga0137326_1000462_pt1 | contig 14092 bp, 20 predicted proteins | sample EasRivERMZT500_2_FD_102292 | JGI IMG/M metagenome (GOLD analysis project Ga0137326, IMG submission 102292) | Soil microbial communities from meander-bound floodplain in the East River, Colorado, USA - East River MetaG ERMZT500_2 | ecosystem: Environmental > Terrestrial > Soil > Floodplain ... | reverse complement strand
TATTTCGTGCTGTATCGGTACCCGATGTGATTGGCGATACTGCCAAGTATTCTGAGTGTTTCAAGCTTTGAAAGTAGCATTGTCTAATCCTTTTGAATGAACGATGCAGGAATGCGCCAAGCGAATTGAATGTTGCGACGCAGGCCAGACTGGAAAGCGTAAGGGCCGTCTGAGTGTACGCCGTTGCGAATGGCATAGATGTGACCACGGATGCAGATAATCACGTTATCGCATGGCAAAACTTCATGCGTCAAATTGATTAGGTCATCAATCTGACACAAGCCGAGTTTCCGATAGACGGGGAGCCAATCGGACGTATACGCGCCACAGTTATTCTTGCGACCTGCAGCCGCGAGAAACAAATAGCACATATCGTAATCGATGCCGGATGCTACGTGGAGCGCGCGAACGGTGCAGTCTCGTTTAAGATGCGATGCGCGCCCTTCGATGCCGTATGTTGACATTTTCTTTCCTAGGATTTTACCGGGCTTGAAAACCTGGCGTTCCAAGTGAATTGAAAGTTAATCTTTTGCTTTGAAGGCGTCCAGCATCGCTTGAATCGCTGGATTGGACTTGGCTGCGGCATTGAGCTTTGTCACCAGCCTATCCTCAATCTTAGGAGCGCGTGCTTTCGGAACGTACCCTTTTCGATTGAGGAGCGTATTGTGCAGGCGATTGTATGCCGTGCTTGAAACACCCTCGGGCACGCGCTCTATCAAAGTTTCCAATTCGTCGTTCGTCTTTTGCGACAAGCGGCGATGCATTTCTTCCGATGCCTTGTTCATTCTGAGCATCAGCTCGCGCGAGGCCTTTTGATAAGCGTCGATGCGATTAGAAATCTCGACGATAGACAATTCCTGGATGCTGGACAACTCATCCGTCTGTATCGCCCGAATTGTTTCTGAGTCGAATATCGTATCCATGTACCGGGTCTCCAATTCTTAATGCGTGATAACTAATCACGACGTGACGAAAGGCAAAGAATGTCCACTTCTGAGGACAAAGTGGGCGTAGAAGTATACCCTTTATACTACAGGATGCCGCTAGGACCTAACGTTATTCTCACTAGAGATACACTCGGGCTCAGGCGCGGCAAGTGCCACGTTCGCCTGCACTTGCGGGGATTGCGGGCTCAGGTACCCTTCCCCTGTCTACCCTGCTATAGACCCCGTATGTAAGTCTTACATAGGGTGTGTAAAGTTTACATGATTAGTTATTCCTTATTTCTATTATTCTTCTTATTAAAAAAAAAAAAATAAAAAAGAAAAGAATAAGAACAGCCACTAAACTAAAAGAATCCAAAATATTGGATGTCACCTTAGGAGGACATCGGGAGCCCGGTACGTATAGACGGGGAGGGGGAGTCAAGGCTTATCGTCAAGCTAAGTGCTTCGACTGCAAGGGCTTAGCGTTAAATGCCCTGCGTGGAAACGTAGTGCGCCTTGCGTGCTAGTTTAGTGAGCCCTTGGTGTTTCCTTGGTGTAGATGTAAGGTGTTTTGTGGAATTTCGGGCTGTGGCTACCACTAATAACTCATTCTCAACAGCTCAATCCAATAAGCCGAATTCTCGAGTTTCATAGTCCACCCAGAAACCTGGATTTTATGGTTCCGAATACCGCTTAATGGGTCCAATACTGCGCTCCCCTCAAAATTGGCGAACGCCAGGTTTACGGCATCCTGAAAATTTTAGGGCTCAGTACGTATCAATGCGCGTTCGGAAGGGCTCAGGGCGAGCGTATGTGAGCGTAGGGCTCAGGGTATGGCGGGAGGATACGTATAGACGCAGAAAAGCCCGGCACCATGTAGGCTACCGGGCTCAGGTACGGACCGAACGAACTAGATGCTAGGCTGCAGCATCGTTCTTCGCGAGTTCCAACAGCATATCGAGGTACGCGGGATTCTTCGCCACCTTGGCCTTGATGGTGTCGACGTCCAGCTTGAGCCCGCGCGCAACGCGAGCAATGACCTGAGCCATCTTCTTTTCAGGTCCAAGGATGGAATCGCGGACGTAATCCTTGCCCGCGTTCCTGATGCTGTCGTTGCGCGCACCAAGGGCAAACTTGGCGAGTTCAGCCTGCGACCCACCGAACAATGCGAGAATCGCCTCAAGCGGATTCTCCACGCCATCCGCGAGCGCGTACACCGTGACCTTGACTTCGCCCGACCGCTTGCTGTCCTTGTCGGACGCCACGACTGAGACAACTTCGGACGTCAGGTCCGCATGCGTGACTTCGGGCTGGTCGAGAATCCCGAAATCCTTGTGGTCGTCGAACTTGGTTGCTACACGTGCCATGTCTTTGCTCCCTGCTAGTGGCCGGTGAATCCGGCATACCTGCCTTTATACTCAGAACGCCCCTGCAGTGCAAGGACCAAATAGAAAAGGCCTACCGACGATTGGCAGGCCTTGTTCCGTTGCTCCCTGAGTTCGTGCTAGATGTCGTCCGCGTTCGCTTGCGCGCATTCGTCGCACGCTATCATCATCGCGCCTTGTTCATCACGCACGTCCCTAGCGTAGGCGTCGGGGCGATAGCGGACGGTTGTCTTAACTTTGTGACAATGCGGGCAAAGTGCTTGCTTTTCCATAATTCTATCCTTGGTAAGTTAAATCCAGGTTTCTGGATTAGTAGCCTTGAGCCACTATCCGGGCATTCATTCGGCGGGTATCGGCAAGGATGACCCGCAAGGCTCGCGCGAGGTACATAGCGCGAACGGCGCGCCTGAACTCCCTACGGCGTATAATGCGCTCCCGATTGGCTGCAATGGCCTTCCGGGTCTGCCAATCGGCAAGGCGTTCAAGGTGCGCGTTCAGGTAGTAGCGTTCCCTAGTGGTCATAGCCGTTCCATTCGTGGTCAAAGCTCGACTCCCGAACGTCTGAGCAAGTGTCGCACACGTCGAACTCACCCGAGGGCTGGTAGCAGTCGACGCAGAGTCGAATGGTTCCCTTGCCCCCGCATGCGTGACAGACGTTACGGGTATCGTCGGCTCCATTGGATGCGACAACTCCCGAGCCACAGCACACAGCACAATTCGTTTCCATTAGCGTAGGCTCGACTGGCGCAAGGCACGACGGCCATGGTTAGCGGCAAACATCGCATCCTCAACTACTAGCGCGACATAGAATGCCCATCGGTCAGGATGTACCTCGGCGAGGTATTCCAAGTGACGCACACACGCCTCGCCGTATAGGGCGGCGAGTTCGTGCTGCGTGGCGCGTGGTCCGTAGCTACCGTCTTTGTTAATCATTAGCAGGATGCTCCATTCGGGTAGAGATAACGCAAGGCGTAGCGTGCAGCGGTGCGAGTGGCGAATACAGCCGCTCGCGTAGCTGCGCCTGCGTGCGCGTCGTTTGTAGCGCGGAGGGCAGAGTCAATGAAACGGATGGCAGACTCACCGTATGTAACGGCGGCGCACTCAGGCAACGAACGTGAGACAAGCATTAGCGGGCTCCCTGAACTAGCAAACCATTGACATAGATGCACACCTGAACGCCATTGCACAGGACCTTAGCAGACGGCAGGGAAGCGGCGAGCGTATCGGCAGCGGCGAGCGTAGCGACGCGGTGCGTCGTGAATGGCTCAAAAGAGTAAGCCATCGCGGGAGTGCGGACAACATAGGTATCGGCTGCACACTTGGGCAAGGGATGTGAGGTAATGGTCATATGGTCAGAATATCAAACCACGGGACAGAGTCAAGGGAATAGAAACGATTCGAGCCCGAGGTACATGTTTATTTTCTCGCATGGCGAGCCCGAGGTACTCCCCCCATACCCTTACGCGCGTGAATTGCCCCAAAACCTGGACATTATATCATTCGATAGCATAGGGGCATGGGCGTCCGCAGCGGGTCCCCCAGCGCGCAAAGTTAAAGGCGCTCGACATCACTCTGCGATTGGGAAAATATAATTTTCAAAATAAATTGGGTCCCATAAAATAGGGTCCCATATTTTCAAATTAATTTAAAATTAAAATAATACATGGTAGCCAAGCACCTCTTGACCTCTATATATAGCGCGCACCGGACCCGAGCCTTGCACTTTTCCCCTTGACTGTCAAGTGCTAGATGTGGTACAACAAGGCGGTCAAGCCACTAGTTCAACATCAAGTGGCTACCACTTGGAATAAACGGGGAGGTGTACAATGCATTTCTTAAACAAGGAAACCTTAGCACACCACCTCGACCCGAAACATAATTATTTATTACGCACTGCGAACACTTTTGCCGATGCTTCAATCGAAGTCCAGGAATCGACGAGTGGAACGACGCTCGTTGTCCAAGCGAAGGAATCTATTGGTCGTGGCGCAAACACGAACATTCCAGATTTCCTCCGGACTACGATTGGTCTTTTGGCAGCAAGTGGTGAAGTAAAACAAACGGATATTGCTGAAGCGTTTCATGTTAGCAATTCCACCGTTTCTCAGGCGAAGAATGGTCGGACGGGCGATGGATACGTCATTCCTGAACTGAAAAGGGAAACAGATAAAACAAGGAACGCAACGCGAGACGACATCGAAAAGCTCGCACTATCCCGCACCTTAGCTACGCTTGGTATCTTGACGGAATCGGATATCGAATGTTTAGGTGCGAAGGATAAAGCCGACGTTGCTATGAAGCTTTCTAAGGTTGCTGATAACATGCGGCCTAAAGATGTTACTTCAGATAACCGCATTCAGGTGGTTATCAACGCACCGCCTGTGCGTGAGAAAGTTCATTACGACGTAGTTGAAGTTGGATAAGATTAACAAAGCTAGCGAACGCTTAAGGCAGGGCATCATAAAATGCTTCCGCGATATCCTCGCAAAGAGCACCCCATATGATGTAGCGTTCGTTAGCCCTTTTGGGGTGGGCACTTATTATTCAATCGATTCCGTAAACTAGACAATGGAAACGTTGGACTTAGGAACGGGCGCCAATCGAAAGAATCTCCCTTGTGCTTGCCCCATTTTCACATCTAAAGTTTGGGCAGTTTTAGTGAGGAAAATGTAGAACCACCCTAGAGTTTGCTCCCCTAGCGTGGTAAGAACATGCCCCTTAGACTAACTGCCCAATTCATATGGAAGATACGCTAACAAAGCCGCAAGTTGTTGAATGGACTCCTACACGTAAACAGGAGACATTCACAACGTTGCCAGATGATATCTTCGAAGTATTGTACGGCGGTGCCGCAGGTCCGGGTAAGACTGAAATCCTCTACATGTTGCCGTTGATTCGTCAGTGGCATCTGCACCCTCGATACAAAGGCCTCATTCTCAGAAGGACATTCCCTGAGTTAGAAGCTGAAATCATCATCCGTTCACGCCCTTGGTATGAATCAACGGGTGCGAAATACAATGAACAAAAGAAACGATGGACCTTTCCAGCCGGTGGATACCAGGCTTTTGGACACGCCGAACATGAAAAGGACATCACCAAGTACGATGGAGTCGAATACAACTACGTTGGTTGGGATGAGCTAACTCACTTCACCCAATATCAATACTTGTATTTGGTAGCTAGCCGAGTTCGGTCGTCAACGAAAGAACTACCAGCGATTACAAGGGCCGGTTCGAACCCCGGTAATATTGGACATACATGGGTCAGAAATAGATTTGTTGACCCTGCACGAGAAGGCTTAAAGATTATCGTTGATAGGAAGACCGGGCTCAAGCGGTTTTACCTACCAGCGCGGGTCGAAGATAATAAGCATCTTCTCGAAAACGACCCAACGTATGTTGCTAAGTTGGAGATGCTACCAACTGAAGCAGAGAAGCGGGCGAAGAAGTATGGAGATTGGTACACGTTCGAAGGACAGGTATTCAATTTCCGATTGGAGCCTTTGCCCGACGAACCTATTAACGCTCGTCACGTTATCGAACCTTTTGCCATCCCATTCTGGTGGCCTCGTGTCGCGGCTATCGATTGGGGCTTTGCAGCGCATGTATGGATTGGTTGGGCAGCAATTGCTCCCGATGGACGAGTTTATCTCTATCGTGAATATTTTCAAAAGCGGAAGATGATTGCGGAGTGGGCTTCTGAGTTTAAGAGATTATCAGCAAATGATAACCTTGAGACAGTTGCACTCGACCCCTCTGCATGGCAGAATCGTGGCGTTGAAACTATCGACCAGCAATTCACGCAGTATTCAGGCTACGTACCTGAACGTGCAATTAACGACCGAATTGGGGGCAAGCTTCTACTACACGATTATCTTAGGTGGACACCCAAACCAAAGTCTAGAGACATTGCTGGAGCTTTTAACTCAGAGCTCGCATCAAAGCTACTTAGAAACTATGGGCAGGACAAGTATAATGAATATGTGAAGTTCTTTGAGGAAGAGCCTGAAGAGACAAATCTTCCCCGACTTCAGATATTTGAGAATTGCCAAGCGGTCATCGATGCTATTCCGAATTGCGTGTACGACCCTGCGAATCCTGAGGACGTTAAAGAATTCGAGGGCGACGACCCATACGATGGCGTGAGATACCTTTTGCAGGCGTGCTCACGGTACAGGGATTCGAGCAACAGAGCAGCGAGACGTTTTGACCACATGGCACGGATGGAAAAGTTCTACGGCGAAGGACAGAAGCGTGGTGATATGACTCAGTTTTATATCCACGCACGCGATGCCGAGAGCAAAGTCGTTCCTTTTAGCGTTCGGCCGAGAAAACGATGATTCAAATTTGGTGGGCGCTGTTAAGATTCCTCAAGGTGATTTTTGTTCCACCTAAGTTCACTGAGCTAGAGGAATACTTAACTCGTCAGGTGAGCTTTCTTGAGTCACAACTTGCTAGGGAACGTGAGCGGTGCGATGAACTATCCCAACGTATAATGTTCCCTGATACGCCACAGATTGAAGAAATCCAACGTGGCCCGCATACGTTGGATGCACAAGTAACTAAAGAGCAAGCGGAGCGTAAACGGCTTTCTGACTTAAGTAAACTTCGATGGCAGGAACACATCGAACGTCAGGAAGCAAGAGCGGCCGAGTTAATGAAACTCGATGATGCTCGTGCAAAGGACGCACGTAATGAAACAGCAAGTGGACAATCGTCCTAATGGCAAGCCTTCAAAGCGCCTGAAAAAGGGTACGAAGGATGCCAAGGGTAAAATGACAGCGGCAGCATCGAGAGAAATGGGAAAGCTGAAGATGCCTGTCGAATCAATCCTTGGGCGAACGTCCAAGAAATCATTACGTAAGCCCGGCGTGTTTACCAAAGGAGCTTGACATGTACGATGTGAATGACATCTGCGGAATGGAAAATCGTAGGCAAGAGGTTGCAGTTCGCGCTGGCGTGGCTTTACGAGTTGCAAAGGCTGAACCGTCAATCTTCAAGGACATGCAGGTCAAGTTCTTTGAACAGATTGCTCCAGAGGTTATGAAGGAATTTGGTGAGAAGCTGCAGGATACCAAGTTTCCTGGATATAACTTCGGTGCAACGCTTCATGACGTTGCCAAGTTATCAGCAGAGCAGCAGGCAAGCGAGGAAGAGATTGCAGCGGAACTCGATAGGCTCGCAGCTGAATCTGCTGCAAACGAATTGCAGGTAACGCGTACTTCAACCGGACAGCCAAAGGTTGATGAATCTGGAAACGTCGTTCCTCCAATTCAGTCTGAAGTTCCTGAAGGTGAAGTTACGAAGAAGGTAGCTAAGCCAGTTGCTCCGGTTGTCGTTGTTAAGGACGAAAAGAAGGATAAGTAAATCATGGCCTCAGATTCTCGGGACGATGTGAAGGATGAAGTTGAAAAGGAACTCGGAACGAGTATCCTGAACATCGCCCGAGGATTCGAGCGTGAGCATGAACTCATCCGAGACGACCATCTTTTGTTAAAGAAGAAGGGTGAGTATTTCTTTCGTGGTCATCAGAGGCTTTATTATGACTACCAGGCTCGCGACTATCGTGCGTTCCACGAATCCCCAGATTACCAACCCGACGAAGACGAGCCGAATCGCGTTTTTAATGTTTATCGAGCGCATGGTGAAGCGGTTATTGCAGCCCTCACCATCGATGTCCCAGCGGTAAACTTTCTGCCCGATGATACAAAGAATGCGAACGACATCGACACTGCAAAGAATTACTCTGCAGCGTCTCTCCTTATTCAGCGGCATAACGATGTCGAGTTGCTCTACTCCTACGCAGTTTATCTTGCATGGGTTTCACCGCTCGTTGCTGCGTATCATTATCTAGATGCTGATAAGGAATACGGTACCGTTGCAACGCCTCAGTACAAAGATAAAACTGAGACACACATCAAGTGGGTATGTGGTCGATGCGATGCTAAACTTGATGATGCAGTCATCGTTTGTCCCGAGTGTAGTTCAGAAGACGTTAAGAAAGTAGAGACTGAAGAGAAAGTCTCCGCCTTCGTTGGGATGGAAGATGTTGCAAAGTCGAGAATCAAAATCAAGATTTATGGTGTGGACCATGTGAAGGTTTCACCATACGCGCGTACGCAGGGTGATACGCCTTATTTGATTTTAGAGTTCGATGAGCATGTCACGGAAGCAAGGGCAAGAACTGGCCGAAACATTGCAGGCCATTCCGATATCTCAAGCTACGAACGTTATTCCCGTGACCCACAAGGCTATGAGAATGACGACGCCAATCGCGTCACTACTCAGTGCGTATGGCTTCGACCATGTGCTTATTATTACGATTCGGTCGAACTCGGCAAGGAGCTTGAAAAGAAATTCCCCGATGGACTATACGCCGAAATCATCGGTGAAGAAGTCATCGAAGTCCGGAATGAAAAGTTAGATGACGTCTGGACAATTTGGGAATCCCCGGTTAGTTCGCATCTGCACATGAATCCTATTGGTCAGCCATTGTTTGACCCACAGGAAGTGCAGAATGATATTGTGAACTTAACAGTCGATACGATGGGGCAGGCGATACCTGAGACGTTTGCTGACCCTCAAGTATTAGATTTCGACCAGTATTCAAAAACCAGGCGAAAGCCAGGAATGGTGACGCAGGCCAAAGCATTAGCTGGCCGTGCGATGGGTGAGGGGTTCTTTACTACTCGAACCGCCACGTTATCACAGGAAATTGATAAGTTCGATAGTAAGGTTCAGCAGTATGCGCAGCTCTTAGTCGGTGCATTCCCTTCAATTTACGGTGGAACGATTCAGGGTGGTTCGAAAACATACGCTGAATACTCGGCCTCAAGGCAACAGGCGTTACAAAGATTATCACTCATTCACAAAGCTGCAACACGATGGTGGGCAAAGGTCATGCAGAAATGCGTGCCCATCTATGTTGATAGCCTGTTAGAAGATGAGCGATACACCGCACAGATTGGGCCGGGTGAGTTCTTAAACTTAACCATTCAAGCGGACGCGCAGAGTGGGCGCATTGGACACGTTGAGCCAAGTGCAGGCAATCAGCTTCCAATGTCATGGGGACAGCAGCGTGATATTATTATGGAGCTGTTGAAGATGGGCTCCGATGAAATCAATGCTGTTCTCTTTAGTCCTGAAAATACGCATATGCTTGTGAGGTTGAGTGGTCTGCCAGATTTGAAAATTCCAGGCGACGAGAGCCGAACCAAACAGTTTAGGGAAATTCTTCAGATTATTTCGTTGGGACAAGATAGTGATGATATGGGTCCGATTAGTGCAACGGGTGAAGTTGTTAGCCCCGTAAAGGTTGACCCAATTGTTGACGACCATGCGGTCGAAGCTCAGATTTGCAAGGCCTTCCTACAGGGAAGAGAAGGACAAGACCTTAAACTCAATAGTCCTAAGGTCTATTCGTTAATTCTTGCACATCATAATGAACATGTGCAAGCTATGAACTCCGGAGCGCGTACTCCAGCATTAGGTAATGCACAGTCTGGTCAACCAAGTTCAGGTTCACCAACACCGCCACCTAATGTGAATAGCCCAGCTCCGATGGAGCCGTAACAAATGGCACAGCCACCGATTGAAGATACACGTTCGAATGACTTAGCAATTCTTCGTGGCGACGACGACGAGCCTGCAAAGGCTGAAGTTGTTGAGGAAGTTGATTCTAAGGAAACTGAAGATTCAGAAGATGATGACGATATCATCTTAGATGACGAGGAAGAATCTAAGCCTGACGAGGAAGATGAGGATGACGAGGAGAAGGAATCAGAGGACGACGAGGAAGACGAAGAATCGGATGAGAAGATTGGCACTGGCTACGGTAAACCTACGTACAGACAGCTCGTCGCCAAGTATCCTAAACTCTTCAAAGACTTCCCAGGACTCAGGTCAACCTTCTTTCGTGAGCGAGACTATAGCAAACTCTTTCCCACTGTCGAAGACGCTAGGGAATCGTACGAGCAGCTGAATAAACTCAAAGCTGGGGAACAGCGTATTTCACAAGCAGACCCCGGAGATTTTATTGAATTGCTGGGCGAGTACGATGTTAACAAGCAGCGGAGTTTCATACAAAACTTCTTGCCCGCTTTGTTATCAAAGAATCGCCCGGCATTCCAAGCGGTAACTGAGCCTGTCATCAAGCACATGATTAAGAGTGCGTTTAATGATGGCAAGCGGAATGGGAACAACAATCTCATGAACTCTGCACTGAATGTTCACGAATGGATGTTCGGTGATGATAAGATTGATGCGCCTACTCCGCGGATTCAGCAGCCAACGAATGAACAGGACCCTGAGAAGGAACGACTCAGAGCAGAGAATCAGGAAATTCTGAGGGGGCAGCATCAGAATTTTGTTGATTCCATCTTAACGAACTCAAGCAAGACAATTACGAACATCGTTCAGAAGAACTTACCGGATGAAGTCAGTCCGTTCTTAGGTCGCTCGATTACGCGTGATGTTATGGACGAACTCGCAAGCGTCCTTCGAGATGACCCCGCTCATCGTTCCAATATGGAACGTTTGTTAAAGCAGGCAGCTTCAAATAGATATTCGACGGAGTGGAAGGACAGGGTAGCATCCGCGTATCTGTCACGCGCAAAGTTAGCACTCCCAACCATTATTAAGAAAGTTCGCTCCCAAGCTCTTAAAGGAACTAATCTCAAGGCTCGTCCTTCGGTACACAAGCGTGCGACTGGAACTGATTCAAAGGTTTCAGCACGCGCAAACAATGTGAACAAGGACGCAGTCACTGCGGTTAAGACCGGAAAGATGAAGGAGATTGACTTTCTCAACGGTTAATGATTTATTAGACCGGGAGAAAACGCGTGGCGACACCCCTGAATCCGCAGAACGTAGCTGATACACTTGCAATTCAGCTCGAAAAGATTGAGAAGAAGATTGAGGTCCTCTACGAGATTGAGGACACCTTCTATTCTCAGGTCGAAAAGAGCACCGATGCAGTTCCCGTTAACACTCGGGATATGAAGATTCCACTCCAGTTTGCACCGGGTGGATACTTTGGACAGTACAATCCTGACGGTGGCAATCTTGGACGTGGCTCTGGGCCACACTACGAGAATGCCGTCATTCCAATCGTCGATTTCCGTTATGCACTGGAATGGACGAAGAAGGCGGAATGGGCAACGCAGGGTGATGCAAAGGCTATCATCAGCGTGTTCAACAAGAACATGGCATCTGCAATGCCTCACTTCCGTGCGCACATGGATTCTATGTGCATGACGGGTGGAAACGGCGTTCTCGGAACCGTTACTGCTACGTCAAACGCAGGCGGCTTCGATACGATTGTTCTCGATGTTGACTTCGGTGTTAAGCTTTTGATGGAAGGTCAGAAGATTAACCTGTATTCGTCAGCATTAGCACAGAAGACGGTTCCGGGTGATGAGCCGGAGATTGTTTTCCGTGATGTCCCAACGAAGACCATTCGAGTCGCTACGATTCCGGGTGGTGTGGCTGTTGGCGATAAGATTGTGATTGAGGGCGTTTCGGGTGCGACTCCTATTTCGCTTCTGGGCGTGCCATACCACGTTTCAAACTCAACCGCAGGTACGTGGCTTGGTTTCACGCGCTCGACAACGCCTGCTATTCGCGCCTCAAGAGTTGATGCCGGTGGTTCTGGCTTATCTTTACCCTTCCCGCGACTGGCTCTCAATTTATTGGGGGACAGGAGCGGTTCGATGAAGAAGCCGAACATCAAGGCTTGGATGCATCCGGCTCAGGCTGCGGCTTATGAATCGCTCGGTATGCTCGTTACCACGATTGATAAGGATTCAGGCGGTTCTCAGGGAATGGATTTGTACTTCGGTGGAAACATGACGATGGCTGGTGTGCCTATCCAGCAGTCGTTCAAGTGGGATAAGCGCCGAATTGATTTCCTGAACATGGATTCTTGGGGACGTGCAGAACTCAAGAAGCCTGGTTTCTACACCTCCGACGGTCGAAAGATTTTCGAGGTTCGTGGTTTAGATGGCGGTGTGGCAGCTTCCACTTTGCTGTATCTTGTAGCTTCGTGGAACCTGTTCACAAGCAACCCACAGGAGAACGCGTACATCGATAACCTCGCGATTCCTGCTGGCTACGCTTAGTTAGTTATGGGGGAGGGGCTAACAACTCCTCCCTCATTTTCATAAAGATTACCGCCATGCCTAGCGATAACGATTACGATTATTTATATCAGGTTGGCGAGAACTCATACGCTACGCCGTGGAATATGCGTAGCTTGTTTGGTTTGCCCGAGCAGCCAAGAGCGTTAACATCGCAGGAAGAAGTAAATGTAACCGCGCCAATGCCGGGACCGAACGAACCTTATCCTCGGAATATGGCTAGCATTTATCTTGGTACGAATCAAGTACCACCAACGGGAACGTATACACCACCGCGCACAAGCAATCCAACAGTCGATAAAGAACTACAGCCTGCGTGGAATGAGTTCACTCAACGATATCCTTTTGCAAATAACTTCGTAAGCAATGTACGCTCGCAGCGTCTACCCGGTGTCACTCGTGGAATGCAAGTAGGTGGTACTACCTTTGTTGATGATAGTAAATTGGAACCATCTATGATTGCGGGTACGTTAGCGCATGAAACCGCACACGCTACGCAGAATCAACAATATCCAAATACCTTACCTAATGCACAACGCCACATGGGTGGCATCTTCACTCCTTATAGAGAACGACCCGGTGAGGCTACAGCATTTAAAACGCAAGAGAACGATACATATTTAAGATTTCTAGATAAAGCTAATGCTGAAAATGCAGAATATCACGCGCAAGCCGAGGCGGATTATAGGGCTGGTAAACGACCCAAGCCTTACTGGATGGACTGATGAACGATGTGTACATCAACAAGAAGCTCAAGTTATTGTTTGGTGAGTTAGACGGGAAGCAAACCTTTCGACTCGCACGAACAAATGAACTTGAGTATCGCCGCCTTGATAGTGGCGAGGTGGTTTTAGTACCACGTTACAATTATCTCAATGGCACCTTTTGGGTGATTGAGAGATTGATGCCAGTCAGCGGTCCCAACGCTGAGTTGTTACCGGGAGTCAAACTCTCGTACGAACCCATCTTCGTGTTCAAAAAGCCTGACAACAGGCCAATGATAGTAACAGAAGATGCCGTTCTCTCATTCGTACATATTCAACTGTTTGGTGGTAAGAAGAAACGCGACCTCGTGAAGGAAGAATTAGACCATTACGAGCGTCAAGTTGATTATCTCACCCAATTCTTGAATGACGAATGCTCAGTCATGTCGACGCAACTCCACATCGGAGAAGCCGTCGTTAATTCCAAGGAAAATACCAATGGCAGACGCGACATTAGTGTCCCTAGTCCCGAGGGAAATTCGGGAATTCAAGCCGGGTCTGACGGAACCACACGTAACGATTCCAGCAGCACCGTTGAATGATTTTGTTACCTTGCACATCAAGGATAACTCGTACGCGCTATACCTAGACAATGAGCGCGGCTCAAGACTTATTCCTGAGCCCGTATCTGTTTTCGCTGACGCAATTGTCAACGACTTCATCATTGCACAAATTGAGATTGACGCACCAACGAACTCATTTCCTGGATTGTTCTGGGTATACAACAAGCAGAGCCGCGATGATATCAAGAAGACGCATGGCGCTCTGCTCGCTCAGAACATTCAGAATCAGATTCGTTGGTTTCAGAGATTGGTACGTCGGGCAGATTCCGATTGGCAGATGTTCCATCAGCATAATGTTATTGCGGACGTCCAACGCCTA
>Ga0137326_1000446_pt1 | contig 14268 bp, 16 predicted proteins | sample EasRivERMZT500_2_FD_102292 | JGI IMG/M metagenome (GOLD analysis project Ga0137326, IMG submission 102292) | Soil microbial communities from meander-bound floodplain in the East River, Colorado, USA - East River MetaG ERMZT500_2 | ecosystem: Environmental > Terrestrial > Soil > Floodplain ... | reverse complement strand
TGTGGGTGGAGCCGCATTGGGAAAACCCGGCGAACGCCCTCAGCGCCATCCTGAGCGCCTAGGAGGTTGCCATGGCTGAGGACCTCGAGCACGCGGCCGCCCTGGCCTATGAGACGTACCGCCAGGCCAGCCAGGGCACCATGGCCGGCGGGCTCCCCATGCCCATGTGGGAGCACGTTGGCGTGCCTGAGCACGCTGTCTGGATGCAGGTTGCCAGTGCGCTGACGGGGATCCCGTTGCCCACCCCAGCGGCCCCAGCGCCCGCGGGGGAACCGCCACCCGCGAGCCCGCCCCTGTGGACGCAGGAGGACCTGGAGCAGCTCACGGTGAGCGACTTGCGCGAGATCGCGCAGGAGCAGCACGTCAGTGTGCCCTCGTCCGCCACGAAGCACCAACTCATTGACGCCCTGCTGGGGTCCCAGCGCGGCACGCAGGAGGGCTAGCGTATGGCTTTTGACCTCCGTGTGCACCGGTATGCCATCAATCACCAGACCGCGGAGCGCGAGCTGGTGGAGTACCGGCCGCTGCTGCGCCTGGGCTGCTCCTCGCCGGACGGCTACAGTGGCGAGATCCTGTACCTGCAGGGGGGCTGCGTCTACGGGGAAGGCGGCGCGGCGTACGCGCCAGAGGACCTCCCGGCGTGGTTCGCCGGGGCCAGCGCCGCGGTGCATCCCCAGGCGCTGGCGGACGTGGGATTTACGCCAGACGTCGTGCAGGCGTACGTGACGAACGGGCACGAGGAGCCTGTGCCGTATGCGATCGACGCAGACTGGCCGCAGCACGCCACAGACCCTCCGCAGCCGGCGTCTCCGCCTGGCTTCAAGCCCGACCAGTGGGTGCTTGGCTTCCTGTGTCCGCGTGTGCACGACTATCAAGGCACGGGTCGGAGCCGCTACAACAAGCAGATGAAGTGCGTGGACTGCGAGGCGCTGCGCAAGCGTCCCAAGGCGACACGTCCACCAGCCAGGGAGGCGCCAAGTGGCTGAGACGTATGGCGTCGGCACGGAGGTCATCATTGCGCGCTCGCCCCTCGTCACGCCGGGCCCGAGCACATGCGACCTGTGGCGCACGCTCATGTACCGCGCCGGCGAAAATCCGGATACCTCACAGTGGGGACCGGCCGCGTTGCACTACCTCAACCGCGCGTATTGGGCGCTGTGTCGGGGCGGGGGCGAGTGGGAAGAGGGGTTGCACGAGGAGTGGCCGTGGCTGCGCAAAGTGCCGCCGGGCGTGCTGGTCCTGGAGCCCGAGCGCTCGACGGCGGACGGTGGCTCTGTCGCGCAGGTGCAGCGCGGCTCCTCCACGATTGGCGTCTCTGTCGCCCCGCCGGTCTCCTGCCTGGGCTGGCAGTTTCGCGTGACGTCGCGGCCCGGCGGCGACATCTTCCGCGTCATCAGCCATGCCCCGGGCCACAGTACCCTCATCCTCGATGCGCCGTATACGGGGGAGACCCAGACGGCGGCGGCGTACTGGCTCCGGCAGTTCGACTACCCACTGGCGACCGATCTGCTGCACCTCATTGCGCCCGTGCATACGGACCGGATCGATCAGCAGCGCACCGGGGAGATCCGGTTGACCAGTGACGCGACCCTGGCGGAGCAGTGGCCGCGGGATGCGTGGGCCAGCGGCGTGCCCTCGCAGTGTGCGTTGGTGGGCGTCAACTCAACCCCAGCTGCCGGGGTGCCGACGCTCCAGACGACCAGTTTTGGACAGACCATCCTGCGGTTCAATCGCTGCGCCAACGCCCAGACGGGGCCCGTGCGTGTGGAATATGCGTACACGTTTCTGCCGCCACTGCTGACGCAGACGACGGGGGTGTGTGACGAGGTGCCCTTGTGTCCACCCACGCAGCGTTGGACGCTCGTGGACCTGGCGCTGTATTTGTTGTACTTCGACAAATCGGACACCCGCGCCGATGGGGCGGTGCTTTTCGGCAAAAACGGGCTGCGTGCCGCACAACGGGAGTCCAGGCATCAGATGGCCGTGGCTGGGCAGGCGATAGGCCGCGTCTCCCCACGGGGTCGTAGGCACGAGCGGGCGCCGGGCACGCGGGGGCCGTGGTATCGGAGTTGACATGCCATTTTCAGCCATGGTGATTGAGATTCCACTGGCGCAGGACGGGGTGACCGGATCGAGAAACCCCGTGACCGCACTGCCCTCGCAGGTCCTCGAAGCCAACGCTATTCGTTTTGAGGGTGGTTTTCTCGCCAAGGAAGGCGCCCAAGCCCCCTACACCCCCGCATCCCTTGGCGCGTCTGTGCTGAACGGTACGGACTGGTGGCCGACATCCACCGAGCAGCGCCAGGTGGTGCTCCTGGGCAACGGCACGGTGCGCAAGGACAGTGGCGCGGGGACGTTCCCTGTCACCCTGGCCACGGGCCTCACCGTGACGCAGCCCTCGCAGTTCGTCGACGCGGGGGCGGAGAAGACCGGACAGCCGCGCAAGCTTGTCCTGTTCACCGGCACCAACCCACCCCAGGTCCTGGCCGGGGATGGGGCGACCATGACGGCGCTGGCGACCCCGGCCGCCGACTGGACGGGCACCACCCAGCCCCTGTGTGGGGCCGTGCACGCCAACCGCCTGTGGGCCGCCGGGAACCTCAGTGATCCGCACCGCGTCTATTTTTCCACGGTGGAGGATCATGAAAAGTTCGATGATCCCACCACCAGCGGGAGTCTGCCCGTGTTCCCCGGCGAAGGCGACCGCATTACCGGCCTGTTGAGCTACCGGGGCCTGCTCATCGTCGGCAAAGCGCCCCGGGGGATCTACGTGATCGACACGACGGGCGTGGTGGTGACGTCCTATGCCGTCACGGTGTTGTCCCACGCGATCGGGCTGGCCTCGGCCAATGCGATCGCCCAGGTGGATAACGATGTGCTGTTCCTCGATAGTGCCGCGAATATGCAAAGCATGGCGGCCGTGCAGGCCCTCGGGGACCTCTCGACGCAGACGTATGGGCAGGCCGTGGATATGGCGAACTTCCTGACCCAGCGGGTCAATGCGGCCGCAAGCCCGTGGGCGCGCATGGTCTACTACGGGCTCAAGCGTGAGCTGCACCTGGCGCTCGCCGGGACGGGATCGCCCACGAACACCGCGCGCCTCGTGGTGGACTTTAACGGCCTGACGCGGGAGCGGTTCCGGTACTCGTCCCCCGAAGCCTGCCCGGCCTTGTGGCTCATGCGCACGCCTCAGAGCGGCGCGCTGCACCCGATGCGCGGCGATACGAGCGGGGTGGTGTGGCACATGGATCAGCCGGGGGTGTCGCCCGCCGGGGTGCCAGGGGAGGCGAGTCGGATCCTCACGCCCGCCTTCGACCTGGGGCACGCTGACCCTGGCCTTGCTGGGCGCATGAAGCAGGGACACTACCTCGAACTGGTGACCACGCTCGATGGGCCGTGGAATGTGGACGTTGATATCTATTGGGATGGCCGCAAGCACCAGAGTCTGGCCTTCGGCTTGCGCAATGCCTATGGGCTGCCCGCCGGCCAGATCGTGAACCTCCAGCAGCGGCTGCTCGGGTCTGGAAGGCGTATTCAGTTCGACATCCGGCAAACGGTGGGCTCGCAGTCCTTCTCGGTCTATAGGTTATACATGGGATTTTCGGCACTCGACTCACGGCAGAGTGAGGTTTTTTGGCGATGATCACCACCCGGACCATCTACCGCCCCGCTCGCCAGGGCGACTATAAGGCCCTCCACCGCCTGGCGGAGGCTGGGGGGCAAGGGGGCGCGGTGGCGTATCAGTTCCCGACCATCGTGGTGGAGCGCGATGGCCAGCTCGTGGGCTTTGCGGCGACGCAGCGCTGGAGCAAGCGGCTCATGGTGGGGCCGGTGGTGGTGGCTGAGACGGTCCGTCTGAAGGGTCTCGTGGCGATCAGGGCGGTGCTGGAGATTGAGAAGGTCCTGAAGGAGGAAGGCGCTCTGTATTATCTGATAGGCACCGCCAATCCCGGTCTCATGCGTATCTGTGAGGCGTTTGGCTGTGAGAAGGTTCCCTCGGAGGATGGCGATGCCTGGTTTCTCCGCCGCCTCAGACCAGCGCCGAGAGGAGCGTTCCTTGGATCTCCACGCCGTGCTTCCTGACCTGCTCCCCCTGGTCACCTCCTGGGCTGCTCTCCAGGAGGTGCAGGGCCTGGCCACCGGCGCGCCACTGCACGCCGCGCTGCTGCTGGTGGCGCGCCACGTGGGGGTGGTGCACCCGTGGTTGATCCGGCTGGCGCTGGTGGAGGCGTTGCCGCTCCCAGACGACCCGCTGCTCCGCGCGGCCGCGCAGCACCTGGGCGTCCTTGGCCCTGACACGCATGCGCTGACGCTCGGCTATGCCGTCTTCGTGCGTGCGGGCTGCGCGACGGGTCGCCTCGTGGCCCACGAGTGTCGCCATGTCGCGCAATACGAGCAGGCGGGTGGGGTCGCCGCGTTCTTCGCGGTCTATCTCGCCCAGCTGGTGCAGTGTGGCTACGACCAGGCGCCGCTCGAACGCGATGCCTGCGCCCACGAATGGCACGGCGCGGCCCTGGAAGGAGACGGCCATCAAAAAGTCGAAGCCGCCGAAACCAAGTGCCTCTGAAATTGCCTTGCAACAGCAGCAGACCATGGCGCTGGGGCAGCAGATGACCCTCCTCGAGCAACAGAACCGGCGCCAGGAGGAACAGTATCAGCAGCAACAGCTCCTCGCCCCGCTCCTCTATGAACAGATGGGGCTCAAGCCGCAGTATAACGACCAGGGCCAGGTGACGGGCTACGAACGCTTTGAGACGCCGGAGCAGGCGCTCTACCGCGAACAGATCGAGACGATGCGGCGCCAGCAACCGACGCAGGAGGCGCTCCAGCAGCAATACCTCACGCTGGCGCAGCAGCAGGCGGAGTATGCGGCGCGCCAGCAACCGACGCAGGAGGCGCTCCAGCAGCAATACCTCACGCTGGCGCAGCAGCAGGCGGAGTACGCCCAGACGCAGCAACCGATCCAGGAGCGCTTGCAGCAGCAGTACCTGACCATTGCCGAGCAGCAAGCGGCCTATCAGAAGGAGCAAGCCGACTGGCAGCGGGAACTGGCGCCGCAGATGCGCCTGCAAGCCGAAGCCCAGACGCGCTTGCAGCAGCAGATGACGGAGTACCAGGCCGGCGCGCTGAAGCAGTATGAGGAGCAGCAGCGCCTGCAACCGCTGCTCTACGAAGCGTCCGGCGTGCGCCCGATCTATGACGAGGCCGGCACCCTGACGTCGTTTGCACTCACCGAAGAGGCGCAGGCCCGCAAAGACTACGAAAACCAATTACTCGAGCATCAGCGCAAAGCCCTGGCAGGGGAGTTGCCCGTGGACCCCACGCTGGAGCGCACCCTGGCGGAGGGCGAGACGCAACTCCGGGCGCAGCTCCAGGCGCAGCTCGGCACGGGGTATGAGACGAGCACCCCCGGCATCCAGGCCCTCGAGGAGTTCCGACGCCGCGCCGCCGAAGCCCGCTCGAACGTGGCGCATGGGCAGCTCACCAGTGGCCAGCAACTGCTCGCCACGCAACAAGAGATGAACCAGCGCATGCGCGGGCAGGCGACGAGCGGTCGGGGCATGCTCGGGGAGTTTGGGCTCCAGCCGGTGTCCTTTGGCCAGAGCGCGCAAGCCGGGGGGCAGCCGAACTACCTGGGCCTGGCGCAGGGGATGGGGCAGCCGAACTACCTGAGCCTGGCGCAGGGGGCGGGGGGCGGGCTCTTCCAGGCCGGGAGTCCGGCCGCCAGCAGTGCGGGGTATCAGGCCGCGGTGGGGAGTCCCTACGGCACGCTCGGACAGTTCGGCGAGCTGGCCTCGCGCTACGGGCAGTTCGTGCAGAGTGGCGGGAACCTGGTGAGCCAGATGGCGAATCGCCGCATGGGGCAGTATCAGGCGTCTGAGCAGGGGGCCGCCGAGCAGGCGGGCATCTGGGGCACGGCTGGCTCGATCCTCGGCGGCGCCGTTGCGGGGGTGGCCAGTTGGGGCAACCCGGCGGCGATCAGTGCCGGCATGACGCTCGGCGGGGTCGCTGGACAGTACGCGGGACGTGCCACGTATTAGGCCTCTAGCAGCCTCTAGGAGACACGAGGGGCAGGGAAAGTTTGCTATGCCCTGGCCAGACGATGACACGCTGGGCGCCTTCGGGAGTGCCTCGCAGGTGCCAAGCAATCAGTGGTTCGATGTCAACACCCAGACCGGACAGTGGGGCAGCCCCACGCCGACCATCGGGCAGGTGGCTGGGGGCCTGGAGCCGCCCATGACCACACCCCGCTCCATCCAGCGCGTGCAGCGCCAGGGTGAGATGGGCGGCCTGACGCCGCAGCCAGGCGTGTGGGAGAGCATTGCGCGGGGCGTCGGCATGGCCTCACCCATGGGGCGCCAGTATCTCCAGTACGCCGACCAGTCGCAGCAGCAAGCGCTCCAGAACCAGCTCGTGGCCCGGCGGCAGATGCTCCAGGACGAGCAGAACGAGCGCGCCGAGATCCGCGACGACTTCACCACGCTGGTCAAAGTGAGCGAGATCAAGTCGAAATCGCTGCGCAAGCTGTATACCGACCGGCTGGTCGCGGACATGCAAGCCAGGGGCAAGACGCTGCCGCCGGATTTTGTCGAGGCCTTCAAACACAGTGGCCAGGAGGAGGCCAAGGCCATGCTCCAGTTCTATGAGCCACTGCTGAAGGACCTCGGCCTGGATCCCGTGGCGTTTGCCGAGCTGGTGGCCGAAGGCGGCATCACCAACGTGGCGGGCGCCTTGGAGCTCGCCCAGCAGCTCAAGAAGCAGCGGGAAGGCGAGGCAGAAGGCGTCGCCATCGCCCAGCAGCGCCAGCAGCTCTTTGGCACGGGGACGCTGGGCGACGCGAGCGGGGTGACGCCGCCTGCCACCCCAACCGCGCCAGGGGCACCAACGAGCGCACCCGCGTCCACGACACCGCGCCAGCCCGTGGCCGCGCCCTCCACAGAGATCAGCACCGCTATTGACGAGGCCTCCCGCCTCTACCCCCAGGTGCGCAAAGAGCTGATTACGTCGATTGCGGCCAGTGAGTCACACTTTGACTCGAAGGCACAGTCCTCCGCCGGTGCCGGAGGACTGATGCAGCTCATGCCAGCGACGGCCAGGCAGATGGGCGTGGATGATCCCTTTGACGTGCAGCAAAATGTGCGCGGCGGGACACGCTACTTTGCCCAGATGCTGACCAAGTACAAGGGCAATGAGGCCCTGGCCCTGGCCGCGTACAATTGGGGGCCTGGCAACGTCGATAAGGTCGAAGGCGATCTCAGCAAGATGCCGGAGGAGACCCAGGCGTATGTGAAAACCACCCTGCAACGCGCCAGTGGGGGAGGCGGCACCGCGCCGGACATGCGCATGCAGGTGGCTGGGCCAGCGGCACCGGCGCCGACGGGCGGCTCGCGGCAGGCGCAGGCGCAGCTCACACGCTTGGACAAGCAGATCGAGGGCATGACGCAGTACATCAACGCCAACCTGGGCAGTGGCAAGGAGCGTACCAAGGGCTTTGTCAACGAACTGCAGCAGGAGCGCACGCGGCTCCTCCAGGAGCGCGACAAGCTGCTCGAGACGCCGCGGGCAGTGGAGCGCCAACGCCAAGAGCAGCCCCTGAAACTGGAGCAGCAGCGGGCGGGGGCGGAAGTCGCGCTCGAAGCGAAGGCGAATGAACCCATTGGGACTGACAATGCCCTCAAAATGAACCTGCCCCCGAGTACGAAATGGAAAGATGTCCCGAAAGATGTGCGCGTCCTGGAGAACCCCAGCCCGGGAGAACGCCAGAAGTTTAGCGACTACAAAGCCTCGCATGAGGGGATGGGGCGGGTGCTCACGATGCTCGATCAGCCAGGGGCACAGAAGATTGTCGGCACGCTCTTTAGCGAACCAGAGGCCTCCTTCAACCGGCGGGTCGGGGAATGGCTCTCGACGGTGACGCCCGAGCAACGGAAGTTTGTGGCGTCGCTGGCAGCGGAAATCTCCGAGATTCGGCATCAACTCTCTGGGGCTGCAGTGAGCCCGCAGGAATTCGCGGCCTTGAAACCGATGTTCCCCGATCCTGGCGATCCCGATGTGGCGACGGTCCGTGCCAAGCTGGAAGCTCTCAGGGAATGGCTCGTGCGCAAGCATGATGCCTACCGCGATCAGCTTGACCAGGTGAACATTCGCACGCCAAAGGCCCTGGAGAGGTCTGCCTCACCCCCACCAATCGATCCCAAGGCCCAGCAAGCGCTCGACATCCTTAAGCCGAAAGGAAAGTAACCCGTGGCGGATGTGCAACGACTGGTGCAGACGCAGGAATATCAGGCACGGACACCGGAGGAGCGCAGCCAGGTCATCACCATCTTTCAAGCCTCGTCCCCAGAAATACAAGACCAGATTCTTGCCGAACTGACGCCAGTCTCGCCAGGAAAATCCGTGTGGGGGATACTCGGACGTGCAGGCGGTCAGACGCCAGCGACCGGCGAGGCGCCCACTGGTGCTCCTGCGGATCTGGACACCGCCCTCCAGGCACAGCTCGAACCTGCCCAGAAGGGCATGCCTGGCGTCTTGCTCGGTGGGGCTGCCGGGCAGGTGGGCTCCATGCTGGGCACCACCGCAGCGCGGCTCGCCGCCCCGGTAGTTGGTCGCGCCGCGCAGGCGTTCCCCGTCATCGGGGAAGCCTTGGGATCCTTTGGGGCGCGCAAGGCCAACGTCGCAATGGGGGCTGAGGAACCGGGGACCATTGGCGATGTGCTGTCCGGGGCTGGTCCCGTGGCGACACGCGCTGCCGGCGCGCTTGTGAGACCTGCACTACGGCGACTCCCTGGGGCCTCGGCCACGCTGCATGAGGACATGGCCACGCGCCTGGAGGCCTTGCCTGAGCAGGTGTCGCCACCAACGCCATCGCAGCAGATCTATCAGGGGCTCGCCACCCATGGCAACCCCCCCATTCCTTCGCAGCCCTTACGAAGCACCGCTGAGGAACTCCTGCATGCCGAGATGCGCTTGCAACCCACCGCCCGCAATACGACCGTAGCGAACATGACACGGGAACTCGTCGATTTGTCGGAACAGTACGGCGATCACATCCCGATGGACGTGCTCTATGCCCATCAGCAGCGCGTAGGCGAGATGCTCCGGAGCGCGAGCCGCCAGGGCGGGACAGAAGAAACGGCCTTGCGCCGGCTCTATGGGAGTTTTCACCGGAGTCTCGAAGAGGGAGCAAACCAGGGCGTGCCAGGCGCCAAGGCCCTCCAGGCCGCCATCCGCGCCTCACGGCAGGAGCATGCCGCCCAGACGCTGGAGGGCATGCTGCAGCCAGGTCGTGGGGGGCCAGCGGCACGCCAGGGTGATGCGTTGACAGAGGTGAAGGGAGCACAACTCCTGAATACATTTGAGCGGCTCGTGGCAGAGGATGACGTCTTTCGCGGCTCGTTTACACCCGACCAGCTGACCGAGATCCGCACCTTGTTCCGTGAAGCCGCCGAGGTGCCGAAGCTGCCGGCACCGCCTGGGGTGGCCATCGGCTCCGGACTGGCGCTCGGCCGTGGTGGCCTGGCCTATGCACTCGGCTCGCAGCTCGGCGGTCCGGAAGTCGGCGCGGTCGCGGGGGGACTCGCGGCTGCCGCACCGGGCATCATTGCGAAAGGGTTGATGACAGAGCAGGGCAGACAGGTACTCAGGGCTGCGTTGCAGTCCGAGCGGGGGATTGACGCCGCCGTCCTGGGCGCGTTGCAGGCCGCCACGCGCCAGACGGTCCTCCAGGACACCGCGCCAGGCACAGTCCAGGCACGCTAAGGTGTCCTTACTACCCAAGGGCCAGCGCAACCCCGCACACTCCCCCGAAGCTGGCGAGCAGCACGCCCCAGACCTTGAGCGAGGTCAGGCCGGGATGGCGTGCTTCCCAGGCCCGGCGTGCCGTGCGGCGCGCCTGCCGCCGTGACGCGGCGAGAAGGTGATACGCGCGTCCCTCAGCGCTGGCGTCCCAGCGGTAACGGGCGTCGAGCCAGCTGTAGAGACCGAGAAGCATAGCCAGAAAGGCCAGTGTCGTCAATGAGAAAGACATCCTTACGTCCCCTTACACGCAATCACCATCGCGCGCGTCGTGGTGGTGCCGCCGCCGACAAACTGCGGCGAGCCGGCGACGGCGAAGCCCTGCTCGCCGGCGCTGGTGAAGACATCGTAGCCGCGCGCGCCACAGATCTCGGACGCACGTTGAAAACACGTGGCCCAGGACAGCCAGGCGCCCGAGCACTCGATCGTATGACCCGCTCGGCCGTCGGGCGTGTAGACGTCGCGCGTCTTCGTACAGCCAGTCAGCGCGAGCGCGAGCACGAGGAGCAGGAGGCGACTCGTTGGGTGGTGCATGGCAGGCCTCCTACGCCACGGGAAAGATGCGGTCGAGTTTTTCGTCGAGACGGTCGAGCGTCCGCACAATGCGCATGATCAGCGTCGTGTTCTGCGTGTTCACCACGGCCTGCTGGGCATTGACGGTACTCTGCTGTTGGAGGAGCACCTTGATATCGTGCATCGTTTCTTCGAGACGGCGATTGGTGAGGGCTTGCTGGTCGTTGAGACGGTCCTGATGCGTGGCAATGGCCGTGAGGGAGCGGATGATGCTGTCGTATTCGCTGAGGTCCATGGCATTCTCCCTAATCGAATGCGGGCGATGGGGCTTGCTGCATGAGGGGCATCAACGTGCGCGGGCTAAGCGGCAGCAGGAGGCAACGGGTACGCGCGTGCATGGCGGGCCTCCTAGCCCTGGGACGGTCGGCGGACCGCGGCCAGGATCGCCTGCGTGGTGGCCTGGGCATCGGCGGCGTATTTGGCGGTTTCGAGGCGCACGCGGCGCGTCAGCAGCCAGCCGAGCGTGAGACACGCCCCGGTCAAGGAGAGCCCGGCAAGGACCGAGCCAAGGATCAGGAAGAGGAGCTGGGAGATGGTCAGCAGTGGGGTATCCATACAACCTCCCGATAGGTTGAGTGTTGGGGCGTGTTGCCATCGGGGGCAACGCGCGGTCCGTCGACCGCCGCCCCAACGACAACACAGTATAGCATACGTATCGGCACAACCGGCCGCACACTTTAGCAGAAAGACACCGCTATGCCTCTGCCCCGTGTCTACCGCGTGATCCAGGATAGTCTCGGGAACGTCGTCCCCCAGGTCCTCTGCTCCGTCCTCAACCAGGGCACCGGCGTGCTGGCGACGCTGTGGCACAATGACGCGGGCACCATCCCGCTCTCGAACCCCATGACCTCGGACGCCACGTATGGCTCGTTCGGCTTTTACGTCGAGCCCGGCCATTACGATTTCACGTTCACCAAGCCTGGCTACTCCTTCCAGCCCCAGCTGGACGTGCAGGTGCCGCAGGACGATCTCACGCTCGGCACCATGGCGCAGCAAAACGCCAGCGCGGTGGCGATTACGGGGGGACAGATTGTCGGCCTGTCCGCCCTCAACGTGCAAGGCGCCGTGGGCATCAATGTGGCGGCGGGCGGATATGCCCTGCATGTGGACGCCACGGTGGGCGGCGTGCGCCTCATCGGCCCCGTGGGCCTGGGGACGCTCCCGGATGCGGTCTATCTGCTCACGAGCGGGGCGGGCACGATCCAGATGGACGGTCGCCTCACGATGGGCGCTGGGAGCCTCTTTAGCGTCAATAATCGGCTGGCCCTGCGCTACCCCAAGGACACGGAGGATTGTCTCGTGCTCGTGCCGACGGGCTCTGACGCGGGTGGGGGCAGTGCCATCCTGTTCCGCAATGTGGCGGGCACGATTATCGGCTCCATTAGTACGAACGCCAGCGCCACCGCCTACAACACCTCCTCCGACGAGCGCCTCAAACACGCCATCGCCACGCTCACCGGCGCGCTGGAACGCGTGCGGGCGCTGCGGCCCGTGGCGTTTCGGTGGAACGCCGACGACAGCCCTGGCGTGGGCTTCCTCGCCCATGAGCTGCACGGGCAGATGCCTGAAGCGGTCAGTGGCGAGCCGGACGCCGTGCACGACGACGGCAGCGTGAAGCCGCAACAGGTGGACCATAGTAAGGTCGTGCCATATCTGGTGGCAGCCGTGCAGGCGCTGCTGGCGCGGGTCGAAATCCTGGAGGCGCATCTCTCGGCACTCCAGGCGCAACTGACACCTTAGAAAGGATTGGGGGTTTAACGTTGGAGCAGGCGCATCTGGGCCTGGTGGTCCTTGAGCATCTGGTGACTGATGTCCCGCATGGTGGCAATGGCCTGGGCGGCGACAAGGACGGCGAGGACACCCAGGACGACGTAGAACGCGACCTGGACGTAATCAGTCAACGACCCCGCCCTGAAGGGCGGAGCTTGTAGCTGGCTTACGCCAGCGCCAGCCGAAGCTGGCGAGGCTGCGCTACCATAGGCACGTTGACGAGTGCCCTGGCTCGGATGTTCAGAGCCCCAACATAGTCTGCGGGGGCAGCATACCCGCACTGTACACAGGAGAAGTCCGCTTGGCTCTTGCGATTGGCTCTGGCAATGTGGTGACACCGTGGACACTCCTGGCTGGTGTGTCTGGAATCAACCAGAAAGACGGGAATCCCCGCCATGCTGGCCTTGTACGTGAGGAATTGCCGGAGCTGGAAGAAGCCCCAATTGGCATGTCGTGCACGCTGCGAGCGACGGGCCTTAACCCGCTGTCGGATGCCCGTCAACTCTTCGAGGGCAATGCCAGCAGCGGAGCGTTGCGCTTTCTGCACGATCTGTTTGGCTCTGCTGTGATTGGTCTCCTGTTGAAACCTCGCCTGTCGTCCTTGCAGATGGCGCAAGCGTCGTGTGGCAGACCGCGTGCCGTGGGCTTGCAAGAGTTGACGGCGCCTGGCATACCACTGACGCTGCTGTTCAACGGCTGCGCCACTGTAGGGCTTTCCATCCGAGTCCACTGCCAGGTTGACGATGCCCAGGTCAATCCCCAAGACGTTCTCGATGTCGATGGCTTCTGGGTCAGGGACATCGCACACGACCGCGATATAGAACGTCCCACGGATGCACATCAAGTCCACTTCACCCTTGCGAAAGGCGAGGAGGGCGCGTTGCCGCTCGCCACACTGGTACGCGAGAGACTGACGACCAGCCGTCGTCCAGAGCGAGAGATGCGTATCCGACTGCATCCGAAAGATGCGATCATCGTAGGGTTGTGCGGCGTACCGTTTGAACCGGCGTCGAGTCTTCCGGTCCAGCTTATAGGCGTCCGCAACCTTGGCAATGCAGCGCACAGCCATTTGTGCCGCAAGACCAAATTGGGTACGACAACGCTCGTAGGCAAGCTTGTGCAAGGCGAACTGTCCAAACGTGTGGGTGTCCCATGCCTGCTTCGAGAGCCAATCACAGGCACGGTTCGACACCTTCAGCGTGTCCACCAACGCGGTATGTTGGTCAGATGTCGGGAGCAGTTTGAGATTCGCCACAAGTTTCATACCTTCAAGTATAGAACATTTGTGGTCCTGAGTACAAGAGAAACTTCTTGGCCTTACAGGCCAACCTCTTGTCCTCCCCGCCCTGAACGGCGGGGTTTCTCAGAGGTTTTCTGATGATTGCCTCCTTTGGAAATGGGCGTGATATGGTCCTGAGTCAATCGTTGCAGCTTATGACCACAATAGACACAGCGGTAGCCGTAGGCGGTGAGCATCTCGCGCCCGTGCCATGGCCGCCTTGCAGACCTTGCAAGGTTTGCCCCAGCGCGGGAATGCCTCTCGGGGCTTGGTCTCCTGGCACACGCTACAGGTTTTGGATGTACGTGGTACACTCGGGGCAGTCATTGCCGCGTCTCCTCAATAGACGGGGTGATGATCAGCTCTCTCAGGGTGTACCACCACCCTGGGAGAGCGCTAATTCTCTGTTGGGGCGATTGCCGATAGGGGCAACCACGCGGGAGCGACCCGCTACCCCAACGGCTTACTATAGTATACCCTACGGAGAAACGACAATGCCGATGTCGCAACTGGAATCCGACACCATCGCCAAAATGTGTGCCATCGCCAAGCAACTGCTGGCCGATGTGCAACCCAAACTGGAGAGCCTGCGCAGCATCTACGATAGCGCTGGCGGCGTCAAAGAAACGCTCACGCAGGCAGAGATGGACGAGGTGCCCGCCCTCAGTGGCCTGACCAAGACGCAACTGGATGACGCGGCCTTCGTCATGACGGGGGCCATTCTGAGCGGTATCGAAAATGGCTATAACGGCCTGGCTGCGGTCGCTGCAAGATTTCTGTAAGGAGCCTGTATGCTGACGGTCCTCGTCCTGATTGCCGTGGCCGCCTTTGTGGTGGCCATCGTACACGCC
>Ga0137326_1000438_pt1 | contig 14394 bp, 23 predicted proteins | sample EasRivERMZT500_2_FD_102292 | JGI IMG/M metagenome (GOLD analysis project Ga0137326, IMG submission 102292) | Soil microbial communities from meander-bound floodplain in the East River, Colorado, USA - East River MetaG ERMZT500_2 | ecosystem: Environmental > Terrestrial > Soil > Floodplain ... | reverse complement strand
TCGCGGCATCTACGTCAATCCGCAGTCGTGGTGCCGAAGAATGGGGTTTCCGGTCGCGTGGCTCGAATGCGCGGATTTGGCAATGCCATCGTCCCGCAGGTTGCCCAAGTCTTCATCGAAGCGTACTTAGCGTGTGGCGAGAGGCCCGCAGACGTATGAGCACCCCACAGGACTAAATGCGCGTAGGTCAAAGTCGTAAGCGTGATCAGAATGAACCCGAAATTGTGCGGGCGCTCGAGCGCATTGGCGTGAAGGTGCATCGCGTGAGTTCGAAAGGGTTCGCTGATCTCGTGGCGTGGAAGCCGTCGCACGGATTGTTTCTGCTCGAGGTCAAGCGCGAGAAGACGGGAAAATTAACCAAGGCGCAAGTGAAGCATACGGCGGAAGGCTGGCCGGTGGTGATTGTCCGCAGTCCTGCGGATGCGCTGGCGGTGTTTGGAATTTACCAATGAATTGCGGGTATAATAACGGGAGCGCGGACGTGCTAGTAACACATCCGCACCCCTCATCACACGTAGCCGTTGGAGGCGGCACACGCATGACTACCCGCAAGTCTATCGCAGATCGTTTCTGGTCGAAGGTTCACAAGACAGACACCTGTTGGCTATGGACGGCGGCTATCGATAAGCGCGGCTACGGTCGGTTCCGCGCTGACGAAAAGGTTGAGTTCGCGCATCGGGTGTCCTTCCTATTGGCTCACGGGCATTACCCTGAGCATCAGGCGCTCCATGCGTGCGACGTGCCGCTGTGTGTCAATCCCGCTCACATCTACGACGGCACACAGAAGGAAAATATCCAAGACTCTATTCGTCGCAATAGAAACCCGCAGTTAATCCCGCGCACACATTGCCCAGCTGGGCACGAACTCACGCCTGAAAATGTCTACAACTACCGTGGCCGGAACGGCTGGTCGATGCGTAGCTGCCGGAAGTGTATCGCCGCACACCAGCGCCGTGCTTATCAAAAGCGAAAGGTGACGCAATGAGATATTGCGAGATGTGCGACGCCTGGGTGCGACAGAAGGAGTGCCCGAAGTGTGGGGCGGATACCGTGAAAGCGCCGAACTGCTATCAATGCGATGGCGACGGCTACGACGGGATCAAGAATTGCCCGCGTTGCGGTGGTGGTGGCAAAGAACGTCAAAAGAGAGAGGGCGAGATCGTATGACGCACCCACGATTCTCAGTTGAGCGTCAGATTGCGTTGATGAGCAACGAGCAGTTTATTGCCGATGTTTATTGGTGGGCTGAGCATCTACCAGGACCGCCGACGCCGTGGCTGGATGGCTTGAAGCGGCTTCTCACTGAGGCTGCTGATAGGCTCGCCGTCCCTCCCGAGGGGGTGAGACCGCCACAGCAGATTGATTTACCGGAAGAAGCAGCCAAGGTGCTGCGTGAAAATCTGTGGGAACTTTACGGTGGGCAGGCAGCCGAGGGCGCACAGGGGTGGCAGCCCATCGCGACCGCGCCGAAAGATGGGACGAACTTTCTGGCTGTGTCCTACGCCTCGTCGGTGTTTCTCGCGCATTGGGCGAACGGGGTCGTCGATAGCTGCTCTTACGACAACGACTGTGGGTATTCGTCTCGCTTCGCAACCCACTGGATGCCGCTCCCAGAACCACCAAAGGCCGATCCCCCCGCACGAGAGGAGACGCCATGAGCGAACGAGACGACTACCAGCGCGAAGAGGCCGATTACTACGAGCGTAAAGACGCGCATGAGGCCGCGTCCGCTGGCGGGGCGCAGGAGACGCTACGAGAACGCATTCAGCAATTAGAAGAGTCGCTGGCGATCCGCAGCGAACAGGCGTTGAACAACAGCAATCGCGCATGGGATGTAGAGCAAGAACTTGCGAAGTGGAAGGACGAGGCCGCCACCCTGCGGGCGCAAATCACGAAACTGCGCGATGTGTGGATGACGCCAGACTTTGAGATGTTGGGGAGCTTTGGGGTGGTGATGAAAGATCACGCCAAGGAGATGGATAAGTTGTTAGCCCTGATCCCCCACACGGAGAGACGGTAAATGAGCCAAGACAAACCCACGTTTGCAAGAACACTAAAACAGGCGTGTGTATCGCCCGGATTACTGCTGCTGCTCACCTCGCAGGATGCGGCCTATACGATGTTCTACGTGGGCGACATGACGATGATGCAGTCCACGTTGTATCTGATCGGGGCGATGCTGCTCGGATGTGCGCTGGTGGGTGTCGGTCTCTACGAAATGTGGGCAGCCCACGCGGAGAGACGCGCATGAGCGTGGAACTGATCGCGGAATGTGCCACGGCCCATCACGGCAACGTCGCGCTCGCCGAGGAAATGATTATCGCGGCGGCGGACAGTGGCGCGCATACGGTCAAGTTCCAGCATTACCATCTGGCGTGCCTCAACCCGGCCGATCCCCAGCGCGCATGGCTGGAGCAGTCCTACTTGGATGCCACGGCCACCGAGCGACTGATCAATGCGTGTCACCGCGCAGGCGTGCAGTTTCTGAGTACGCCGTTTGATGTGCCCTCGTTTGAGATGTTGTGCGCCCTTGGATGTCTGCGTTTTAAGGTGGCAAGCTCAGGGAACATTCCCAGTCCTACACCATTCAAACAGGGCTTCATTAAGTCGTACGCATGGGGGCGCTACAACGGCGTGTTTGACGCGCGCATCACCGCACGACTCATCACGATTCCGCTGTATCCGACGCCACTAGAAGCCGTGTGCGCGCTCCCTGAGCCACGGCTCATAAATGGCTGGGATGGTTATAGTGACCACACGTGTGGTATCGCGGCGTGTCAACACATGATCTCGAAGGGGGCGCGCATTATCGAAGCGCACTTCTGTTTGCCGGGGAAGTCGCGGCAGATGGTATTCGACAAGACGCCAGAACAGTTCAGGCAGATACGCGACTGGAGCGATCAGGTGCAGACCATGTCGACAGGCGTGAGCACGGTGTTCAGGGAACGGTGGACGGCGTAAAATGATAAAATTACTCAATGAATTGTGAAATTTGCGCCAAATCTCTCGTGAGGAGGCAGGAGCACTTTTGCTCTAAGCGTTGCCTTGGGCGCGCGCGCGCGAAGCAGCGAGCCGCGAAGTTTGCTCTCGACCATCCGCCAGAGTACCGCGACTGTAAATCGTGCGGCATCCCATTTCGCGTCGTTAGAAACAGAAGCACGTTCTGCTCTCGAAAATGTGCGAATCCACAGAACGCTCAAGTCAGGGCCTTTAAGCGTCCGACGCTATTTGGTGAAGTTGAGGGCTGCCTAGAGTGTGGGCGGCTGGTCACGGGGCGACACAAGAGCGCACGTTATTGTTCGCCTGCGTGTGTGAAGCGATTTCACCAGCGGAAGCAGCGAGAGAAGCACCAGCGTCGTAACCACAAGACTCCGCACGCGGCGAGGGCGAATGCCGTACAGCGTGAGTACGGCTTGTCATGGGACCAATACCTCGCGATGGTAGCGGCGCAGGGTGGGCGATGCTCCATCTGCTCAGAACATCCGAGTGGGCGACGTTCAAGCCTACACGTAGACCACTGTCATAAGACTGGCCGCGTGCGTGGCCTGTTGTGCTCTAAGTGCAACGCTGGAATTGGCATGTTTGGTGATGATGCACGGCTGCTGTCGGCGGCGATACGGTATCTGGCCGTGGGGGTTGTTGATGCCGCGTCTTAAGGTAGCCGTGATCGTCACAGCAAGGCCGTCGTGGGCAAAATTACAAACACTGTGCGAGGCGCTCAAGAAACGCGACGATGTCGAACTGCAAATCATCGCGTGCGCCTCAGCCCTTCTCGAAAGATATGGAGCTGTTATAAATGTCATCCGTAAAGAAGGCTTCACGATCGCGGCGGAAATCTACAGCGTTATTGAAGGCGAAAACCTCATCACCAGCGCCAAAGAAACCGGCCTACTTGCTGCTGCACTGGGAGACCACTTGTCTCATCTGCGGCCAGACTGTGTGCTTGTTTGTGCAGACCGGCACGAAGTTCTTGCCGCAGCCCAATCCGCCGCATATTTGCACATTCCCTTAGTGCACCTCCAAGGCGGCGAGCGCACTGGCAGCATTGACGATAAGGTCCGCGACAGCATCACGGCCCTAGCCGACTACCACATGGTCTGTACCCGACGCGCGCAGATGCGGGTCTATGGCCTGACCGGCGATGAATCACGCATCTGGTGGACGGGCTGCCCAAGTATCGACCTCGCGAAGCAGGCGCTCACCGAGCCGCCTGTGACCGTGGACGAACTTGGTGGGGCTGGGGCACCGATTGATCTGACGCAGCCGTTTGGCGTCATCCTTCAGCACCCAGTCACGAGCGAGGCTGAGGACGCTGGTACGCAACTCTATGAGACATTGGAAGCCACCGCGTGCTATCACCGCGATCTCCAGTGGATCGCTATGTGGCCTGGTCAGGACGCGGGCGCGGGCGCGGCGTCGAAGGTGTTGCGCGCCTATCAAGGCGAAGTGCATACGGTGCGCAGCCTGCCACCTTCACGCTTTCTGAAGCTGCTCACTCAAACACAAGTCCTCGTGGGCAACAGTAGTGCATCGGTGCGTGAGGGCGCGTTTTTGGGCACACCGGCTGTTGTGGTGGGGTCGCGCCAGCATGGTCGCGAGCGCGGCCCGAACGTGATTGATGTGCCGCACAACTGCGAGCGCATCGCGGAAGCCGTCTCTATACAACGGATGCGTGGCCCCTATCCGAGCAGCACGCTCTATGGACGAGGCGACAGCGGACAACGGATAGCGGAGGTGATATGTACCCTGAAGACATTGGATTCTTCGCCTTTACCGGTGCGGTTCTAGTTGTGTGCTTGCTTGTGGTTGCGTGTGTGGCGAATCAGGTGAACTACGTGTCGGCCTCGGCGGAGATTGAGCAGCTTCGCCGTGACGTGCAGCGTGTGGGCGTGGCTGAGTCCGAGGACGTGATCGGACAAGTGACAGAGGTGAACAGGGCGATTGCCAGTATGCGCCGGTGGAATCGCGTGCCGGTCGTACAGATCGTGGTGCCGAATGGCTGGGACCGCATCGGCCTTATCGAGTTACCAGAGCGATGAGCAATGTACTCGCGTGCAAGCAGTGCGGGGCTGAGATATGCGACCCCAAACACCCGGAGCGCAAATACTGCTCTCGCCGTTGCGCCGGCCTCGGACAGCCAAAGCTCTCACAGACGGAGAGGTTTTGGAAGCATGTGACGATTACACCTCATTGCTGGGAGTGGCTGGGGAAGCGTAACCGTGACGGTTATGGCATCTATTGCGTTACCCACACCGAAACGCAACTAGCGCACCGCATGAGCTGGCGGATGCACTACACCGACCCAGGCGAACTCTGCGTGCTACACCACTGCGACAATCCCGCATGTGTGAAGCCGGCGCATTTGTTTTTAGGGACCCAAGCGGACAATCTCCACGACATGTGCAGGAAGAAGCGCAACAGATGGGGGCAACGATGGACCAAGTCCTAGCAATAATTCCAGCGCGGTCAGGGAGTAAGGGGATCCCAAACAAGAACTTCACGCATCTCTGTGGGATGACGCCGTATGAACGCGCCATCCACGCCGCCGTGGATGCGGGCGTGCCCACCGTGGTCACCACAACCGACTGGGTGAGCGACCCGCGCATCTGGGTGAGGCCTATTGACACGCCCATGATGGCGCGGTGGATTCAGCGTCCCGCCGAACTCGCCCAAGACGACACACCGATGATCGCGGTCGTGCAGCATGTGCTCGGGCAGATCCCAGGGCCACCAGACCAGAAGATCGTGCTCTTGCAGCCCACCCAGCCCTTGCGGGAACCGAAGCACATCACACAGGCGCTAGAACTGCTCACACCAGACGTGGATTCTGTTGTGTCGGTCATTGAGCTACCACAGGCCTATGCGAGCGTGAATCACGCGTACATCTTTGACGGGAGCCGGAACCTGTCTCACCAATGGACGACCTTCGCGCCCTCCCGTCGGCAGGACTGCGGCCATAGCTATGTCCGCGATGGGACGTGCTACGCCTTCCACAGACGCACCGTCGAGCAGCACGGCACCATCTACGGGGACAGGGTGAAGCCCCTCATCATCCCCGCGAGCGAGACGCAAGCGTTAGACACCCCAGCCGATTGGGCCGAGGCAGAAAGGCGGTTACGTGAGCGAGCCTAAGTGGGTCAAACTCACCACCTATGCGGAGATGTATGACGTGGACGCCAGGACGGTCCGGAAGTGGGCTGAGGCTGGCTTGATCGTGATGACCAGCGTGAAGCCGTCGAAGGCGCGCCGCATTATCTGGGTGAAGAACCAACCGCCGTGGTCTGAGCGCCCCAAGTCGACAACATCTCACATGTAACATTTCACGTCATTTGACTACATCTGGTAGCATCTCAGCCCCTACCCCCTAGTAATCCACGCCGGGCTAGCCCATGCTCTATCCACAGGGCTGTTTAGAACGCTGACCGGGCGTAGCACGGCAGCGCCCAGCCCTTCCCAACCCAACCCAGATGCCGAGCTTAGCCGAACAGGCTCAGACCATCGCCAATCTGTACCAGCCGCCTTCCACAGGCCGGCCCAGCGACATCGGCAGTGCCTCCACGGTTCAACAATTCCTCGAAGCCATCGGTGACGGCAACTACATCGAGACCGCCGCCAAACTCGCTGGCCTGTCTAAGGTTACGGTCTATGAATGGCTCAAGCGCGGACAGGCCGGAGAAGCCGCCTACGTCGCCTTTGCGAACGCTGTAGAAAGGGCCGAGGCTCGAGCTGAGGCCAAGATGGTGGCTAACGTGCGTCGGGCCAGTGAGTTACCGCAGTTCTGGGCCGCAGCCGCAACCCATCTCGAGCGCCGGCATCCCGACCGCTGGAGCAAGCGGCAGGACGACAGCCAAGCCCCGAAGGTGATCGTGCAGATTGGTGCTGGTGGTGGGGACATCAAAGTCGGGATCATCGCATCACCTTCGCCTTCACTTAGCGAGGATTTGCACAGGCTAAGTCCTAGTGTGAACAGCGTTCAAGGTCCTATAAATAGAGATTATGTTAACCAGCTCAGCGCAGGCGATGTTGTCGTGCCAGCGCTGGCGAGCGAGACCGAACGGCGGATTCCTGCGGGCGAATCACCCGGGGGACCCTACCCCCCGGTGGCTCTGGCTAGCCCAGTCGAGACACCCGCTATGCGTAAAGGGCGATCGCGCGTAGCCCAGAAACAAAGAAAAAGGGGTCGTGCGGGTGCCTAGGCTGGCTGTGGGGCGATCAGATGGCGAATGGCTGAGGGTGGCGGAAGCGGCGCGGGCCGCGCAGAAGGCGAGTCTGGCGGTCCTGTTGGCGAAATACGGCACGGTGCGGGTGCGGGAGTATGGGGCGAAGGGCCATGCGGTGGGGCATGGGGGGACGCAGCAGATGAAGCGGGAGCAGACGGGGCCGGATCTGACGCTGCGGGATCATTGAACCAGCACGTTAGCGCGAAGTGCTGTTGGTGCAGCCGGCCGCTGGTCGAATCGGAAGTCCTGGGGTTGCGGTGTTGGCTGTGTCCGGACGAGCCGTGTTGGCAGCGACAGGTCAAGCACGCGATTGTCGTGACGTTGAAGGGGAAAGAGAAACGCTGCCTGTTTGTGCCGGTGCCGAAGCAGGTGGTGATGTGGGAATGCCCCTCGCGGAACATTCTCTGGGGTGGGGCGGCGGGACCGGGGAAGTCGACGGGCGCGCGGTGGTGGCTCTATAAGCAGTGTTTGACGATTCCGGGGTACGAAGCGTTACTGCTCCGCGAGAACTTCAAGCAGCTGCTCCAGACGCATATGCGGCGGATGGAGAGCGAGAGTCGGCTGATTGGCGCGGAGTTGAACAAGGGGGATGGCGTGTTGAAGTTTCCCAATGGGTCGCTGATCCAGATGGGGCACATGGAAGACGCCGACGCCGTGCAGAACTACTTATCGACGGAGTACGACGCGATTGTGTGCGATGAGGGGAGCCAGTATCCGATTGGACAGTTGGGGGACGTGCCGATTTTGGAATTGAGTACGCGCGCTAGAAGTAATAAGCCCCTGGTCCGCGCGGCCGGCGGGGCGAAGTTTGTCGTGGCGTCGAATCCCGGCGGGCCGAGCTCGGATGCGTTGCTCCAGGTGTTTGTCGACCATGAGCCGGATTTCGAGATGTACCCGGCGCTGAAGAAGGTGTATGACCCGACGAACTTCACCTACATCCCCGCCACTCTGGATGACAACCCCTACATCGATCCTGACTACCTCACTACCTTGGCTCTACTGCCAAAGTGGCGCTACGAGCAATTACGCCATGGAGATTGGCGTGTGTTTAGCGGGCAGTTTTTCAGCCAGTGGCGGGAATCGCATCACGTGGCAGATCTTGGCACTCCATCAGACGTGCGGTGGTTTCGTAGTCTGGACTGGGGACGAAATCAACCTGGATGCGTTCTATGGTGGGCGATTCTGGCCGATGGACGCCTCTACCTACGCAGTGAATTGAAGTTCCGCGACATGGACGAGCAGGAAGTGGCGCAGCGGATCCACGCGAAGGATGCGGAACTGGGCGTGAAGCCCACCTACACCGCGGGCGATCCGGCCGTCTTCAACAAGACCGGCGCGACCCACACGCAGGCGCAGTTTACGGGGCAGTCCATTGGCGAGACCTTGGGCTTCTACGGCATCCCCATCACGAAGGCGGACAATGACCGCGTGAATGGCTGGCAGCGGTGCCATGCGCTCCTGCGGGATGCGCCCGATGGGAAGCCGTGGCAGCTCGTGCATCCCGACTGCCGGTACCTGATCCGGTCCATTCCAAACTCGCGGAGCGCGAAGAACGACGCCGACGACATTGACACCAAAGGCGACGATCACGCGATGGATGCGTGGAGATACGGGGCGATGTCGAGACCCAGCCCTGGTGTCTTTGCCACGCAGACGCCGACGTTCGCCCCTGGGACGATGGGACACCTGCGCCAGAGTGTCCGTCCGAAGACGAAGTCACGATTAGGCGGCGAGTCCGTCAGACATGCCTGCTGATTCGCCCTACGACATCACGTTTTGGCGGGAAGAGGTGGACCGCTCCGTCCGCATTGACGAACCGTTGAATGCGAAGTGGCAGGAGAACCTGAACTTCTACACCGGCACGCCCTTAGACGCGATGCCGGACGGCGAGTTCGTCAACGTCAACGTCGACTTCTACGAGACCGAACAGAAGACCGCGCAGTTGTTCTTTGAATCGCCCGAGTTGCAGTTCACGCCCGGTGCCGGATTTGACGCCACGCAGCAAGGCGTCATGGCGTTCCGCAAACTGGTGAATGCGCTGCTCGGCTCGGATTACATCGACGCGCTCGAGACCGTGTTGATCTCGCTGAAACGGTGCTCGACCACCTCCGGCCGTGGGGCGACGGTGATCGGCTATCAGCCGACGATTCAGCCGGTGATGCAAGAGCCTGTTCCCGGCGCGATTCTCGGCTTATCGCAGCCCGTCCCGGTGCCGGTGCATGAAGCGTGGACGTGGGACGAGATCGCGGACAAGAAGTTCCGCCGCCCGGCCGATTTTGCCTCGACGGAGTTCGACAAAGCGCCGTGGCTGGGGATGAACTTCCGCATTCCCTTGCGAGCGGCGCGGTTGATCTGTGAGCTGCCACCGGAGTTCGAAGGCACGCGCACGAAAGACGAGAAGGTGCTGGACTCGGGCACGACCCCGGATGATTCCGCGCTCGCGTATGTCGACGGCACGATCGTCTGGTACAAAGCGTACCTGTTTGACGACGACGAGATCCACCCGGAGATTTACCGCCGGCACATTCTGATTGACGGCCTCGAAGGCTTCGCGGACAAAGACGACCCCGCGTGGCGCTCGCCGTATCAGACCAAGCTCCCGAATGGCCGCTTGCGGGCGGATTCCATGATCGGCAACCCGATCCACGTGTTCACGTTGCGCGCGGTGCCGGATTCCGCCACCCCGCCGAGTGATGCGTCGATGCGGCGTCCACTGGTCAAGGAACTCTGCGCGTTCCGCTCAGACATGGTGACGGAGCGTGGCGTCAATAAGCCGAAGTTTGCGTACAACACGCAAGTGATTCCACCGGCCGCCGTGGAAGCGATTGCCACCGCCGTGACCGCCGGGACGATGATCCCGCTGCCACCGGATGCGTTTGTCCCGAGCCTGGATCGGAACTTTGTGCTCATCGCGCAAGGCTCCAGCCCGCGGCAGACGTATCTCGCGAACGATTACATTACGCGCGACATCGCGAAGACCTCGGGGATCGACTCCACTGGAGCCGGGGTGGATGACGGCGAAGGCGACGAGACCGCGACGAAGACCGCCGAGATCGCGAAAGCGCGCAACGTGCGGCTGGATGCGGAACGGAAACGCATTCTGCGGCAGTACCTGAAGGGCGTGGATAAGGTCGCGGCCCTCGCACTGCGGTTCTGCTCCGATCCGTTACGTGTCGCGGAAATGATCGGCCCAGCCGACGCCCAGGCGTATTTGCAGTGGCGCGACATCATGCTCGAGATGGGCGATGTGCGGCCGAAGTTCACCGCCAAGCCGGATTCGCAGATCAAGCTGGACGCGGCGATGGAATTTCGGCTGATGACGCAGCTCTACGAGTTCGCCGCGAAGGATCCGATGGTGAACCGGGGACCGATTCTGACGCGCATGTTCGAATTGCGCGGACTGGATCCCGCGCAGTGCATCGCGCCCGCGCCCCCAGAGCAGAAACCGGAGCCGTCGTTGGGCTTCAGTTACAAGGGCGAAGACTTCAACCCGCTGATGCCGCAGTTCCCGATTGTCGTGGAAGTGCTGGCGCAGTGTGGCGTGCAGATCAGCCCACAGGCCGTGGCCGAAGCGCAGGCTGGCGCACAGAACCAGATGCAGGCGCAGTTGCTGCTCGCGGAGATGCAGCCCACCGCATCGGGGGACAAGCCCGCGTCGAAGTCGGCCGCGCCGCATGGGGGACTCGCGGAGAAAGCCTCGCCGTTGAGTAAGCACGCGGCGGAACAAACTGGAAAATTGAGCGGTCCCAGTATTCAATGACGAGGCAACTTTTCTCCACGACGCGGCTTGACTTTCGGATGTGGGCCGAACCAACCCGAATCGCGCGACTGCTCTTGTGGGGTGGCCCAACGACAGTTTCCCGGCGCGTAGTCGGCGGCGGAATCAATGCGATCCAGCGTCTTTCCGGTTGGGCGTGCACCCATGTCGGCAAGAAAGTTCTCGAACTTTTCCCATCGAGCGCAGACGCGAATGCCCTTGCCGTGGTAGTAGATTTTATCAGGCCGCTTACAGCGACTTTTCATGGCGACCCAAGAGTAATAAGTGGGCGTGCCGCTGTAGCCGTGTCTCAGTGCTCTAGTTTTCTCGCGTTTACCAAATGTGGCTCGGCTGGAGGCGCATCCACAACTGCGCGTATCACCAGTGCGCCAATACTGGCCGTTAACAGTTACGTCGTTGCCGCAAGCGCAGCGACACAACCAATACGCCTTACCCCATCGCGACCTTGCTGGAGCAATCCCGGTGAGTAATCCGAGCGTGACGCCAACCATGTTGACCTTGTGCACTTGGTTATTTTACCACGGAAAGCGGCCGGGACCGAGCGTGCAATGACGTGCGATGACTGCGGACAAGAACTGCACACCGGATCGTGGCCGTGGTGCCCGCATGGGATCTCACAGACATGGGTGGTGCCAGACTCGATTCCGGGCGGCATGGTCGTGGAGAATATGAGTCACGAACCATTCACCGTCTACAGCCAGACCGAGTTCAAGGCGGCGATGGCCGAGCACAAGGTGGAATTGCGCGACCGCTGGGCGGGACCAGGCGATCGCTACTTGTCGAACTGGGCGAGTATCAGCCCGAAGACACTAGAAGACGCGAAGATCTTGCTCGAGCGCGTGGGGAAGACGAGCGGCACGACCCGCGCTACCGTCACCGCCGAATTTACCGTGGGGCCGTGGCGTGAGTCCTGAGTTGTTCATCGTGCACGTGTTCCTCGTAGCGGCCGGGATCGGCTATCTCCACGGCGAGCGCACGAAGGCCCGCGTGGAGCTGGCGGCGATGGAATCGGAGAACGCCGAGTACTACCACGTCCGCATCGAACCGTACGTGTGGTGGTCTGGCCGCACGAATAAATGCGCGGCGTGTGGGCGTGGGGACTCGCATGAGTCCTGAGTTCTACGTCGGCCTCGGGATCGTGGTCGCGTTCGTCGTCAATGCGATTGTGCGGCACGATGCCACGCAGCGCCATGCGCGGTATCGGATGCGAGCGAAACTGGCGCGGTGGATTTATGACGGCAAACTCACGCCTGTGTCAGTGCGCCGGGGCCGACGTGGCCGCACGGCCAAGCGGCAGCCTGTATTGCACGCGGTGCGGCGGGACCCCACGCGGACCGGTACCGCCGACGGCGCCTAGGCCATGAATGGACTATCTGACATGGGAGGGGATACGGAATCTCGCGACCTGCGAAGTGCTGAACTGCGGCGACCAGATGGCGATCGTGCGGAGCGATCCGCAGCGGCCGGTGATCAAGTGGTATCACCAGCGGGCGTTGATGGCGTCTATCCCGCCGACGGCACCCACGGCTGGCGAGATCGTGTACGCGCGGGCTGGGTGGCGGGCACCGTGGAGAGCCTTGCTGGTGCAACACGTGACGCAGCCCATCGTGCTGGTCTCGGCGTTTTGCGACACCACGATCAAGCCGACGGCCGTGGACGAAATGTTTCAGCCGGGATCGCCCGTGACGCACTGGTTCGGCGTGCAGGCGATGGCGACACACCCGCACCTTACGGCGATGCCGTTGGGCGTCGAAGGGTCAGTGGTCCCGTATTTGGAGGCTGGTGAACGGTGCGCGACGCGAGACACGCTGCTCTACCTCAACTACCAAGTCCGCACGCAGGAGCGGGCGCAACTGTGGAGCAGTTTCGCGCGGCGACCGTGGGTGACGGCGGATCGGTGGACGGAGGCGAATCCGGCACACTATGTCTCACAGATGGGGCGATCGAAGTTCGTGCTGAGTCCAGCGGGGAATGCGTGGGACTGTTACCGGACCTACGAAGCGATTCACATGGGGGCGATTCCGATTGTCAAACGCCAGCGCCCGATCTCGGATGTGTGCGAGGACTTGCCGGTGCTGATGGTGGACGTCTGGAACGAGATTTCACGGGAGCGGCTTGAGCGCGAGTGGGAAATACGCAATATGCGTACGAATCTACGCGATCTGCGTACGTTAACGCTGGGGTACTGGCGTGAGCGGATACAGGCGATGGCGAAAGAGGTGGGACGTGGATAGACGAGGATTTTTCGGAGCGTTCGCGAAAACGGCCATCGGCGTGGCGATTCCGGCCGCCATCGTGGCGCAGGAGCCGAAGCCGACAGCCGTGCGGTATTCCAGTGGCACGGCGATTCCAGTGGCGCGGGCCAATGGAAGCCAGTTTATTGTTGGCGTGGCGACGGAAACCGTTCACGCTGGAGACTTTGTGCAGATCCAGACGCACGGGCCGGTGCATACGCACGCGATATGCACCAGCCATTCGCATACGCACGGCGGGCACGGAATGTAACACAAGTTTGACGGTCGGCTAGGGCCTGCAGCCTGAAACCCCTGACCCTTCAGGGCGCCGACTGACAAAGGGAACACGACTAAGGGACGTGTAGTTGGCGCGATGCCAGCACACGTCTCTTTTTTGTTGGTCCCTCGTTATCGCGGGCCACCCGTGGCAGAGGTGGCAGGAGTAGTAGTGAGTGACGAATCCGTAGTGAGTGGCGGTATCACGGCAGGCTCGGGTGAGTCTGCTCCGAGTGCTTCGCCAGCCTCGACCCCGGACAGTGCGAGTGGTAGCGCGGCCCCGGCGGCACAGGGGACACCGCAGTCTGGGATCACCGACAGCACCGACCGTGAAGGCTTTATTCCGCGTGCGCGCTTTGACGAGGTCAACACGCGCATGTCGGCTGCTGAAAAGCAGATGGCCGAGTATCGGGAGAAGTACGGCTGGGCCGAATCGGTCCAGCGGGATCAACTCGAGCAGCAATCGCAGTGGTACGCCCGCTATAAAGGCGACCCGGCGGAGTTTCTCGAGTCGGTCTATCAGGAAGCGTTGAACCACCCCGTCCACGGCGAGACCGTCAAGTCGCGCATTGGGCGGATGCTGGCGTCGATGAAAGCGCAGCAACCACAGGCCGAGCCGACGTTTGAGCCGGACGTGCCCGTGATGAACGAGCAGGGGCAGATCGTGAGCCGCACGTATAGCGCGGATCTCGTGAAGCAAATGCTCGCGCATGAGATCGACAAACGCCTCAACCCGTACAAGCAAGATTTGGAAAGCCGCAAATCGCAAGCGGAACGCCAGCAGCAACGGCAGCAGGCGGAAGCGCAAGCGGATGCGGACATTCAGTACGTCAAGTCGATGCCGATGTTCGAGGAGCACAAGGCGGACATTCTCGCCGTGTTCCAG